>ERZ772948.1871-NODE-1871-length-11431-cov-3.466772_pt1 | contig 11431 bp, 8 predicted proteins | sample MGYA00511945_ERZ772948 | MGnify/ENA primary metagenome ERZ772948 (study PRJEB29015, sample SAMEA2737927) | human oral metagenome | biome: human oral; feature: human-associated habitat; material: dental | place: China | collected 2141 ... | reverse complement strand
TCACGCGTCAAAAAAAATGGATTTTTTCTGCGCCGGAGGGTCACGCGTCAAAAAAAAACGAGTTTTTTCTGCGCCGGAGGGTCACGCGTCAAAAGAAAACGAGTTTTTTCTGCGCCGGAGGGTCACGCGTCAAAAGAAAACGGATTTTTTCTGCGCCGGAGGGTCGAGCGTCAAAAAACAATGGATTTTTTCTGCACCGGAGGTTCGTTCATTCGAAAAATAGGTTTCCACAGCAGGTTCGTTCAATTTCTGTACTAAAAATTTTTTCGTTTGCACATTTTTTCCTACATTTGCCAACATAATTTTTAAATAACAAACACCAATGAAAAAAAATGAAACTAAAACAACCGACTATCTGGTGATTAATCGTGTTGCTGCAATGAACTTTGACAAGGCGTTGCATTTGAGTTACCAAAAACGTTGCTATGATTTTGTCGCAGCCGTCGACAAAGAGAAATTGCGCTTGAGCGACGACCTGTTGAAGCGCTGGAAGGCCTGCATCGACGTGGAGGTGGAGATTAACAAGGCCAACGCGGCATCGGAGCACACCGAAAAGTTGCTCGAGTTGGACGGCAAACGCGACAACTTGGTGAGCGGCATTCTCGGCACGGCGCAGTCGCAGTTGGCATCGCCCATCGCGGCACGTGGCGCGGCCGCCAAGACGGTTTACTTCAATTTGCGCATGTATCACGGCATCCAGTCTGAGTCTTATTCGGCCGAGAGCGCCCACATCCATGGGCTGCTGAAGGATGCCGGGAAATGCACGGCCGAGCTGGCTACGCTGGGCCTGACCGAGTTGGTCGACGAGCTGAAAAATGTGCAGACGGAGTTCGACAAGGTGTCCGGGCAGCGCGTGGACCAGGCTGTGGCAACCAATCTGGGTACGGGCAAGGCTGCTATCGCGAAGACCAACGAGGTGTTCGAACTGGTGTGCCGCACGATTGAGGCTGCCTACATCTTCCCCGACGCGAAGGGCGATCGCACGGCCATGACAAAGCTCAGCGGCGAGCTGGACAAGGTGCTGCGCGAAGAACTATCCACCCATCGCACGCGGGTGGCTGCCGGCCAAAGTGCCCGGGCCAAGGAGTTGGAGCAAGACACCGAGCTGGTGACTCCGTTGCTGGCTGCATTTGCCGAGACCCTGGGGTTGTCGCCCGACAAGGTGAGCTTCTCGGGCGAAGTGCGTCGGCCGAGTCGCGTAAAAGTCTATGGTCTGTCCATCGCCGGCCGCGACGAACTGATGTGGGTCGAGGTGAAGAATGGTGCGCTGGTGGCGACGAAACGCAAGGTGGGCACGGCGGCGAAAACAAAGGAACCGTCGAAGCCCAAGAAACCCAAGGACCAGGGTGGCGGCAAACCGCAAACGCCCGGCACAGGCAAGCCGCAAACGCCCGAAGGCAGTAATCCCGGCGGCGGACAAGGCGGTGCCATCGTGACACCGAAGAAATGATATTTTTATTTTGTATTGTGTAAACAACTTATGAAAAATGGAGCAGCCTGTGAAGGTCGCTCCATTTGCTTTTTGCGCATGTTCCGATGGGACGCCGGTGACGGGTTGCTACAATGATTAGGGTTATTTAACGTTTTTGCGCAGCGTAATCTATTGAAACTTTCTATATTTGCAAACATAAAAGCCTTTTTATAGACTTTTGTGAAAATATTATCTAACAAAACCAATTTATCAAACCTCCTCTAATATGGCTTCAATAAAGCGTAAGCGTTTATTATTGGGTTGCTCGCAAGCAAGAGTCTTGTCGTTAGCAGCCGCCGGTTTAGTAGTGTTCGTGCCTTTCGTTGCGCCACAGTCCGTTCGGGCGGCAAGCGTGGCAGCGGTCGTTGCACAGAACAAAGTGATTACAGGTGTGGTAACCGACCCCGATGGTGAGCCGATTATAGGTGCCTCCATCACCGATTTAAATCAGTTGGGCGTGGGAACGATTACCGATGCAAAGGGTCACTTCAAACTCAATGTCCCTGCAGGAACGACCATTCAGGTGTCGTTTGTGGGATTTACTGCTCAAGTGTTTAAGGTGAAAGAGGGCACGTCGACTTATAACGTGACGTTGCGCGAGGACCAGCAATCGCTCAATGAAGTGGTTGTCGTGGGTTACGGTGTGCAAAAGAAAGCCAACCTGACGGGGGCTGTTGCCTCTATCAATGCCGAGGCTTTGGCCAACCGCCCCGTGTCGAGCGTGTCGGCTGCTTTGGCCGGAACGATGCCGGGCGTGACGAGCATTCAGCGTTCGGGTGAGCCTGGCGCGCAAACGGGCAGCATCACCATTCGCGGTCGCAACACCATCAATGCGGCCAGTCCTTTGGTGATTGTCGACGGTGTGCCCGGTTCGATGAACAACATTGATCCACAAGACATCGAGTCGCTTTCGGTGTTGAAAGATGCGGCATCGGCAGCCATCTATGGTGTGCAGGCAGCCAATGGCGTTATTTTGATTACGACGAAGCGAGGTAAGGCGGGACAGAAGACGAGGGTCGATTACACGGGTATGGTTTCGAATGCCAGCCCCACAACCCATTTGAAGTTCTTGGGCTCTGCCGACTATGCCATGCTGTATAACGAGGCGACGCGGAATGAAAATCCCAGCGAGCGCGTGCGTTATAGCGATGAGGATATTCGGAAGTTCCGCGATGGCAGCGATCCCATCGGTCATCCGGACACGGATTGGTATCGCGAGACCTTTAAGCGTTCGGCTTGGGAGACGCAGCATAATCTGTCGTTGAGTGGCGGAACGCAGACCACAACCTATATGGGCTCGGTTGGTTTTGTCAATCAGGCCGGTTTGACGGATGCACGCAAATATAAGCGTTTCACGGGACGTCTCAATCTTGATTCGCGCGTGTCGAAGTGGCTGTCTATCGGGTTGAGCGCGTCAGCCTATCGTGGCATCACCGACGATGCTTATGAGTCGTCGGCAGCACTCGTTCAATATGTCAACCGCATTGCGCCCACTATCCCCATCTATAATGAAGATGGCGGTTTCAATTATAGTGGCTTAGCCAATCCGGTTGCACTGCGCGGAACGGCTACGGGCTTAACGAAAATCTACGATACACAGTTCTTTGGAACGGTTTATGCCGAGGTGCGTCCTTTGGCCGGATTGAGTTTAAAGGCGCTTTACAATCTGCGTCACGATGCGCGCGATTATCGCAGGTTTAAGAAGCACTTGGTTTATGGTAATTCCAGCAGCTTAGCAAACTCGGGTGATCGGGAGGGCGAACATAACTATTATAATTGGAATTGGTACACGACACAGCTCTTGGCCAACTACACCAAGACGTTTGCAAAGTTGCACACGCTGAACGCTTTGTTGGGCTGTGAGCAGGTGAATAATCCCTATAGCTACACCAAAACTAAGCGTAAGGGTGGCGGAAGCGATGAACTACCCTGTTCGCTGAACACGTTGGATGCAAAGAGCCAAACCAATGATGATGGTGGATCAGAGGTGGCACGACGGTCTTATTTCGGCCGTTTGCAGTATGATTTTGCAGACAAATATTTGTTTGAGTTCAATCTGCGCGCCGATGCTTCCTCGCTTTTCCCGAAGGATAATCGTTGGGGTTATTTCCCAGCTGTGTCTGCAGCGTGGCGTTTGTCCGAAGAAGCCTTCCTCAAGCGGCAAGCCACTTGGTTGAGTAACTTGAAACTTCGTTTGGGTTGGGGAAAAACCGGTAATGAGGAAATCAACGAAACTTATCCGGCTGTGGCTACTTATGCTTTTGGCAAAGCCGTGTTAGGCGATACCGAGACCACCACAACCTATGAGGCGCGCTATGTGAACAACAAATTGCGCTGGGCCACGGTCACCAACTATGAGTTGGGATTGGATGCGTCGTTCTTTGACAATCAAGTTGGTTTTGAGTTGTCGCTTTATCAGAAGAACACCGACAACATGTTGTTGAAGCTTCCTATCCAAGGTGTGATTGGCGTGAATCCACCCGCGCAGAATGCCGGAAGCGTGCGCAATACGGGCTTCGATTTGAATGTGTTCCACAACTATCGTTTGGGGAAGGATTTGCGCTATGCTGTGAACCTTAACCTGTCGTATGTGCACAACAAGATTACGGATTTGAAAGGAACCGACGGTGAAAACCCCGACAACAAGCTTTATTGGTTTATAGAAGGACAAGCGATTGGCACGTTCTATGGCTATGTGGCTGATGGTTTCTTCAACACGCAAGCCGAGCTCGACAATGGACCAAAGCGTACCGGAGCAGAGAAGTTGGGCGACATTCGCTACAAAGATTTCGATGGTGACAATAAGATTACCGCGGCCGACCGCAAGCCTATTGGCAAGAACTTCCCAAGCTGGACGGGCGGACTCAATCTGGCTGTTTACTACAAGGATTTCGATTTCTCCATGTTGTGGCAGGGTGCTTTCGATGTCGACGCCTATTTCAGGTTCGAAGCATCCTATGCTTTCTTCAACAGTGGCAAGGTGTTGAAGCGTCATCTCGACCGATGGACACCCACCCACCACGATGCCACCTATCCGCGCATCACACGCAACAGCCAAATCAACTTCTCTACGTCTTCGTTCTGGTTGCAAGATGCTTCGTATGTTCGTCTGAAGAATGTCACGTTGGGTTACACCATTCCTCGTGCTTTCCTCTCGAAATGGGGCGTGACGGGTGCACATGTGTTCCTTACAGGCGAAAATCTGCTCACCTTTAGCCATCTCGAAGGCTTAGACCCAGAGGCACCTTCTGATAATCGTGGCGCCTTCTATTCGAATGTGAAGAAGTTTACTTTAGGCTTGAAAGTTTCATTTTAACACGTAATTCTTATGCAGAATATAGCAAAATATATGGGGTTGTTGGTGGCATTTGCAGCACTGACCTCCTGCAATGATTTAGATAAGATTCCGCTCGACCAACTCTCGGATGGCAGCTATTGGAAGTCCAATGAGGATGCCACGAAGGCAGTGAACAATTTGTACACCTGCTATCCCGAGTGGGACGGCAACGGCATTATTGGTTTGGTGGATGAGGCGATCAATTCAGACGACGCCGTGCATGGCATTAAATGGTCGGAAGGCAATTTGGCCAAAGGCATCTATGACCCTCAGGATTTTGATTGGCGCACCAACTATGGCACCATTCGCCAGGCCAATATCATCTTGAAGAAAGTGCCCGGGACGGTGGCGATGACGGATGCCGAGAAGAAAACCGTCATGGCGCAGGCCCGCTTCTTCCGTGCTTATCAGTATTTTCAGCTCATTCGTCAGTTTGGCGATGTGCCCTACACCGACTCGCCCTTAGAGCTCTCCGACCAAGAGAATATTGTGCGCAATCCCAAGTCCGAGGTCTACAGCCATCTGATGGACGACTTCGATTATGCCGCAGCCAATCTGCCGGCATCATGGACTGGTGCCGACGATGCCCGCATCACCAAGGGTGGAGCGTTGGCCATGAAGGCGCGAGCTGCACTGAGTCAGAACGATTGGCAACGGGCACGCGACGCCGCAAAGGCCGTGATGGACATGAACATCTACGAACTTTACGACGCGCACAACACGGGCAATTACAAGAAGTTGTTTTGGAGCGAAACCGATGTGAATTGCAAAGAAACCATCTTGAAACGTCAGTTTGTGGCCAATAAGAATGACTGGTATCTCATTGGTTGGGAGGCATTCCCGACGATGGGGTGGGGCGGACTCAACCCCACGCAGAGCTTGGTCGATGCTTTCGAAGATGTCAACGGAGCACCTATCGCGCAATCTACCGTCTACAATGCCGCCAACCCCTTTGCCAACCGCGACCCACGTTTAGAGGTGGTGGTGCTCCACGATGGCGAAACCATGTATGGAAAGACGCTCAAAGTGGCACCCTTGCAGTCGTGCTATCCCACGGGCATCGGCACCCACGGCGACGCTACGGCCACCGGTTACAACCAGCAAAAATGGCTCGACCCCACGTGTAATCCGCAAACCGACGGCTGGCACATGGGCGGTGATTACAAAATTTTGCGCTATGCCGAGGTGTTGCTCACCTATGCAGAGGCCGAAAACGAGCTGTCGCCCCTGTCGTCATCGGCTTTCGATGCCGTGAACCAAGTGAGGCGGCGTGTAGGCATGCCCGATTTGCAGAACACCAATCCCGCTTTGCCCACCTATTGTGGCACGCAGGCCGCTTTGCGCGAGCGCATTCATAACGAGTGGCGCGTGGAGTTTGCCCTTGAGGGCGGCCATCGTCAGTGGGACATTCGTCGTTGGGGAATTGCCGCTCAGGTGTTGAATGCGCCCGTTAATGGGCTGACCTACTTGTTGCGCGCTCCACACGGAAGCGAGACGGCGAAGCCTGGCGACAACAACCGTGTGTGCGACCTCTATTCAAGCGACCCGAACGCCGTGCGCATCAAGGTGCGCGATGGGCATTATGAGGCTCACAATGTGCTCTATCCCATTCCGCAGAAGGAGCGCGACTTGAATAAAAAGCTCACGCAGAACCCGGGCTATCCGCAGTAAAAAGGCTTTTGGTCGCAGTATGATGATGGTTGTCTCTCGCTGCGGCTGACGGGGGCGCACATGGCGGCGCCCCTCCTTTCTTTCTGTAAAAAACAGGGCTGCTGGAACTCCAGCAAGCTTGAAAATTAAAAAAACGGGGCTGCTGGAACTCCAGCAAGCCAAAAAATGAGGCAGACGTTAGCACGCCTGCCTTATGATGGTGTCAAACAATGGTGTCAACGCCTGCGCCACCACGCATAAAGCGCTATGCTCCAAAGAGCCGCCCAGCCCACGAGACAAACGAGATTGGTGGCAAGACTGGGGCTGTCGAAACAAAAAAACAAGCTGAGAACCATGGCAAATGCAACGCATGCACTCAACAAGCATCGACCCAAAAACTTCATCCTAAATTGCGATAGAAAGATGGCTCCAACGCCTATTGCTGGGGCATGCGGTATCGGTCGCCAGCCTCGTCAACCAATTTCTTGGCAAAGGGAGCGGGGAAGCCCATCCGCTTCGTCCGAGCACCCACACCCGCCTTGGTGCGCAAAAATTGACCATCCTTCGTGGGCTTCTCCACCATGTCGTTGTATTTCACAATCAGATAGACGGCCAACTGATTCCACCGCTCAAGCATGCGCTGCGCCTGCTCATTGCTATAATCGTTGAGCTGTTGCAGTGCAGCCGCCTTGTTGGTGGCATATAAGGCTTGCGCCCGACGCTCCACCTCGGGTTGCTGTGCAAAATAGCTCTGCTCAAGGCTGTCGCGAACGGCGCGCAACGTGGGAAACAGCTGCACATAACGCGGATAAACCATGTTGCTCACCCAGTTGCACACCCAAAATGCGTTCCTATTCGAGAAGGTCACCGCGTCGGCTCCCGGCGTGTTGTAACACTCGGGCTGCACGGTGTTTCCGCAATAAACGGGTGTGTAGGCCACCATGTTGCCATCGTCGTTGCCAAACCACAACACGCCGCCAATCTCGCGTGGCAACCATGCGCGCATCTCGCTCACAAAGGCAAAGGCGGCCTGCTGCGTGCTGATGGGCCGCTCGTTGAAATAGCGCTTGCCATCGACTTCATAGAACAGCGGCGTGGGGCGATAGGGCATCTGCCAAATGCCACTGCCCACATCGGTTGAATCGATGGCCAACGGCGTGCCTTCATAATGGTCGCGCATGGCAGTCTGCACGTCTTGCACACTGAGTTTGCGGTTGGGCACAATCCACAACGGCATCTCCTCGGCCTCTGCATCTTTGCCCAAAGCCCAAGGCAGATAGCGCGAGAAATCGTCGGAGAAACGATTGAAGAAGCTCCACACACGCGCATCGCAGAAACGACGCCCCGAGAAATCGGGCGCAGCATAGACTTGTTTCCAAGAGAAATCGGCATCCTTGCCCGTGAACCATCCCTTAGAACGCGCAAAAGTGATGGCGTTGGGGCTGAAGAGCACATTTTGCTTGTCGTGCTGATTGAATTTTCCTATGCGGCTCTGGTTGGCATGCCCACAAATGGCATTGTCGGGAATGCGCATCGCCACCCAAACCACTTTCTTGCTACCCGGGCCACAGCCCATCATCTCCATGATCCAAGCTTCGTTGGGGTCGCAGAGGGTGAACGTCTCACCACTGCTATTGAAACCATAGGTGTTGGCCAACGTCGTCATCACCTTAATGGCCTCGCGAGCCGTGCGCGAACGCTGCAATGTGATATAAATGAGGCTGCCATAATCTAAAATTCCCGTCGAGTCGATCATCTCTTCGCGCCCGCCATAGGTGGTTTCGCCAATCGTCAGTTGGTATTCGTTGATATTGCCAATCACGTTGTAGGTGACGGGTGCCTCGGGTATCTGGCCGTGATAAACGTGGTTATCCCAACCATAAACCTGGCGCATCTCGCCTTTGGCATGTGTGCCTGCCGGATAATGTGCCAACCCTAAGAACATGCCGTAGTCGTCGGCATTATAGGAACAAATGACGCTTCCGTTAACGCTGGCTTTCTTGCCCACGATGAGGTTGGTGCAAGCTCGGCTGCGAAGTGGAAACAAGGTTTGCACAAGGAGTGCAACGAAAATCAGGGCGCCACTCAAACGGGCGCAATGCTTAGAAGTGTGTCTCATTTTTATGGGGTTTAAATCGTAATCTATGGTTGTGAATGAGGGCCTCTCCACCCACCCAAATGGTCATGGCGGGCTCAGCAGTGAATGGTTGACAAGCCACCACATAGCCGTCCTCCAACTCAACAAGTGCAGGCGAAACAATGGTTCCGTCGTCACATGTAACGGCATGAAAAGCGAAACGTTGCTTCACCGCGTGGGCATTGGTAGAGGTGGTGTGGGCTGCGGAGGTGGCACAACCGAGTCGCGCCGGTTGGCAATCGAATCGGCAGGTGCTGCGGCCGTTTGCGCCTTGGTGTGCATGCGCAACAGGCTAATGCGTGTGATAAACATCATCTTCATCGTTGTTTCACTCTCACCTTCAGTCTGCCCCTGCGACAACATCAAGAACCCGCGCACGGCCTTGATGCCTAAACGAGCGTCATCACGCAGCATGAGGCTATAGTGATTGGCCGTCGTGATGTGCACCACCTGCGAGGCAATGCTGTCATTGGCAAATTGCACCGACAACATGGCCACACCGTCGCGATTGCCATCTTGGAAAATGAAATTGGCATCGAAATTAAGCATCAGCACGTCGCCTTTATGGAAAGATGAGTCTGCCTGCTGCGCAAAAGAATAAAGCTGAAACGGCTTTTGCAAACTCAACACATAACCAGCATCGCCATGCCACACATTGGCTGTGTCACCATTGGCCGAGAACTGATTATTGTCGCCCGAAATACCCGATGCACCCAAGGCCGAAGCTTCGTTGGTGAAACGCTCGTTGAGCTGCTCGTAAATGGCTTTTAGTTGCTCGGTATGCCGCATGTAATAGGCCAAAGAGGCCTCAAACTGTTGTTGCGTGACTTCATATTTCTTCAATACGGCCGCCCGATATTGCTGCGTGTTGGCCGAATCATTGGCCGAAAGCTCGGCCATGCTACTCGCAAGATGATAGTCGTAGAGGATATCCGTCATCTCGTCGGGCTGCAAATATTCACTCGGAACAGAGGGTTTGCAGGCCACCAAGAAAAGGAGTGCAAAGCAAAGCCCGCAAAGCGTTTTGCCTGCACGTATCGCTTTAAGCATGCTTATCATGCGACTTTTTCTTAAAATAACCCTTAAAAGAAGCTGAAATGTCTTCCATTTCATGCCTATAAAACAAGAAAAAGATAACAATTCCAACAGAAATGCAGGCGTCTGCAAAATTAAATACCGGCGCAAAGAACACAAACTCTTCCCCACCCTTCCAAGGCATCCAATCAGGGTAAGTCGTCACGATGAGTGGAAAGTAGAACATGTCGACAACCTTGCCATGCAGGAACGAAGCATAGCCCGTGCCAAAGGGAACAAATTGTGAAACGGTGTAAGGTGAAGAAGCATCGAAGATGAGCCCATAGAACATGGAATCCAAGATGTTTCCTGCAGCACCTGCGAATATCATCGACAACACAACCAAATAGCCTACCGAATGTTTGCGTCGCACCACCTGACACATGTACCAGCCGATAGCCACCAGCGCGATGATACGGAACATACTCAAAACAATCTTGTTGAAGAATGTCATGCCATAGGCCATGCCGTTGTTTTCAACAAAACTAAGATAGAACCAATTGGTTACGCGAACCGATTCACCAAGGGAAAAATGGGTCTTCACTTCGATTTTAATCAGTTGGTCGATCACTAAGATAACCAAGATTAAAAGCAAAGATAAACACCCATTTCTTAACGTGTCATTCGTTCTCATTTCTTGCGTGCATTCTTCGATGCCACACTCAATGTAGCATGCGGCACGATGCGAAGCCGTTCTTTGGCAATCAACTCACCCGTAATGCGATCAATGCCATACGTTTTATTCTCTATGCGCACCAGCGCAGCCTCCAAACTGCGGATGAACTTCTGCTGCCGCTGCGACATCTGAATAAGCTCTTCCTTCGCCTGATTGGCACTGCCGTCATCGAGCACTTTATTATAAGTGGGCGACGTGTCATCAACACCATTGCCATCCCTATTCATAATTTGACTCATCATTGCGGCATATTCTCTGCGCGCAACCTCCAACTTCTCGTTAATGATGGTGCGGAACTCTTCCAACTCCTCATCTGAATAACGTGTTTTCTTCTCCATAGATCAATGTTTCTAAGTGGATTAATACTATTATTATGAGTGCGAAGGCAATGTTAGCTTGCCTTTTGCACACTGATTTTCAATGCAAATGTGTCGAAAGCAACCTCAGCACCATCGTTATCTACAATGGTGAGTGCATTTGCTAAAACTTGTCCTTTAATCATCTCTGCAAACGTCTTGATAGCCGCATCGCTTTGTACATTCGGACTAATCTTCACCTCAATGCGATCGGTTATTTCCAAACCACACTCCTTACGCAGATTTTGAATGCGATTAATCACTTCACGTGCGATGCCTTCCTGCTTCAGCTCGTCGGTCAATTCCACCTCAAGTGCGACAGTGAGATTTCCTTCGTTGCTCACCAACCAGCCGGGAATATCTTCGCTGATAATCTCGACATCGTCGGCTTCAACGACAATATCCTGACCTTCCAACACAAATTGAAGTCTGCCTTGAGCTTCAAAATCAGAAATTTCATTTTGACTCAAAGTGTCCATGTGTTGGGCAACTTGCTTCATCAGCTTACCATATTTCTTACCCATGACACGGAAATTGCACTTAACTTTCTTCACCAAGATGCCTGCACCTTCAACAAATGTGAGTTCTTTCACATTCACTTCACTCTTAATTAAATCGGCAACAGCTGCAATATGGCGTTTTTGCTCTTCATCGATAGCTGGAATCATGATTTGTGCCAAAGGCTGACGCACCTTGATATTTACTTTGCGACGAAGTGCCAAAGTCATAG
>ERZ772948.1870-NODE-1870-length-11437-cov-2.684941_pt1 | contig 11437 bp, 8 predicted proteins | sample MGYA00511945_ERZ772948 | MGnify/ENA primary metagenome ERZ772948 (study PRJEB29015, sample SAMEA2737927) | human oral metagenome | biome: human oral; feature: human-associated habitat; material: dental | place: China | collected 2141 ... | reverse complement strand
TGAGGACCTCGTTGAGTCCTCGCGCGCGGTGCCCCTGTCGGCCTCGATCATGGTCAACAAGGCCGAGATCCTCGACCTGCTTGACCAAGCCCGCGAGGCTCTGCCGGAGGACCTCGTGGCCGCCGATGCCGTTGTCGCCGACGCGGACGCCGTCCTGGGACGCGCCGATTCAGCTGCCGAGACCCGCATCGCCGAGGCAAACTCGCGCGCCTCCTCGATCCTCGATCAGGCCAACGAGCGCGCGGCTCAGATCCTCGCCGACGCCGAGGAAGAAGCCGAGCGCACCCGCTCGCGCGCAAACGACGAGGCCACCGCGCTCGTCTCGCAGGCCCGCTCGGATGCCGAGGCCACGATCGCCGACGCGAACGCCCAGGCCGCCCGCATCGTCTCCACCGAGAACATCGTGCGCATGGCCGAGGATCGCGCCCGCGAGATCGTCTCCGAGGCCAAGCGCTCGGCAGCCTCCCTGCGTGAAGGCGCCGACGACTATGTGGCCTCCTCGTTGGATGAGCTTGCCCACCTCATCTCCGACCTCGCGCGTCGCACCGACGCTGGACGTCGCACGATCGCGGAGCGCCGCGGCGTCGACGTCACCGATGTGGATCTGACCAATGAGTGACAATTCCCTGACCCTGTCCCTGGCGCGCCTGCCGCGCGCCCTGGGATCGACGCTGCACCAGGACCTCGTGTGGGTGACCCCCGACGACCTGGGCACCCCCTCCATGTCGGCCGTCCCCGGCGTCCCCCTGGACGTGTCCGTGGACTTCACCAGCGTTGAGGACGGCGTGCTCGTCCAGCTTGCCACCTCCGTGGATCTCATCGGGGAGTGCGTGCGCTGCCTCGACGAGGTGCGCGACCATCACGACGTCTCCAGCGCGGAGGTCTACTTCGAGGCTGACGCGCCCGCCCTGACCCCCTCCGAGGACGATGAGGAGGTCGAGGACCTGTTCGTCATCGGCGAGCGCGACACCGTCGACATCGAGACGCAGCTGCGCGATGCGATCGTTCCCCTCGTGGATCCGCGCCCGCTGTGCAGTGAGGACTGCGAGGGCCTGTGTGACGTCTGCGGCGAGAAGTGGGCTGATCTAGCTTCCGACCATGAGCACTTTGTCGTCGACCCGCGCTTGGCCTCCCTGGCCTCCCTGCTGGGCAACGACGCCGAGCCGGGGCGATCCTGATGAGTCGTGCCAAGCACCTGCCCGTTCCTCCGCGTACCGACACGGAGGCGCTGGTGGAGGCGTGGGGGACCCGCATCGACGCGCCGCTCCTGCAGTTGGCGCTCGTGCACCGCTCCTACGCGAACGAGGCCGGGGGCATCGCGAATAACGAGCGCCTCGAGTTTCTGGGTGACTCGGTCCTGTCGATCGTGATCGCGCAGAAGCTCTACGAGCAGTACCCCGACGCCGCAGAGTCCGACCTGTCGCGCATGCGCGCGGCAACTGTCTCGCAGCAGCCGCTGGCGGCAGCGGCTCGGCGCATTGACCTGGGCGACTTCGTCTTCCTCGGCAAGGGAGAATCTACGCACGGAGGACGCGACAAGGATTCCATCCTGTCCGACACGTTCGAGGCTCTCATCGGCGCGACCTATCTGACCAGCGGCCTGGAAGAGGCGCGCCGGGTCATCCTTGAGCGCCTGAGCTTCCTCCTCGTGGACGCCCCCTCGCGCGGCCAGCACCAGGATTGGAAGACGATCCTTATCGAATACTCGCAGGCTCATGGCCTGGGCGAGGTCTCCTATGAGGTCGAGGGGGAGGGGCCGGACCACCAGCGCGTGTTCACGGCCCGCGCTTTCGTCTCCGAGCGCCCTGATCCGATCGGCTCGGGGCAGGCCTCCTCGAAGAAGCACGCGGAGAACGCGGCCGCGCAGGATGCGATGAGCCGCCTGTCTCCCGAGAAGTAGTAAGTACACGAGGGCGTTTGCCCTCCCGACGGTTAGAATCAACACGTGAGTGAAAATACGTCCGCGCGTACGCGCGTCATGATCATTGACGACCACGAGATCGTTCGACGTGGCATTGCCGAGGTTGTCGCCGAGGCCGGATCCGTTGCTGATGCCGTGCGTCGCGCCGACCTGGTGCGTCCCGACGTGATCCTGGTGGACCTGCAGCTGCCCGACGGCACCGGCATCGACATCATGAATCGACTGCGTTCCTCCCACCCGCAGATCCTCCCCGTCGTGCTCACCTCCTTCGATGACGATGAGGCCCTGGCTGAGTCCCTCGAAGCGGGTGCACGCGCGTACATCCTCAAGACTGTGCGTGGGGCGGAAATCACCGACGTGATCAAGGCGGTCGCCGACGGTCGCGTGCTGCTCGACGAGCGTACTCTGACGCGTCGCCGCGTCGATCACGAGGATCCGACCGCCGACCTGACGCCGTCGGAGCGCAAGGTCCTAGACCTGATTGGCGATGGCCTGTCGAACCGTGAGATCGGCGAGAAGCTGGGTGTCGCGGAAAAGACCGTGAAGAACCACATCACCTCGCTCCTGTCGAAGATGGGCCTGCAGCGCAGAACCCAAGTGGCCGCCTGGGTGGCGGGCCAGCGCGCTGCAGGCTGGCGCAACGGAATGAACTGAGGCTCGCTCCTTCTCCGTCCGCGGAGCCCGAGGCCGGGCGCTGCCGGCTCGGCCGGACGGCCCGGGTTGCGGGAGCCTGAGCGCCGACGAGCGCGCATCACGTGTCCGGCCCCGGACCGCGGGAGCCTGAAACCGGCCGGAGCCCGAGGCAGAGCGCTGCCGGCCCGAGGCCGAACGAAGCCGACCCGAAGCCGGACGCCGCTATTCGACGATGGCCATCCACTCGATCTTCGTGCCGGCCGCGTCGTCCCCGGGCCGGATGGTGAAGGTGCCGTGGTGCCTGCGAGCCCTGGCCGCCAGGTTGGACAGGCCGGATCGGCGCGAGAGCTCGCGGCTGATGCCCCGTCCGTCGTCGGTCACCCGGACGTGCACCCGGTGGTTCTCGATCGTCACCGCCACGCCGACGCGCGAGGCGTGCGCGTGTTTGGCGGCGTTCGCCAGGCATTCGCGCACCACGGCCACGACGTCGTCGGCCACGTCGGCGCCGAGCTCGTCGTCGATCTCCGTGTGCGGGCCCGGGCCGACCTCCTCCCCGAGGTTCCTGATGACCATCCGCGGCGCGAATCCGAGCAGGCGCGAGACGTAGTCCACTTCGCGGCGCAGTCGCATCACCAGAGGCACCGTGGCCTGGGGGTCCCTCAGCGAGTGGATGATCTGGCGGATCTGCCCGACGGACTCGTCGATGGACGTGATGGCGCTGTCCAGGCTGGCCAGGGCCGAGGGGGAAGCCGTCCCGGAGGCGTCTAGGTCCTCTCGCAGCGCGGACAGTTCCAGCCCGGAGGCGAAGAGCTGCTGGATCGCGAAGTCGTGGAGGTCGCGGGAGATCTGCGACCGGTCCTCCAGCTGCGCCGCCTGGGCCTTCGCGTGCCTGGCGGAGGCCAGCTCCAGGGCGAGGGTCGCCTGCTTGGCGACGCTCTCGGCCATGGCCAGGTCGGACAGGTCGAACTCCTGCTTGTCGATGTCGCGCAGCAGGACGATGACCCCCGTCGTCGCCCCCTTGTCCACGAGCGGAGCGTAGAGGGCGGCGCCGTAGTGGGCGAGCGTGGGGACCAGGAGGTTCGGCTCGCGCGCCATGGCGTCGACGATCAGGCCCTCGTGCTCCCGGATCACCTTCTGGGCGCGGCCCGCTGCGGGGAATTCGATGCCGATGACCTCGGAGGCCGCCTCGCCGTCGGCGATCTCGCAGGTCCACGCCCCGCCGACCCCCTGGAGGATGATCAGCGCAAGATCCGACTTGGCCACACGGCGCATCTCGTGGGCGATGAGCTGGAGGGCTTCCTCCTCGTCGGTGCCCTCCAGGAGGGCGGTGGTGATGGCGCGCGAGGCTGCGATCCACTGCGACCGGACCACCGATTCCGCGAAGAGGCGCGAGTTCTCCACGGCGATGCCCGCCGCCCGCGCCAGCGCCATGACGGCCTGGCCGTCGGCTTCGCAGAAGCCTCCGGGTTTGCCGGCCAGGCAGAGGCGCCCGTAGAGCCGTCCCTGGACCGTCAGGGGCACGCCGAGGAGGTCGTCCGCGCCGGGGCCGCCGTCAGGCCGGGGGGATCCGCCGGCCTGGCCGTCCGCCTCCCGGAAGAGGATGTAGGAGTCTTCGGGGATCTTCTCGAGGATCCCCATGTCCGCCGGCGCGCGGGAGAAGCCGTCCGAGCCGCCTTCGGACCCCGAGTCGACGAGCTGGCCCGCGTTCCCCCTGGCGTCGAGGATCGACAGGGCGCCGTACGCCGCCCCGGTGAGCTTGATCGCCGACTCCACGAAGCTCTGGAGTGCGGAATGCTGGTCCAGCCTCGCAGTCAGGTCGAGCGACCGGTCGAGCAGGTCGTGGGGGTCGGGACCGTTCATTCGCAGCTCCTGTCACTCACAGCTCCTGTCGAAGCGACCAGCGGTAGTCGGGGATGAGGTTCGCCAGCTCTTCGTGCTTCCCGGCGGCGGCCACGCGGACCCGGCCGTCCTCCTCGGACAGAAGGATAACCCGGTCGGCCTGCCAGAGTGGAGTCAGGCGATGAGTGACCAGCACGACTGTGCGCTCTCGTTCGCGAGGGGCCTTCCCCGCTGCGAGAAGGTCGGCCACGAGCGCGTCGGCGGTATCCGAGTCGAGGTGTTCGGCGGGTTCGTCGAGCAGCAGGTAGTCCGCGGGCGAGGCGAGGGCGCGGGCGAACAGCAGGCGCCTTCTCTCTCCGCCCGACATCGTCGTCGCGTCCGCGCCCAGGAGGGTGTGGATTCCTTCGGGAAGGTCGCCGAGCCATCCTCCCAGCCCCGCCCGGTCGAGCAGCTCGACCGCCTCCTCCTCCGTGACGTCCGGGCGGGCGACGCGGAGGTTCTCCAGGACGGTCGTGGCGAAGACGTGGGCGTCCTCGGCCGTCAGGACGAGAGTCGAGGAGACCTCCTCGCGCGGGATGTCGCAGACTTCGCGGCCGTCCAGGCGCACGTGTCCTGACCGCGGGCGGATGAGCCCCGCGAGCGTGTACAGGAGCGTCGTCTTCCCGATGCCGGACGGGCCCACGACGGCCAGGGTCCCGCCCCGGGGGACGTCGATGTCGAAGGGACCCGCGACGACGGGCCCGTCCGGCCAGCCGACGGTCAGGCTCCTGGCGTGCAGCCCCGGCGCCGCGCTGTGTCCGCGCCCTCGGGAATCCGGTCTCCCATCCGCCGCCGGCGTCCTTCCCTGTCCGCGCCTCTCGGGATCCGGGGTTTCGGCGGCTCGGGAGGCCGACTCCCCGATCGGCTCCCCGGACGCGGTATCCAGGAGGGCGAGGATGCGCTCGCCCGCGGCCGCCGAGCGGACGAGCTGGACGGCTGCCTGGCCGAGCGGCTGAGTGGCCTCGAAGGCCGCCAGCGGCGTGAGCGCGATGATCGCCAGTTCGACGGGCGCGAGGCTGCCCGCCGCCAGCTCCGCCGAGCCGATGAGGATCGCCGCCACGGTGGCCGCCCCCAGCGCGAGGGCGTCGACGGCTCCGGCGTAAGCGGTCGGGCGGGCCGCGGCGTCCCGGTTGGCGAAGATGCGGCGTTCCGCGCGCCGGGCGCTCTCCTCCATCGCAGACAGGCGGCCGGAGACGCGCAGCTCAGAGGCGGATTCGAGCATCGTCAGGGAAAGCGCCGCCAACTCGGCCCGATCCTCGACTTGGCTGCGCTCGGCCAGGCGCGCGCCCCGCATGGCCGGGAGCGGGCCGAGAAGGCAGGAGGCGAGCAGGCAGGCGGCCAGCGCGGCGGCGGAGAGGGGGGAGAAGCAGGCGACGATCCCCACGGAGACCAGGCTCGATGCGACCGCGACGGCGATCGGCTCCAGGGCTCGCACCACCAGGTCTCCGACGGCCGTCACGTCGCGCCCGGTCCGGGCGAGGATGTCCCCGCGCCGGATCGACGCCACCGTGCCGATCGGCGCGTCCGCGAGCCTGGCATAGGCCTCGTAGCGGAGATTCGACATCCCGTACAGGGCGACTCGGTGGCCCGCGACCTGCCGGAAGTAGCGGAACACGGGCTTGCTCGCCCCGAAGGCGCGCACACTCGTCGTCGCCAGCGCGAGCGTGGCCACGAGAGGCAGCTGGGAGGCGCGGGCGATGAGCCAGGCCGAGACGGCCGCGAGCCCCACCGTGCAGAAGAGCGTCAAGGTCCCCGCCGCAACGGATCGGAGGAACCCCGCGCGGTCGATGGACAGGAGGGTCAGCGTGCGGCGGACGGCCGAACGCTCCTCCCGCGTGAGGAACGCGCTCACGAGGCGGCCCCGCCCGCTGCGGCCGCGACCTCGACGACGGCGTCCGCCTCGCCGATGAGCGCGTTGCGGTGCGCGACGACGACGACCGTGTGGCCCGTGTCGGCCAGTTCCCGGACGGCCGCGGAGACGTGGCGTTCGCTGATCGCGTCGAGGTGGGCGGACGGCTCGTCGAGGAGGACGAGCGGCCGTGCCGCCACGAGCGCCCGCGTCAGGGCCAGGCGCTGCCTCTGGCCGACGGACAGGCCGACGCCCGCGTGCCCCAGGCGGGAGTCCCATCCGTTCGGCATGCGGGCGACCACCTCGTCGAACCCCGTCAGCGCGGCGGCGCGCCGAAGCTCCGGTCCCGGCGGGAATCCGACGTTCTCGAGGACCGTCCCGGGCACGATGGCCGGACGCTGCGGGACCCAGGAAATCTGCCGCCACAGGGCCTCCCGGTCGATCGCGTCCATCGGAACGCCTCCCACCGTCACGCGCCCGCCGGTCGGCTCGAGCAGACCGAGGAGCGTTGAGACGGCCGTCGACTTCCCCGACCCCGAGGGCCCCCGCAGGACGGTCACCTTGCCGGGCTCGATCCGCGCGGACAGATGCGAGGGGGCGACGGTCGCGCGGCCGGGGGCCTGCACGCAGACGTCGCGGAATTCGATCACGGCGCTCGACAGGTCGGGCGCCTCCGCTCCGCCTGCGGACGTCCGCGCCGCGCCGTCGAGGATCTCGAAGGTCGCCCGTGCGGCCGAGACCCCGTCCGAGGAGGCGTGGAACTGCGAGCCGACCTCGCGCAGCGGCCGGAGGGCTTCGGGGGTGAGCATGATGATCGTCAGCCCCGTGAAGAGGGAGACGTCGCCGTTGGCCAGGCGCAGGCCCACCTCCACGGCGACCAGCGCCGTGGACAGCGTCGCGAGGAATTCCAGGACCGCCCCGGAGAGGAAGGCGACGTACAGCGTGTTCATCGTCTTCGCCGCGTAGTCGTCGCCCAGCTCGCGCACGCGGCGCTTGGGGGATGCCTCGCGGCCCAGGGCCTTGAGCGTGGTCAGTCCGGCGAGCAGGTCGAGGAGTTGATCGCCCAGGCGCTGCATCGCCGCTAGCCTCCCTTCGGCGTAGCTCTGGGTCATCCGTCCGACGAGGACCATGAACACCGGGATGAGGGGGATGCACACGAGGATCGCGATCGCGCTGATCCAGTCGAGCCAGAGGATGACGAGGAGCGTCAGGGGAGTGGCCAGGCAGGCTAGGACGAACTGGGGGAGGAAACGCACGAAGTAGGGCTCGAGGTCGTCGAGCGCCTCGGTGACGAGTGTGACGGTCGAGCTCGTGCGGCCCTCGGAGAGCCACCGCTGCCCGCGGTCCCCCGCCGTGCGGAGCACCTGCGTGCGCAGGTCGGATATCGTGCGCAGGGCAGCCCGGTGCCCGTAGGCCTCCTGAAGGTAGACGACGCCAGCGCGCGCCGCGAAGGCGACGGCGGCCGCGGCGAGGGCCGGGAGGGCCCCGGCCAGGTCCGCCTCGCCGTCCACGAGGGGCGAGACGGCTCCCGATACGCCCATGCACTGGACGACCGTCAGCACGGTCAGCGTCAGGCCCGTCGCGACGAGGAACATCGTGTATCCGCGGGCGGAGCGGGCGTACGCCAGCAGGCGCGGGTCCAGGGGCTTCACGTCGTCCTCCCTCGTCTTCCGATGGCTTGGCGTCGGGGGCGCCGTAGCCGGGGCGGTCGCCCGTCCGCCCCGCCTCCGCCCGTCAGCGGGCGTCGAATTCGCGGATCCTCTTCGGGTCCAGCCCGACGGGCGCGTCGGGGATCTGGTCCACGGCCAGGCGTCTGGCGAAGACCCTGTACGACCACACCGTGTAGGCGAGGACTATCGGCACGAACACGGCCGCGGCGATCGTCATGATCGTCTGGGTCGGCGCGGTGGCGGCCGCTTGGGAGAGGGTGAGGGAGTACCGCCCGTCGATCGAGGACTTCATGGCGTCGGGGAAGATGGCGAACCAGATGAAGACGACCGCCATGGCGATGCCCGCGAAGTGGGCGATGAAGGCCTTGACCTCGTCGCCTTTGGCGATGAGCAGCGCCGTCGCCGCCAAGCACAGGGCGCACAGGGCCAGGGGCAGCGCCGACAGGGCGTTGCCGGAGTAGGCGAGCTGCGCCCACAGTCCCCAGGCGCCGGTGACCGCCGCCGCGACGACGGCCGATTTGGCGGCGAAGGCCTTCGCCCGGTCGCGCAGGTCGCCCGTCGTCTTGATCGCCAGGTACAGGGCGCCGTGCGAGAGGAACAGCGTGAGGGTCACCAGCCCGCCGAGGAGCGTGAACGGGGTCAGCAGGGAGAGGAATCCGCCGGTCAGGTAGTGGTGGTTCTCGGCCAGGGATCCGGCCGCGGCCGCCGGGTCGACGGCCGTGAACGCGCCCTTGTCGTACCTGCCGACTTCGATCGACATCCCCTGGACCAGGTTGGCGAACGCGACGCCCCACAGGACGGACACGATCCAGGACGACGCGGTGTGGGCGACGTCCCATCCCCTGCGCCAGGCCTCCGTGTTGATCTGCTTGCGCCACTCGATGGCGCAGACGCGCACGATCAGGCACACGAGGACGAGGACGAGCGCCAGGTACATGCCGGAGAACATAGTGGCGTACCATTCGGGGAAGGCGGCGAAGGTGGCGCCTCCCGCCGTCAGGACCCACACTTCGTTCCCGTCCCAGTGGGGGCCGATGGTGTTCAGCGCCAGACGGCGCTCCTTCTCGGACTTCGGCAGGATCTTGAGCAGCATTCCCACTCCGAATCCGAAGCCCTCCAAGGCCAGGTAGCCGATCCAGAGCACCGCGATGAGGATGAACCAGAGAAGCTGGATGGGTGTCAGGTCCACAGCGGTTCCTTTCAGTATACGAAGCTCATGGGAGCCTCGGCGGTCTCGTCGGCCGCCGGCGCCTTCTTCGGATTGATGCCTTCGAGCGCGTACCGCTTGAGCAGCGCCAGCCAGATGACTCCCAGGCCGGTGTACAGAAGCGTGAAGACGACCATCGACCCCAGAACCGTGGCCCCGGACACGGAGTTGGACAGGCCCTGGTTCGTCAGGAGCATGATCCCCCTCTCGCCCGGATTGATGATCCACGGCTGGCGCCCCATCTCCGTGAGGATCCATCCGAAGGTGTTGCCGATGAAGGGAAGGGGGATGGCGAGCATCCAGAGCTTTCCCTTGAACTCGGAGGCGTTGACCCTGCCGCCTCTCAGCGCGTACAGGCCCAGGATCGACATCGCCAGGCCGAGGAGGCCGACGCCCATCATGACGCGGAAGGACCAGAAGGCGACGGTGAGATTCGGTCGGTAGTCCTGGTCGGATCCGTAGACGCCGGCGTACTTCTCCCGGAGTTCGGCGTTGACGTCGTCGAGGCCTTTCAGGAAGGACTTCGAGCCGGAGAAGTGGTTGGTGGCCATGAAGGACTCGAGCCCGGGAATGGGGGCGGTCAGCTGCGGGCCTTTGCAGTCGGAGGTCCACATGGCGATGACGAGCTTGTGGCTCTCCCCCGATTCGCACACGCCCATCATGGCGGCGGCCTTGGCCGGCTGGATGTCGACCAGATGCTGCCCCATGAAGTGGCCGGAGAATACGGTGCCCAGGGAGGCCGCCAGCATGGTGACCAGGCCGATCTTCGCCGCGGGCCTCCAGTAGGCGCGGGCTTCCTCTTCGTCGCCGGTCAGGCGCTTCGAACGGGCCATCCACCAGAAGCTCAGGCCCGCCACGAGCCCGCCCGCCACGAGGAAGGCCGCGCTCATCGTGTGGGCGAAGGTGTAGAGCGAGGTTTCGTTGAACAGCACTTTGAGGAATCCGCCCATGCCGTCCAGCTCCAGGCGGCCGGTCCGCTTGTTGAGGACCGCGCCCGTGGGGTTCTGCATGAACGAGTTCGCCGTGAGGATGAAGAATCCCGAGAGCATCGTGCCGATCGCCAGAAGCCAGATGCACATGTTGTGCAGCCTGGGGGAGAGCCGGTTCTTCCCGAAGATCCACAGGCCCAGGAAGGTCGATTCGAGGAAGAACGCGAGCAGCGCCTCGAAAGCGAGCGGAGCGCCGAAGATGTCCCCGACGAAGCGCGAGTACTCGGACCAGTTCATGCCGAACTGGAACTCCTGGACGATGCCCGTCGCCACGCCGAGCGCGAAGTTGATGAGGAGGATCTTCCCGAAGAAATCGGTGACTTTCTCCCATCGGGGGTTCTGGGTCCTGCGGCCCATCGTCTGCATGACGGCGACGAGAGTGGCGAGGCCGATCGTGAGCGGCACCTGGAAGAAGTGGTAAACGGTTGTGATACCGAACTGCCAGCGTGCGAGGTCAAAAGCTTCCACCGTGAAACCTTTCGTGAGGCCTGGGCCGGATTCTTTTCTTGAGCGATCCCAGTCTACGCCATCCCCGCGACAACTCTGACACTCTGTCAGGAATTCGGAGTCCCGTGCGATCCGATCGGGTCGCGCCACGGCGGCCGGAGCGAGCTTGGCGCGTCTCACAGTCGATGTTTCAAGGCGGTGTGCGACAATATTAGGCGGGGTCGAAGTCCTCCGCAGGCTTCCGGCCGTCAGGTGAGACGCACTGTGCTCCGCGAATGGCGATGCAGCCGGTGCGCGCATTTAGACTTCCGCGGTCGATCCGCGACGACATAGCCCGGGGTGGCGTGATGCGGACACGCCGACTGCGGGCTGGAAAGTGCATCTGCGCATGGCTGAGAATGCCACGATATCGGGCGGCGCCGCGACCGCCCGCACAAAGGAATCGGAAGAGTCGACGGTCCGCGACGAGGCGAGGAACGCCGGGGAGAAGGCCGCCGCCGCTGTGGCGGAGTCCCTCGCCCAGCTCGAGCCTCGGCCGAGGAAGGCCCGGGCGACCGCCGTCGAAGACGTGGCGGGCACGCTCGACGCCATCGTCGAGGGGGTCAGGCCGGCGAGCGCGGAGGGCGAGTCCGCCCCGGAGCCGCACCGGCGCACGTCGAAGAAGGCCTCCGGAGCCGCAAAGGCCTCCGAGTCGAAGAAGAAAGCCGGGGAGGCTAAGTCCGGCGACGCTCCGGAGGAGGGCTCCGGCCTCCGATTCTCCTCCGCGGAGGAGCCGCCGAACGCCCAGATCCCGGCGGTCAACATGACAGCCCTGCTCTTCCAGGAGCCCGACACCAGCCGGGT
>ERZ772948.1866-NODE-1866-length-11470-cov-5.282873_pt1 | contig 11470 bp, 16 predicted proteins | sample MGYA00511945_ERZ772948 | MGnify/ENA primary metagenome ERZ772948 (study PRJEB29015, sample SAMEA2737927) | human oral metagenome | biome: human oral; feature: human-associated habitat; material: dental | place: China | collected 2141 ... | reverse complement strand
GATATACATCTGATGATGAGATTGTTGAATTTGCTAAAACGATAGGAATTCACCCGGGAATTGTAGCCGGCAGATTGCAACATGAAGGAATAATTCCACAAGAGAGATGCTCAAAATTAAAAGAAAAGTATGTTTTTGAAATAAAGAAAATGAACCGTCAAATTTTAGGGAAAGATGAAATATAAAGGGATTGGGCATTTTGCCCAATCCCTTTTGCATGGGGAAACATCAGTTATTAGTTTGTTGACCTTTGTGAATTGGATTACTGCGAGTAGCAAAAAGAATTCCTTTCTCGGATGTTTACCCAAAAACGTATTATGAGAAAGTGAAAAGCGGGGCAAGAGTAAAAATTGCCTCGCTTTTCGTATACCGAATCTGACAATGAAACTAGACTCTATAAACTTTGATTTCCCTAATTTATTTGCTTATTGACTTGGGTAAAAGTATAATACTTCTGTAGATGTTGTTAGGCATAGTAAGTTTAAATTGAAAACAATGTATCTGTTTATTTGCTAGTATTTATGCAAGTGGATGTTAGTAAAATACTGAGAAACATAGAATTTAATTTAATCTCATTAGGTCGGGCAGTCTTTTCATGTGGAAAAACGTCAGGCTATTATTGTGCCTTCTTTTAGAATAAGGAGGAATCTTAATGGATAGAAATGATCTATCAAAAATCCAACAAATTATTGCTTTTAATTTCAAAAATCTAGATTTGCTTCAACAGGCTTTTGTGCGCAAATCATATTCAAAGGAGTACGGTGGCGAGAACAATGAGGTGCTTGAATTTATTGGCGACAAAGTACTTGATTTTATAGTGGTGAAAATACTTTCTGAAGAGTTTGGTATGCTTGCATCAGAAAGGGATAATTTTAACACAAATGAAGATTTTAATGAGTTTGTATCTAAATACCAGGAAAACAAACTTACTGAAATTAAAAAAAGATTGGTTAAGAAAGACACACTTGCAAATTGTATTTATAATCTAGGGCTGGCTGAGTATTTGATTATGGGAAATGGTGATCAAAAGAATAATGTCCAGGAATCACCTTCGGTTATGGAAGATTTATTTGAAGCTATACTTGGGGCAGAAGCAATCGATTCGAATTATGATATTTCACGAATACAGGATTCAGTTATGGTAATGCTTAATCCAAAGGCCATTATATTTGAAAATAAAATCAATTATATTCAAGAAGTTCAAGATTGGAACCTAAGAAGAACTGGAGATTTACCGGAACGTGAGTTTGCGGAAACCTACAGATGTTATATCACAATTCGCGACTTATTGCATTCTAAAGCACCCAATAGATACGAAAAGTACGCTTGTTTTATCACTGTAGACGGAGTTAAAAAAGCCGTTGGTTATGGTGCGACCAAGGCGATGGCGCATGAAGAAGCATCAAAAGCCGTTTATGACTATTTGGAAGCAAATAACATGTTATATACAATTAAGGATGAAATCATTAATCCCTCATTAAATATGGCGATTAACCAGCTGGAGACTCTATCGCGTCGCGGCTATTTTTCTATTCCAGAGTATAGTTTTAAAGAGTTTCATGATAATGACGGCAACCCTTTTTGGAATGCGGAATGTCATATTGATGAAATGGAGTACTATTTCTATGCAGAAGCCTCTTCTAAGAAACAAGCAAAGAAAAAGGCAGCGTATGAAATGTTGAAGTACGTATTAGATAATTTTGAGGAAAACTAATTATGTCAAAGTGAGCTTTATGTTGTGATTCTGGTGAATATGAAGAGATTGATAGTATGGAATTAGCTGGACTATAAGTGAATATATTTATAGTTATAATGATATAGAATACCATCGTGAAGAGGAAGATGCTGACCTTTTTCTCGTTCTGGTGTGGTAGAATTATTGCAATCCATAGTGACCTCCTTGGCGTTGTTGTATCTGGTAATTCAATTCTACCAAAGAATCCTATGGATCTTTTTATTCAGTTGTTCAAGTTCATACTACAATTAACCGTCATTTTTTGAAATCTATTTGAATGATTTAAGACCGAGAATTAAATACAACACCTACTTAACAAAGGTGCATATCATAGAAAAGAAAATAATACCTTACTTTGCCAAAAAATCTATAGCTGAAATAACGGCTCCGTATATTTTACAGTGGCAGAATGAATTACTTAAAAAATCTGATAGTGAAGGAAAGTCATATTCTCAAAATTATTTAAGAACGATTCAGAATCAATTAAATACAATTCTTAACAATGCAAATAAACATTACGGATTAACAAGCAATCCCGCTCATAAAACAACTAAGATGGGAAAATCAAAAGCCTAGAAGATGTTATTTTGGGTGAAAGAGGAATACGAGAAATTCGCTGAAAGTGCTAAAAGCAAACCTGTATCATATTATGTCTTTGAGATACTTTATTGGTGTGGCATCAGAGAAGGTGAATTGCTTGCACTTGCAAAATATGATTTTGACCTTGAAAAGAAAACTCTAACAATCACTAAATCATTTCAAAGGTTAAAAGGAAAAGATTATATTACATCTCCAAAGACAGAAAAATGTAATAGAACGATTCAATTATCACAATTTCTATGTGATGAAATGTCGGATTTCTTCGGAATGCATTATCATCTGGATCCAAAGGCGAGGTTATTTAACTTTACAAAATCATATTTGCATCATGAAATGGATAGAGGCTGTAAATTATCAGGAATAAAAAGGATTAGAGTTCATGATTTAAGACATTCTCATGTTGTATATTTGATAGAGCAAGTCTTTTTTCCTGTGGTAATCGCAGAAAGATTAGGTCATGAAAGTATCTTAATAACCTTAAACTATGCGCATTTATATCCGTCAAAACAGTTGGAAATAATTGAAATGATAGAAAAAGAAATGAATTAATTTTATTAAGATGAGTAAGATATTTTAAAGAGAAAGTCTACAGTAAAGAGGTAGAAATCTGAAAGTCGATAACAACAGAAAAAGAAATATTATAGTAAATTTCATAATGTCTCCAGAAGAAAAAAGTTTATTGGAAGAGAAAATAGCATTATCAGGATTAAATAAACAGGATTATATGATTCAAATGAGCATAAATCATAAAGTTGAGGTATTTGGAAATATAAGAGCGTTTGATGAACTAAAAACGAAACTGAAGATGCTTGAAGAATATTTTAAAAATGTTAATTTGGACTGCAACATTGAAGAAAATAAACTTGAACTTCTGGCATATATTCTGAAAATGTTTGAAACGGTGAATAGAAATAAAATGACTCTACCTACGGCAATAGATAAAGCTGGGAAGCAACCTGATAAGATTGCAACTCTTGAAAGTATTTTATAAGGTTGTACTTCTATTATCAACAAAAGTATGGAGGTAGTAATGATAAACAAAGAAAAATATATTAACAATATTCCACAGGAATTAAAAGAACGTAAACAGTGGTTATGGTTCAAGATTTACCATAACGAAGATAAAAACGGAAATATAAAAATGGTGAAGATTCCAATCAGTCCAATTACTTGTGAATCGAATGAGTGGAACAAAGAAAAAACAGGGCAAGTTTTGAAACAGCTTTAGAGGGACTAGAAAGAAGTGCTTGCGATGGACTATCATTTGTTTTAACTGAAAGGATTCATTTGTCTGCATTGATTTAGATAATGTTAAGGACAGCTTTGAGGATGTGAAAGACATCATAACTGATTTTGGCGAAACATATAAGGAAATTTCCGTATCGGGCAACGGAGTCCACATATTTGCCAAGGGCAGAATTCATAAGAATATCAACAATCAAGCTGATCGTTTTGAAATGTATAAGTCAAATAAGTGCATTGCTATGACCAGTGATGTTATAGGAACTTGCACAGAAGTACAGAATGAACAGTATAAGTTGAACCTTTATTATGAAAAATATGCTCTTAAAGAAACGATAAGAGAAAGAATTTCCTATTATAAAAATTTAGATAGCGATGTTCCTGATATAGATGACATTCTAAAGGCAATCTACATGACTAATTGCAAAGGCAGAGAGCTTTTTAGAGATGAATATTCCACAGGTGATGCAAGTAAAGACAATTTTCAATTACTTCTTAGCTTAAACAGCTTTACACATGGAAATGCAGATTTAATGCTTGAGATCTTCCTGAAATCAGCCTTAAACCGAATGGGTGATATGAGCAAAAGAAAGACTGAAGCTTCATATATCAAATACTTAAATCAAAGTATTAAGAAGGCACAAGAAGTCGGCGGAACGAATTGTTGGGATTATAACTATCACAGAAAAACAAGAGAGGTAGCTCGTTGAAAGTATATACGATAGATACTGAGTTTGATGCTCTGATAAGTGTATTGTGGATATAAAATATGATTGGAATAAAGATAAAAAAGGAAAAAGCTATAAATCAAGACTTCAATTTGATATGGATAGAGTAATCCAAAAAGCAATAAACTGGGAACATTTCCTTAAAATAATGGAACAATATGGATATGAAATCAAGTTTGAAAGCATATTGCTTTCAAACAGAAAAATCAGCAGAGATTTATCAGAGCGAAAACCATAGGGTCTAATTACGCAGAAAAAAATTAAAGAAAGAATCTGAAATAAAGACAAAGAAATAGGAGCGTTGGTTGATAAAACCAAATATGGAAATCAGGATTGGATAGTTCATACCAACATGCAAGTAGCATCCAAAATTCTGTTAAAAATAAGAGATAAAGGCTTTACCTATATGGAAGCATTGGAAAAAGGAATTCAAAAAATATCATTTCAAAAAAACGAATTGAAACAAGAATTTGATAAACTTTCGTGGGAGCAAAAAAAGGATAAAGGAAGTCGTTAAACATATTCAAATTTGTATCAGCAAGCGAGAGCATTACGAGGGTTATCGTAAAAATCCGAACGATAAAATTTATATGATGATAAAGCGAAAAGATGTAGAAGGTTATCAGAAGTCTTATGATGAAATAGATATTTTTCTTAAACAATTTCCACATTTAAAAGATGTAGTTTTGGGAGAGATGAGGAGCAAATCCGGTAAAACCTTTTTCGAAAGTTAAATGAGCATTCCAAGGATTTGGGATTAAAACAAGAAATGATATTGAGACAGAATGATTCTTTAATGGAGGAGTTTACTGAGCTGAAACACCTTAAGAATAATATGGATGATTATCTCGGTAGAGAACAAAGGACAGAGAAAAAAGCCGAGGGAAAGCATCCTGAAGCAAATTAAAGAAATCAGGGAAGAAGATCGGGAAAGAAAGTCACCTAAAAATTGGGGTATTGAAAGATAAAATCGGGATTTCATTTTTAACAAAAAATGTTATAATAAAATGTAAAATTTCTATGCGAATAAATAGGAAAGAGGAGTATTATGAAATTTTCATATAACAAATTATGGAAGTTGTTAATTGACAGAAATATGAATAAAGGTGATTTGCAAAGATTGATAGAGACTGGTCCGTTAACAATTTCGAGAATGGGACGTAATGAACCTGTAAGACTTGAAATATTAGGCAGAATATGTGAGAGATTAGATTGCAACATCGAAGACATTATTGAATACGAAAGAGGACAAGAAAATGTATAAATCAATAGATTTATTTGCAGGCATTGGAGGTATAAGGCTTGGCTTTGATCAAGCATTCGGTGATGCTATTAAAACAGTTTTTATAAGTGAATGGGATGAAAAAGCTGTTAATGAAGAAGCCAGTGTGATTATAGAATAAGATTATTAAAAAAGTAAATTGAAGGGAAAGGAAGGTAATTATGACATACGGTGTTGTTGATCTATTCTGTGGCGTTGGAGGATTGACATGTGGGCTTGAAAAAGCAGGGCTTAATGTAGTGGCAGGATATGATTTAGATGCTACGTGTGAATATGCATATAACCATAATAACAATGCAAAATTCATTAACAATGATATAAAAGATGTGTCGGGAAAAGAAATAAAGAAAATATTGCATGGATATGATATAGAAATACTCGCAGGATGTGCCCCGTGTCAACCTTTTTCAAGGCATCAAAAAGATAAATACAACAGAAAAAAACATAAAGACTGGGACTTACTCTATCAATTTGCGCGATTAGTAGAGGAGGTAAAGCCACAGATTGTTTCAATGGAAAATGTACCTGAATTGATTAAAGAGCAGGTTTTTAAGGATTTTATTAATATATTAGAAGAACAGAATTATAACATTACTTATAAAATAGTTAATGCTGCTGATTACGGAATTCCACAAAGACGAAAAAGATTGTTGCTTCTTGCATCAAGTGAAAAACAAATTAAACTTATTGAACCTACGCATAAAAAAGCAGTTACCGTAAGGGAGGTAATATCTGGTCTTTCTCAAGTCGGAGCGGGTGAACCTAACAATACGGATAAACTTCATGTTGCACCCTCTCTTTCTAAAAAGAATTTGGAGAGAATAAGACATTCTATTCCAGGTGGTAATTGGAAAAATTGGCCAGAAGAATTGATTTTGAACTGTCATAGAAAAAAATCAGGACAGAGTTATTCCTCTGTTTATGGGAGAATGAACTGGGATGATGTTGCGCCTACTATTACTACACAATTCATTGGATATGGAACAGGGAGGTTCGGTCATCCAGAGCAAGATCGTGCATTAACACTAAGAGAAGGTGCGATGTTACAGACATTTCCTGTAGATTATTCTTTTGTCCCAGAAGGGGAGAAGGTTGTTTTAAAGAATATTGCTCGACATATAGGAAATGCTATCCCGCCTAGATTAGGAGAAATCGTAGGATTAAGTATAATAGAACACTATGCTAAATGAAGGAGAGCGCCTGATATGGAGAAAAAATTAACATTTAATATCTCTTTAAGTGTATTGAATCATTTGGGGAGAAACCTATATAGAAACGTTATTACAGTATTGGGAGAAGCTATATCAAATTCTTGGGATGCCGATGCTAGTAATGTTTGGATTACAATTGATAAAAAGCATAATTGTATGACAATCGTAGATGATGGAGATGGAATGAATTTTGATGATTTTCAAAATAAATTTTTAAAAATAGGTTATTCAAAAAGAAGGAATGGAAGATATAAAACTCCTAGTGGTAGACCGTTTATAGGAAGAAAAGGGATAGGAAAGTTAGCTTTATTGTCTTGCGCAAAAAAAATTCACGTAGTATCTAAAACAAAGGAAACAGCCATTGTAGGAGGTATAATTGATAATTCCAGTTTAGACAAAGCGATTACAGATGATTTAAATTCACAGGAATATATACTTGGGAATCTTACATCTGAAGTTTTATCATCTGTAAATATAATAGAAAAAGGAACATATATTTTGTTCGAAAATGTTAACGAGGGAATCACCAATACTGTGGAATATATCAAAAAATCAGTCGCTTTATATTTTAGGTTTTCATTGTTAGATGAAAAATTTAATATATTCGTTAATAATGAAAAGATTGATGAAAAAATGTTGGAGGAATTAGCGAAAGGAACTCAATTTCTTTGGAAAATTAATGATATAGAAGATCCGTTTATTGAACAATTATCCATTGATAGCGAGCCGAGAAGACTGAAATCAATGATTAATATAAAAGGTTATATTGCATCGGTTGACAAACCTTCAAAACTTAAAATACGTGGGACTCAAGAAAAGGTAACTATTGATCTTTTTGTGAATGGAAGACTGAGGGAAAAAGATATACTGAGACACATTCCAACATCTAGAATTGTTGAAAACTATGTGTATGGTCAAATTCATTTTGATGATTTAGATTTAGGAGATACAAAAGATATATTTACAAGTAGTCGAGAAGGTATTATTTCTGATAATTCATGTTATAGACAATTTCTGGATGAGATTGAAAAATTGTTTAAGAAAATAATGGATGACTGGGATGAATTAAGACGTAAAAAAGGAGATGATGGTGATCCTGATAATATGAAAATTAAACCTAAGGCAAGAAAAGCTCAGGAATTATTTAATACGACATTTAAGGAAATGGAAGAAAGTCATAAAAAAGATGTTAGCCATAAAAAGAAAATAAGTAATAATGTGGATAATTGGATAAAACAATTATCGGTGGAGGCGGAATACAATATTACATCATATGTAGAATGTTTTATTGCAGAAAATCTTTTACGAGAGTATATAAAATATAATAAAATGAAGCTCTCACAGGAGGCTGTTAGTGCAGCAAAAAAATGGAAAGAAAAAGAAAAAGAAAATAAAGGAAAAGCAAATATCAGTTATGAAATCAGAAAATCAATGGATGATATTTACTATCTGGATATGAAATACTTATCAAATTTTATTGATAAAGCATTAGATAAGAATAAAGATCCATCTTTGAGTCGTTCATCTGATATATATAAGCCTGTCAGGGATGCTGTTGGACATACTTCAATTATAACATCAATAGCAAAACAGCAATTATCAATTGAACTGGAAAATATAAAAGCTCGAGTGATGAAATTGATGGATGATGTTGAGTAGTAGCACCTTATAGAATTTATGGCAACTAAAAAAGTAGTTATTGCATCAGGCCAAACTTATTTTAACGATACAAGTATATTGAAAAAAACAGGGAAGATTTTAAAAGCAAAAATCAAGGGAAAATTCTAATGCTAGATAAGTAATGTCATATAATGATTAAGTACATCCGTGCTTGCAATATGCTTGCAAAAAATCGGAGAAACAGAAATAAAACGGATAATGAGGCTAAATGAAATGAATCCCAAAAGTTGGATAGTTTAATTAAGCAGCTCTAGAGGACTGAATCCTGTATTGCACAGGACTCAGTCATTTTAACTTGCACTTAATTCGACTATTGTTGTAATAGTCAATGTATGCTTCAATTTAAAATAGAGTTATATCATATTTCAATTGGAAAATATGTTACAATACAACAAAGATAAGGATAACACATTGAAATATAGAACATAACGAATTGACTAATGTCCCAAAACCATTATATGAGATATAATTATCGTTACATCCAGAAGAATGAGGAAGGTGGTAAAAATGAAAGGTTTTGACTCAACGACATATACCGTAAATGATTTCTTGGAATGGTATGAAAGAAAACAGTTGGTTTTATCCCCAAAATTTCAACGTAGATCTGTATGGAAGGATGTGGCAAAATCCTTTTTAATAGATAGTATATTGAGAGACAAACCTCTTCCCAAGATTTTTATCCGTCAAATGACAGATATAGAGAATCGAATAACTATTAGAGAGGTTGTGGATGGGCAACAAAGACTTAGAACTATTATTGATTTCATAAATGATGGGTTTAAGGTTAAAAAAGTTCACAATAATGAATATGGGGAGAAGTATTTTTCTCAGTTGGATGAAGAAGCTCAGAGTTCAATATTAACATATAAGTTTTCTGTTGATACACTTATTGGAGTTGAAGACGGTGATATTATGGATATTTTTGCTCGTCTTAATACATATACAACGCCCCTAAATAAGCAGGAATTAATTAATGCCGAGTTTTATGGATACTTCAAACAGTCGGTGTATAGCGTTAGCTATAAGTATAATAAATTTTGGATAGATAATAAGATTTTTACAGAATATCAAACCATGAGAATGAATGAAGTGGAGCTTACTGCAGATTTGTTTATTGCGTTTATAGATGGTATTCAAAACAGGAAGATTGTAAAAAATTACTATAAGAAGTTTGATGAGTATTTCGATGAAAGAGAGTTATTAGAGGAAAGATTTGATGAAATAATTTCCTTGATTACAAAAGTATTCGGCGATAATTTAAGCAAATCTAAATACAAAAAACCAGCTCTGTTTTTTGCTATGTTCCTTGCACTTTACAATATAAAATATGATATAAAGAATATTGATAGTATGCAGCATATTGAAGGGCAACTTAGTGATAGAGAAATATCAAAGATAAAAACTTGTTTGGACAGGATTGAAGAAATCATTAGCTCTGACGATTTATCAAAAGAACAACTTGAATTTGTTACTTCTATATCGAGAGCAACATCAGATACGGAATCTAGAAAAACAAGAACTAAATTCATTGTTAATGAAATAGGAAAAGCGTTATCAGAGTAAGAGAGGCTTTATATGAGAACAATACTCGATATATATAATGGCTTTGATGCTGAGTTCACTAAAATAAATGCAATATTTGCAAATTCAAATGTTTTGTATCAAAATGCTGCTAATTATGGTGAAACGGTGTTTGGAAAAGATATATACGACCATATACTTGAGCGTTGTTTCATGTGCGTATATCTTTTGTGGGAGAAATTCTTGGAAGAAGCGTTTACCCTTTATCTTCTTGATCAAGCAGATATGAAAGGTAATAAGTACACTAGATTTGTATTCCCTCAAAATGAAACCCACGCATATGAATTATTAAAGGGAACAAACAAATATCCTGATTGGACAAATCTTAATACAGTCAAAACTCTTTCTAAACTGTTTTTTGAAAATTCAGGTCCTTTTACTTTGTTGCAAAACGAACCTGTAGAGTTTTTACAAATGAAAAAGATTAGAAACAGAATTTCTCACGTTTCCAAACAAAGCATTAAAATATTTGATAATTTGACTCAGAGTCAAATCGCAACATCTAATATAAACGCAGCTGATTTTTTATCTGCATTCAAAGATCATACTACGACTACCTATTACTCATTCTATACTGATTTTATAAAATCATATGTTGAAGCGATATGTAATAAATAGTGGCGAGCACATGATAATAAGAAGGAAACAATCTGAAGATTATGAATATAACAGATATTATTTTGTGAACATAAAGCTATAATTATAATGAAGAAGCGGATGTTTAATCTGCTTCTATTTCTATTCCCGCATTATCTCAAAGTCGCTGCTAGAAAAGGCGCTTTTAAGACATATATCAATAATAAGTATAACGATGGCAACGTAAGAGGAACGATAGATATAGCAAGGCATATCAAGAGGAATATTCCTTTCGTAGGTGATATCGCTTATAACCAGAGGGAATACTCATTTGATAATTATCTCATGGAGCTAATAAGGCACACTATCGAGCACATCAAGAGTAAATCATACGGCTACAATCTTCTTAACAAAGTAAAGGATGAGGTAAAGCTCGTTATAGTCTCCACTCCTAAATACAAGGTGACAGATAGGAGGCGAGTTCTCGAAGCAAATAGAAAAAATACTATTCGTCACGCGTATTATCACGAATACAGGGAGCTTCAAAGACTATGCGTATTGATACTTCAGAATCAGAAGCACAAGTTCGATGACGGACACCGAAAAGATTACGGCATACTGTTTGATGGTGCGTGGCTGTGGGAGGAATACATTAACTCGCTTTTCGACGACGATATGTTCTATCATCCAATGAATAAATCTGGCACCGGCGCACAAAGGCTATTTGACGGTGGTATTGGCTTGATATATCCAGACTTCATAGGAAGGAATCCAGCTGATAGAGTCATTGCCGATGCTAAATACAAGCCAATTGATAATATCGGGAACAAAGACT
>ERZ772948.1865-NODE-1865-length-11470-cov-22.607359_pt1 | contig 11470 bp, 7 predicted proteins | sample MGYA00511945_ERZ772948 | MGnify/ENA primary metagenome ERZ772948 (study PRJEB29015, sample SAMEA2737927) | human oral metagenome | biome: human oral; feature: human-associated habitat; material: dental | place: China | collected 2141 ... | reverse complement strand
TCAGGACTCGTCGTCGACATCGTCGACCTGCCCCGTGCCACCGGCTCGGTCAAGAGCCTGCAGATCCGCATCCCCGCCCCCGCCGACCTGGGCACAGAGGTCATCGGGGTGCCCGAGGGCAGTGACGTCGTCCTCGATGTCACCCTGACCTCCATGGATGATGGCGTCCTGGCCCACGCCGACGCCGACCTCCATGTTCACGGCGAGTGCGTGCGCTGCCTGCGCGACCTCGACGAGGACCGTACTGTGAGGATTGACGAACTCTACCTCTTTCCCGAGGCCATTGAGGCTCAGCGGGCCCAGGGCGACGAGGAGGCCGACGATCTCCTCGCCCTGGGAGACACCACGCTGGACCTCGAGCCCGCCCTACGCGATGCCCTGGTGCCCACACTGCCGTTCCAGCCCCTGTGCCGCCCCGACTGCCCCGGGCTGTGCCCCGACTGCGGGAAGCGGTTCGAGGACCTGCCCGCCGACCACCACCATGAGGTCCTCGATCCGCGTTGGTCCGCGCTGGCCGGCCTGCTGGAGACCGAGCCCGACCCGCAGGGCGAGGCCCCCGAGGAGGGCCGGTCCTGATGGCCAAGCGCCGCAGCGCCCCGCCCGCACGCACTGACACCGAGGCACTCGTCTACCGCTGGGGTCCCAGCATTGACGGTGAGCTCCTCGACCTGGCCCTGACCCACCGCTCCTACGCCCACGAGAACGGCGGCCTGCCCACCAACGAGCGTCTGGAGTTCCTGGGAGACTCCGTCCTGGGGATCATCGTCACCGAGCATCTCTATCGCACCCACCCGGACGTCCCCGAGGGCCAGCTCGCCAAGATGCGCGCCGCCACGGTCTCCGAGCCGGCGCTGGCCGCCGTCGCTCGCGACCTGGGACTGGGGGAGTTCATCAAGCTCGGCAAGGGTGAGGCGCTCTCGGGTGGACGGGACAAGGACTCCATCCTGTCCGACACGGTCGAGGCCCTCATCGGCGCCACCTACCTCACCCACGGGCTGGAGGAGACCCGCATGGTCGTCACCCGTCTTGTCTCACGCTTCCTGGACTCGGCCCGCACCCGCGGTGCGGGCCTGGACTGGAAGACGAGTCTCCAAGAGCTCACCGCCGCCCACCAGCTCGGCAACCCCGCATACGAGGTGGCCGGCACCGGCCCCGACCACCAGCGGGTCTTCACCGCCAGCGCCATCGTCGACGGCGAGGTGCTGGGACAGGGGACGGGAAGCTCGAAGAAAGTCGCCGAGCACGATGCCGCCGAGGCCGCCTACGCCGCGATCCTCGCCGCCCGGGGCGACGGCGGGCTGGACCTGCCCGGTGTCAATGAGGCCCTGCGCGCCGACCTGCTCACCCAGCAGACCACCCAGGAGAGCTGATGCCCGAGCTCCCCGAGGTCGAGGTGGTGCGCGCCGGGCTCGCCCGGCACGTGGTCGGACGCACCGTCACGGGCGTCGACGTTCTCGACCCGCGCCCTCTGCGCCGCCAGGACGGTGGTGCCCAGGCCTTCGTCGACCAGCTCACCGGGCGCACCCTCACCGCGGCGGTCCGGCGGGGGAAGTTCCTGTGGCTGACCCTGGACGACGGTCGTGCTCTGTCGGCCCACCTGGGTATGAGCGGCCAGCTGCTCGTGCGCGGCACCGCCGCCTCAGCCGGAGCAGAGGTCGCCCCCGGAGCAGTGAGCGCCGCCCCCTTCCTGGTCGACCCGGATACTCAGCCCAACGGACGCCCGGTGGACCTGAGCGCCACCGAGCAGCCCCGCTACGTACGGGACATCTCGACCTCGCCGCGTCACCTGCGCGTGCGCATCCATCTCAGCACCGACCCGAGTACGGAGCCGAGCACCGATGACGGTGACGGTGGGGACGGAGCAGCCCTTGACCTGGTCGACCAGCGCATGCTCGGAGGCCTCCATGTCATCGACCTCATCCCCACCGCCGACGGTGCCCCTGGAGGCGCGGGCAGCCCGGAACCGTTACTGCCGGCCGACGCCACCCATATCGCCCGCGACCTACTCGACCCCGCCCTGCAGCGCACCGGTCCCGACGGGGTCATCTCCCGGATGCGTGCCTCGAGGCGCGCCATCAAGACCCTCCTGCTCGACCAGGGGATCGTCTCGGGCATCGGTAACATCTACGCCGACGAGGGCCTGTGGGAATCAGGGGTGCATGGACTGCGTCCCGGGACCGCACTGGGACCCAGGGTCGTGGCCCGGATCCTTGAGTCCACGGCGGAGGTCATGACGAAAGCCCTTGAGGCCGGTGGCACGAGCTTCGACGCCCTCTACGTCGACGTCGAGGGCGCCGCCGGATTCTTCGCCCGCGAGCTCGGGGCCTATGGGCGCCAGGGACTGGAGTGCCGCCGCTGCGGGGCCACCATGCTCCGCGAGGTCCTGGGAGGGCGCTCTCACACCTACTGTCCCGGCTGTCAGACCCGACCACGACGGCCCGGCCGACCGCAGTGGTCGAGCAGGGTGGGCTGAGGCCGGCACCGAGATGTGCTGAGACGTGTTGAGCGACCCCGTGCACACCCTGTGGGAACGGTGCCATGATGCGGCAGTTCATGTGACGTAGGTCCCCGGCCCTGGTAATGTCATGAGCATGTCACACACCCCCTCCTCGGAGATCGTCCGCGTCATGATCGTGGACGACCACGAGATCGTCCGTCGCGGCATCGCCGAGATCATTGACCGTGCCGACGGGCTCGATGTTGTTGCCGAGGCGGGCTCCCGGGCGGAGGCGGTGCGCCGGGCCGAGTTGGTCCGTCCCGACGTCATCCTCGTGGACCTCCAGCTGCCCGACGGCACGGGCATCGAGCTCATGCAGGAGCTGCGCGAGTCCGTGCCCCAGGCCCTGCCGATCGTGCTGACCTCCTTCGACGACGATGACGCCCTGGCCGAGGCGCTGGCCGCCGGGGCCAGGGCCTACCTGCTCAAGACCGTCCACGGCGCCGAGATCAGCGATGTCGTGCGGGCGGTCGCCTCCGGTCGAGTCCTGCTCGACGAGCGCACCGTCACGCGCCGGCGGGCCGACCACGACGACCCTACCGCCGACCTGACCAATGCTGAGCGCAAGGTGCTCGACCTCATCGGCGACGGCCTGTCCAACCGGGAGATCGGTGAGCGCCTCGGGGTCGCCGAGAAGACGGTCAAGAACCACATCACCTCCCTGCTGGCCAAGATGGGCCTGCAGCGGCGCACCCAGGTCGCCGCCTGGGTCGCCGGGCAGCGCGCCTCGGGCTGGCGCAACGGCTGACCGGAGCGTCCCGCAGGGGACCCACCGCGGGACGCGGCGCAGTCAGCGCAGCGCGCCGCCCACGTCCAGCGGCACCCGCCAGGTGAAGCAGGTACCACGGCGCTCGCCGTCGGAGCGGGCCCTGGGGCCGATGACGAAGCTTCCGCCGTGGCGGCGGGCCCGCTCGGCCATATTGGCGGTCCCCGAACGTCGCTTCACCGACGGGTTCACCCCGACGCCGTCATCGCGGCAGACGATCTCCACCACCGGCCTGCCCCGGAAGGGCTCGGCGTCGCCCGAGGCGTGGCCCTCGTCGTCCCCTGGCCCGCAGCACAGCTCCGAGCCCGGGAGCACGCCTTCGATCTTGACGTCCACCGTCACCGAGGATGCATGGGCGTGGCGGGCCACGTTGCTCAGGCCCTCGCGCACCACGGCCACCATGTCATCGGCGATGTCCGGGCCCACGACGGCGTCGACCGAGGTGATGAGCCGGTCCTCCTCGTCGCGGTCCACCTGGGCCAGGCCCCGGCCGTCGACGCTCAGCAGCAGCGAGGGGGCGTAGCCCAGGGCGTTACGGGCCAGGGAGGCCTCCCGTCGCAGACGCTCGACGACACCGACCTCCTCGTCGCGGTCACGCAGGGAGCGCACGATGGAACGGATCTGCCCCACTGAGTCGTCCACCGCCTCCAGGGCGGTGCTCAGCACGGTGCACACCACGTCCAGGTCCACCTCGGTGCCGGCATTCTCATCATTGTCCCGGGCGCCGGCCAGCCGCTCCCGGACCGCCGAGATCTGCATGCCGGTGGCGAAGAGCTGCTGTATGGCTAGGTCATGCAGGTCCCGGCCGATTCTGGCCCGCTCGTCCAGGAGCGTGGCCATCTCCTCGGCGTGCTGGGCGTCGGCCAGCTCGAAGGCCATCGTGGCCTGGCCCGCCACGAGTTCGGCGATCTCCAGGTCCTGGGCGGTGAACGGGGCCGCTCCGGGGGAGCGCAGCAGCAGCATAACGCCCACACCCCGCCCCCGATGGATCATCGGGGCGTAGAGGGCCGGCCCGAACCGGGCCAGCTGGGGCACCAGGAGGTCGCCGTCCTGCCAGGCATCCTCCAGGGAGGCCACGACCAGGCCGGTTTGGTGGGCCAGGGTGGTCAGGGCCCGGCCCTCGGACGGGAAGAAGGTGCCCACCAGCTCCCGGGCGTGCTCGCCGTCGGCGATCTCGCAGATCCAGCGCTCCCCGATGCTGGGCAGGATGAGGGCGGCGGTGTCGGCATGGGCGACCTGGCGGACCCGGTGGGCGATGAGGGTCAGGGCGTCGTCCTCCTCGGCCCCGGAGAGCAGCAGCGTCGTCAGCTCCTGGGAGACGACCATCCACTGCTCGCGATCGCGGGCCTCTCGGTACAGGCGGGCGTTCTCCACCGCCACGGCCGCGGCCTGGGCGAGGGTCAGGACGGCGTCGGCGTCGGAGCGGGTGAAGCCCCCGGGCTTGTCACACAGATAGAGGTGGCCGTAGACCTGCCCGTGCAGCCGCAGCGGGGCGGAGAGCAGACTGCCGGTGTCCTCGTCCTCGATGGCGCCGGTGAAGGCCGAGGCCCGACCCAGGTCGTTGTCGATGACCAGGCCGGTCCCCTCGAGCCCACTGAGCAGGGCGTCCGCGGCTCTGCTCGGATCAGTGGCGGAGCTCGTGGCACCGGCCATCTGGGCGAGCTCATCAAGGGTCGCCGTGGGCACGCCGCTGCTCAGGCCGGTACCGGTCCCTCCAGGGGCGGATCCGGCCTCGACGGCCTCAACATCCATGTCCGCGTGGCTGAGCACGGCGATAGTGCCCCAGGAGGCACCTGTGATGGAGCAGGCCGACTCCACCAGGCGGCGCAGCGCGTCAGGCACCCGCAGGGAGCTGGTGAGCCTCAGGGCCGCCTGGATGAGGGCGACGGTCGCCTGGTCCAGGCTCGGGTGGACGACCGCCGCCCGTGGGCCTCGGGTGGACACGAGCTGGTCGGCGTGGACGGCGTAGGCCAGACGCCCTGCCGGGGTGGTCTCCTCCGACGGCGGCGCCGCCGGTTCCCGGTCCTGGAGAGCGGGGCCGTCGGACTCCTGCGGATCGTCCTCGGGCACACCGGGAAATCGGGGGCCCTGCGGGGGCGTGTCTGCTGCGTGTCTCGTCTCGTGTGTCGTCATCGTGCTCAGCTCGTCCGGCTCACGTGGGACGTGTCGTCCTGTTGTCTGTCCTGGTCCTCCTGGGAGAGCGCCCACCGGTAGGCATCGGAGACGTTCTGGAGGCTGTCGTGGCTGCCCCTGTGCAGGATAGTCGCCGGCGCCTGCTCCGTGGTCGCCTGCGGGGGGCGTCCCATGACCAGGACCTCATCGGCGTGCGCCAGAGCGCTCAGGCGGTGGGTGATCAGGAGCGTGCCGCGGCCCTGAGAGGCCCCCACCGTCAACAGGTCGGCTACGAGCCGGTCCGCGGTGGCGGCGTCGAGGTGCTCGCCGGGTTCATCCAGGAGCATGAGTGGGGCGGGAGCCGCCAGCGCCCGGGCCAGCAGAAGCCGACGTCGCTCCCCGCCCGACAGCGTTGCGGCATCCGTCCCGATGATCGTGTCGACGCCTTCGGGCAGCGCCTCGAGCCAGTCGCCCAGTCCGGCCCGCACCAGCAGCTCACTCGCTTCGGCGGGAGTGACGTCCCCACGCGCCACACGCAGGTTCTCCAGAACACTCGTGTGGAAGACATGCGCGTCCTCCGCGGTCAGACAGACTCGGGCCGCCGCCTCGGCACGGGCAACCTCCCACGGCGGGACGCCGTCGAGCGTCAGGCTGCCGCCCCGGGGCTCCAACAGCCCCGCCAGAGTGGCCAGCAGGGTCGATTTCCCGATCCCCGAGGGGCCCACGATCGCCACCCTGCTGCCGACCTGAAGGTCCAGGTCGATGCCGTCGGCCACGACCGGCCCACCCGGCCAGCCCACCGCCAGGTTCCTGGCCCGAAGCCACGGCCCCCGCTGCGAGGGGGCCGGTAGCTCCCGGGTGACCGATGATCGCTGAGCGCTGGCCTCGGCGGTCTCAATGAGCTCCACGATACGGCAGGCGGCGCCGGCGGATCTCACCAGCTGCACGTTGGCAGGGCCGAGCGCGGAGGTGGCCTCGAAGGCCGCCAGCGGAACCAGGACGATGACCGCCAGCCACACCGGGCCCAGCTGTCCGGCGGCCACGGCCCCCACCCCGACCACCAGGTTGCCCACGACCGCAACACCCATGGCTGCTGTGTCCAGGGCCGCCGCGATCGCCGCGGGGACGGCGGCCCGGTCTCGCAGACGGACCAGGCTCGTCTCCCGGGAGGCGACCTGGCGCATGGAGTCCGTCAGGCGTCCGGAGACAGTCAGCTCCGGGGCGCCCTCCAGCACCGCGAGCACATCGGCGGACAGCTCGGAGGCCTGCTGCTGGCGGGCCTGCTCGGCGATCCGGGCCGAGCGGATCGTTGCCAGCGGTGCCCCCAGCCCGGACAGAAGCAGACAGGTCGCCAGGATGAGGCCGGCCGGCCAGTAGACGAGCCCGATCCCGACGGCGGTGGCCGCACCCAGGACGGCTGCGACTACCGCGGGCAGGTAGGCGCGCACGACGAGGTCACCGACCGCGTCGATGTCGCCCCCCACTCGCGCCAGGACGTCACCGCGACGCAGTCCGGCGACCGTGTCGGTGCGCGCCGAGGCCAGCGACTCGTAGAGGCGCGTGCGCAGGGCTCCCATGCCCCTCAAGGCGGTGTCGTGGGAGACGAGCCGCTCGCAGTAGCGCAGCACCGAACGGGAGATGCCGAAGAGCCGCACCGCCACCGGCGCCACCCCCAGAGCGACGACGTCGGGCATCTGGGAGGCCCTCGCAATGAGCCAGGCCGCCACCCCGGACAGGGCCACCGCCGAGGCCATTCCGGCAGTGCCGGCCAGCGCGGCCAGGGCGAAGCGCGAGCGGTCCAGGTGCAGCAGCCCCACGGCCCGGCGCAGTGCCCGGCGCTCACGGGCGGACAGGGCAGGGGAGAGGAGGATGCTGGACATCGCTTTCACAGGGCCTCCTCCTGCGCTCGCGCGGCCTCATGCGCGGCAGACCCGTCGGTTGAGACCTCTGCCTGAGGTCCCGGCGGTATCGGCTCGCTTGTCACGGCGACGGTCTGCTCGGCCAGGGCGATGAGCGCCGGACGGTGCGCGATGATGACAACCGTGCGCCCCGAAGCGTGCAGCGCGCGGACCGCAGTGAGTACGTGCGCCTCGCTGGCGGCGTCGAGGTGCGCGGTCGGCTCGTCCATGACCACCAGGGGCGCCGTCGAGCACAGTGCCCGCGTCAGCGCCAGGCGCTGGCGCTGACCCACGGACAGCCCCACGCCCCCACTGCCCACGAGTGTGTCCCATCCCTGCGGCAGCCCCGCCACCACCTCATCGAAGCCGGTGGCCCGGGCGGCCTCCACCAGCTCTGCGGGCACGGGCCCGGTCCCGCCTGCGGTCGGCGAGGCACTGCAGGCGGCGTCGGCAGCGTTGCCTGCGGTATCGCCCGGTGCGTTGCTCAGCACGTTCTCCAGCACCGTTCCCGGGGTGATGGTGGGACGCTGGGGGACCCAGACGATCTGCTTCCACCAGGTACCCGGATCGATCTCGCTGAGGTCGACGGCGCCGTCCAGTCCGTCCCCCTCGGGGGCGGGCACGACCCTCACCCGTCCCCGGTCCGCGGGCAGCAGGCCGAGGAGGACCTGCGTCGTCGTGGTCTTTCCCGCGCCCGATGCCCCGGTCAGGGCCACGAGGCTGCCGGGACGGATCGTGGTGCTCAGGCCCGCCGGCGCCCATGCTCCTCGGGCCGCCACGGACACGGCGTCGAGCCTGATGGTCGCGGTGCGCAGATCGGGGGCCGGTAGGCTGCCGTGCTCGGGGACGGGCGTCTCAAGAATCTCGAAGACGGACTCGGCGGCGGCCACCCCGTTGGCCGAGGCATGGAACTGAAATCCCACCTGTCGCAGCGGCTGGTAGACCTCCGGGGCCACCATGAGCACGAGCAGACCGGTGAACAGGTCCATGCGACCGGCCACCAGCCGGAACCCGATCTCGACGGCGATGATCGCCACCGACAGGGTCGTGATGAACTCCAGGACCGCCCCCGACAGGAAGGCGATCCGCAAGGTCGACATGGTGGTGCGTCGGTAGGAGCGCCCCAGGGCTCGCACCCGCTCGGCCGGCTTCTGCTCACGCCCCAGGGCCTTGAGGGTGGGCAGTCCCGAGATGAGGTCGAGCACCTGGTCGCCCAGGACCTGCATGGTCTCCAACCGCTCCTGGGAGACGGACTGGGTCATCCTGCCGATAAGGATCATGAAGATCGGGATGAGGGGCAGGGTGCACACCACGGCGACAGCGGCCGGCCAGTCCTGGCTGATGAGAACCAGCACTGTCGCAGGAGTGACCGTGGCGGCCAGTACCAGCTGGGGCAGGTAGCGGGTGAAGTAGGGTTCCAGGTCATCCAGACCTCGGGTCAGCAGCGTGGCGGCCTCGGTCCCGTGCATCGCCTGCCACCGAGGGCCCAGCCGGGCGGCGTGCTCCAGTACCAGACGGCGCAGCTCGATGATCGTCCCCGCCGCAGAGCGATGGGCATGGACCTCCTGTAGGAGGACCACCAGGGCCCGAGCCACCACGACACCTCCCAGAGCCATCAACAGCCCTCGTACCGCCGCGGGGCCGGCGCCGTTGGAGATGACTGCGCCGACCGCGCCCGAGACGAGGAAGGCCTGAACCACCACCAGCGCGGCGGTCGCCATTCCGGTAACGGCCGTCGCAGCGATGTATCTCCGGGCCGAACGGGCGTATCGCATCAGCCGAGGGTCGAGAGGCTTCACCCGCCCAAGGATAGGGGAGTAGGTCCAAAGACCCGATGCCCTCGGCCCGTGCGTTCAGCCGGGGCCTGTGACAGCTCAGTATCCGAAGTGCGCCTCGGGTTGGGCGGAGTCACGCACCAGCGTCGGGTGAAGCCCGCCCTGATCGGGGTTGATGCCCTCCACGCTGATGCGTGAGGCGAACACCTTGTAGCTCCAAACGGTGTAGGCCAGGACCCCGGGGACGAATACGGCCGCAGCGACGGTCATGATGAGCAGCGTCGTGTCGGCGCTCGCGGCCTGCTGGATCGTCAGCGAGTAGGCCGGGTCCACCGAGGAACGCATGACATTGGGTGCCATGGCTGCGAAGATGAAGATGGCGGCGAAGGCGATCCCCACGAAGTGCAGGGCGAAGGCCCGTCCCTCACCGGCGGTGCGACCGACCAGCAGCGAGCCGATGAGTCCGGCTGCGGCGATGGCCAGCGGGATCCAGGACAGGGCACTGTTCGAGTAGGCCAGCTGCGCCCACAGGGCCCAGGCGGCGGTGACGGCGGTGGCCGCCGGAGCCAGCCTGCGGGACAGGCTCAGCGCTCGCTGGGAGAGATCACCGGTGGTCTTGAGGGCCACGAAAAGCGCGCCGTGGTTGAGGAAGAGCAGGCAGGTGACGGCGCCACCCAGCAGGGTGAAGGGTGTCACCATGGTGAGCAGTCCTCCGGTGATCTGGTGGGCGGCACCGGGAACCAGCGAGTCCGCCGGAACCTGGCCGGCCGGGACGACGGCGCCGTTGGAGATCCGGACGACCTCGATGTGCATGCCCTGGACCAGGTTCGCAAAGGCCACGCCCCACAGGATGGAGGGTAGCCAGGCGCTGATCGTGTGCACCCAGTCCCAGCGGTCACGCCAGGTCTGGCAATTGACCTTGGGGCGCCACTCGATGGCGCACACGCGCACGATGAGGCACAGCAGGATGATGAACAGGACGATGTAGGCCCCGGAGAACAGGGTGGAGTACCACTCGGGGAAGGCGGCGAAGGTCGCGCCGCCGGCAGTCAGCAGCCACACCTCGTTGCCGTCCCAGTGGGGGCCGATCGTGGCCAGCGTCGCGCGCCGCTCGCGCTCGTCGCGGCTCAGGATCTTCAGGATCATGCCGACGCCGAAGTCGAAGCCCTCCAGGGTGAGGTAGCCGATCCACAGGACGGCGATGAGGATGAACCAGAGGATGCTCAGTGTCATGGGTGTCTACCTTCCTCGGTTCAGTAGGCGAAGGACAGGGCCGGGGTGCTCGTGGATGAGCCGGTGGCCTCGGCGTCGGAGCTGTCGGAGTCCTCCGAATCCGCGTCGTCGGATCCTGAGGCCTTGCCGGTGTCGGAGATCTTGTCCGGCACCGGGGTGCGCACGCCCTCGCGGATGTAGCGTCTCAGCAGCACGAACCAGACCACGCCGAGCGCGGCGTACAGCAGGGTGAAGATGACCATTGAGGCCAGCACCGTGCCCGAGGAGACTACGGAGGAGACTCCGTCGGCGGTGAGCATGTAGACCTGGGAGACCGGGTCGGACAGGTTGGGCACGATGACCCAGGGCTGGCGCCCCATCTCGCGGAAGATCCACCCGAAGGAGCAGGCGATGAAGGGCAGCCACATGGTGGCCAGGGCCGTCTTGCCCAGGAACGGGTGGGAGATGAGCCGCCCGGAGCGGGTCAGCCACAGGGCCAGAGCACCCAGTCCCATGGAGGCCATGCCTAGCCCGATCATGAGGCGGAAGGACCAGAAGTTGACCATGACGTTGGGGCTGTAGTCCACGGCGTTGCCTCGGGCGTCGGTGTTGCCGTACCGCTCGGTGTAGGTGTCGCTAGCCTCCTTGAGCCCGGTGATCTCGGCATTGAAGTCGTTGGTGGCCATGAAGGAGTAGACACCCGGAACCGAGATGAACCGGACCATGCCGTCCTCGTCCTTGCAGTCCCCGAAGGCGGCCACGGTGAAGGGAGCCCCGGCCTCGGTGTGGCACAGGCCCTCGGCCGCGGCCATCTTGGCCGGCTGGTACTCGGCGACCAGCTGGCCCTGCATGTGGCCGGTGCCGGCCGTGACCAGTCCTGCGGCCACCATGGTGATGGCGCCGAAGCGGGTCACGCGGCGCCACAGCTCACGAGCCTCGAAGTCCTGCTCGGCGCGGGCGGCCTTGACCATCCACCACACCGAGACCCCCATGACGACGGCGCCGGCGACCAGCAGGGCCGAGGAGATGACGTGCAGGACGGTGGCCCACACCAGCTCGTTGGACAGGAGCTTGAGGAAGCCGCTCACGCCGTCGAGCTCGGCGCGGCCTGTCTTGGGGTTGACGACGGAGCCGACCGGGTGCTGCATCCAGGAGTTGGCGGTGAGGATGAAGAAGGCGGAGAAGTTCGTGCCGGCGGCCACAGCCCACA
>ERZ772948.1862-NODE-1862-length-11480-cov-9.405339_pt1 | contig 11480 bp, 11 predicted proteins | sample MGYA00511945_ERZ772948 | MGnify/ENA primary metagenome ERZ772948 (study PRJEB29015, sample SAMEA2737927) | human oral metagenome | biome: human oral; feature: human-associated habitat; material: dental | place: China | collected 2141 ... | reverse complement strand
GGGGCCAGCCGGTCGCGCCCGCCGCGGCGCTATCGGTCGCGGGCCGCCGCCCGATCAGTCCTCGGCGAGGACCCACAGGGCGCCCGCGGGGATGACGGCCTCCCCCGCCTCCGCAGCCCCGCCGGCGCATCCCTCCGAGCTCGCCTGCCCTCCGGGGCCGCTGGCGAGCCGGATGAGCGTGGGGCGCAGGCCCGAGGCGTCGTCGGCCCGGTCACGTCCCACCACGACGATCCTGGAGTCCAGGCCGATCCCGGCGCGGTCGAGCGCTTGGAGGGTGGCGGGATCGTCCTGGATGCGGGCCACGGCGCCGGTTTCCCCCACGCGCAGCGCGTCGAGGCTGCGCAGGGCAGGGACCGCCATGGCGCCGTCGGCCGTGGGGATCGGGTCTCCGTGGGGGTCGCGCGAGGGGCGCCCCAGTGCGGCGTCGACGCGGTCCAGGAGGCGTTCGGAGACAGCGTGCTCGAGGACCTCGGCCTCCTCGTGGACCTCGTCCCAGTCGAAGCCGAGGGCCTCCACGAGGTAGGTCTCCAGGAGGCGGTGGCGGCGGACCATGCCCATAGCGCGGCGCCTGCCCTCGGCGCTGAGGGTGACGGCGCGGTAGGGCTCGTGCTCCAGCAGTCCGGCGTCGACCAGACGCGAGACGTTCTCCGAGGCCGTGGAGGCCGCGACTCCCATGCGCTGGGCCAGGCCGGTGATGGAGGCGCCGGCGCCGCCCCACTCCGTGGCCGCCCAGACCGCCTTGAGGTAGTCCTGGGTGACGGTCGAGTCCGCGGAGAGCGCCGTCTCGATCGATCGCGCGGGCGCCGTGTCCCGAGCGGGCCGCCCACTGCGGTCCCGCGGCGCTGTGGCGCTCATCCCAGCAGCGCCATCCACTGGGACCACAGGCCGGTCACGACCGCGAGGATGACGAGCGCGTAGAGCACGGCCGCCCCCCACCAGCGCCAGGCCACGAGGCGGCGGGCCGTCGCGGTGCTCACTCCCAGGTGCCCGCCGGCGGCGGCCCACGCCCAGGTGCTCGTCGCGATCGGGATGGTGACGGCCCAGATGAGCATGCAGAAGGGGCATAGCTTGCCCAGGTCCAGGACGGACACGGACAGGAACCAGGCGACGAAGGCGATCCCGCCGATGGTCCCAGCCACCATCCCCTGCCACACCCAGCGGGGCAGGCGCATCCCACCCATGAGGAGCGCGCCCAGGGTGAGCAGCGCGGCGAAGGCCATCGCGCCGATGTGGGCGTTGGGGATGCCCAGGAGGTTGCCCTGCCAGATGTCCAGGGAGGCGCCGCAGGAGACGAGGGGGTTGATGTCGCAGGACAGCCCCGCAAGGGGCTCCTTGATCTGCTTGATGTGGGCGGTGGTGAGCTCCCAGCAGGCGCCAAGCCCGATGATCGAGCCGATGACGACGAGCCAGGCGTACTCGCGGGGCGCGCCGGAGGAGGCAGTGGTGCCGGTGCCCTCGACCTGAAGGAGGACGGCGTCGGCGTTCTCGGCGCTGGCGAGGTAGGCCTCCAGCTCGTCCTCGCTCATCGCGTCGATCTCTGCCTGGGTCGGCACATGGGCCATGGCGTGGCTCCTCTCGTTGGTCCGCTCATCGACCGGCCGCGCGCAAGGCGCGCGACCGAGTCATTGTGCACCCTCGAAGTGCTTGATGACGCAACTATTCAGCCCTCGGCATCGCCGTGCCCCATGTCTCGCCCTCATCGGTGGGATCGGGCTCCGCGGCCCCCGTGCTCGTCGGCGTCGCGGGAGCAGTGCCCCAGCCGGGCGTGGGGCCGGGCACCGGGGCCGGCGTCGAGCCGGGAGGCGCCCCAGTGGCCGTGGCGCCGTCACCGGCCGGGCCCGCCGCTCCGTTGGCGCTGGGCTCGGGCGGTCCCTGCCAGGCGCCGATGGTGACGGAGGCGTCAGGGTGGAGGGTGATGGCCCGCCAGGCGATGAGTGATCCGTCGGAGGTGAAGGCGAGCTCGTGCAGCCAGGCGTCGTCAGTGACGCGGCCGATGGAGGTGCCGCCCTTGCCCGCGCCGGAGGTGAGGGCGTTGACCCTCCCCCGCTGGCCGTTGACAGCGGTCATCCCCCGCTCCTCGTGGACGTGGCCCGCCAGGAGCAGGGGGGCGCAGCCGCTGGCCTGGAGCGGGGCGAAGGCCTGGGGGCGGTGGATGAGGACGACGTCGACGGCGTCGGCGTTCCCCTTGTCGGCTGCTTGGCAGGCCTGGTCCGATAGGCGCTGGCCGAGCTGGGTGGCGTCCTCGCTCCCGCGCTGGGTCGTGCCGGCGGCGGTGGTGCGCTCGACGTCGTCGTCGCCGAGGACCGTCAGCGGGCCCACCGTGACCGGCTTGCCGTCGGTGACGGTCCAGCCCTGGCCCCGGAAGCGCTCCGCGGTGGCCTCGGAGTCGTGGTTGCCGATCGTGGCCACGCGCTCAACGCCGGAGGGGACCGCCTGGCTGAGGGCGTCGACGCAGACCTGCTCGGGGTTGGAGCCGGTCATGGCGATGTCGCCGTCGTCCATGTGGACGTCGGGGCGCGCCAACTGGTCGAGGAGCCCGGTGAAGGAGATGACGTCGAGATTGCAGTGCAGGTCCGTGGACATGACGGCGGTCACCGGCGCCTCGTTGGCCTGGGTGGCCAGCGCCTGGCTGGGTGTGGCGGGAACGGTGGGGGTGCTCTCGGCCGCTGGCGAGGCCGAGGGAGGCGCCGACGGCGCGGCGGCCTCCGTGGGGCTGGCAGAAGCGCTGGGCGATGGGCTCGCGGCGGCGGCCGCGGCGGCGGACTCGCTGGCCGCCTGCGACTGGGTGAGCGCCGCCTGGATCGCCGCCTCATCGGAGCCCCCCGCTGAGGCGGTGATCGCGATCCTCCCCTCGACGCGCTGCGAGGCCGCCCAGGCGGCACGGAGATTCTCCTGGGCCTGGGTGTAGAAGGCCTGGTTGTCCTTCACATAGCCGGCGACGGTTCCGCCGTAGGCGGTGGCGATATCGGCGATGCGGCCCGACATCCGCGCCGAGGCGAAGGACGTGCCCTCCAGGGCGGGGATCGTCTCGCCGGGCACGCTGGCGGGGCGCACGATGGGCGCGAGCATGACGGTCATCGTGGCCAGGGCGCCCACTCCGGCGAGTGCCGCTGCGGGACGGCGGCGCAGCCCCTTGCCGACGAGCGCCCGCAGGCGCCCCTTGGCACCCAGGCGGCCCGCGGCAACAGCGGTGAGGAAGAGGGATTCGATGAGGCCCGCCCGGCGCAGGGCGTCGTCGATCAGGGCGTGGATCCCGCGGTCGATGGTCAGCTGGGGGCGGGAGGCGAGGGTGAGGTAGGCGTGGGCGTCCTGGGACAGGGACTGGCCCAGGCTCGTCGAGTCCACGGGGGCAACGCCCATGGAGGAGGGGATCTCCCCCAGCACGACGCGCACCCCGAGCGGCGGGGCCGGGGAGTCCATGGAGGCGCTCCCCAGCGGGCCGAGGTCGAGGACGACGACGGAGTCCAGGTTGGTGGACCAGTGGGCCTCGTGCGGGCCGACGGGCGAAGAGGCCTGCGCTGTGGCGGCGCCGAGCCCGAGGCTGATCGTCCCCGAGACGAGGAGGAACCCCAGGGCTCGCACGCTGCGGCGGAAGCCCACGCTGCGGGACCACCAGGCCCGCGAGACAGCCCGCCGGAGCCGCGTGACCACGGCGATGAGCGTGGTCAGCGGCGAGCCCGCGCCGGGCGCCGCGGCCGAGTCGCCTGCCCCGCCGTCGGCCCTGTCATCGGCTTCGGCGTCGGTCTTGCTGCCAGGCTCGTCCCGGAGTGCCATCGGCCCGCGCCCTCAGGCTCCCCCGGCGGCGATGCGCCGGGCGAGGTCGGCCACGAAGCTCGCGGTCTCCTCCCAGCCGGACACGGCGTGGCAGGGGATGCCGAGCGCGAGCACCGGGTAGTCGTTGCCCTCGGGGTCGAGGCGGTCTCCGACGAACAGCATCCGCTCGCCGGGGATGCCGGTGACCTCCGCGAGGCGGGACATCCCGTAGGCCTTGTCGACCCCCTTGAGGGTGATGTCCACGCTGGTGGAGCCGCCGGAGCGGACCTCGAGCCCGGGCAGGCGGGCGGCGACGGCGTCGCGCAGCGCGCCCTTCTTCTCCCCCGTGGGGTCCCAGGCGCGCTTGGCCTCAAGCGGCGCCTCCTGGCCGAGGGCGGAGAAGGTGATCTGGCTGCCGCGGTCCTCGAGGATGTCGCCCCAGGTGCGCTCCTCCCACAGGCCCAGCCTGCGGGCCTCGGCCTCGACGACGGCGAAGCCCTCCTCGATCTGCTGCGGGCTCAGGTCGTTGGCGTAGACGAGTCGCCAGCCCGGCATTCCCTCGATGCCCGGCTGGCTCCCCTCGCCGTCGTCGCTGGCGCTGTGGACGTAGTAGCGGGTGCCGCAGGTGGGCATGAGATGGAGGCGGGCCAGCTCGGCGTCGTCGGCGCCCAGGTGGGCGAGGACCTGGTCCCGGAACTGCCCGATCTGGCCCCCGGAGATGACGCAGACGGGAACGACGTCGAGCAGCGAGCGCAGGGCGGCGGCCATGGGCGCGGGCATCGCGGATTTGGACGGGGCGAGGGTGTCGTCAAGATCGAAGGCAACCAGCGCGGGGAGCGCCGGGGCGTCGGAAGAGGCGGTCATAGGGCGATTGTCGCCCACGTGCCCCGATCCTCGGAAACGGATCGGGGCACGGCGCGCCGCCCGGCCAGCGGGCCTGAGGGCTACGGGGACGGGCTCAGGAGCCCTGCGCGCTGCGCAGGTGCTCGTGGGCCACGGCGAGGGCGGCCTTGCGGGCCTCCCGGTCCTCGCGGCGCCCGCGCACGTACAGGGCGGTGACGGAGACGGCTAGGCCTCCCCAGATGATGATGATCGAGACGAGCATGAGGATGATGGCGGGGCCGGTCATGTCAGTTCTCCTCCTCGATAGCGGCGAGAGGCGCATCCAGGTCGATGGGCGTGAACTCGTCCACGGGGGTGCGCCATTTGGCGAGTGTGAGCACGATCCCGATGACGACGCCCAGGGCGAGCATGCCCCAGCCGAAGGCGCCGAGCATGGCGTGCGAGTAGCCCTCGTAGCCGTCCTGGATGTAGGAGCGCACGGTCTGGACGAGGATGTAGGTCAGAGCGAGGGGCACGACGACGGCGACGAGGAAGCGCCACCATGCGCCCACCACTCGGGTCTCGGAAACGAGGTTGAGGTGGCGCTGGAGGGGCGTGGCGCGGCGCAGCACCCAGGTCACGCCCACGCACATGATGATGGCGGAGCTGACCACACCGATGTTGTTGATGAAGGCGTCGACGATATCGAGGTCGAACAATCCCGAGGTGGTGCCGAACAGGAGGAGCGAGAGCGCCGCGGCGGGGAGGCAGACGACAAGAGCGGTGCGGGGGATGGACGCGCCGGACTTCTCCGCGATCGCCGGGACCACGACCTGGAGGATCGAGATGAAGGATGTCAGGCCCGCCATGACGAAGGAGGAGAAGAAGAGGATCCCGAAGACCGCGCCGCCGGTCATCTGGGAGATGACCATGGGGAAGGTGATGAAGGCCAGCGCGGGCCCCGCGATGCCCTCGATCCCATCGACACCGATGCCCTGGGCGTGGGCCATGAATCCCAGGGTCCCGAAGACTCCGATACCCGCCAGGATCTCGAAGGAGGAGTTCGCGAAGGCCGCCACGAGGCCAGTGCCCACGAGGTTGGAGCGAGGCCGCAGGTAGGAGGCGTAGGTGAGCATGATGCCGAAGCCGACGGACAGGGAGAAGAAGATCTGCGCGAAGGCGGCCATCCACACCTTGAAATCTGTCAGCGCCTCCCACTGGGGCGTGAACAAGGAGTTGAGGCCGTTCGTCGCGCCCGGCAGGAGGACCGCTCGCACCACGAGGGCCAGGAAGAGGACCACCAGCAATGGGAGGAAGACCCGGTTGGCGCGCTCCACGCCGCGGCTGATCCCTCGAGAAACGGTGTAGATCCCGAAGCCCCACACGATGAGGAGCGGGATGATCACACCGCTCACGAGCTGAAGCGTGTAATGAGGAGCGTCGCCGCTGACCCTGGAGGTACCGACGTAGTCGTAGAAGAACCCCTTCGCATCGTCTCCCCATGCGGTGCCCACGGAGAAGAGCACGTATCTCATCGACCAGGCGACAACCGCCGGGTAGTAGCACATGATGATGAAGCAGACGAAGACCTGCCACCAGCCGAGCCACTCGAAGCGCCGGTGCAGCCGGCGGAAGACCGCCGGAGATGAGCCCCTCATGCGATGCCCCAGGGCGTAGTCGAGGAGGAGCACCGGGATGCCCACGCACAGCAGCGCCACGATGTACGGGATCATGAAGGCGCCGCCGCCGTTGGAGTAGGCGACGCCGGGGAACCGCCAGATGTTCCCCAGCCCGATGGCCGAGCCGATCGCGGCGAGGAGGAAACCGACTTGGCCGCTCCACTGCTCTCGCTCGGGTGCCTGCGCCGCTGGGGCGCCGTCGGTGCTGGACGACATACTGTGCCTTCCTGGGGTGCGGCGCCGGAGCGGTGCCCGGCGCAGGGAATCGGGATGCCGCGTGAGAACGCTTCACGCGCCGCGGTCAACCTTGGCACCGTAGCCTCGGGCCCACCGCCGTCCGCGAACGGTCCACCATCCGGGACGCATGTCCAGACCATTCCAGATCATCCATCCTCAGGAGAGCCTCATGGCCACCACCCATATCAACGCCGAGCCCGGCGACTTCGCCCCCGCCGTCCTCATGCCCGGGGATCCCCGGCGCGCGGAGAGGATCGCGACAGCGCTCATGCCCGACGCCCGCCTGGTGACAGACGTGCGCGGGATGCTGGGCTTCACGGGCACGGTCAACGGCCGGCTGCTCTCCGTCATGGGCTCGGGCATGGGCCAGCCGTCCTGCACCATCTACGCCACCGAGCTCTTCACGCAGTTCGGGGTGGAGCGGATCATCCGCGTCGGAACCGCTGGCGGGATCGCGCCCCACGTGCGGGTCGGCGACGTCGTCATCGCGACCGGGGCCCACACGGACTCCGCCATGAACCAGGCCCGGATCCCGGGGATCTCCTTCTCCGCCGTCGCGGACTTCCAGCTGGCGCGCGCCGCCTATGAGGCCTCCCTCGACGGCGGCGGGGCCGCCGCCCCCAGCCTCCCCGCGGACGAGGCGAGCGGAGGCGCGGTCCACATGGGCACGATCGTCTCCCGGGACCACTTCTACTTCACGCCCCCGGGGCAGACCGAGGCGCTGGCCGCCCACGGCGTGCTCGCCGTGGAGATGGAGGCCGCGGCGCTGTACGGCGTGGCCGCAGCCGAGGGGAAGCAGGCGCTCGCCATCGTCACCGTCTCGGACCACCTGCTGGACCACTCGGGGGATATGAGCCCGGCGGAGCGCGAGACACGATTCGAGCGTGCGCTGCGCCTCGCGGTGGCGGCCGCGCACTGCTGATCGGAGCGGGGCGCGCCGCGCCTGAGACGCGGTTCACCCGGCGCCCCGGCGCTGGCAGGATGGGGATATGAGCGCCCAGCCCCAGTCCGCGTCGTCGATCTCCCCCTCCCCTCGCCCCGCCGGCGGGGATGGGACGGGCGCGGCGGATCAGGTCATCGTCACCGGCGGGCCGACCGCCATCGTCGATCTGGGGGGGCCTGCGCCTCGTCATCGACCCCACCCTCGGCCCCGCCGGCGGGAAGGGCTACCTGGTCAAGACCGCGCCACCCGCGCTCAGCGCCGAGGAGATCGGCGTCCCCGACGCCGTCCTCATCTCGCACGACGACCATCCGGACAATCTCGACGCCGAGGGCCGCGCCTACGCCCTCGCCGCTCCGCTCATCCTGACCAATCCCGGCGCGGCCCGCAGGCTCGGCGTCCCCGCGGTGGGCCTGGCGCCCTGGGAGTCCTATGAGCTCGCGCGGCCGGACGGCGGCGCCCTGGCCATCACCGCCGTTCCGGCGATCCATGGCCCCATCGACGGCGAGCGCGGCGAGGACGGCTTCATCAACGCGGAGGTGACGGGCTTCGTCCTGTCCGGCGAGGGCCTGCCCACCGTGTACCTGTCGGGGGACAACGCCTCGGTGGGCACCGTCGTGACGATCCTGGACCGCCTGGGGCCCGTCGACTGGGCGGTGCTCAATATCGGCGCGGCCCGGGTCCCCACGAAGTTCGACGGGCGGCCGCTCTCCCTGACGAGCGAGCGCGCGGCCGCGGCGGCGCAAGTGCTCTCCCCCGCGCGGATCATCCCCGCTCACTACTCCCACTGGACGCATTTCTCCCAGGGGGTGGAGACGATCCAGCCGGCCTTCGACGACGCTGGCGTCGGTGGGGCGCTGCGCCTCGTGGAGCACGGGACGCCGGTCCAGCTCGACTGACCTGAGGCGGCCCCACCTGGATCATTGCGCGCTTGCGAAAATGCCGCAGCCCAGGCTTGCCTGCCTGCGTTAGGAAACATCCCGGGGCGGCAACTCGCGGCGCTGGACTAGTCCAGCGCGCCCGGCGCGCGCAGTGTCATCATGTTCGGATATGCCTGGAATACCAACGATTCCTCCCCTCACAACGGCGCCCTCAGGGGCGCCTTCCTTGGCGGTGCTGGCGGAACCGAGTCACTGTATTGGTGTCCGAGTCACCGGCGCCGCGAGGCGCCATTCGAGAGGAGCCCACCATGGCCGCCGTCGCCCCCATCTCCACCTGCACCGCCACCTCCTGCGCCTTCAACAACGGGGGCTGCACCGCCTTCGCGATCACCGTTGACGGCGCTGCTGCCTGCTCGACCTTCATCACCCTCGACGCCCGCGGCGGCCTGCCCGTCGCCGAGGGCCACGTGGGCGCCTGCCAGCGCCTCGAGTGCGTGCACAACTCCGACCTCATGTGCACCGCTGAGGGCGTCAGCATCGGCGGGGACACCGCCGCCTGCCTGTCCTACGAGGCCAACTGACAGCGAGCCCCTCTGCGCGGAGGTGCTCGTCTCCTGACGAGGAACCGGCCCCCATGGCTCCCAGCCACGGGGGCCGTCGCCTGCCCAGCCGAGGCCGAGGATTCCTTCGAGGAGCGCCCGGCCGACGCCCAGCGGAGGCGCCCCAGGTGTGGGATCCTTCATCGATGAGCCGATTCGTCCTCGCCCCGGACTCCTTCAAGGAATCGATGACCGCTATCGAGGCCGCTCAGGCGATGCGCCTGGGCGTGCTTGACGCCGATCCCGGCGCCGAGTGCCTCGAGTGCCCCATGGCCGACGGCGGTGAGGGCTTCGCCCAGGTGCTCGCCGCGGCGCTGGGGGCCAGGTCGGCCGAGGCCGCGATCCATGACGCGCTGAGCCGCCCGACGACGGGCTCGTTCCACCTGGCCGGGAGCACCGCGATCCTGGACGCGGCCACGGCGGTGGGCCTGGGGATGATCGCCCCGGATGAGCGCGACGTCATGGCCTCGGATACCCGAGGGGTGGGCGAGCTCGTGGGCGCCGCCCTCGATGCCGGCGCCCGCCGGATCATCATCGGCCTGGGCGGCACGGCGACGAACGATGGCGGCGCGGGCATGCTGAGGGCGCTCGGCGCCCGCTTCCTCGATGGCGGGGGCGAGCCGCTGGACCCGAGCCCGCTCTCCCTGGGGGCGGCGGACGGGCCCGGCCAGCTGGCGGGCATTGACGCCTCAGGGCTCGATCCGCGCCTGGCGGAGGCGGAGATCCTCGCCGCCTGCGATGTCCGCTCACCGCTGCTGGGGCCCCAGGGCGCCAGCGCCGTGTTCGGCCCGCAGAAGGGGGCGAGCTCCGACCAGGTCGAGCGGCTCGACCGTCATCTCGCTCGGCTGGCCGAGCTCAGTGGGTCGGAGCGCCAGGCGATCGCGTCGTGCGAGGGCGCTGGCGCCGCGGGAGGACTGGGCTGGGCGATCATGGCGTTCCTCGGCGGTGTCATGCGCCCCGGCGTCGAGATCCTCATCGAGGCCACTGGGCTCGAGCGCGCAGCGATCGGGGCGACGGCGGTTCTCACCGGGGAGGGGTCGGTGGACGCCCAGACCCTTCAGGGCAAGACCGCTGCGGGCGTGGCGAGGGCCGCGAGAGCGGCAGGCTCGTCTGTGGTCATCCTGGCGGGGAGGATCGATCCGAGCGCGCGGGCGCTGCTCGATGAGGGGGTCTCCGCGCTGGTCCCCATCACACCAGAGGGCACCCCGCTGGAGCGGGCGCTCGCGGAGGGAGCGGCCAACCTGCGGGCGGCGACGGCGCGCTGGGTCCGGGAGCGCCTCGGCGGGTGAGCCCGCACCGGGCCCGCGCCCGTCGCTCTCTGTGGCGCTCAGCGCGGCTGGAAGCGCGCGGGCAGGAGCTCGTCGGCGAGCGCTCCCAGGGCGGGGGCGATCTCGGCCGGGGCGAGGGGCGCTCCGGGAAGGGCGACGAGCACGGTGCGGGTCTCCTCGGCGCCAACATGCATGAGGGTGGCGCCCCAGGGGTCGACGTCGACAACGAGGACCCGCTCGATGAGGCTCCGCGCCACGCCGATGCTGGGGCGCCTCGAGCACAGGGAGCCCGGTGCCTCATCGGCGATGACGGCCTCGCACAGGGCCCGCAGGGACAGGTCTCCGAGGGATCGCACGGCCTCGTGGGCGTCGAGGACCTCCAGCGGTGACCACGCGGCCTGAAGCATCGCGGCCTCCTCGTCGCCGTGGCCGGCGAGGTCCTCCACCATGTGGCGGGAGACGCCGTCGGGCCCGTGAAGGATGACGCGGCTCCCCTGGACCAGTGCGAGGCGCGCCCCGGGGGTGCGGGCGAGCTCGCTGACGCGGCCGAGGGGGTCCTCCCCCGTGATGGCGCAATGGCACACGGGCGTGGCGCACTCGGCGAGGACGGTCTCGACCCAGTTGGCGGGGACCCAGCGCAGGGTTCCCAGGACATGGGCGCTTGCGGCGGTGACGCGGATGCCGGGCTCGGAGGCGTCGAGGACGATGTCGAGGCGGACGTCGACGAGCCGGTCGTCCGGGGCGTCGGCCAGAGGCGTCCCAGGCTGGGGGCGGATGGCGATGAGGATGAGCCCATCGACGTCGAGCGCGTGGGCGACATAGGCGCCCGCTCCGGAGGGGTCGAGCCTGTAGGCGCTCACGGTGGCGCTTCCGGCACCCGCGAGGAGCCTGCGGGCCGTGCGGCGCGCGCGCTCGTCGATGCCGGGCACGCCGGTGGGCTGGTGCTCGTGGGCTGGGCTCATGCCGTCTCCTCCATCAGGCGGTCGGGAGGGGCGCTCCCAGGCGCCCTCACGCCACAGGTGAGGCTACCCTCAGAGGGTGGGGGTGTGTCGAGCCCGCTCGCCGCGAGGGCGGGTATCGAGCGATCGCTCAACCGCATGAGCGGCGGGGTCGGGGGAGCACAGCGACGGCGTCGGCGATGATCGGCGGAGCAACCGTGGGGATCAGTGGATCGAGCCGGGGAGCGGTGCTCGACCTGTGGGCTCGGAACCGGTTTCGATCATGATATCGACCGGTCTCGGTGAGGGGTGGAGCTAGGGGGATTCGAACCCCCGACCTCTTCCATGCCATGGAAGCGCGCT
>ERZ772948.1855-NODE-1855-length-11513-cov-5.726479_pt1 | contig 11513 bp, 3 predicted proteins | sample MGYA00511945_ERZ772948 | MGnify/ENA primary metagenome ERZ772948 (study PRJEB29015, sample SAMEA2737927) | human oral metagenome | biome: human oral; feature: human-associated habitat; material: dental | place: China | collected 2141 ... | reverse complement strand
AATGTTGGAAGTGACACCGTAGTGGTGTCACCCCAACATTTATTATAGAACCAAAGTTGCTACCCTTTTTATTATAATTTTATAACTCTTTTTAGATATATTGTTTTTTGTTATAATTACAATTAGAAAGGTCTGCTTTGTTTTAAATTATTTTTCTTTATAACTATAATAAATCAAAGTAGTCTTGTTTTTGTTTCCTGGCACTGCAAATACATTACATAATAATCAAGATTTAGCGATTTTGAATTATTACTATAATTATGTGATAATGATTATTAAGATGAATACTTGCCTGTTTTTAAAAAGGTGTTTTTTACAGAGGGTATATATCTTTTACTTCAATATAGAGAGCGTAATTTTAGTGTAACAGGAGGAATTTAGGAGGAAAGTTATGAATCGGATTTATAAAGTCATTTGGAGTCGGGTGAAAAACTGTTATGTGGTTGTTTCGGAAATCGCTAACGACCGCGGCAAGATTAATGGAAGCGGTGGCACAGGTGTGCGCACTCTTTTATGTGCACTCGCATTAGTGGGGAGCGTAGCACTGCCACTAAATGTTGCTCAAGCGGTAAATCCTGCCGGAATAGGGGCAGGTGTAGCTTGGGGTAATGGAGCCGATAGTGGAGCCAATCAGGACAATGTGGCGCTTGGCGGTTATGCTCAGGCGCTTGGCACGGTTGCTTTGTCGTTAGGAGCACATAGTGAGTCTACAGGAGCATATTCTACCGCCGTAGGTGGCGGATCACATGCTACTGCTCAAAATGCGGCAGCAATTGGTCCTTGGTCTAAAGCGAGCGCAGAAAATGCGGTTGCTGTTGGTGCAAATGCTGAGTCTAGTGGAGAATATGCTGCTGCTATCGGTGGCGGTGCGAAGGCGAAAGATAAACATGCCATTGCTGTTGGTAGCCTCTCTGAGGCTACGGGAGAAGCCTCCTTGGCGGTGGGGAATAATTCAAAAGCTTCGAATAATTATGCTTATGCAATCGGTGGAAGCTCAAAGGCGACAGGTCAGTGGTCTATCGCTATGGGTACGAATGCGACGGCTCAGGAAGATGCCAGCGTAGCAATTGGTACTTGGTCAGAGGCGACAAAGGGGCAAGCTACGGGTATCGGTTATCAAGCTAAAGCAAGAGCTATAGGGGCAACGTCTCTCGGTAGACTTTCTTTGGTTAATGCAGTAGATGGTACTGCGATAGGGTCTTCAACCTCCGTTACGGGCCTAAATGGTACGGCGATAGGTAACAAGGCTAATGTATCAGTAAAGAATGGCGTAGCTATTGGTAATGAAGCAAACGTGGCGAATGAAAATGCCGTGGCTATCGGTGCCGGATCTGAAACTGCAGCAGCGGTTGGTACAGCATCTGAAATGATCAATGGCGAAGTACATAATTTTGCAGGCGCTAACCCTGGTTCTACGGTAAGTGTAGGTAAGGCAGGTGCGGAACGTACTATCACGAATGTTGCAGCAGGTCGTCTTTCCGCTACATCTACCGATGCTGTTAACGGCAGCCAACTATATGCGGTAAATACGGAAGTAAATAAAGGCGTAGTTTATGCAGGTGATGTAAAGGCTGCAGGGGCTAATGATAATAAATTTACTCAAAGATTAGGCGCGCAAACTAATGTCGTTGGTGGCGTGGCTGATGTATCTAAATTGAGTGATAACAATATCGGTGTAGTATCCAATGGATCTAATACACTAAATGTTAAATTGGCTAAAGAACTACAAGGCTTGACTAGTGTAACGACCGGCAATACCGTAATGAACACTGATGGTGTGACTATCACCGGAGGTCCGAAAATCGTAAAAGACGGTATTGATGCGGGCAACAAACAAATCACAAACGTTGCCAGCGGCGGAGATGTAATTACAAACGGCGCTAATATCGGCGATATCAACCGCATCGTTACTGCAAAAGACAAATACGTAACCGGCGGTACTGCAACGTACCAAGCTAATGGTGACGGCACTGCAAATCTAACCGGTACAAACGGTTTGACCGCTAATGTGACCGGTCTTAAAAATAACTTTGTTACAAGCGGCAGCGTATCCAATGACGGTAAAACGTTGACATTGGAACGTAATGATACCGGTAAAGTTAATGTCGATTTGAGCAATGTATTTACCGAAGTGGCAAAAGGTGACTATCGTTTGGTAGCAAACCCTGAGCCAAATAGCCAAGGTAAATATAAAGCTGACAGCGACGGCAACATGGTATTGACTGTAGCTAATGATAAAGGCGATAAGAAACAAGTTACATTGACAGATATCGCATCCAAAGCGCAACAAGATACCAATACAACAAATATCACAAATATCAACAATACCATTGCGAAAGGTTTGAACTTCGCTGGTGATACCGGTGCAGACATCAATAAGCAATTGGGCGAGAAGTTATCCATCAAGGGCGGTGCTGATGCAAATAAATTATCTGATGACAATATCGGTGTAGTATCTGCAAATGGTGCACTTAATGTTAAATTGTCAAAAGAATTGAAAAATTTGACTAGCGTAACTACCGGTAATACTGTTATGAACACGGATGGCTTGACTATTACTGGCGGTCCTAAGATTGTCAAGGACGGCATCGATGCAGGCGGGAAGAAGATTACTAATGTAGCAGCCGGTACTGATAACACGGATGCAGTTAACTTTGGTCAATTGAAAGACGCTGTTGCAGCAGGTAAAACTATTCTTAAAGACGGTAAAAATACAACCGTTGAAGGCGATGGTTCTGCAAATAATCCATACAAAGTTAACGTAAATGACGATCTAGTGCTTGGTAAGAAGGGCGCTGACGGCAAAGACGGCTCCATCGGAGTTAACGGTAAAGACGGCTCCGCTGTTGTTATTAATGGTAAAGACGGCTCTATCGGCTTGAATGGTAAAGATGGTGCTAACGGCATCTCCATTAAAGGTGGCGACGGTAAACCTGGCGTTGACGGTACAAACATCACTCGTCTCGTTATCGAAGAAAAGAATGGCGAGAAACATGATGTTGCTACTCTAGATGACGGTATGATGTACGGTGGCGATACAGGAGCTGTTATCAAGAAGAAACTTAACGGACAAGTTAATGTAGTCGGTGGTATTACTGATGTAAACAAATTGACTACTGATGACAATATCGGCGTTGTATCCGATGGTGCTAACAACTTGAAAGCTCGTCTTGCTAAGGACTTGAAAGGTTTGAACAGCGTAACTACCGGCGATACTGTTATGAACAGTGATGGCTTGACTATCAATGGCGGTCCTAAGATTGTTAAGGAAGGCATTGATGCAGGCGGTAAGAAGATTACTAATGTAGCTGAAGGTACCAATGGAACAGATGCAGTAAATGTTAACCAATTGAGTAAAGCGGTAGCTGGTGCTACAACAAAACTAGAAAATGGCAAAAATACAACAGTGACCTCCACAACTAATAATGATGGATCTAAGACATATAAAGTAAATCTCAATGATGATATTACTCTTGGAACAGATCCTGATAAGCAAATCTCTATTAAAGGTTCTGAAGGCACAATCCAAGCAGGTAAAGTAACTATTAACGGTACAGGCGGTACAGTGAATAACTTGACTAATAAGACTTGGGATCCTGATAACATCACTAGTGGACAAGCGGCAACCGAAGACCAATTGAAATTGGTTTCTAACGAAGTTGGTAAACATTCTTCTGTATCGGAAGGTAGCAATATTAGCGTAACTAAAGGAACAAATGCAAATGGTGGTGTAGACTACAAAGTATCTGTAATCGATACACCGACATTTAAATCGGTAACAACTGGTAACACGGTGATGAACAATAGTGGCTTGACAATTAAGAACGGTCCTAGCATCACAGAAACCGGTATCGATGCAGGTAATAAGAAGATTACTAATGTTGCAGCAGGTACGGCTGATACGGATGCCGTTAACGTTAGCCAATTGAAACAAATTGGCGGTAATATCAAGAACATTGATAGCCGTGTGAACAGAGTTGGCGCAGGTGCAGCGGCATTGGCAGCACTTCATCCTCTAGACTTCGATCCTGATGATAAATGGGATATCGCTGCAGGCTATGGTAACTATAAAGACGCTCACGCAGCTTCAATCGGTGCATTCTACCGTCCAAACGAAGATACTCTATTTAGTGTAGGTGGTTCCTTCGGCGGTGGCGAAAACATGTTGAATGCTGGCGTTAGCTTGAAACTTGGTCAAGGCAATCACGTATCTACTTCCAGAGTAGCTATGGCGAAAGAAATTAAGGATCTTCGTGCAGAACTTGAAAATATGAAGGGCGCACTCATGAAAGTTTCCGAAGGTAAACAGCTTAATTCCTTGGATTTGGATAAGATGCAACTCTTCCCAGATGTGCCTGAAAACCACTGGGCATATGACTATGTGGCAACATTGGCAGGTAATGGCATCATCGTTGGCTACCCAGACGGTAAGTTTGGCGGAGACCGCATGATGACTCGTTATGAAATGGCTGCTTTGATTTACAGAGCTATTCAAAACGGTGCTGTTGCCGATGAACAAATGGCTAGAGCTCTTAAAGAATTCCAACCAGAACTTGAACGTATCAGAGTGGATACTATTTCTAAACATAAAGATGGTACTCCTGATATTCAACGTGTTCGCGTTATCAAAGGTCGCGGTTAATTGAAGCGAAAGGCTTTCATATGAAAAAATTGTGTTTTCTTGTGATTGGAATATTATCAATACTATTGCTGTCGGGGCCTATGGCCTCGGCGGCAGATGGTATTACCGTAAGAGGTCAGTTTGAAGGGGCCTATGCGGAAAATGTATATCGTTTTGTCACTCCTGAGGGACAAGAAATTCCTGCCATGATTGAAAATGGAGGCAAGATAATGAGTTACACGCCTTTTCAGGCGTCAGGTTATATAGCCCATAATCAGGCTCAACAATCTATACTGATTATTCAAAAAGTGGCTTATGAAGATCGCCTTCCAAATCAACCCATGGTGAGCTACAGAAAAGATGTTGAAGATTCTTCTTCAAAGATAATGACACGGAAACCTTCTAAGGTTGAGATAACTCGTGATGCAGGCTATTTTCAAGGCCCTGTAAAGAGCGATCTTAACAATTGGTATCAAGTCAATCCCGGCGCTTTACGCATAGATCAGCTAGATGGTTATCAAGTTGCGTGGAATTTATCCGGGATTCCGATGGGAACTAAAATTTGTACCGTTGGTAGACTTATATCCTCTGCGGAAGGTGGACTCATGAATTTCCGTACCGCTCAAGGAACCAATATTCTTGTAGATCTCAATGGTGCGGTTGTTCCTATGGGACAACGGGTAACCATTTTGGGAATCATCTCCTCTCCGTCGGTATTGATGATTCAGTTCGTACACAGCATTGGCAGCGAATAAGATAAAGAATCTTTTTAATATTAGAACCAAAATAAACTTTTCTCCGGAAAGATTGTTTATCAATATGATGCCTTGTAATGTGGCTGACGGTTAATGACTGGACGTCAATATATCATTTACAACCTATAATTTTATAAAATCTTTGTAAAAACTTTGAGTTATGTCTCCTTGAATGTATAATAGTGGTATTGAGGAGACATAGCTCATTTTGTTTTTTTAGGGCGTGTGTTTTTCAATCCAAAGGGAGGATAATTATGAATCACATTTATAAAGTAATTTGGAGTCGAGTGAAGCATTGCTATGTAGTGGTTTCCGAAATCGCTACTAATGGTGGAAAAAGCAGAACCGTTTTTGAAAAGAAAAATGCATCATTCGGTGCACTTTTATGCGCTTTTGCTTTGGCAGGATGTTTAATGCCGGGTGTGGCAGAAGCATCATTTAATGCGGGGAATGGATCTTCTGTATTCCATCAAAACAGTATTGCTGTAGGGGATACTGCTACGACTACACAAGAATATACGGTGGCCCTCGGTAGCAGAACAAAGGCAACTGATATATATGCTATCGCTATCGGTGACCAAGCAAAAGCTACAGGTCAAGGGGCGACGGCTATAGGTTCTTTATCTCTATCTACGGCACTACATTCTCTTGCTGTTGGTGATCAAGCTCATGCTACGGGTCAAGACAGTTCAGCATATGGTCTTAAATCTCAAGCTATCGGATTGGCCAGTGTAGCAGTGGGAGCCGATGCTAAGGCAAACAGTCAAAATGCAATCGCCATGGGTAACACATCTACTGTAACAGGATTAAATGCTATAGGGATTGGTTCCTTAGCAAATGCGGAAGGTACTCAAACGGTCGTAGTAGGACGTCAGGCCCATTCCGATGCAAACTCTGAAAACAGTGTTGCTATAGGTCAAGGCGCTCATGCAGGGGGACAAAAAAGAGCAAACGATTCTTATTCTGCAAGTACTATTGCCATTGGTAATGTAGCACATGCAATGGAAAATGGCGATATTACTATTGGTCGTCAAGCTACAAGCTCGGTATCCAAATATCATAATCAAGAAGGATCTGGTGCAGTTGTCATGGGGGCGGAAGCTCATTCTTACGGCTCTCGTGGTGATGTGGTTATTGGTTCCGGAGCGGAAGCCAGCATCATTAGAAAGGGCGTTACCAATCCTGATGATAATCCTGAATACTCTCAAGGCACGGCTATCGGTAGTATGGCAAAGGTGTATGGCACTCAATCTATAGGTATCGGGGGAGATGTAAGAGCTATTGGTCATTCCTCTATTGCCATCGGTGGGGATGATATTGAAACGGCAAAGCCTGATTTGAATACAGTAGTGCCTGATATGGCGGTTGCTGGTACACAAAAAAACTTTAATCGTGAACTAGCCGCTCTATACCCTGGAACTACATTGGGATCTGGTGCACTTAATGATAGTAAAAAGTATGTAAATACCGCTTCTATCGGTCATGGCAGTATGGCTATCGGTATGATGACGCAGTCTCTTGGTACGGGTTCCACGGCAATCGGTGTTAACTCATTGACAAAAGGTGTTGCCAGTACTGGTATCGGCGTCATGGCACGAAGCTGGGGTAAAAACTCTCTTGCCGTAGGTAGCCAGGTAGGTGCGTATGGTGATAAAGCCATTTCCATTGGTGATACGAATACGGTCGGTTTTGATATGACCGATGGCGCTACATCGGGTACTAAATCTGCTGCTCTCGGTGTAGATAATAAAGTGTATGGAAGCAATTCCTATGCTATTGGTGATGGTAATACGATTGGTTCCGCGACTATTACGGAAACTACAGAAGCTAATGGCGATAAAATTAAAAAGGTTACTGCCGGTACGGTTAACGGTAATACGGCGGGCGCTTTCGGTAATAAGAATACTATCACAACGGATAATGCATATGCGGTAGGTAATAATTCCACAGCTTCTGCTGATGGTGCCATGATTGTAGGGAGCAGTGCATCCGTAACAGGAAAGAATGGTGTGGCTCTCGGTAACAATACAAAGGTAGCGAATGAAAATGCTGTAGCTATCGGCAATGGTTCTGAAACAGCGGCAGCAGTGGCGACACAATCCGCAACGATTAATGGGGTAGCTCATAATTTTGCTGGCGTAAATCCGACTTCCACCGTGAGTGTAGGCAAGGCGGGTGTAGAACGGACCATCACTAATGTGGCGGCAGGCCGCATTTCTGCTACATCGACCGATGCTATCAATGGTAGCCAATTATATGCGGTGACTACGGAAGTAGATAAGGGCGTAGTTTATGCAGGTGATGTAAAAGCTGCTGCGGCTCCGGATAATAAGTTTACCCAAAAATTAGGTTCTCAAACTAATATTGTCGGAGGCGTGACCGATGAGTCTAAATTGAGTGATAACAATATCGGTGTGGTATCTAACGGAACGGATACGTTGAATGTCAAATTGGCTAAAGATCTAAATGTAGAGAGCGTAACAACAGGTACTACGGTAATCAATAATAATGGATTGACTGTTGGTGGAAAGAGCTTTATTACTCCGAACGGTATCAATGCCAATAATGCGCCTATTACGAATGTTGCCGACGGCAACGTAGCCCCTAACTCCAAAGATGCAGTTAATGGTGGTCAATTGAACGAAGTAAAAGAATTAGCCGGCAAACATACCATTGTGAAAGTAGATGGACAAGAAAACAGAACTGACGGAAACTTGCTCATCGCTAAGACTGACAATAATGGTCAAGCTACTTATAATTTGAAGTTAAATGATAATCTAGAAATCGGTAAGGAAGGTCCAACAGGTAAAGATGGTTCCATCGGAGTCAAGGGTAAAGATGGTTCTGCTGTTGCTATCAACGGTAAAGACGGTTCCATCGATCTTAATGGTGCAAATGGTGCAAACGGTCTTACTATGAAGAGCGGTGACGCGAAACCGGCTGTAGATGGTACCGGTATTACTCGTCTCGTTCTTGAAGAAAACGGAGTGAAACATGACGTAGCAACCTTGGATGATGGTTTGCAATTCACAGGTAACAATGAAAACACCGTTAATAAACACAAATTAAATACCTTGGTAAAAGTACAAGGTGAAGGTGTGACACAGGCGGATTCTGATAATTTTGCAAGTGCGTCCGGCAATATTAACGTAAAGGCGAACGGTACAGACAAATTAGAGCTTCAATTGGCAAAAGATCTTAAGAATCTCGGCTCCGTAACTGCAGCTAAGACTGTGAAAGCCGGCGATGCTGTTATGGGCGGCCAAACAGTGACTAATGCAGGCGGAGATAATGAAACCGGCAATTATGTAACAGGTTTAGATAATAAGACTTGGAATCCGGATAAAATTGTATCCGGTCGTGCTGCCACAGAAGATCAAGTGAAAGATGCTATAGCGGCTCAAACGGCTACGGGCCTTAAGTTTGATGCCAATGTGGGCGGTGTGAAAACTAATAAATTAGGCTCCACTGTGCTTGTGAAAGGTGAAGGCACCGCAGCCGATAACGATTACAGCGGTGAAAATATCAAGACTTTCATCACCCAAGATAATGATGGTAATACTACTATTAACGTGAAGATGAATAGAAGTCTCCTAGCTGATTCCATTAAGGTCAATAAAAAAGGTAAAGATGCCAAAGATGGCGTTACCCTTACAGGCCCTGATGCAAACGGTACAGACGGTAAGGTAGGTATTTCCGGTAAAGACGGTAACGATGCGGTATCTATGTCCGGTAAAGACGGTATCGGTCACATCGGCTTGAATGGTAAGGATGGCCGTAATGCTGATATGATAGTCGATAAAGGCACTCCTGATCTTGACGGTAATGAAATCACTCGTATTAAATACACCGATGAAAATGGTACCCCTCATGAAGTGGCAACCAAAGATGATGGTATGATGTACGGTGGTGATTCCGGTACTGTTATTAAGAAGAAACTTAACTCGCAAGTCAATGTTAAGGGCGGTATCACTGATGAAAATCTATTGACCGATGAAGATAATATCGGTGTTGTTTCTGATGGTAACGATACATTGAAATTACGCTTGGCGAAAGATTTGCAAGGTTTGAAATCTGCAACTTTCAAAAATGGTAATGTTAATACTGTTATCAACGGTGACGGTATGACCATTACTGAAACAACTCCGGCTGGTAACAATTCGGTGAGCCTCACTAAAGATGGTCTCAATAACGGCGGTAAAAAAATTACCAATGTAGCTGAGGGTACTGATCCTAATGATGCAGTCAATGTTAATCAGTTGAAAAAAGCGACTGATGCAGCGACTACTACAGTAACTGCCGGCAACAATATCACTGTTACACCAACTACTAATCCTAATGGTTCCACGAATTATGAAGTTGGTCTTAAAGATCAAGTGACATTGGGTTCAGATCCTACGAAACAAATCGCGTTTGATGGTACTACAGGTACGATCAAGGCCGGCGATAAGGTTACAATCGATGGCAACAAAGGTAATATTACTGCAGGTAAAGTGGCAATCGATGGTGAAAATGGTATCATCAAGGCCGGAGATAAGGTAACAATTGACGGTAAAGACGGTAAGATTGATGCAGGTAAAATCGCTGTGAACGGTAAAGACGGCTATGTTACCGGATTGGAAAATAAAACATTTGATCCTGCGAATATCGTTAGCGGTCGAGCTGCCACAGAAGATCAATTAAAAGCATCTCATGACTCTTTAAATCAAAAGATTACCAATATGGGTGATGAAATCACCAAGAAAGGCATGGATTTTGCAGGTAATACAGGCGAGTTCCACCGTGATTTAGGTCAAAAGGTTACTATTAAAGGTGAAGGTACGGAAGCGGATGATAAATATTCCGGTGAAAATATCAAAACAGTAGCCGATAATAATGGTAATATCACTATCAAGATGGCGAAAGACATCAAGGCTGACAGCGTAACTGCGAATACGGTTAATGGCGGCACAGTGAATGCTGATAAGGTAAAAGTTGGTAAATCCGGTCCTGATGGTGTAACCATTACCGGTCCTAACGGTGCTGACGGTACAGATGGCAAGGTAGGTGTTTCCGGTAAAAATGGCAAGGATGCGGTTTCCATGTCCGGTAAGGATGGTATCGGTCATATCGGCTTAACAGGCAAAGACGGTCGCAATGCGGATATCACTGCTGAAAAAGGCGATGAAGATCTTAACGGTAATGAAATCACTCGTATGAAATACATAGATGAAAATGGTACACCTCATCAAGTGGCAACCAAAGATGACGGTATGAAATACGGTGGAGATACCGGTGCTGTGATTAAGAAAAAACTTAACGAACAAGTTAATGTTGTGGGTGGTATCTCTGATGTTAGTAAATTGTCCTCTGAAGATAACTTAGGTGTGGTATCCGATGGTACCGGTAACCTTAAGATTCGTATGGCGAAAGACTTAAAGGGACTTGAATCCGTAACGACTAAGGATGCTGCAGGCAATACGACTGTTGTAAACGGTGGCGGGATGACGATTACACCTTCTACAGGAAATTCCGTAAGTCTTACTAAAGACGGATTGAATAACGGCGGTAATAGAATTACCAATATAGGTCCTGGTGTAAACGGTACAGATGCTGTTAATATGAATCAATTGAATGGTTTAATGGGCGATATGGAAGGTCAGATTGCAGACTCCGGTGCGGCTAGTGCGGCTATTTCCGGTCTTAAACCGTTACAATACGATCCATTAGAACCTACTCAAGTAATGGCTGCGTTAGGTCACTACAAAGGTAGTACCGCTGCTGCTTTAGGTGTGGCTCATTACACTAATGAATCCACATTGTTCCACATGGGTGTATCCCTTGGTGGTCATGACAATATGTTCAATGCGGGCGTATCTTATAAATTCGGCACATCCGATGCGAAGAAAGCCGTTCCGGAACGTTATAAAGGCGGTCCAATCAGCTCTGCTTATGTAATGCAAGATGAAGTGACAGCTTTGAAAGCGAAGTATGAAAAAGTACAACGCGATAATGAAGAAATGAAAGCACAAATTGCATTCTTGATGCAACAATTGGGCAACAAATAATATGATAAATATATTGATGTAATATGATATGAAATCACATATTCGTATTGTAGTGCCATAAAAAGGCGCCAAAAGCATTTCGCTTTTGGC
>ERZ772948.1854-NODE-1854-length-11513-cov-9.482807_pt1 | contig 11513 bp, 9 predicted proteins | sample MGYA00511945_ERZ772948 | MGnify/ENA primary metagenome ERZ772948 (study PRJEB29015, sample SAMEA2737927) | human oral metagenome | biome: human oral; feature: human-associated habitat; material: dental | place: China | collected 2141 ... | reverse complement strand
TCAACTCCGAGCTCGACCCCGGCATGATCCGCTCCATGTGCTGCCGCCTCCAGCTCGACCTGCGCGAGCTGCTCAAGCGCGGCAACGGCCTGTTCGGCTCGGCCGAGCAGACGGGGAGCGTCGGCGTCGTCACCATCAACATGGCCCGGCTCGGCTATCTCCACGCCCACGACGAGGCCGGCCTCACCGCTGCCCTCGACCACCTCATGGAGCTGGGCCGCGACACCCTCGAGCTCAAGCGCACTGTCATCCAGCACCACATCGACACCGGCCTCTTCCCCTTCACCAAGCGCTGGCTGGGCACCCTGGACAACCACTTCTCCACCATCGGCGTCAACGGCATGAACGAGATGGTGCGGAACTTCAGCGACGACGCCTACGACCTCACCGACCCGCGCGGCTTCGACATGTGCGTGCGCCTGCTCGACCACGTGCGCGAGCGCATGGTCCAGCTGCAGGAGAGCACCGGGCACCTGTACAACCTCGAGGCCACGCCCGCGGAGGGCACCACCTACCGCTTCGCCAAGGAGGACCGCAAGCGCTACCCGGGCATCATCCAGGCCGGCACCGACGAGCAGCCCTACTACACGAACTCCTCGCAGCTGCCCGTCGCCTACACGGACGACCCCTTCCAGGCGCTCGAGGACCAGGAGGTCCTGCAGGGCAAGTACACGGGCGGCACCGTGCTGCACTTGTACATGGGCGAGCGCATCAGCTCGGGCGCCGCGTGCCGGGAGATGGTCCGCCGCTCCCTCACGGCCTTCAAGGTCCCCTACATCACGATCACGCCGACCTTCTCCATCTGCCCCGTCCACGGCTACCTGGCCGGAGAGCACTTCACCTGCGACAAGTGCGCGGCCGCGCGCCCCGGCCGCGAGCCCCAGGCGTGCGAGGTGTGGACCCGTGTCATGGGCTACTTCCGCCCCGTCCAGTCCTTCAACATCGGCAAGAAGGGCGAGTACAACGAGCGCCAGATGTTCTCCGAGGGCGCGGCCGACGCCCACGGAGAGCTCGTCGGCGCCTACGGGGCCAGGGCGTGACCACCCGCCCACTGAGCGGGGCCGGGGCGGGAGCGGGCGCAGCGCACGGCGCTGGGGCACCGCCCCCGCCCGCCCCGTGCCCTCCCACCCCCGTCCCCGTCCCCGCTCCGCGCCTCCCCGGCGCCGCCGGGCGGGGGCGGGCCCCTGTTCCCGACGACCTGCAGATCGCGGGCCTGGTCCCCATGTCCACGGTCGACTGGCCGGGCGAACTCGTCGCCTCCCTGTTCCTGCAGGGCTGTCCGTGGGCGTGCCCCTACTGCCAGAACGCGGCGATCATCGACCCGCGCGTGCCGGGCGTGGTCGCCTGGGACGCCGTCGAACGGCTGCTCGCCAGGCGCCGGGGCCTGCTCGACGGGGTCGTTTTCTCTGGGGGCGAGGCCACCCGGCAGATCGCCCTCGCCCCCGCCATGCGGCGCGTGCGCGAACTCGGATTCGCCGTCGGCCTGCACACCGCCGGCCCCTACCCCGCGCGCCTCGGAGCGCTGCTGGACGAGGGCCTCGTCGACTGGGTGGGCCTCGATATCAAAGCGACTCCCGCCAACTACCCGGCCGTGGCGGGGCGCCCGGGATCGGGTGGGCGCGCGTGGGAGGCGCTGCGGGTGCTCATGGACCACCCCGAGGTGGATCATGAGGTGCGCCTCACCGTGTTCCCCGGGGGGCCGGACGACGGCCTCGAGGTGGCGCGCGCGGTGCGGCAGGCGGGTGCCCGGTCCTTCGCGCTCCAGCAGGCGAGGCAGACCGGCGCCCCCGACGGGTTCGTCGCGCGTGCCCCGGGGTGGGACGACCAGGTGCGGGCGTTGGACCGGGACATAGGGGCCTTGGGCTTCGACGCCTACGAGTTCAGGGGCGCCTAGCGGCCGATGTCAAGGGACAACGCCGTGGGGGGCGTGAAAGCCGTCCGTAAATTGGGCCGCTCCCGCGGTTAGGGGATAAAGTGGGACGGCATCTGTCCCGTACGAATTCTGGAGCACAGCATGGCTGACGAGTTGCACTTCGACGACCCGCTCAGGGCCGCCGCCGACCCTGCCACGGATGCCGAAGCCCTCCGACAGCTGGCGTACCGCTACCCGGAGACCCGCGCTGCCGTCGCGGCCCACCCCCGGGCGTACAGGGGGCTGCTCGACTGGCTGCACCAGTTCGGCGACCCCGCCGTCAACGCGGCGCTCGAGGCGCGCGAGGACTACGACGGGTACATCGACTCCAACGGCTTCCTCGTCATGAGCGGGGACGTGTCAGGCGCGGTCGCCGGATCCCAGATCCGCACGGCCGAGCACGGGATGTACGTGCTCGGGCAGGGGGGCGTCAACAGCTACTCCCAGGTCGAGCGCACGACCCCCTACTCCGCGGTCGCGGGCGGCGCCTCGCCCAAGCCCGAGGTGCAGAGCCGCGAGCAGGTCGTCGCGCAGGTGCGGCGCACTTCGATCTTCGGGAACCGCACTGCGGGCGCCGGTGGGCAGGAGGCGCAGGCCGCTTCCGCTTCCGGCGTGGACGCCCCCACGGCGCGGACCTCCTCGGTCGAGACCGTGGTGTCGCGCACTCCTGCGGCGGGCACCCCGGCGGTGGACGCCCCCACGGCGCGGATGCCCGCAGCCGATGCCGGGGCCACCCGCGTCATGGGGGGCTCGCCGGAGGGGGCCACGGCGGTCTTCCCCAAGTCCGGTTCGCCGGAGGGCGCTACGGCGGTCTTCCCCAAGTCCGCTTCGCCGGCGGGGGCCGCGGCCACCATGCCGCTGCCCACGGCCGACCCGCGCCAGCAGGCCACGCGGACCGTGCCCGGTGCGGTCGGCCGCGACTCCGGCGGCCCCTACGCGGCGCCCGGCGCCTCCCCGTACAGAGCGCCCTCCTCCACCAGTCAGTACGCGCCCTCAGGGGGCGCCTCCGCTTCCGGCTACCCTGCTGCGGGCAGGCGGTCCTCCTATTCCGCCGCGTCCACCGCAACGCGCGCGCCGGCCCAGCAGGCGCCCGCCTCGGGTTCCGACTACGACGGCGGTGGCGACGGGGCCGCCCCGAAGAAGCGCAAGGGCGGGCCGAGCGCTCTGGGCATCATCTTCAGCGCCCTCGTCATCGTCGCGATCGCACTGCTCGCAGTCGTGATCTACGTGTTCACACGGGGGTTCGAGACCCCCAACTCCTCGCCGACGACACCCCCCGCCGCGCAGGCGGCGCCCACGACCGCGTCCCCCACCACGCCCAGCCCCAGCCCGTCGACCACTGAGGCGATCCGCTACCCAGCCCCTGCGAACGCCCAGCAGCTCACGGCGTTCGCCACTCCCTCGGGGAACATCTCCTGTTCCTTCAACTCCACGGGCGTGAGCTGTGTCATCAACTCGAACGACTGGGCGGCGGGGAACTACGCGTCCTGCTCGGGCAGCTCCCACGGCACCCTTTCGATCAGCGGCGACTCCGCGGTCCAGTCCTGCGGCACGTCCGGCGCCACGGCCGCGACCGGCCTCACCTACGGCCAGTACGCCGCCAACGGCGACTACGCCTGTTCGTCGACGGCGGACGGCGTGAGCTGCTGGAACACGAAGAGCGGCGCTTCCTTCGCCCTCGCCCGCGGCGGGTGGATGACGGGAAGCGGCGGGGAGATCGCCCCGGCCCAGTACTCCTGGAACCAGTAGGGCGGGCGCGGGCGGCGCGCACCTCCGCGCTCGGACGGCCCGTCCGATCCCGCCGGCCCCGGCGTGGGGCGCCGACCGGGCCGCCCTGCCAGGCCCTGGCGCGCACCCGCCCTGGTCGCGCTGGCCCGCCGTGCGCACGGACGCGCGGCGGGTCCCTTTTGATCGCCATATATGCGCATGTGTATAGTCATAACCATGCCGACGAAGAACGTGTACATCGCCGAGGCCGACCTTCCGTTGTTCGAACAGGCCGCGCGCCTCGCGGGAGGGAACTCCGCGGCGGTCGTCGCGGGCATCAGGCTCTACCTGGAACACCATGGGAAGAAAGGGCGGCGCGAGATGATGGGGACAGTGGAACTCGAGGTCGATGACGGCCCGGTTGTGAGGACCAAGCGCTTCACGGGGCGCCTGTGCCTGAAGTGGAGGAGGCGCGTGGAGGGCCTGCGCGTCCAGACCTTCCGGGTCTACGCGACCGCGAAGGGCCAGTACGCCGTCCACACCCGCGACGACCCCGACTGGACCGGGATGGGCTCCAGGGACTGGGACTCGGCCGAGGCGGACGGGGCCGACGGCGCGCGGACGTGGGAGGGGGAGTGGTGGCGGCCCCGGGAGCGCAGCCTCCTCGTCTTCCCCGATGCTGCCAGCATGCGGGGACGGCTCCCCGACGGGCTCGTCGACGAGGTCGAGCGGATGGGCGCCGGCCCCCAGGTCGAGGACCTCGACATCTGAATGGCGGGGGCGCGGCGGCCGCAGCGCCCCGGGCGCTCGGACGGCCCGCCCGGTCCGGCCGACCGTTCGGCCTCGGCCCCGCGGCGGGGTGCTCCCTCAGCTTCCGACGGGCCCCAGCACCAGGTTCGCCCACGCTCCGTGCAGGGACTCCTGGTCGGAGGGCTGGAAGATCCCGGCCAGCGCGTCGCGGTAGAGGCGCGAGAGCTCGTGGGAGTTGTAGTACGCCGAGCCCCCGCACGCGCGCATCGCCTGCTCGACGGCGCGCAGGGTCGCCTCGGCGGCCGCGTTCTTCACGGCGGACAGCTGCGGCATCCACGCGGCCCCCCGGTCCGCCCCCGCCTCGACGTCGCGGGCGAGCTCCCGGATCTGGGGTCCGACGGCGTTCATCGCCAGCGCCGCCTCGGCGATGCGCCAACGGATGTCGGGGTCGTTGGAGTAGGTGGTCCGGTTCTTCACGGAGCGCCGGGCCTTGACGTGCTCCGCGGCCACCTGGACCGCGCGCTCGCCGACGCCCTGGTAGGTGGCGGCCAGCAGGATCTCGAAGTGCGCGAAGATGCCGAAGACCACGGGATCCTCGGAGGGGCCCGGATCGGTGACCGTGAGGATCCTGTCGCCGGGGACCGCGACCCCTTCGAGGCGCGTCGTCATCGACTGGGTGGCGCGCATACCCAGGGTGTCCCAGTCGTCGACGATGGAGTACCCGGGGTCGTCTCGGTGGACCAGGCCGAACACCGATTTGGGCCCCTCGTCCAGGTCGGCGCGCCCGAAGACCAGCAGGCGCGTCCACGCGGGGGACAGCGAGGTGAAGATCTTCGTGCCCTCGAACGAGTACCCGCCGCCGGGGGCGGGCGACGCCTTCGTGGTGGAGCCGAAGAGCACGAGGTCGTTGCCCGGTTCTGAGATGCCGAAGCCGAAGACCTCCCCCGCGGCGGCGCCGCGGAGGATCTGCTCGCCGCGCGGGTTCCCGTGCGCGACCAGGAAACGCCCCAGCCCCACGATGATCTGGTGCATGTTGATCCCCAGGGCCGTGCCGGGAGCGGCCGCGGCCAGGCGCGTCTGCTCGGCCGCGATCGCCGTCAGGCCCAGGCCGGATCCGCCGAACTCAACGGGGACGAACGCGCCCAGGTACCCGGCGCCGCGCAGGTCGGCGAGGTCGTCGGCGGGGAAGGAGTTGGTGGCGTCCACCTCGCCCGCGCGGGAGCGGATGCGGGCTAGGAGGTCATCGGAGAGGAAGTGCATCAGTGGTCCCTTCGGCGGTGGTGCGGCGCGCCCGGGGGCGCCCGGGCCGCCCCCACTCTATCCCGCCGGTCCGCGGGCGCCTGATGCAACGCCCCACAAGGGTGCCGACGGAGTGCGCGCCCGGCCCGTGATCGGCTACGTTAAGGACTGTGAGTAACCCAGAGGCACCCTTGACCCCGCGCCAGCGCTACTTGATGAGGAGGCAGCGGCGCCAGACGGCTGTCTTCTCGATCACGGGCCTGAGCCTGGCCGTCATCGCCCTGGTGGGGACGCTGGTGCTCATCGGCGTCATCCCGATCCCCTTCGGCAATTCCTTCTCGGCGTCAGTGAAGTACGCGGAGGAGGGGGACCTGGTGTGCCCCAGCGTTGGCGCGTACCCGTCGCCGGTCGAGGACGTGAATGTGAAGGTCGTCAACACGACCGCCCACCAGGGGCTCGCCACGGACGCCACGGAGATGCTGATCAGCGCCGGTTTCACGCCGCAGGACCCGGACAACTCGACGACCGAGTACGGGGGGAAGGTCCGCATCTTCGCGGGCGTCTCCGGCGTCGACGACGCCTACACGGTCGCCCGGTACTTCCCGGGGGCGAAGGTGGTCCTCACCGATGCCACCGACAAGGCGGTGACGGTGGAGCTCGGGAACTTCTACGACAGCCCGATCGACGCCGAGGAGGTCGCGCACACCTCGCGGTCCAAGGATCCGCTGGTCCGGCCCGAGGGGTGCTTGCCGGTTCCGCCCAACGGCCTGCAGTCGGGGGACGAGTCCTCCTGATCCGCTGCCCCGAGCCGACGAGGCGGGGGCCGGTCCATGCGCGCGCCCCGGTCAGGCGCCCGCACCGTCCCCGTCCGGGCCGGAGCCCTCGTCGGTGCCGATCAGGGACGCGAGCCGCGGGAGCCCGCCCCTGCCCCTGACGTTGGCCAGGAGCGCGTGGCCGTCGGACCCGTACCACACGGGGATCTGCTCGGGCACGGTCCACAGGGCGTCGGGGACCATCGCGTCGAAGGTGCCGTGCGACATGAACTGCTCGAACTCCGAGAGGGAGCGTATGGCGATGCCCGCGACCTGGTGGGGGCACTCGCGCGCGAACTCGGCGTAGATCTCCGGGTCGTGCTGCCCGTCGTCGCCGACCAGCAGCCACCGCACGTGGGGCAGCATGCGCGACAGGCGGCGCAGTTCGCGGCGCTTGTGCTCGGGCCCCGAGCGGAACCACCCGGTGTTCGACGGGCCGAAGTCGGTCATGAGGAAACAGCCGGTCGGGAAGTGGGCGCGCTCCAGGAAGGAGCGCAGCGCGGGAACGACGTTCCACGCCCCCGTGGACAGGTACAGGACGGGCGCGTGGGAGGGGTTGGGGGCGGTGGTGTGGGACTGGGCGGCGTCGGTGAGGAACTCCGCCATGCCGTCCACCGCCTCGCGCGAGGAGACCCGGTCGACCAAGGCGTGCTTCGCCGCCGTCAGCAGGCGGGGCAGCATCGAGACGATCACGGTGTCATCGACGTCGGAGACGATCCCGAAGTCCTCGGAGTCGCCGACGATCCGGATGGTGACGCCAACGGGTTTGCCCGCGCGCACGCGCCGGCGGACGTGCCCGTCCGGGTGGGCCGGCGCCCCCGGGGCAGGGGCCGCCAGGCGCAGCGCGTCGCCCTCGCGCAGGCCGAGGGCGCGCACGTCCGCCTCGTGGAGCACCTGGATCGTGGCGTCGTGCCACCCGGGGGGCAGTCCGTGCCCGTTGACGACGAGGTCGACGTAGCCGCCGCGGTCCGCGAAGGTGAGCCGACGGGACCGGCCGACTGTGACGAGGACCGGCTGGCGGGGGACCTGCGCGTTGAAGAACTGGCGCCAGCCCCGCCTGCCGGACAACCAGGAGCGCTGCAACAGGTCGCGGTCCATGAGGACGCGGCCGAGCACCCGGGCGCTGCGGAGGGAGCCGATGCCGCCGAAGCCGACGATGCTGGGGTGGAAGCCGCACCCGGCGAGCGCGTGCGCCAGCACCACCGAGGCGAGTTCGCTGGTGCCCGCCGCCAGGGACAGCAGCAGGGAGGGCGACTCGTCGTCGAACGGTGGCGTGGGGGGCATGGGACCCATCCTAGGCGAGGGCGGCGGCGCCGCGTTAGTCCTCGGCGGTGGCTTTGCCCAAGGCGCGGACGCCCGCCGCCATCAGGAGCACCATGGCCCACGCCGACCCCACCGTCACCAGGTAGCCGCCGTACGAGCCGCCCGCGTCCACTGCCGGGCCGGCCAGTGCCGAACCCAGCGACGCGCCCATATTGAGCGACGTCGACATCCACGTGAGCCCCTCGGTGAGCCGGTGCGGCGGCACGGTCCTCTGGACGATCATGTTGACGTTCGTCATGGTGGGCGCGTAGGCCATGCCCGTCACGGACATCACCAGGGCCATCGTCCACAGGCCGGAGGCCGCCAGGTAGGCGGTGGCGCCCAGGGCGATTGCGACGACGCACACCTTGTAGAGGCGCCACGTGGGCCAGCGCCACGAGCGCGCCCCGTAGGCGAGGCCCGCCAGCAGCGAGGCGGCGGAGGACACCGCCAGGAGCACCCCGGACATGGCGGGCGCCCCCTTCTCCGTCGCGAAGGCGACCACGGCGACGTCGTTCGCGCCGAGCATGGTGCCCATCCCGATGTAGGTGAGGGCCATGACGGCGACCGTCGGCATGCGGATCACGGAGCCGCGCCCTCCGTGCTCCCCGCCCCCGGTGGGCTCGGGCTCGGAGTCCCGCCCCGACAGGAAGAGCGCGCCGCCGACGGCCAGGAAGACGACGGACAGGAGGACCCCGGCTCCCGGGTGCACGAGCGTGCCCAGCACCGTGGACAGGACCGGGCCCAGGATGTAGACGAGCTCGTCCATCGCCGACTCGTAGGCGTAGGCCGTCGTGAGCTGGTCGGCCCTGTCCAGGACCGCCGCCCACCGGGAGCGCACGAGGGCGCCGGGAGCCCCCCAGGTGGCCCCCGCGACCGCCGCGGACACGAAGAGCAGCCACTCCGGCGCGCGCACTGCCGCGCAGGCGAGCAGGGCCGCCATGGCCGCCGACGACACCGCCCAGGACGGCCCCATGACGCGCGACTGCCCGCGGCGGTCGACGAGGCGCGCCAGGGCGGGCGCGCAGCACGCCGTCGCGATGATGTTGACCGCGGACACCGCTCCGGCCAGGGCGTAGCTGCCGTACTGGGCGCGCACGAGCAGGATGATGGAGATGCCCACCATCGACATGGGCAGGCGCAGGACGAGCCCGGCGGCTGAGAAGCGCCAGGCCCTTTCGAGGCGCAGGACGCCGAGGTAGGGGGAGAGCACCAGGAGATTCTACCCACCGCGCGCGGGCGCGCCGGTGCCGCAGGCCAGTGGGGGCCGCCACGGTTTTGGCGGACTGGGCGTGCCGGCCGCCACAGGCTGCACCTGCGCCGTTCGCGGTCACGGCGCCGGCGCGGGGCCCAGCCGGGCGGGGTGTCACAGCCGCAGGAGCATGACGCCGTTGGCCTCGAGCCCGGGGACGTCGGCGAAGCCGAGGGACGTGTACAGGTCCTTGGAGAAGTTCCCCTCCTCCACGGAGAGGCTGATCTGCGCGGCGCCGCGCTCGCGGGCCTCGGTGAGGGCCGCGCCCATGAGGGACCGCCCGATTCCCCTGCGCCGCTCCGCCTCGTCGACCCAGAGGGACAGCTCGGGGGTCGCCTCGTCGACGAAACCGAAGCCGGGATGGTCGGCGGGCAGGAAGAGCGCCCACACGACCCCCAGCGCCTCCTCGTCGCGTTCGGCGACGATGCCGAAGTCCCCCCGCAGGGGATCGGGCCGCGTGTAGTGCGCGAACTCCGGGGTCCGGCGCACGTCGTCCATGGTGAAGCGCTGGCCGCACCAGTTGATGTTCCCCAGCGTCGCGCGCTCGAGCAGGTCCGTCTCGGTGGCGAACAGCGGTCGGAGGATCACGGAGCCCATAGGGCGATTGTAGGCGCGCGCCAGCGCCGTTGGGAAGGGCCGGGCGCCACGGGCGCGGCCGGGCCCGGCTAGTCCGTCACCTCGAGCACTCTGTCTAGTCCGTCACCTCGAACACCCCCGTCTGGCCCTTCTCGGCCAGGGACAGGGCGTGGTTGACGAAGGTGTAGTGGCCGGCCTCCAGCGGAGTGAACTCGACGAAGCCGCCCTCGGCGGCGCCCAGGGCGAGGACCTGGCCCCAGCCGCCTCCGCTGCCCCCGCCGCGGATCACGTAGGCGCCCTCGCGCCACACCGTGTCGAACTGGGTGCCCACCACGTGGTAGGTGAGGGGCAGGTTGGGGCCCGCGTCCATGACCCACACGCGCACGCGCTCGCCGGTCTTGACCTGGATGGGGTGCGCCTTGTACTGGAAGGGGGTGCCGTTGAACGCCATGGCGTTGGGCTGCAGCGCGGACAGCAGGGACGCGTCGGCGCTCTGGCCGTCCTGGCCGAGGTAGAGCTCGTTGGCGATCATCACGTACTCGTGGTCGACGGCGCCCAGGTCGGTGGGGTCGATGACGACGGCCCCGAACATGCCGTTGGCGATGTGCATGGACATGGGCGCGGTCGAGCAGTGGTACAGCCAGATGCCCGCGTTCGCGGCGGTGAAGGTGTACTCCAGGGTCTCGCCGGGGTCGATGGAGCGCATGTTCTGATCCGGGGAGACCAGTCCCGCGTGGAAGTCCAGGGAATGGCTCATGGTCCCGTTGTTGACCAGGGTGATGTGGAAGGTGTCGCCGATGCGCCCGCGCAGGATGGGCCCGGGGGAGGTGCCGTTGAACGTCCAGTGGGCGCGGGTGAGGGTGTCGGTGACGTCGATGGTGCCCTCGGTGGCCGTGAACGTGTAGTGGCGCTCGGTGGCCGGGTCCGCGGGGGGCAGCACCGGGTCGCGGGCCTCGACGGCGGCGGCGTGCTCCTCCAGCTCCTGGGCGGTGGCGGGCCCGCCGGTGGCCGCCTGGTGGCCCGCGTGCCCGGAGTGGTCGCTTCCCCCGGCCGCCGAGGGGGCCCCGACCGCGGTGATGGTGAGCGTCATCCCGTGCTCGCGGTGGGCGGGGATCGAGCACCAGCCCTCCATGTCGGCGGAGACGACGCCCGCGTCCAGGGTGGCCGAGGCGCCGGGGGCCAGTGCCCCGGATTCGGCGCCGTTGGGGAGCACGAGGTCGTGGCGCTGGTCCCCGGTGTTCGTGAAGTTGATGACGAGGCGGTCGCCCGCGGGCACTTCGATCCTGTTGGGGGTGAAGGCGAACCCGGAGACCCCGACCGCGACCTCGGTGGTGTGCCCGGTGGGCGCCACCTGGGCGGCGCCCCCTGCGGCGGTGCCCGTGCCCGCAGCGGTCTGCGCCCCGGGGGACGACGGGTTCGACAGGAACACCGCCAGGGCCAGGGCGGCGACGCAGACCAGGCCCATGACGCCCATCGCCGTGCGGCTCAGGGGGTCGGCGTCGCCTGCGGGGTTCTTGGGGCGGGGCTTCTGGTCAGCCACGGGGACCTCCGGTGTTCGAGGGGGACGGGGATGGCGGCGCTGTGCGGGCCCTGGCCTGCGCTGTGCCCGCCCGCGCCATGAGGGCGATGTCCGCCAGGTAGGTGGCCAGGACGACGGCCCAGCAGGCGGTGGCCAGGGGCGCGGCAGCCGGGGCCTGCGAGGCGGTGGCCGCCGCCAGGAGCACCAGTGCGGCGTTGCGGGAGGCCTCGCGCATGGGGGCGGCGGCCTCGAGGGCCCCCACGCCGACGCGCACGGCGCTGTGGCGAGCGGTGATCGCGCCGCCGTCGTCGCGTACGACCCGCAGGTTGAGGGCCCACTTGCCGAGCGAACGGCCTTTCGTGGCCACTTCGACCACGAAGGGGACGAAAAACATGACCGAGGCGACCAAGCCGATCACGAACACGCGCACGAGAGAGGCAGAGT
>ERZ772948.1850-NODE-1850-length-11525-cov-34.324063_pt1 | contig 11525 bp, 11 predicted proteins | sample MGYA00511945_ERZ772948 | MGnify/ENA primary metagenome ERZ772948 (study PRJEB29015, sample SAMEA2737927) | human oral metagenome | biome: human oral; feature: human-associated habitat; material: dental | place: China | collected 2141 ... | reverse complement strand
TATCGGCTGGTAGATGCTCATTGTCAAAGGTTGAGATAGCATCTTCGACGATGGTGATATTATAACCATATTCAAAGCCTACTTTCACAGATGTATCAATGCAAAATTCCACTTGCATTCCTACGAATGTTACATCGGTAATATTTTTTCGGTTTAAATATTCCTTTAATTCAGTATCCTTGAAGATGCTATTGTAATATTTATTGAAAATCTTTTCGTTTTCTTGCGGTTTTAATTCGTGATAGACTTGCCAATTATCACTACCCGTTGCTAATAAGCCTTCATCTTCAGAATGCCTGATAAAAATGACTTCTATATTTTGATCTCTAAAATGTTGAATGATTGCTTTTGTATTTGAGATAAAGTTTTTGGCATTGTAAGGGTTTTCCTTAACTAAACCTTCTTGTATATCGATTACGATTAATGCTTGTGCCATGATATATTTCCTTTTTTATTCGTAAATAAGTATCTATGCGCATTATATCATATGTATATAACAAGAAAAGGAAGATATAAGTATCATAGATGTTGATAGTAATTTTAAAGGGTGCTGTAAAATTTAGTGTTGAATTTACGCGATAATTTAACTACAATAGTAATAAGATATTAGAAAAATGAGTAGTATATCACTAAAGTACTCTGGAGGTGATAGTATGCCGAATATAAAACCTATTTCAGATTTACGAAACTATTCTGAAGTTTTACGTGATGTTACTATAGATAGTCCCGTATTCTTAACTAAAAATGGTAGAGGCCGATATGCAATTATGGATATTCAAGATTATGAACGTCTAATGGCTACGATAAAACTTATGGGCGCTTTAGAGACAGGTCGTAAATCTGGTGAAGAACAAGGCTGGATTTCATCAGAGCAACTAAAGAGTGAATTGGGGATTTAATTATGAATAATCAAATTAGCTATGCACCAAAAGCACTATCATTAATAGATGGTGCTTTTTTTATGGGCTTTACTTGAAGTCCCTTGATAGCCTCTAGGCTTTCACAAATTCTCGAAGAATGATAAAATAAATCCATATATATTTTTATAGAAATGAGGCTATTATGGAACGGATTCAAGATCTTGTGTACACGCATGTGCAGGGTGGCCAGTTTAGATGGGTTACTGTCAGCACATTGATGCTCGCATTGGGCACGATTTTGCATTTGGTGAGCCCTAGTGTGGCTGGGGTAACGCCGAACTGGACGATTGCTACGTACTGCGTAGCTATTTTATTGACTCGTCCTAGTTTGAGTCAAACCTTGGGGATTGGCCTCGTGGCGGCCCTCATCAACGTATTGACGTCTAAGTCAGCGTTCCCTTATGGCAACTTATTGTCTGAGCCGGGTGGTGCTTTGACGGCGGCTCTCGTAACGCGCGCTATGTTGTCCATGAAGTTCCGTAAAATTGGTGGTTTTGATTTAACCCCTGTCGTGTCTGGCTTCTTAGCAACTGTTGTATCTGGCGGTATCTTTGTTACTATTCTGTGGCAAGTGCTTGGGTTGCCAAATAATGTGTACATGTACGGCATGTGGCCATTGGTACTTATCGTAGGGGCCTTGAATGGTGCCATTACACCAATCTTGTATATTCCGGCACAACGTTTATTCTCTAAACGTGGCATGTTGCCAAATGCAGATCAATTGACATCTGATCATAGTCGCTTGACTATCTTGCCTGAGCGCCAAGCTAAAATATCCATTGAGCACGTAAATTACTATCATCCTAAGGCGACTACACCATCCCTTGAAAATATCAATCTCGATGTAAATGAAGGTGATTTCCTCGTTGTTACAGGCCCTGCAGGTTGTGGTAAAAGCACCCTTTGTATGGCGATGGTAGGGGCGGTGCCTAAATTCTATGGTGGACGCCTAGAAGGCATGGTCTTCGTAGATGGTCATGCGACTACGCAAATGGAAATTCCAGAACTAGCGAACCATATCGGTGTAGTTCTGGCCGACTACGATACACAGCTCGTAACGATGACAGTTCGTGAAGAAGTGGCTTTTGCTATGGAAAACCGCGGTTATGACCGTGAAACTATTAAAGCTCGTTCTGAAGAGGTGTTTAAGCAAGTTGGCCTCGTAGGCTTAGAAGACCGCAAGATTACAAGTTTATCTGGTGGTCAACGCCAACGTTTAGCTATCGCTTCCGTATTGGCTACGAATCCAACCGTACTTGTTCTTGACGAACCGACTAGCTCCCTCGATCCAGATGGGACCGCAGAATTATATCGCCTCGTAGGTGACTTGAACCAAAAACACGGTATCACCGTTGTCGTTATCGACCATGACTTGCATGCCGTATTGCCGTATGCTAACCGCATGGCCCTCATGGTAAATGGTTCTATCGCCTGTGATGACGATGTACCTACTACGCTTCGTTACATGTACGAGCACAATATTCACGTCGATGCCTTGCCATCTGTATTTACAACCTATATGGAATTGGAACAAGCCGGCTTCCACAGTGATGAACCTTGGCTCAGCATCGAGTCTGCTATCAAGGGCTTGCACCAAATTGAAATGGCTCATGCTATTCAAACCGAGGTGCATGGTGAAAGTAACTCTCTAGCTAATCAAAGAAATACAGTAGATAATCTTGCTAATCAATCTAATATAGTAGAAAATAGACAACCAGTTCAACGCGTTGATGATGTACCAGGAAAGGACGGTGGCGCTCATGCTTAAGGTTGAAAACATCCGCTTTGGCTATGTGCCATCCGTAGATATTTTCCGAGACGTGACTTTCACCATCGAAGGAGGCGAATATATCGCCATTGGTGGTCGTAATGGTTGCGGCAAAACGACTATTACGCGATTGCTCGTAGGACTCGAAAAGGCTAGGGAAGGCCACATGTATTATAATGGCAGAGATATTACGTCCATGCCGCCGTCTAAACGGGGGCAATTTATCGGCTACGTATTTCAACAGCCAGATCGCCAAATGTTCAGACCTACCGTAGCCACAGAGGTTGCCTTCGGACCTGAGTCCTTGGGGCGCAGTAAAGCCGAAGTGAAGCGTATCGTTGATGAAGTATTGGAGCGCACAGGCATCGGCCATTTGCGTGAAGCCTATCCTCCAACATTGCGCCGCGGTGAAAAGCAACGCGTTGCCATTGCTTCTGCGTTGGCTATGCAATCTAAAATCCTCATCCTTGATGAACCAACCAGTGGTCAAGATGGTAAGGAAACTAAAGAGCTATTAGCATTATTGCGTCAGCTTAATTCAGAAGGTATCACAATCCTTCTTATTACCCATGATATGGAAATCATGGCTAGCGAATGTAGCCGTGCTATCATCATGGGCAACCAAACCGTTGCCTTTGACGGCAGTCCAGAAGAATTATTCAAAAAATCTACGGATGAATTGCAAGACCTAGGCCTTACAAAACCGCCAAGTGTGGAACTTTCACTAGCGGTACCATCCTTAGGTTATTGCAAATCTATGGATGAATTGAAATCTAAGTTAGTGGCTCAGTTGAGCGGAAAATAGGAGGGACATATGGAACGTTTAGTACCGTTAACAAAAATCTTGATGACCCTCGCTGTATCCGTATGGGCCATTCTCTTGCGCGACTGGGCATCGCTATTGGCATTAGTCGTAGTAGAACTCGGTGTATTGTTTTTGTCAGGTTTGTTATTTAAACAACGCAAAGCCGTGTTGGCATTGACTAGCTTTGCTGTATTCCTTGGCCTCATCCAATTCCTTGGCAGCGGCGATGTAACCTCTGCCATCGTATCCGGCTTGCGAATGTTGGCTATGACACTTGTCTTTATAGGCCTGTTGGCAACTACAAAATTACAAGATCTTACGGCCGCGCTCGTAACACAATGTAAAATTCCTTACGAATATGCATTTATGTTCACTGCCGCACTTCGCTTTGTGCCTGACTTCATTGCTGAAAGCCATGCTGTACAAGAGGCGCAAGCTTGCCGTGGCTTATCTCTAGAAGGCAACTTCATTAAGCGCATCAAATCCTATGCATCTGTTATCCAACCATTGCTATTAAAATCCTTGGGACGCTCCGAAACAATGGCGTTATCCTTGGAACTACGTGGTTTTGGGGGCCCTACACACAGCTTTGCTACATCTGTAGGATTGAGACGATTAGACCATGTTGTAATTATTGGTTTATTAGTAATAAGTTTATCACTATTTATTTGTATGTAAAATAATATTGTATGTAAAAATACTATCGTTTATGGTATGTTTCTGTGATATATAAACACAGATTTATGATTAAACGATAGTATTTTATAATATAGGATTTTTAGATATAGTATAAATTAACATATGAAATGATTAAAGTGAATATAGTCAAATTTCTTTTTAATATATAAGTAATTTAGATAAGATTAAAACTGCATAAGCGGATAAGGATATTTATGAAGCTAGTCAGATTATTAAAGAGATTACTATATATGTTAAATTAATTTATAATCATATATAATATTATTAGTTGGGATACTGAGTATGGGATTATATTATTTCATGAACATTTTGAAAGGAGAAGGGACTTTAAATGTATTCAAAATGTCAAATTTTTACTCCTAATAATTATGTCCATGAATTATTGAACTCTGTGAATTATATTACAAATGTATATGGAAAAAAATTTCTTGAAAACTCTTGTGGAGATGGGAATATTTTAAAAGAAGTAGTTCGTAGATATATTGTAGATGCTATAGAACAAGGGTATTCATTGCTTAAGATAAAAAAAGGTTTGGAATCAGATATATATGGATATGAAATAGATAAAAATCATTATAATAATTGTATTAAAAATTTAAATGAAGTAGTGGGGAGATATAATTTATCTAATATAAAATGGAATATTTATAATAAAGATTATTTATTCTCTAAAAGCTCAGTTAAATATGATTTTATTGTAGGAAATCCGCCTTATTTACAATATGTGGACTTGGAAGATAATCTTAGAGATAAGTTGAAACGAACCTTTAGTTCATGTAAAGTCGGTAAGTTTGATTATTGTTTTGCTTTTATAGAAAAGAGTTTAAATCAATTAACAGCAAGGGGAAAAATTGCTTACCTTATTCCTGGAAGTATTTTTAAAACTGTTTTTGGTAAAAAAATTAGATCGTTAATGTGTTTAAATTTAATTTCAATTAAGGATTACAAAGATGTACAAGTTTTTAATAATGCTCTAGTTAAATCAGCAATTGTTGTTATTGATAATGAGCAAGTTTTTGAACATATAGAATATATTAATATGTCTACTGGCAATAGACTTAATTTACAAAAGAATAGGCTAGGCGATAAATGGGTTTTTTCTGAATTAATTGTTATGGATGGAGCGAGGCTTGGGGATTATTTTAAAGTTTCTAGTACTATTGCAACTCTTTTTAATGAAGCATTTATTATTAAAGATAAAAATTTGACTAAAAACGGGTATATTTCTAATGGTATAAGATTAGAACCTAAACTTATATATAAAGCTTATTCCCCTAAAAGTATTCGGTATAAAAGAAATGAGTTTATTATTTTTCCTTATATAATAAAGAAAAATGGTATTCAACGAATATCAGAAGGTGAGTTGGAAAGTAAGTACAATGGGGTATGGAGATATTTGAGTAACTATAAGAAAAGATTACTAAATAGAGACAGCGATACTCATACCAAATGGTATGAGTATGGACGTTCACAAGCATTAAAACTTATGGGGCGAGAGAAGCTTTTGATTTCTAGTATTATTACGGAGGCTGTTTTCGCATATAGTTTGAAAAGAAATGATATACCATATTCAGGGTTAATTGTTACCCAAAAAGATGATTCAAATATACCATTGGCATTAGCTAAAGCTATTTTAGAAAGTGATGATTTTTTTTCTTATATAAAGAATATAGGTGTTCCTTTAAATGGTAAGTCGTTCAGAATTACATCGAAAGATATAGAAAACTATATTGTTAGGGAGATATAATATGAAAACATTATCTTTTCAAATTGAAGATCATGTAGTAGCAGAGATATTGGGTGTTCAAAATTTTACATCTGATGAATCTGCTATTTTAGAAATTGTTAAAAATGCTTATGATGCTGGTGCATCACATCTAGAGTTACATTTTGTTAATAATATTCTTGAGATAATTGATGATGGAATTGGTATGTCCTTGGATGATATATATCAATTATGGATGTATGTTGGAAAAAGTAATAAGGGCTATACTTTTAGTGATAAAGATAAGCAATTAAGAGTTTCTGCTGGTAGCAAGGGAATAGGCCGTTTTGCCTTGGCTAGATTGGGAGCTCATGTGGAGTTATATAGTAAAAAACATGATTTTAATGGTGTAAAATGGGAAACTGATTGGACGAATAGTAATGTTGAGGAACTATCTTTTGAGATTCCCGAAGGTACTCGCATTATAGTAAGTAATTTAAGAGTATTTTGGGGAAAACGTAAATTAAATCAACTTAAAGGATTTATTGCGCGAACTTATAATGACACAAAAATGAATATTAGAATAGTGGGGAATGAGTTTGATGAGGTGGTTGTGCCGATTTATCCTGAACCTAAAGTTGGAATTAATTGTAAAAGTTATATTGACTTACAATATAAATCAGGGAAGCTAATAGTTGATGTTACTAATGATGAGTTTATAGATGAAGTTCAAGAAATATGCAATGAGGCTGATATTAATATTTATGGTTATCATTATGAGCAAGAAGTTATTGAATTGTTGACTAATTGGGATAATAAAGAATCTGATGGTAATGAAAGGTATTCTATTGATAGATTATTAACAGATTTGGGTGACTTTAGGGCTAATTTTTTCTTTAATTTTAAAGCATCTAAAAAGGATAGAGAAAAATATAAATATAAGTATACTGAAACAGTTTCACCTATTTCTAAAGGGGTTATATTATATAGAAATGCTTTTAGTTTATCTTCTTATGATGGAAATAAAGATTGGTTAAACCTTAATGCTCGTGCTCGCAAATCGCCAGCCGCAGCAACTCATCCTACAGGGGCTTGGCGTATTCGTGAAAATCAAGTAGCTGGATTTGTATTTATTGATAAAGAGCAGAATCCACATTTAAAAGATTTATCTAATCGACAAGGATTAGATGAGAATATATATTTTTATCTTCTATTAGAGATAATTTCTTTAGGATTAAAGGAGTTTGAACGGTATAGGCAAAGTATTATGCGACAAATAAGAGTTTATAATGAATCGCAAATTAAGGTGGAGACTAATGAACTTCCAGATTTTATTAAGGATTTGCTTAGTGAAAAATATAAAATTCAACATTTAACAGAGAAACAAGGGGCTATGGTTTTAGCAGAAATTGTTCGTTTACAAAGTTCAGTTTCTCAACTAACTAAGGTAGAAAAGCAAGTAAATGAACAATATCGATATGATGTTAGACTACTCAATACATTATCTACAATAGGGATGAAAGTGGCATCTAGTGCGCATGAACTAAATAACTCTAGGAATCAGTTTATTTTGTCTTATGATAATATAGAAAATGCTTTAAAAGAATATGATATGTGGAATACGTTATCATTACCTGAATATACTAAATTTTCGTATAAGAATGTACCAAGATTGATTGATGAAGGAAAATCTTTTATATCTAAAATTCTTTATGTTGTTGATACTATTCTTCAAACAAATGAAGTTAATCGTTTTATACCACAGATAACAGATATATCTGTTTTGATGCAGACGATCTTAAAGCGATGGAAAAGTGAATATGCACGTATTCAATTTAGGCTTGATATAGAACACTCTCTTTTATTAACTTTATCTAATGATGTTTTATGGACTATTTTTGATAATCTAATTTTAAATTCCGTACAACAAAATTTAGGTTCTATTATAATTTCTATAAAAGTATGGAAAGATTTAGATAAGGTTTACTTTATATATCAAGATAATGGAAAGGGATTACCAACGAAGTATCAGTCTAGACCAATGATTATTTTAGAGCCACATGAGTCAAGTCGTGTTGGTGGACATGGATTAGGTATGTGGATTGTTAATAATACAATTAAGCTATTAGGTGGGGATATAAAAAGTATACAAGGTATAGAGGGGTTTCTTATTGAATTTTATATTAGGGAGATGTAATAAATGGAGTTGAAATTATGTTATATAGATGATCATATAGATTCATTTCTTTCACGATCTCTTAAAAGCTATGTAGAAGATAATACTCTTGTATATCAAGAGTTTGAATTTCAATCTGACACCACATATGTAGATTTACTTAAAGAATCTAAAATTATAGATTCTCATATTCTAGTAATAGACTCTAGATTATATGAAAATCATGAGAGTCAAGGGGATGATGTTTTGACTGGTGAGGAATTTAGAGTTATTTTAAAAAGAGTATTTCCTTATAAAGAAGTTATTGTAGTAAGTCAAAATGAAGGACTAGATGATAATATCTTACCTAAATATAATCCTCCTTATTTTAGTACTGATTATAATTCTGACTCTCTTTTAGAAGACGCAAAAAGATTTTATGGTGAAAGGCTTTTTCTTTTAATTAATGATTTAGTTCATGATTTAAAATTAGCAAATAATGTTTTATCTAGAATTGAATCAAAAGGATATTTAGATAGTTTTTTATTGGAAGAGATTAAGGATTTGATGGATGGCGAAATGGCATATTCATTATTATCCGAAGGTGATATAGATAAATTGATTCAGTCATTTAAAGAATTGAGAGATCAGTATAATGTGTAATGATTATAGATTTACTAGCTATTGTAAACAATTTAGAGATGTAGCATTAAAGAAACAGACTTTAGATACAAGGATACGTGATGAGCACAGGAATACTCGTATTATGTATAATCAGATTTCAAAACAAGAGTCTGAATATAGAAATGAGTTTATGAAAATATATAATTTTCGATGCGCATATTGTGGAGTTTCTACAGAGATTTTAAATATAGGTTTATTTGAAATAGATCATTTTATTTGTAAATCATCGACACTTTTTAGTGAAGAAGAATTAGGTTCGCTTAATAATCTTGTTTTGGCCTGTCGGTGCTGTAACCGGAATAAAAGAGATCATAAATGGCCTATAAAATATAATTCTATTTTTTCTCCTGATAATGGTGAAATTGCTAATGTTTTTGTTCGGGATGAAAAATATTATATCCGTATTGTAGATGAATATATAAGCAATCCAGAAGTTAATGCTTTTTATAAAAAATTACAATTGGGGACACAAAAGAGAAGATTAGATTACTTGATTATTGAAATGTGTGGCTTTAAAAAGTTATTAGCTCAAAATCCTAGTAACAGCGGAATTATTCATCAGTTAAATGAATGTATATACCGTTTAAAAAATAAGCGAAATTTAATTTGCTAGTGGAATTTATTATCGCCCTCTGAATTATATATTTATAAAAATGAAATATATGTTAAGAATATATACAGTTTTTGATTAAAAAGTGTGAGTTTGCTTTTTATATGGAACTGAGTAGTAAAATCATTATTTTACTACTCAGTTTTATTTGTATTATATAACTAAAATTTAGATTTATAATAAGAAAAACACAAGGCAGTAAGAGGTTAATGAATCATAAAGTCATGTTTTATTTGAAAGAGAGATATTATGAGTGATTTACAGATTCGTCGAGCTGTATTCGATGATGTGAAGATTTGTCTTGCTATTTATAATTACGAGGTTGTAAACGGCGTAGCCACGCTTGATCTTGAACCTCGCACGTTGTCAGAGTGGCAGGAGTGGTATGAGTCTCATAGCGATGAGCACCATCCTATTGTGGTAGGTACCATTGATGGGATTGTAGCAGGCTATGCATCGCTTTCATCATATCGACCTAAAGAGGCCTATAAAAGTACCGTCGAATTATCTATCTATATCCATCAAGATTATCGCGGTAGGGGAATCGCTACACAACTGATGGCTCATATTTTAGAAATAGCAAAAAATGATCCGTTATTGCACAATGTGGTATCCGTTATTACGGCTGGCAATGAAGGTAGCACTAAGTTGCACGAGCGTTTTGGCTTTACCTATTGTGGTTTGACGCCTCAAGTTGGATTCAAACATGGTAAATATCAGGATACCGAAACATACGCATTATTGGTATAATAATTAGTATAGTAAAATATATAAATTAATACGTTATACCAATGATGTATAGATTATAGATAAGGATTCGCCAGGGGTTAGGGCGAATAGGGGTGATTGAATGAACATGAAAGATGAACGGCAGTTTGTTGGATACAGTAAGTATCGCAGCCGTCTCGTGGACGGTCATGTGCATACGGAATTGTGTCCACATGGTAGTGGGGACCGAACTGCGATGATGATAGAAAAGGCCATCGAGTTGCGTATCGAAAAGGTATGCCTTACAGAACATGCACCATTGCCAACAGCTTTTGCTGCAGAATACGGTGGCGATAAAAAGGCCTATGACACAGCGTCTTTGAAATTAAATGAAGTTGATACTTACTTAGAGTTGGGGCGTCAATTACAACGTGCCTATGGCACACATATCGATATTTCTCTCGGTTTTGAAGTCGATTATATTCCAGGCTTTGAATCAGATATTCAAGAGTTCTTGGATCGCTACGGTCCGTTGACGGATGATAATATTTTATCCGTTCACTTTATGGAAGGCGTTAATAATGCCTTTTACTGCTTAGACTACAGTCCTGAAGAATTTGAAAAAGGGTTCGGGCCGTGGATTGAAAAACAATATGAGTTATATTACAAATATTACTCCACCGTGCGCCAAGCCGTGCGTGCTGACCTCGGTGAATATACACCTAAACGTATTGGGCACTTTGATTTAATCAAGAAATACCAACATCACTTTGGTTTTGAGCGTCATTTAGATCGTCGCAATGCGCAGGTGGTAAGCGATATTTTGCATATCATGCGCGTCCAAGGTCGCGAGCTAGACTACAACATGAGCGGCTTCTTCAAATCAGATTGTCGTGAAATGTACCCAAGCCGTTTCATTCAAGGCATGGCGGCTATCATTGGTGTGCCATTTGTACTTGGATCTGATGCACATAGTGTGGCAGATATAGAAAACGTTTGGGGCTAAATTGATAGAAAGGTAATTATGGATTTCGTTCTTGGTATTATCCTTCTTATATTAATCATTTACTCTTATGGTAGACATAAGAAGAATGGCCAATATGAGATATGGCTAGAAAAATATAATCAAGGTATATATAATGTGGGCCAGCTCTTAAATTGCGAGTATGAACAAGCTAAGTTTGTCATAGATCAACTCGGTCGTCATGCGGTTCCTGTTGATGTAGTCGTTGAGCCTATGTCTACTATTTCTATTCGTGGTGAAAGTATGAATGGATATGCCTTTTCTTATAATGAATTAAAAGGCTCTTTCACTCTAAATGATAAGTTTGAAATAACAAATTTAATTTATAATGATGTAGATCTTCTACATATGGGTGTAATTAAATAAATATATGTAGTAAATACATGAAATATTAACGGTTCTATTGACAATTCTATAGAACCGTTATATTATGATTTCATACTTTAA
>ERZ772948.1848-NODE-1848-length-11529-cov-2.297717_pt1 | contig 11529 bp, 10 predicted proteins | sample MGYA00511945_ERZ772948 | MGnify/ENA primary metagenome ERZ772948 (study PRJEB29015, sample SAMEA2737927) | human oral metagenome | biome: human oral; feature: human-associated habitat; material: dental | place: China | collected 2141 ... | reverse complement strand
CATCTTTAAGATTAAAGAAATCAGCAAACTCATTTCGAAGGCGACCAAGAACTTTATTTACAACTTCACGTTTATCTGATCCAAAGAAAATCGCGTCACCATCTTCAGCACCGGTTTCTTCTTTAATTTTCGAAAGTTCATTTTCGTTCAAAAATTTAACAATTGGACTTTTTGCTTCACCTTCAATATATGTAATATAAGCCAAACCGCCAGCGCCTTCACTTTTCACAATCTCAGTAAAATTATCAATCTGTTTTCGGCTCAAGCTTGCACCATTTTTAACGCAAATCGCTTTCACACATTCAGCGTTCTTAAACACGCCAAATTCAGTTTCGGCCAACGCATCATTTAAATCAACTAATTCCATTCCGAAGCGTAAATCAGGCTTGTCACTACCATATTTTTCCATTGCAATTTCATAAGGAATTCGCGGAATTTCTTCACTCAAAAGCTCTTTTTCAGCAAAATTCTTCACTAGATCTTTAATGAGAACTTCCATTTCTGAGCGAATCTCTTCACCATTTTCAACGAAAGCCTTTTCGAGGTCAAGCTGATAAAAATCACCATAAAGCCTATCCGCCCGCGGATCTTCATCACGAAAACAAGTAGCAATTTGATAGTATTTATCAACTCCGCCAACCATTAAAAGCTGTTTAAACTGTTGTGGAGCTTGCGGCAATGCGTAAAATTTTCCAGGGTGAACACGGCTCGGAATTAAGAAATCACGTGCACCTTCTGGACTAGAATTTGCAAGAATCGGTGTAGCAACTTCAATAAATTCGTGATTTTCCATAAATTTTCGAATTTCACGATAAAATTCCGCACGGCGACGCAACATTTTTTGCATTTTTTCGCGGCGTAAATCAAGAAAACGATATTTCAAACGAAGCTCTTCGTTTGATTTTTGGCCATTATCTGAAACAGAGATTGGTAAAGGTTCACTTCGGTTTAAAATTTCAAGATTTTCAACAATAAGCTCAACTTCACCGGTTGAAATATTTGGATTTTTCAAATTTTCAGCGCGCTCTTTTACTACACCAGTCGCTGAAATCACAAATTCATCACGGCATTTTTCAGCTAATTCAAAACTTTCTGCAAATTCTGGCGAAATCACAAGCTGGAGCAATCCAGAGTGATCACGTAAATCAATAAAAATCAACCCACCGTGGTCCCGTCGAGAATTCACCCAGCCTTTTACAGTAATTTTTTCACCAATTTTATCAATCGAATTTTTCGCTAATATCCGCATATTTCTCCTAATTCTTGAATTTAACTCTTTATATTTTACCACATTTTCCTATTTTTTGCGAATAAAATCTACCAAATTAACGATTCCAGCCAAATCGCCATTTTTTTCAAGTAAAATTGCATAATTTTCACCTTTTGAAAGTATTTTTTCGAAAGCTGCTAAGGCACTTAAATTAGGTTTTATCGATAAAAATTCTTCATGCATTACTTTTTGAGCTTTTTTCGAATCGCTTGAATCAATTTTAGTAATATCTTCCAGAAAAATTACGCCCTTAACTTTATTTTCTTCCTCGTTCATAACTGGAAAGATCTTTTGCTTGGTTTTAAAAAGTTCATCAATCACTAAAGGTGTTAACAAATCATTATCGTGGATTATCGCCATTTTTTCACCAGAAACCCCAACTTCTAAAATTGTTTTTTCTTCAAGTTCAAAAATTTTTTCAATCCATTTTTGTTCATTTTCAGTTAAAATTCGCTTATGATTAGCCAAAAAATTTAAAAGTTCTTCTTTCGAATAAAACGACCACGGTTGTTTTTTGTTCGCCATCTTTGAAAGCCTATTTTGCGTTTTTATATTTTGAGCAAAATAAATTCCCCTTGCAATCGGGATAATTTTGCGATTAATCTGGCTTGAAATTTGATTCAAAATACAACTTTTTAAAATTCCCTTCGAAATTAGGAAAACAACAAAACAAATACCTATCGACTTCCAAAAATCAAAAACTTTCGAAAGTAAAATTACTGAAACAATCATGATTGCATAGCCAAAATATTGCAAAAAATAATTATAAACTGGCGTAAATTTCTTTTTGTTGAGCATTTTTTCAGCTCGTTTGTCGCCAGAATTAATTCTACGCTGGAGCTCAAATTCAGAAAATTCAATTTCCTTCTCTTTCAAAGAAAAAACAATAAGCATTAAAATTAAACAAATTATACTTATAATTAACATATTTTTATTTTATCACACTTATGTATTTTGAAAAAGCTTATTTTTATGTTAAAATAGTAATAGTTAGTGAAAAAGGAGGAAAATGTCTACTAATAAAAATAAGGCAAAAAATCTTCAAAAAATAAAAGATTTTATAGCCGATAACAAATTTGCAATAATTTTTACAGTTTTGGTTGTTCTTTTTTTGAGTGGAATGATATGGCTCTCGAATCTTCAAAAAATTGATTTGAGTAATGTTGATATTTCGAAAGAGATTTCTTCAAGTAAAAATTCAGGTAACATTTCTGAACATATTTACCATAAAAATAATTCGAAAATAACTTTAGTTGAATATGGTGATTTTCAATGCCCAGGATGTAAAACTGCAGCCAGCCGCGTTAAATCAATCGCAGAAGAATATAAAGATAAGGTTAATATAATATTTCGAAACTTTCCATTAGTCACAATCCACCCAAATGCACTTGCTGCAGCAAGCGTTGCTGAAGCAGCGGGCTTGCAAGGAAAATATTGGGAAATGCACGATTTACTTTACGACAAGCAAGATGAATGGACGGTTTCAACTGCTAGCGAGCGAATGGAATATTTCACAGAATACGCTAAAGAATTAAATCTAAATATCGACCAATTCAAAAAAGATATTGAGAGTGATAAAGTGAAGGCGAAAATTAAATTTGACCAAGCTGTTGGTTCGAAAGCGAAAGTAACTGGAACACCTTCATTCAAGCTTAACGGCAAAGATTTATCTTCTGATATTTGGGGCGATGATGCAAAATTAAAATCAGCCTTAGACGAAGCAATTAAGAACCAAAAATAATCCCATAATAAAATCTCACTCGGTAAAGAGTGAGATTTTCTTTTTGTCACTTTTTATTGTTCAATGTAGCGTTGCCATTCAGCAGGCACCACATCCACCGCAATTATTTTCTTCCTTGAAGGAGGAAAATTGATTTTGATAGGCATGTGTTCTCCTTTTATTCATGCAACTCACGCGCTCGACCGATTTCTTTATTTAATAAATTTTACACGCTTTTGCGCGAGCCTATGAACTATTCTATCAAAAAAAATAACAAATGTCAAGAAAACACGCTATTTTTATGGTTCCTCCCAAAAATAACCTTAGCGCTTATACTTATATAATACATCATTTTATGCACAAGCGCAATACTTTTTATTATTTTTATGGTTTTCGAAAAATCGCCAAAGTTGCTTCAACTTCTTTTGAAATATTGTGTTTTTTACACCATTCGTTAACTGCCTTTGAAGCTCCTGGTAAGGCTTGATTTCCATAGTCATCTACAACAACGACTGCACCACTTTCAAGATTATTCCAGATTAAATTAAGCGGATCTAAAATTGAATCATAATAATCTCCATCCAAGAAAGCAAAGCTAATTTTTTCAGGAATTTGTGTTTTCGAAAGTGCATTAAACCAACCTTTTGTAATTTTTGGCATTTTTTTGATATTTGATTTACGCAAATTTGAAATTAATTGCTTTTTGCTAGCACACAACTCACCTTTTTTAAAAACTTCGCCCAAAGAATTAATATCTTTTACAGATTTTTCTGGTAAGCCTTCAAACGAATCATAAAGCCAAAGCATTTTAGAACTTCCCCATTTTTCAAGAGTTTTTGCCAAAAACACACTAGTTGTACCAACATAACAGCCGAACTCTACAACATCTCCAAAAAATGCGCGAGTCTTTTCCAACTCGCGCAAAATTACTTTAATCTCGCGTTCATCAACTTGATCACTCAATAACTTCATAGTTAAATTATACTACGAACGCTTGATTGTGCCAACAATATCATAAGTTTCATCTTCACCGGCAGGAATAAACTCACCAGAAACCTCAACTCCGTTTGAACTAGCTTCTCCGTAAAGATTTAAATTACTTCCGCCAGAAACAGCATATTTTTGGCCCTTAGAATCAACAACTCCAACTTTACACTTATTTGGATTTGAATTATCAGTTTTATCTTTTTTTAATGAAAGACAAACTACGTTTCCTGAAATTGTTATATTTTTCGAAGAATGATTCTGATTTTTATTATTCGAAATATTTCGATGGGCAACTGGCAGTGTAAAATCAAGAAGCTTCACAACAAAACCTACTGCAAAAACTACAGCTACCAGTACAGTAATCACCAAAATTGAGGTTAATTTTTGATGAAAAGATTCCTTTTGATATTTCGAAATCTGTTTCATTTTATTTTAAGAATCCCATCACAACGATTACAACAAGACTAATTAAAGTTAAGATAGCCATCAATGGAGCAGTTCTCTTAACCCAGTTTTTATAAGGCACGCCTGCAAGCGCTAAACCAGCCATTAATGATGCAATTGTAGGGGCAACCATATTAAGAAGTCCAGATGCAGTTGCAAATGCAACAACAGCAATTTCTTTGGTTGAGCCAGCTAAATCTGCAACAGGAGCAATAATTGGCATTGTGGCCTCTGCTAAACCAGAAGATGACGGAATGATAAATGACATCGGGATATAGAAAATATAAGCCAAAACACCAAATATCTGTGATGGAACTTTTCGAAGAAGTTCTTCACCCCAATAGACAATCGTATCTTGAATTCCACCAGCTTGCATCAAAACGCCAATCGCTGCAGCAACCGCAATAATTAAAGCAACAGTCAATAAATCTGCCGAGCCAGCAAGGAAAGTATTTGTTACAGAAACATCATCTTTTTTAAATTCTTCATAATAAAGAATTTTAATCATCATTGTTGAGATTAGGAACAGTGCTGAAATTTCGTTAAAATACCAAGAGCCAAACGGAACAGCATGTTCAAATCCGAAGATTCCACCAACAATAGGCAAAGTTGCGAGCCATTCGTGCCAGTCTTTAAAGAATGTTACATGCAAATCTTCCCAAGGAACAAGTGACATAATCATCACAAGGAAAGTTAGCCCAAAAATTCCCATCACAAATTTTCGCTCAAGTGTAAATTCTGGTACTTTCGAAGCATCAATTGCTTTAACTGCCGGTTTTCCTTTAGAATCTTCAGCATATTCACCAGCTTTAACTTTAGCAGCATATCGCATCGTAAAGATAATCGAAGCAACTAAAGATGCAACTAGAATTATAAACTGAGGCAATAATATTTTCGATAATTCTGCACCAGCAGCGTTTGCAGCAATAATAGTTGAGAATGGATTTACCGTTGAAGCTAAAACGCCCGAACCAGCGCCAAGAACAATTACCATTACGGCAGTCATTGAATTATAGCCAGCAGCAATCATAATTGGTACGATTAATGCATAAAACGCCACCGCTTCTTCTTGCATACCATAAGTAGTTCCGCCAATCGCAAAAAGTGTCATTAAAACTGGAATAATCCACTTCTCTTTGCCTTTCATTTTTTTGAGTAAACCACCAATTGCAGAATCAAGTGCGCCGGTTTTCATCACAACACCCAAGAACCCACCAAGAATCAGGATGAATACGATTACATCAAGTTTCTTAGCCATTCCATAAATTGGAGACAAGAAAATATCCCAAAATCCTTGCTTTAGATTAATGTAATATTCTTTTTTCTCTTCTTCAGCTTTTTTAAAATTGCTTGCCGCATTTTTATAGCCTTTGCTTTCTGCGTCAGAAATTGAAATTTCGGTTTTTGGATTTTTAACTTCTTCAACAACTTTCAAGCGTTTTTCAGTTTGCGAGTAGCTATTGGATTTAATTTTTCCATCTTCCAATCGTTCATAACGACCACTCGGTATGAGCCAAGTTAAGCCAGCCATTATTGCAATAATAATGAATAAAACACTAAAAGCCGACGGCGATTTAAACACTTTTAGCCTTTTCGAAACCTTTTTAACCTTTTTTGAAGCAGTTTTATCTGCATCTTTTTTCATAGCCATTTTCTTCTCCTAAAATTACAAAGTTAAAGCCATAACCGCTTTAATTGTGTGCATGCGGTTTTCAGCTTCATCGAATACAATTGAAGCGTTTGAGTTAAAGACTTCATCAGTAACTTCCATTTCTTTCAATCCATATTTTTCGAAAATTTCTTTTCCAATTTTTGTATTTAAATCATGGAAGGCTGGCAAACAGTGCATAAATTTCACATTTGGATTTCCAGTTGCATGAAGAAGTGCCGTATTTACTTGGAAGCCGCGTAGTTGATGGATTCGTTCTTCAAATTTATCTTCTTCTCCCATTGAAACCCATACATCAGTATAGATGAAATCTGCGCCGTGAGCGGCACCATATAGATCGTCTGTAATTGTAATTTTTGCACCAGTTTCACGAGCAATTTCACGGCATTTTTCAACCAAAGCAGGGTCTGGATGAAGATTATTTGGGGCAGCAATTCGAAAATCAACGCCCATTTTAGCTGAGCCAATCATCAAGCTGTTCGCCATATTATTGCGTCCGTCACCAACAAATACTAATTTAGCAACTTTTAGATATCCAAGATGTTCTTCAATTGTCATAAAATCAGCCAAAATTTGAGTTGGGTGATACATATCAGTCAAACCATTCCAAACAGGCACGCCAGCATATTTTGCAAGTTCTTCAACAGTTGAATGATCGAAACCGCGAAATTCAATTCCATCAAATGAGCGACCAAGCACAATTGCTGTATCTTTAATTGATTCCTTTTTACCCATTTGAATATCATCTTTACCTAAAAATTCTGGGTGAATTCCCAAATCTCGAGCCGCCACAGTAAAAGCGGTTCGAGTTCGGGTTGAAGTTTTTTCGAAAAGCAAAGCAACTTGTTTGCCTTCGTGAATTTTATGAGCAATTCCAGCTCGCTTTAAACGTTTGTATTCATGCGAAACATCAAGCATTAAGCGAATTTCTTCTGGTGTAAAATCTAAAAGTGTTAGAAAATTTCGATTTTTTAAATTTAATGCCATTATTAAATCTCCTCTCTCCAAATTGGCATTGACATACAGCGTGGACCTCCACGCCCACGACCAAGTTCAGCACCCTGAATTTCAATAACTTCCACGCCAGCTTCACGCAAAGCTCTGTTGGTTACATAGTTTCGGTCATAAGTTACAACTACACCTGGAGCGATTGCTAGAGTATTCGAGCCGTCATTCCACTGTTCGCGAGCCGCTGCAATTGGATCACCATCACCGCATTGAATCAAAGTTACACGGTCGAGACCAAGAACTTCTTCTAGAGTTTCTTTCAAATTTGTTCGATGAGTAATTTTTGGCTGTCCTGGAATACCAGAATCTTCCAAAACATAAATATTTAATTCACCATCTTTGTCTAAAATTTCCGGGTGAACTGTAAATTTATCATAATCAATCATTGTGAAAACAGTATCAAGATGCATAAACGCATGTGAAACTGGAATTTGAATTGCTAAAATTTTATTAAAATCTGAAAATTCAAACAATTTTGAAGCAACTTTTTCGATTGCTTCAGGAGTTGTTCGTTGTGAAACGCCAATTGCCATTACATTCTTCGAAAGAACGAGTTCATCACCACCTTCCATATTGAATTTATTATAGCGATCAAACCAAACCGGAACTTCACCACCAGGAGTTTTTGCTGCAAATCGTGGGTGATAGCGCATAATATATTCCATAAACAAACTCTCGCGTCGGCGAGCTGGATATCGCATTTTATTAATTGTTAAGCCATTTCCAACTGCAGCTGCTGGGTCACGGGTAAAGTAGAGATTTGGCATTGGGTCAAGCAAAAATGGATAATCGCTCTTAAAATAATAGTTCAAATGCGATTTTTCATCTTCATCAGTTTTAATTTCATCTTTTTTAACACCCGCCATAATTTTTCGAACAAGCTCGAGTGGCTCAAATTCTCCTAAATAACGCATCAAAGCGTGCGTTACATGCCGTTCACCTTGTTTCACAAAATCAGAAATAAATCGCCATTTAATTTCATCGTTATAAAGCGATTCTGCTGCTAACTGATCGAGATAAAGAACTTCAACTCCATGATTTCGAAGAGTTTCTGCAAAAGCATCATGTTCAGATTGTGCAACCTCCAAATATGGAATATCATCAAAGAGTAGCTGCTCCAAATAATCTGGAGTCAACCCTTCGAGTTCTTTTCCTGGTCTATGTAAAATTACGGTTTTGAGTTTTCCGATTTCACTATTAACTTGAATCGGTTTTTCACCCATATTCCCTCCCTTTATTTTATGTTTATGCTTTAATTTTACCATAAAGATTATTTTTTATCAATCAATTTAACTTTATTGACTTTTTATTAGAAAAATTATATAATAATAGCATCTTAGTACATTTTTGGAGGTGAAAATATGGTAAAAATTAGAGTTTCGCACAAATTTCTAAAACGCATAGTCGAATTAGACATTCCAGAAGATTTATTTATCAAAGCCGAAAAAGGCTACTCTTCTGCAATTTATAAAATTTTTAAAATGTATTTTGCCAAATGTAACTATTCGCGCAAAAAAGTTCAAGCCCAAAGTATAATTTTTCAGAGAATTGACTCAAACTTTAAAACCGTAAAAAGTCAATCTTTCGCACGTAGATCAGATGATTTCTCAGCCTGCGAAAAAGAAAATTGCTCATTTTGTGAGGCTGGAAAATATGAAGAATGCCCGAATAATCGCCGTAAATTATAAAACTCTTTCGAAAAGGGTTTTATTTTTTAACTTGTTTTATAGATGAATGCTTTTGGTGGCGAGTGCGAGCTTTTGAATTTTTCATTTTGGCAGTAATGCGATTCACATCATGAATGACCATTTGTGGATAAGGCAAAATAATATCGTTTTCATCAAAAGCTTTTTTGATTTCCCGCCGAAAAATTCCAGCAACGTTCCATTGCTTACCAGCCTTCACTCTTCCTAGACACTTAATTTCCATCGAAGAATCCAAGAATTTATTCACTCGTACAAATACAATTGGCTCAATAATATCTTTTTTCAATTCCGGATCTTCAAGCATTTTTAGCCCAACATTATTTATCACCTTTTCCAAAACATCGATATCCGTATCATAAGATACACCAAACATTAAATTAACATTAGCATATTTAAAAGAAAGATTTGTCACAGCCTCGCTTGCGCCATTTCGAATTGTATGAACTTTTCCATCACCATCACGAACCTGAGTAATTCGCAAAGAAATATTTTCAACTTTCCCCGAAATCAATCTTCCAGCAACCATAATCTCAATTGTATCTCCAACTCGATATTGATTTTCACCAACAATAAAAAATCCTGCTAAAATATCACGCGTTGTCGTTTGAGCACCAAGACCAACCACGACACCAATTAAACCAGCACCCGTCATTAAAGATGCAACATTAACACCAATTGAGCTAAGAAAGTTTATCGCCGCAGTCATCCAAATAACAATATCAATTGTAGTTTTTGCAATTTTCGAAATTGTTTCATTTCTTTTTAAACGTTCTTCGGAGCGCTTTATTTTTTTAGTTTTCTTACGAATACTAAAAGCGAAATCAATAATTTTACGCGATAAAAAACTCGCAAAAACTGCAATAAGAATAATTGTAATTGGTTCGAACCAGTCATAATCTAAAAATCCTGTTATAAATTTTTCGAAACTCTTAAAAATATCCATCACTAATTATTATTAAAACATAAACACTTTATTTTTTCAATATTTTAATACCACAAAGTTAGAATTGCATCATCAATTTTTCTAGCTTGTTCGATTTGATTATTTTCGGCGTAAAAGTCTCGCTTCTTAACTAAAAAATCATGAATATTTTTTTCATCGCCAGAAAGTTCCGATATCTGTTTCTTAATAGAAATCGAACGAGCTTCACCACCATCAGATTTAGTTATTTTTCCCATTAAAACCAAATTATCGATATGCTTTGCTACCGTTGCAACAGATTTATAGCCCATACCACGAGCAATTTCGCGATATGTTGGGCTATAACCAGATTCTTCAATAAAAACTTCTATAAAATTCAACAGTTCAACTTGTTTTTTAGTCAAATTAATTGCCATTATCTTCACCTAATAAAATAATTATATCTGAACCTTCTCCTATTTTTGATAATTCTGATGGTAATTTTTCAGCTTTAGTTGAATATTTAGATTCAAGTTTTTTAATTGTTGCGGTTTTCGAATCTTCTTTTACATAATAAATTTTAGTTTTAGCATAGTCTCGCTTTGGTGCAGAATCAATATCTTGAATATTAAAGCCTTCCTTCTCAAGCTTTTTCTGTTCTTGAGCCGCTAATCCCGAATAATTCGTACCATTTAAAATTTTAATTTTAGCGTCTTCTTTAATAACCTCACCGCCAATTGTATTTTTTGAAATATAAGCTTGAATTTGGCTATAATTATAAGTTCCAGCTTTTGGTAAAACTGCACTCACTGAATTAATTACTCCAGTTGTAAAATAATTTGCAGACTGATCATTTTCATTAACAAGTGGTAAAGAAGTTATAGATCCACCGTTAAAGTCTTGAGCAATTTCAGCCGCAGTCTTTAGTTCATCTCCACTAAATGAGTGATGGATATTTTCGCCCAAAGATGAAGTGAGCGATAGTAAAGTTATTGGGTTAGTTTTTTGTTCGTTTATCTTAGAAAATGCCGCTTTTAAAATCTTCTGTTGATTTCGTTCACGGTCAAAATTACTTCCACTCAAACCAATTCCACCCTCTGAACCTCGAGCGCGCGAAAAAGCTAATGCCGTTTCACCATCCATATGATAAGTTTCACCACTTTTATAATTAATTTTCGTAGCTACATCATAAACTCGGTTTGAGCCATCATAAGCTTCGACTTTCACATCGATTCCGCCAACAGAATTAATGGCATCAATTAGGACTCTCCAATTACCATGAACAACATATTGAATATCTAAACCTAGAATTTCTTTTGCTTTTTTAGCTAAAGCATTTTGGCCAGCTTTCTCTGATTCTTCTTCACTTGAGCCACTATTTTTAGCATCATAATAGCTACAACCATAGGTTTCATTAAGTTTTCCGGCAGTTGTTCCAAGCCAGCTTCGACAAGTATGTTTAACCCAAAGGTCTCGCGGTAATGAGATGGTGTAAATCTTCTTAGTTTCCTGATTAACAGACACAACCATCACAGAATCAGTTAAATTCTCGCCGTCCCAACCTTTTGGCGAAGTTCCAAAAATTAAAATATTTGTACGACCATTAGAATCGACCTTCAACTTTTTCTTCTCTCCAAAAACGGCACCAATAACATTACCATTCGTTAATTTATACAAATCTTTATACGCTCTATATGCAAAATATCCGCCAATAATAATTAAAATCAATAAGATAATAGCAAAAATTCGCCCCAAAATTTGACGTCGCTTAAATTGCTCTAAAGAAAGAGACTCTTTACCTTTTTTCTCACGCTTCAGATTCTT
>ERZ772948.1847-NODE-1847-length-11546-cov-4.139588_pt1 | contig 11546 bp, 8 predicted proteins | sample MGYA00511945_ERZ772948 | MGnify/ENA primary metagenome ERZ772948 (study PRJEB29015, sample SAMEA2737927) | human oral metagenome | biome: human oral; feature: human-associated habitat; material: dental | place: China | collected 2141 ... | reverse complement strand
TATCGATTGGTGATCGTGCATGGTAATGGTCCGCAGGTCGGCAATATTGTTCTGCACGAAGAATCAATAAACACGGCGGAGGTGCCGACATTTCCGCTTGATACGTGCGTGGCGATGAGTCAGGGTGCAATTGGGTTTTGGCTACAGCAGGCACTGATTGATGAGTTTAGCCGCCGCCATATGCATAGTGTTGCGTCGACAGTTGTGACGCAGGTTGTTGTCGATAAAGATGATCCAGCGTTCAAAGATCCGACGAAACCGATCGGCGTATTCTACAAAACGAAAGACGCCGCTAGCGCTGCGGCAAACGGTAGGGGCTTCGTGTTCAAGGAAGACGCTGGGCGCGGGTGGCGCCGCGTTGTACCGTCGCCGAAGCCGCTGCGGATTGTTGAAGAATATACGGTGAAGGCGATGCTTGACGCTGGTGTGACAGTTATTACGGGCGGCGGCGGCGGTGTGCCGGTTGTCGAAACTACAGACGAAGGACTTGAAGGTGTTGAGGCAGTTGTCGATAAAGACTTTACTGCGGCAGTTGTTGCCGATGCGGTTGATGCGGAGGCGCTAGTGATTTTGACGGCAGTCGATAACGCGATGGTTGATTACGGCAAACCGACGGCGCGTGCGATCGGGCGCACAACAGTGCAGGAAATGCAAAGGTACGTGGACGCTGGTCAGTTTGCGCCGGGCAGTATGCTACCAAAAGTGCAAGCAGCAATGAAATTCACGCAAAAACCAGGCCGCCGCGCTATTATTGCGAGCCTTGAGCATGCAAGCGACGCGCTTGACGGGCAAGTCGGTACAATTATCGAAAGCTAGGCGAAGCAAAATCGAAAGTTTCTAAAATAGCGGCCGAGCTAGCCGCTATTTTGGTTGATTATTAGATCCTGGGCATGCTAGATGTGACGTGTGAAAGATGGAATTTAGACAAAACGGCGAATGTAATTAAAACCAGCTGCCTGCGTTTGCCTTCATCTTCTCAATGATTTCTGCGGAATTGCTATATTTGCCCTCGGGGCATTCGGCGTCATCGTGCAGGTGGCATTCTTTTAGATTGTTTAAGCGCGCTGTCGTTAAGTCAATTTGCAGCTGCTTAAACTCTTGGTCTTTGTGCAGCCAGTGGATGTGCCACGCCATTACCGCAATCGCGGCGACTATCACGGCGCGATACATGATATGTGTTAATCGTTTCAGGGTAGCTGCCGTGCTCATACTTATAGTATACACTAGGAACTCGAAATTATTTTCGTAAAACCTCTTGCACATTTTCTAGCACTCGTATATACTGAGTGCTAGAAATAGCACTCTTACATAGAGAGTGCCAGTTAACACGAAAGGGGTAATTAATGAGTTCACCGATCAAGCCGATGGCGCACTTCGTTGTCGCCGTCAAGGAGAAGAAACCGAGTAAAACTGCGAGTGGGATTCTGCTCCCTGAATCGGCTCAAGAAAAGTCAGAGGCGGCGAAGGTTATCGCCGTCGGGTCGGACGTTAAAGACGTGAAGAATGATCAAAAGGTTGTGTATAAAAATTACGCAGCAACAACGATCAAACTTGACAAGGAAGAATATTTGATTATCAAAGACGAGGATATCCTCGCAACAGTAGAGGAGTAAATATATGGCGAAAAAAGTTTTTTACGATGAAGATGCACGTCGCCGCGTGTTAGGTGGAGCGGCAGTACTATATAACGCAGTCAAGACCACGATGGGTCCGAAAGGACGCAACGTTGTGATCGGGAAAAGTTATGGTGGTCCAAGTGTGACGCACGACGGTGTAACGGTGGCGAAGAGTATTGACATCGCTGATGTCGATGATGAAACGCTTGGTTTTAAGGTTGGTGCTGAGCTGATTAAACAAGCCGCCAACAAGATGAATGACGTCGCGGGCGACGGTACGACGACGGTGACGGTATTGACCTATCATATTCTGCACGAAGCAAACAAGCTGATTGCCGCCGGACACAATCCGATGCTGCTGCGCAAAGGATTGGAGCGCGCTGCGGTTGAAATTACTAAAGAATTGACTAAATTGTCGGAAGACATTAAAGGCGACAAAAAGCGCGTGGCAGAAGTTGCGACAATTTCGGCAGGCGATGAAGCGATCGGCGCGTTGATTGCCGATGTGATGGATAAGATCGGTCCAAATGGTATCGTGACCGTTGAAGAAGGGCGCGGTCTGGAATTGGAAAGCGAAGTTGTTGAAGGCTTTACAGTGCAGCGCGGGTTCATCAGTCCATACATGGTGACTGATCCAAAGCGCATGGAAGCAGTGTATGACAAGCCGGCGGTTGTGGTGACTGACAAGAAAGTTTCGTCAGCGCAAGAATTTGTGCCGTTGCTTGAGATGATTGCGCAAAGCGGCAAGAAAGATTTGGTACTGATTGCTGATGATGTAGATGGCGAAGCACTTAGCTTGCTGGTACTAAACCGTTTGAAAGGTTCGTTCAACACGCTCGCAATCAAAGCGCCGAGCGACAAAGACGTACTGTATGACATCGCGGCATTGGTTGGTGCAAAAGTTATCACTGACGACACAGGTATGACGTTTGATAACGTTGGCAGCGACGTAATCGGTTCAGCGCGTAAAGTTATCGCTACAAAAGACGTGACGACGATCGTTGAGGGCGCAGGCAGCAAGAGTGAAGTGCAGGCGCGCGTCGACCAAATTGATGTACAGGTTGAAGAGACGTCAAGCGACTACACGCGCAATAACCTGCTGAAGCGCCAAGCGGCATTGACGGGCGAAGTTGCAGTGATTAAGGTTGGTGGTGCGACTGAGACGGAGATTGAAGAGAAGAAGTATCGTGTCGACGACGCAGTTGCGGCGGTTAAGGCGGCGCTTGCCGAGGGAATCGTGCCGGGTGGCGGCGTGACGCTGGTTGATCTGGCTGGTAACTACAAATATGCAGGTAGTAAAGACGCGTCGGTCGCAGCAGGGGAGAAGTTGCTTGTGAATGCGCTGGAGCAGCCGTTCCGTATTCTGCTTGCAAACTCCGGTTTGAACGCTGACGAATGGTTGCCGCAAGTGCGTAAGGCTAAAGCGGGGCAGGGTATTGATGTGAACCACCCGACCGAGCTAATTGACCTAAAGAAGAGCGGTGTCGTTGATCCGGTGCGCGTTACTAAAGAGGCATTGCAGAATGCCGCCTCGATCGCTGGCACGGCAATGACAATGGGCGCATTAGTGGTTGATGTGCCGGAAAAAGAAGCTCCAAGTACGCCGGACATGGGCGGTATGGGCGGATACATGTAGAACGCTCCTCTGGGCGCGGAAAAAGCTACTAGCTCAAAAATAGTAAGAAAGTCCCCTAGTGAAGCAGGGGACTTTCTTTATGGCGCATGAATTTATCTACGGGCGCGAAATGATAAATGGCGGTTGACTTTTTGCGCAAATTGCGTATCATGGATTATAGATATAACTTATCGATGATTGGAGTATCGTCCCCGTGAAACTGTCGACAGCGACTGAACAAGCGTGTTGTATTTTGGCGCTTATTGCGTCGCGCAACCTATCCCCTATTACTAACGCCGAATTGAGCGAGCGCATGGCGGTATCGCCGTCATATTTGGCAAAAATTACGCGGCGGTTGGTCGTTGCGGAGCTAATTTCGTCTGAGCCTGGCGCAAAAGGCGGATTTGTATTGGCGCGGCCGATGCGGCTAATTACGCTGTTGATGGTTGTCGAGGCGATTGAGGGCAATGAGCCGTTTTTCCAGCCAGCGGGCGTTGTTGAACGCGTGTTTAAGAATCGCCGTCGTGCTGTTGAAAAAGGCATGTCTGTGGTGCAGGAAAAAATGCACGAAGCGGAATTGGCGTGGCGGCGCAGTTTATCTAGTGTGACGATGCAAGAGATTGTCGACGACGCGCTCAAAGGAGAGATGCTATGACTGAAAGAATAAGAGCAAAATTACGCGACCGGCGTGATGCAGTTCGTGCCGAATGGGCGAATTTACGGCATAACCGTATGCTGTTAATTTCGTGTATTGCATTGTCAATCATTCCGATTTTGTATGGTGGATTTTTCCTTGGTAGCGTGTGGGATCCGTATGGCAGCACTGAGCATTTGCCTGTCGCTGTCGTGAATGAAGATCAGGGTGCGGTGCTTAACGGCAATTTTGTACAAATCGGGCAGCAAACGGTTGATAACCTAAAGCATAATCATAGCATGAAGTGGGAGTTTGTATCGGCAGACGAAGCAACGAAAGGCTTGAACGACGGTGCTTATTATATGCGTATTACGATTCCGCGCGATTTTTCGGCAAAAGCGGCAACGGTTACAACATCGTCGCCGCAACAGAGCGTTATTGAATACACGACAACCCCATCGCGTAATTTTGTAGGCTCGGTGATTAGCAATCAAGCGGCACAGCAGGTTGTGCGATCTGTTTCTGCTAAAGTTAGCACTGCATATGTGAGCGCAGTGATGGCGCAGGTTGGCGAACTTGGTATGGGGTTATCGCAAGCGTCGGCAGGTGCAGCTGCACTACATGGCGGTAGCGATCGGCTGGCGGGTGGATTGGCGGTGTATACGCGCGGCGTCGGGCAACTGTCAGCGGGAGCGGATTCGCTTCAGAACGGTTTGTCGCAGCTACGTACTGGTTCAGCGGCGCTTACAGATGGCTTATTGCAGCTACAAAAACGTTTGCCGGCAAAAAACCAAATCGACCAGCTGATAGCCGGCACGAAACAGGTGCAGAATGGCGTAAATACACTGGCGGCGCAGGTTAGCGCGGATAATCCGGAAGCAGTAAAGCTAGCAGCAGAAATTACGAAAGAATCTCAGATGCTTACAAGTAATCTGACGCAGCTCAGCGTTACGCTCGCGCCGCTAAATCCAGCGCAGCGTCCGGCTTATATTGCTAACGCTGCACCGTCGTTTTCAAAAGTTGAATGCAAGCTGGCGGCATTAAAGCAGCGCGTGGCGGCAGTAGGCGCGGGTGCAGCTACTGATGTTGATAGCGTGATGGCTGACGTTGTAGCACTGCAGTCGCGCCAAGGGGAGTTGGTAAAAGGTGCCGCAGAATCCGGCGCAAGACTAAAAACTCATTTAGAAAACTTACAATTGACTATCGCTAATCAACAGCAAGCCCTGCGCGCTGGCGTTAGCACGCTAAATACTGGTGTTAATACCCTTTCGCCTAATCTAGTGTCAGCACTCAATGGTTACACGGCAGTATCCCGCAGCTCAGCGCGGTTGTTAAATGGCGCGGCGGCGCTGACGCGAGGGCTGGCTGATGTGCAATCTGGCAGCGGTCGGCTATCGTCTGGCGCAAAGCAGTTAGCGGCAAATTCTGGTACGCTCATGAATGGTTCAGTGCAGCTATCGTCTGGCGCAAACGAATTGTCCGGCAAATTAGCAAAAGCAGCAAACCAGCTTGTATTGCAGCCGACAGGCGATCCGACGGTGCAGCACATTGTGTCGCCTGTCGCTGCCGACCATCACGTGCAGGGCGACGTGCCAAACTATGGTAACGCCTTATCGCCGTACGTGTTGTCGCTTGGGCTATTTGTCGGTGCGTTGGCATTTTGCGTAATTTATCCGATTCGCGGATTTTATAGTACGCCGAAAAATGCACGTTCGTGGTGGTTGGCGAAAATATCAGTGTTGACACTCGAGAGTGTGGCGCAAGCACTGGTGCTTGACGCGGTGATGGTATTTGGGTTGGGACTTCATGTAGCACACCCGGCGCAATTTGTCGGATTGTCAATTGTAACATCGCTAACCTTTATGTCAATCGTGGCGCTACTCGCGATTGCGCTTGATAACGTTGGGCGTTTCTTGGCGATGTTGCTACTTGTATTACAGCTTGGCTCTGCTGAAGGCGTTTTTCCGATCAGCCTGTCGCCCGCTCTGTTTCAGGCGATTAATCCATTTGTGCCGATGACATACTCAATCCGCGCTTTTCGTGAAGCAATCTCTGGCGGCTTAGGGCAGGACATGTTTTGGCAAAGTGTAGTAGTGCTGATGATGTTTCTAGTAGCGGCAAATATATTGTTGATTATATTCTTGTACTGCCACGGCATGAAGCATTTTAAGCACGAAGCAACGCAGGCGTCGTGATATTACTGCTTGACTAGTTATAGTACCTTGTATAAACTATTACTTATAGTAATAGCAATAAATGAAAGGTATTTCATGAGACGAATTGACATCATCAGGCGTGCCGGTCGAAATCTGCGGCATGCACGTATGCGTACCATCCTCACTGTTCTCGCGATCGGCGTGGGCGGTTTCGCGATTACGGCGAGCTTGATGGCTGGCGAAGGCGCGCGGCAATATATTGACCGCATCATCGCTAACAACATTAACCCGAAAGGTTTGATTATTGTGAAAGATAAAAAGCTCGTGCAGGCGGCGGCAACGACGGGCGCCGCGTCGGGTTTGCGCGAGTATAACCCAAATGCAACCTCATACTACGGACAAGATTATGAGTCGGTGACGCAAGCGGATATCGATAAATTACGCCAAAATAAGCAGATTAAGAATGTCGAACCGTTGTATCAATTACAACCGAAGTACATCGATTTCAGCAATGTGAAAGATAAAAAATACATCGGTAATGTGATGATGCGCGATAATTCAATCCGCACCGAAACTGCGGCCGGTAAATCGCTTGATGCTGGTGTTGAGCTCAAAGCTAACGAAGCGGTACTTCCGGAATCGTATCTGAAAACGCTTGGAGTGAAACATCCATACGATATCATCGGACAGAAACTAACGGTCGTAGCGGTGCAAACGCCGCAAAAAGTCGACAATCAAGCGATAGCTAAAGCATACGCCGAAGGCGGCGAAGCGGCGGTTAGGACGCTCGTTGAGCCAAAAGAGTTGCGCAAGGAATTTACGATTGTAGCGGTGACGAAGAAGTCGCCGGATCAGATGGCGAATCAATCGAGTATTTCTATTGCTCCAAGCGCGGCAAAAGAAATTAGCGAATTTAGTACGGTCGGCACTGATGCGTATCAGAAATATTTGACAGTTACTGCGACAACGGCTGATGGCATATCGCCAGATACCGCCAAAGAGTCGCTCGAAAAATCTGGTTTTCATGCAATGACGGCGAGAGATGCGCAGCAGATGCTGTTCCAGTTTGTTAACATTCTTCAGACAATTGTCTTAAGCTTCGGTGTGCTCGCTCTGATTGTGAGTGTGTTTGGAATTGTGAATACGCAGTATATTTCAGTACTGGAACGCACGCAGCAAATCGGGCTGATGAAAGCGCTCGGCGCGAGCCGCCGCGATATCGGCAAATTGTTCCGTTACGAATCGGCGTGGATCGGCTTCTTCGGCGGCGCAGTCGGTATTTTGCTTGCGTGGATAACGGGCGCGGCGCTTAATCCGGCTATCAGTAATGCTATTGGTCTTGGCAAAAATCACCTGCTTATTTTCACGCCGAGCGCCGGCATCATCGTGTTAGTATTATTGGTTGTAGTGGCGATGCTTGCTGGATTTTTCCCGAGCCGCAAAGCAGCGAAACTTGACCCGATAGAAGCACTGAGGACAGAGTAGGAGGAAAGCGATGATTGAATTACAACAGGTTACGAAAACATACGGCAAAAAGCACAATGTATTCACGGCGCTGCATGATATTACGCTAGCGATTCCTGATGGCGCGAGTGTAGCGATTCTCGGTAAATCCGGCAGCGGCAAGTCGACGCTGATGCACGCCATGAGCGGGCTTGATCGTCCGCAAAAAGGTCGCGTGTTTGTCGGTGGGCGTAATATTTTGAAGCTAAAACCACGGCAGGTTGATCAATTCCGTGCAAACGAAATCGGTTTCATCTTTCAGAGCTTCTTTGTAGAGGGTAATGAGAGTGTATTTGATAACGTGAGCCTGCCGCTCGAAATCGCGCATGTGCCGTATGGCGAACGGGCGGGTAAAATTGATGCGGCGCTGCGGGCGGTTGATTTGTATGAAAAACGAAAGAGCCGCGCACGCGATTTGTCGGGCGGGCAAAAGCAGCGATTGGCGATTGCGCGTGCGATTGTGAATGAGCCGCAGATTATTTTTGCCGACGAGCCGACGGGAAATCTGGACAGCGAAACCGGCGCGCGTGTTGAGAAGTTGCTATTTGGCTACAATAAAACGAAAGGCGTTACGCTTGTGATTGTTACGCATGATAATGATTTGGCGAACAAATGCGATTATCAGATTAGCATCAAAGACGGTCGCATTCAGCATTCAACGGTGCCGGCGGGCGGAGCGAAAGAAACCAAACCTGTGCCGAAAAAGGTACGCGCAACACGATAAATTACGTTTAATAGCATAGCGTATTTACGTAATAGCAGCAGACAGAGTATCTTTTGTCTGCTGCCTTTACGTGTTGCAGTATTTTTTTAAGGTTCCTTTCATGATGCGCTCGTATAGTAACGCGCGTGAAAACTACCGCTATCAATCACACGGCCGCGCTTGCGGCGCAATCAAAATATAGCACAACGCCGCTTCGCGCGCTTAACCCACGTACGCTAACGGTTGATATTGTCCTGCCCGTACTTAACGAGGCGTATATTCTGGAAGAATCGGTGCGTACGCTATGTATGTATATGGAAGATAATTTGCCGTATCATTATCAAATTATTATCGCCGATAATGGCAGTACGGACGGTACGCGCCGGGTGGCGGCGATGCTCACCGAGCACTTCCCTGCCGTCCGCGTCGTCTGCTTGCCAGAGAAAGGCCGCGGGCGGGCGCTTAAACAGGCGTGGCTGCAAAGCCGCGCTGACATTGTTAGCTATATGGACATCGATTTGTCAACGAATTTAGATGCATTCGTGCCGATGATCACGCCGCTCGTGACTGGCGATGCAGCGATTGCAGTAGGAAGCCGGCTGATGGAAGAATCGCAGACAACGCGCGGGCTAAAACGCGATATTATTTCGCGCTGCTACAATCGGCTGATCCGCTGGACGATGCGTACAAAATTTGTCGACGCGCAGTGCGGGTTCAAGGCGATGCGCCGTGATATTGCGCAACAATTGCTGCCGCACGTGAAAGATACAGCGTGGTTTTTTGACACCGAGTTGCTCGTAAAAGCAGAGTATGAAGGCTACACAATTCATGAGGAACCGGTGGAATGGATTGAGGATACTGATTCGCGCGTTCATATTGTGAAAACGGCAGTTGAAGATATCAAAGGTTTGTCGCGCGTGCGCGGCGAGTATGGCCGCGCGACGCTGTTTGAAGCGGCGGGCTTTGGCGGTTTGCTGCTCATGGCGTCAATGCTGTACCTATGGAATATAACGATCAACGGCATGGCGAATAGCTATTATGCTGCCGCTGCACAAGCGGCGAGTGTGAATTGGACGGCGTGGCTGTTTGGTAGTCTGGACGCAGCGAATTTCATGAGCGTTGACAAGCCGCCCGTCAGCACGATGATTATGGGATTGTTCGGCCGTGTGTTTGGTTTTTCGTCGTGGAGTATGCTGTTGCCGCATGCGTTGGCAGGTGTAACGACAGTGGCGCTAGTATATGCGGCGGTGCGGCGCTGGTATGGTGTGAAATCGGCGTTGATCGCTGGTGCAGTGATGGCGCTTACGCCAGTGGCTGTGTTGATGTTTCGATTTAACAATCCTGATAGTTTCTTGACGTTGTTTTTGACGGCGAACGCATACGCTTTTTTGCGGGCGTTTGATAGCAAAAAACCAGCCGCGTGGCTGAGTTTGGCGGGACTGTTCACCGGGCTGGCTTTCAACACGAAAATGCTGCAAGGCTTGCTGGCGCTGCCGGTGATGGCGGTGATTTATCTAGCGCTCGCCAAACCGAAATTCATGGTACGGCTAGGGCATCTGGGTATAGCTGGAATCGTCACGGCGATTTCGACCTTTTGGTGGAGCGTGCTGGTGTGGCTGACGCCGGCGGCAAATCGTCCGTGGGTCGGCAGCACGAACGATAATAGCATTTGGAGTTTGATTTTTGGCTATAACGGTTTCGGGCGGCTACTGGGCATGGGCGGCGCTCCGGGCGGTATGGCGCAGGCTGGCGCTCCGGCGGCAGCTCTAACGGCGCCGGGCGGGTCGACACCGGTAGCTCCGATGGGTGCTGGCGGCGGTATGGGCGGCGGCCCGGGCGGGGTCGGGTTCGGCGGCGAAACTGGCGTTTTGCGAATTTTCAACGAAAGTTTCGGACCAAATATCGCCTGGCTGATTCCAGCGGCAATCATCGGCGGCGGGCTGGTGGTTTGGCTGCTGCGCCGCGCCCCGCGCCACAACAAAGAACGCGCCGGCGTGCTGCTGTGGCTCGGCTGGCTGCTGATGCACATCGTGATTTTCAGCATGACGAGCGGCACTATTCACCCGTACTACGTAGTGGCGATGGCGCCGGCGGTAGCAGCCCTTGTTGGAATTGGCGTGCCGTATATTTGGAAAGCGTATGTGCGCTGTACACATGTTTCTTGGATTGTGCCACTAACGATCGCGACAGCAACGATCACAAGCGTTATTATACTTGGTTACCGCAACGATTGGTTGATACTTACGTGGCTTGTCGGTGTAGCAGGAGTTGCCGCTACGGGCATAACGGTCATATTACCTCCGCGCATTTCAAAGCGGCTGCGGCGAATGATGCTCGCCTGCGCAGTAATTTCGGCGTGTGCTGCTCCAATTGCGTATAGTATTTCAACGGTTTTGGTAGCGCATAGCGGTAGTATTCCAACGGCTGGACCAAACGCAAGTGCGATGAATAATACAAACAACGAAGCTGCTTCCGCCGAGGCGGTGCTCGTAAAATTTCTGCTTGAGAATCAGCGGGGCGCAACGTGGATTGCGGCAGTTGATAGTGCAAATACGTCGGCGCCGATTCAGTTGTCAACCAAGCAGCCGGTTATGGCAATTGGCGGATTTAACGGCAGCGATTCGACGCTCACGCTTCAGTCGTTCAAGCAACTCGTCGCTACCGGCAAAGTACGCTACTACGTCGCCGATGCAACCGGCATGGGGCGGGGCGGCCCGGGCGGCAATTCCGAAATCGCCCAGTGGGCGGCAGCTTCGGGCACAAAGGTCGATTACGGCGGCTCGCAGTACACCGTCTACGATTTAACCGCATAATAAAACAAAAATCGTCAGCGATTCGACGGGCGGTAAAACGTCTGCGCGCCGTTGCTGCGCGTGATACCGCCGCGCGGTACTTGGCAGGCTATCAATATAACATTTAGCACATCTACGCAAGCTCCGCCCGCGTTGATTATCCACAAGAACCACAGATAATCGCTGTACCAACCGAGCAGCCAGCAAACGAGCGGCATTGCAAAGGACAGCGCAACCAGCGGCAAAAGCGCCACCACTATATAGCGCGCTTTCGAAATCTCTTCTTATGAGTAGACAAACCCGAAAAAGCCGTTCAAGCCCCAGTAAGTCTTTTTCGACCGCGGGTCGCCCGGCACGGCTGCCGCATGAAGCATTTCATGCAAAAACAGATAGCCGAAAGTGCCGAAAATATAAGCTACCAACCAAAAATCCAGGGTTATAGTAACCTGAAGCTCTTTCAAAAACCTGACAGACTGCGGGAAAAGCCATGCCGCCCACCAAGCCGCTAGCGCCATCAGCACAAAGCC
>ERZ772948.1843-NODE-1843-length-11552-cov-21.502392_pt1 | contig 11552 bp, 6 predicted proteins | sample MGYA00511945_ERZ772948 | MGnify/ENA primary metagenome ERZ772948 (study PRJEB29015, sample SAMEA2737927) | human oral metagenome | biome: human oral; feature: human-associated habitat; material: dental | place: China | collected 2141 ... | reverse complement strand
CCAAGTCGGACATCTACTACTACTACAACGTGCGCAACCGGCTGCTGTACGCGGGCCTGCACCTGGACCGGGCCACACAGCGTCGTTGGGTGGCCACCGCAGGTCGGGCCGCTCGTGAGATCGTCCTGCGCGGCGGCAGGCGCCAGCTCCTGCGCACCCGGCGCCCGCTCGTCACCGCCGCTCAGGCCACCCGCGACGGGCTGAGACTGCTCCGGGCAGCTCGCCGCGGCGAGCTGCCGGATGTCGATGAGCCCCTCATCCGCGGCTGATTCAGCCTGCGCTTCCGTATCCCGCCGTGTCCTGTCCGCCTCGCTTCCGAGGCACGTGAGTGTCATGTCACCTGAGACACTCGCTCCGGCGGGAATCCACGGTAGGGCTGGTCGTCCTGGAGGCGACGACGAGCCGATGAAAAAGGGCCTGGCAGGTGCGGGTGTCCATGAAGCGGACATCAACACCGCGCAGGCTCCCACAAGCCGAGCCAGAACCGCAGAATTCCGAGGAATCCCTGCCGGACTCATCGACGGCGGGCTCACTGATGTCCGCTGTGTGGACACCGGGCCGCTCGCGTAACCGGGTCCAGGGTCTTCGCGGCAGGTCCTGACACCCCCCGGCCTCATTCGCCCCCTGCACAAGGTCCCAGTGACACTGACTCAATACCGGCTCCGACCCGAGCCCTTTCGGGTCAGTCCACTCCACGGGGGTAGGGATGTACTGACCAAGGGTTGTGAGTACTGCTCGAGCCCCCGCGCCTCATGGAGTACACCCAGACCTTGCCCAGTAGCCCCCGGTCCTCGTGCAGTACACGCCAGGCACCACCCAAACGACCAAGCCCGCTGCCGACAGAACGAACAACGACAATCGCGCTCGAGATACCCGCCCTGCCGGCTTCTTGAGATGTCATGACACCGAAGCTCTCGGAAGCCACGAGACAACGCATTCTTCGTCCCGCCGCCGACGTCGAATCGGCGGCGGGACGCATCAGGCTGTCCGCCTCACAGGTAGTGGGCGCGCAGGTCCTCGGGAGTCGTGGCGGACAGGTCGGCGAGCGTCACGTCGAAGACGGTGCGCGCACCGGACTCGCCGCGAGCGGCCAACCTCGCCACCGCGCGCGCCGTGGCGGCCAGAACCGAGCCGGTGAACTCCGGGTTGGAGCCGAGCTGCAGCTCGAAGCTCACGGTCTCGGCCACGCCGTCGGAGGTGTGCCCGCGACGGATGACGGAACCGCCGTGCGGGATACCGGCGTGCTCGGCGGCCAGCTCCTCGGCGGTGATGAAGGTGACGGTGGTGTCGTAGTCGGCGAAGTAGTTGGGCATCTCCACGATCTCCCGCTCGATGCGGGCCAGGTCAGCGCCCTCCTCGGCCACCACGTAGCAGTCGCGCGTGTGCATGGAGCGAGTGGTCAGCTCGACGTCGTCTCCGGCCTTGACCGCAGCGACGGTCGCCTCCACCGGGCGGGTGTACTGCTTGGCGTCCACAACGCCGTCGATGCGGCGCAGGGCGTCGGAGTGCCCCTGAGAGACGCCGGGCCCCCAGAACGTGGTGGTGGCGCCGTCGGGCAGGACGGCCTCCCCCAGGACCCGCAGCATGGAGAACAGGCCCGGGTCCCAGCCGGCAGAGATCAGGGCGACCTTCCCGGCGGCCTTGGCGGCCGCGTCGACGGCGGCGAAGTGCTCAGGGATGCGGGCGTGGGTGTCGAAGGAGTCGACCGTGTTGAACAGGGCTGCCGTCGCCGGGGTCTGCTCGATCAGATCGGTGGCGGAGCCCCCGCAGTTCAGGCAGACATCGACCTTGTCGGTCCAGGCGGCCATGTCATCCACGTGGGCGACGGGGGCCCCCTGGGTGGTGACCGAGGCCGGGTCGCGCCGGGTGAAGACGACGACGAGCTCCATGTCCTTGTTCTTGGTGATGGCCTGCTCGGCGCCACGGCCGAGATTGCCGTATCCGTTGATCGCTACCCTGATCATGGTTCCTCCTAGTGGATTCTCGCTACAGGGAGATCCTAGAGACGGACCGTGTTGCCGCCGTGTGACATATCGGAGAGTGGCCGAGTGCTGGTCGGCGGGCGTCCAGCCGGATCCATGCCTGTGGTCAAGGCGGATCACATCGACGCCACGGCACCCCCGGTCCGCGGGCAGCCGTTCCCTGTGCAAACCACAACGGGCCGGGCCAGGAAGAACAAGCTTCTTCCCGGCCCGGCCCGTTGCCAGCAGGTGTCAGTGCTGCTTGATGGTGACCTTGTCGACCGACAGGGTGACGGTCTCCGGCCCGGCCGAGCCGGACATGTAGGTGGTCAGGCCCACATTGCCGGCCTCATTGAGGGTCTTGTCGTTGTCGACGACCTCAACACCCCACTCGGCGGGCTCGGTGTTGCCGGCCCAGAGCTTGGCCTGGATGTTGGTCGACTCCGCACCGTCGACCACCATGCGCAGGTGGAGTGGCTGGCCGGCCGTGTAACCCTGCGGCAGCACGTAGCTGCCCAGCGAGGTCTCCCGGCCCTTGACCACGCGCGAGACCGTGATAACGGGGTTGCCGGCGCTGCCGACCCGAACCGTGGCCTGGTACTGGCCGGCCTTGGTCGAGCGAGCGGCGTAAGAGATGAACGCACCGTTGCCGGAGGGCACCGCGTCCAGGGAGAAGTCCACGACGGCGTCGGTGGAGGTCGACTTGATCTCGTCGGAGATGATCGACGCCGAGGAGCGCGGACCGGCCATGGCAATCCGGCCACTGGTGCCGTCGACGGAGAAGGCCGCTGCGTTCCAGGTCGTCTTCCAGGAACCGCCGGTGGCGGCCTTGCCCCAGCCACCGTTCACGCTGCGCTCGAAGGGGTCCTCCAGCAGAGCCTTGCCCTCGGGCTGCTTGTCCTTGTCCTTACCCTTGCCGGCGTTGTCCTTGCCATTGTCCTTACCCTTGCCATCGCCCTTGTCCGGCTCGACCTGCTTGCCGGTGGCGGCGGTGTAGTGCTCGGCGATCTGTCGGGCGGACAGCGGTGTGCTGTAGACAGCGGCCTCATCAATGTCGGCCTGGATGTTGGTGTTGGAGGGCTGCCCGTTGACACCGCTCAGGGCATCCCCACCGATACGCCAGTAACCGGAGTAGCTCTGCCCCTTGGTCATGGAGCCGTCGAAGGCGGCGAGGTTACCGTCCACATAGAGCATCGCGCCAGAGGTTGGGCTCAGCGAGGCCACGATGTGGTGCCACTGGCCGTCGTTGTAGCTCTTGGGCGTGGTGATGGTGGCGAGCTTGCCCGGGTAGAGCATGAAGCTGAGGGTGCCGTCGTCACGCATGTACACCATGCGGTCACGATTCCACGACTGGTTGGTCGCGGAGGAGCCATAGCTCATGATCGCCCCGCCCGAGGTCGAGCTGGTGCGCACCCATGCCTCCATCGAGAAGGCCGTGGGGGCCTGGGAGGCAACGCGCGTCGCGGCGTGCGACTTGTTATTGGCGTCCGAGGTCATGGTCAACGAGGCTCCGGAGCCCAGGACGGAACCGCCCCCGCGCTTGTAGGCCTTGCCGCGGATCGTCATGTTGCGCTCGGCCACGAAGTCCTCGGCCTTGTCGCCGCTGGTCTCATCGAAGGACCAGTAGTGGGCGGCGCCGTCGGCCAGGACGCGGGCTCCGTACTTACTCAGGCCCTGTCCCTCACCGGCCTTGACAGTCACCCAGTCGGAGGTCGTGGAGGCGCCCCACTGGTCGGTGACCTGAACCCGGTAGCGGTGAGTGCTTCCGGGGTCGACGACGTCAGTGGCACTGAGGTCGGGGCGCTCCCAGAAACCGGCGGTCACCGACTGGCTGGAGACCGGCTGGCCGTTCATGGAGTCACGGAAGACGTTGTAGGTCAGGGTCTTGTCATCACGGTCCCAGTTGGCCTTGAAGGACAGGGACACGACGCCGGCGCGCGGCGAGGAGCCGGAGACCTTGAAGGCACCGCCCTTGTCCATGGGGCCCTGCTTGTTGGGGGCGATGTCGCGGCGGGCGAAGCGCACCAGACCCTGCTGGGCAGTGCCGTTGACGGCCAGGAACTCACCTCCGTAGACGACGTACTTGTCATTGCCCTCGACGGTCCAGGTCGCCTGGACGGCGCCGGAGATCTTGCCCGGCGTGAAGTCGGGGTAGAAGTTGAGGTTCGTGGTGGCGTTCTGGCCGGCGTAGTTCTTGTAACCCCAGCCGTGGTTCTCCTCCACCGTTCCGGTGGCGGCGTTCGTGTAGGCCACCGCGTTGTGGTAGTGATACGCGACGTCGGGGAAGCCGCCGATGTTGGAGCAGTCGTGGGAGTGGCTGGCGGCGTAGACGACGTCGCCGGCGGGCAGGACGTCGTAGGAGTCGCCGTGGCAGTCGGCCATGTAGTCGATGTTCCCGGTGGTCCAGTTCAGGCGCATGACGCCTTCGAAGGTGCCCAGCCGGGAGTAGCTCGCGGCGTACAGGCCCTGCTCGTCGGCCTTCACGCTCATGACAGAGGCCTCGGCTCCGGCACCACGGACCACGCTGGAGACATTGTTCTTGCGCAGGGTGCCGTCGGTCTCGAAGATGGCGATCCCGTGACCGGGCTTGTCGCTACCCCCGACGGACTCGAAGGCCCCGCCGATGGCCACGGCCGAGCCGTCAGTGGCCTCAACGATGCTGCGCACGTAGTAGTTGTCGATCTTCGGAGCGAAGCCTGTCACCTTCTGGGTGCTCAGGTTGATCGCGGCGACGCGCTGGCGGGCCGAGGAGTTGATCTGAGTGAAGGCACCGCCGATGTAGAGCGTTTGACCGTTGGCGGAGACACTGAGGGCCTTGACGCTGTTGTTGGCGGAGGCCCCCAGAGGCACCCGCTGACCGTCGGCGGCCCTGACCGCACCGACGCGCCATGCCGTCTGGTTGTTCAGCGTCGTGAACTCCCCGCCCAGGTAGAGGGTCTGGCCGTCGGCGGAGGCGGCGATCGTGTTGATGGTGGCGTTGGTGGTGGGAGCCCAGTCGAGGATCTCTCCAGTGTTGATGTTGTAGGCCATCGCGTTACTGCGCGGCGACTCGTTCTGGCCGGCCGGCGAGCCCGCAGGCCGGACCGCGGAGAACTTTCCGACGGCGTAGACGACGTCACCCACCACGACCTGATCCCAGACGATGCCGTTGATCTGGGCGGTGGGAAGGGCGTCGGCGGAGACGGTGCTGGGAGCGCCGGCAGCGCCGGCGGGGGCCGGGTCCGCGGCGGCAGGTGCTGCCGGGGCAAGAGTGACGGCGCCAAGGGGGATAAGAGCCGCAGCCAGGAGGCCGCTCAGAAGTCGGCGGGGGAGCTTCACAGGTATTCCATTCAGAACATACGCAGATCACGGACACACAACCTCACGAGCGGCTGGTAATCCGTACCCGACCAGGGTCGACGGGTCGGCTTATAGTACACCGACAACAACTCCCCTGCCGAGTACTTGGCGCATACCACAGCCCAGAACATTTTCGGACGACGTCAACCTTTCGGTCAGATCGCACCAAATCCCCACTATGGCAATGGTTTCGCTACACCCATAAGTCTTAATCATCAAAACCAGACTTTGCATCGACATTATTCAGGTTGATCTCAGAGAGAGGTCAGGCAATGTCACAGCACGGCAACACGACAGCCCTTGCCTCACCGCTCAGCGCAGACACACAGGCGCCGTCCGAGCTCGCTTCGACGAGCTGCGGACGGCGCCTGGAGGTGAAGAGCCGCAGGAGGACAGATCCTGCAAGGACAACGACCTGCGTCAGCCGGCGGACCCCCGGAATGTGGCAGCACCGTGGTCCGCCCCCAGATCAACAACCACCTTGACGCTCGCGCGATCCTCAGCCGGGATGACGAAGGCGCGATTGACGGTCACCGTCTGACCGGCGGCGAGCGAGGCGGGCACTGCGTCCGAGGCCGAGACGATCTCACTGGCGGGCGTACCGCCACCCTCGCCGTAGTTGACCGTGGTGGACAGCACGCTGGCCAGTGCCAGGTCCTGACCGGAGTTGTTCGTCACCGTCACCGGCACCAAGACACCGGGACCTCCCACTTCAGCGGGTCCCGAGGCGAAGTCCTGAGCCTGGAGCTTCCCCAGGGAGATGACGACGTCCCCGTCAACGCGGACCGACTTGTCCAGAGACACCTCAGGGTACTCGTCCTTGGACAGGTCTCCAGTCTCAACGGCCTTGGGATCGATCGAGGAGGCATCCGGAGTGGCGACCTCGTTCGACGGCGACGGAGGAGCCGGCGACGGCTTCGCGGTCTGGACCGTCGGAGTGGTGGCGTTCGAGGCCGCGGCAGGTGCCGAGGCCGCAGCCGACCCACTGGCAGACGCGGACGAAGCGGATGAGCTGGCGGCGCTGTGGGACTTCCCGCCTCCGCAGGCGGCCAGCCCCAGCCCCAGCACCAGGACGGCGGGCAGGATCATCAATCGAGTTCGTGACACATGCCGAAGCGTACGACCTCCACGACGCGCAGCGACGCCATCGGCGGCCACTGAGTTCGGGAGCACACCGCTACCGACCTGAGAACCGGAGGACTCAGCAGGAAGTCGGAGATGACGGGCGGACCCGGCGGGATTCATGGTCACCACCACCACCAACCGCCGCCCTGGTTGTTGTCGCCGGCATCCTGGTCCCAACCGTCCTGGTTGTCCCAGTCGTCCTGGTTCTTCTTATTCTTCTTCTTGTCCTTCTTGTCCTTGTTCTTCTTGTCCTTGCCGTCGTTGTTGTCGCCGTTGTCGTTGCCGTTGTTGTTGTCACCGTTGTCGCCCGGCTGAGCACCGGCGTTGCCCCCGCTCATGGAGAAGCGGACGATCCCCTGCTGGGCGGTTCCGTTGACAGCCACGAACTCACCGGCGTACACGAGGTACTGACTGTTGCCCTCGACAGTCCACACGGCCTGGCTCAGCCCGCTGTAGCTACCGTTCTCAAAACCGGGCAGGAAACCGTCGTACTGAGTGGGAGCGGGCTGCCCGGAGTAGTCGCTGTAGCCCCTCGCCGTGTTCGGCCTCACGGTACCGGTGGCCGTGCTGGAGAAGCCGACGGCGTGGTGGTAGACGCCCTCGTCCGAACGGTCGGAGAAGCCTCCGATGTTGCTGCAGTCGTGGGCGTGACTGGCGGTGTAGATAACGTCATTAGTGGGCAGTACGTCGTAGCTGTCACCGTGGCAGTCGGCCATGAGGTCGATGTCCCCCGTGGTCCAGCTGGCGCGGAACATCCCCTCGAAGGTGCCCTCCTGGGAGTAGCCGACGCCGTAGAGGCCCTTGGAGTCCGACTTCAGGCTCATGATGCCTGAGTCCTTCCCGCCGTTGTGGACCACGCTGGCGACATTGGTGTGCCGCAGGGACCCGTCCTTCTCCAGGATGGCCACGCCGTAGCCGTCGGAGGATCCCCCCACCGTGGTGAAGGAGCCACCAATCGCCACTGCGGAGTTGTCAGCTGCCACCGTGATGGACCGCACCATGAAGTCGTCGACTGCGGGCGCGAAGCTGTTGACCTTCTGGGTCTTGAGATCCACGGCGCCTGCGCGCTGACGCGCCGAGGAGTTGATCTGGGTGAAGGAGCCCGACATATACAGAGTGGATCCGTCAGGCGAGAGCTCCAGATCCATGACCGACCCGTTGGCCGAGGCAGCCAGCGGCTTGCGCTTGCCTGCAGCGTCGACCGCAGCGACTCGGTAGGCGGTCTCATCATTGACGGAGGTGAAGTTGCCACCGAGGTAGATGGTGGATCCGTCGGCCGAAGCCTCGACCGCGCTGATCTTGCCGTTGACCTTGGGCGCCCAGTCCAGCAGCGCACCCGTGGTGATATCGAAGGCCATGGCGTTGTAACGAGGGGACTCGTTCTCGCCGTCGGCAGCGCCGAACGGACGGGCGTTCTTGAACTCTCCGACGACGTAGACCGTGTTCCCCACGACCGCCTGATCCCAGACGATGCCGTCGATCTGAGGAGTGGGCAGAACCTGCGGGGAGGCGAGAGTGACCTGCCCCTGGGCAGCGGCAGCCGGGGGCGCGGCAAAAGTAGGGGCGACGAGCGCACCAAGAGCGAGGGGGAGGGCGGTCAGGACCGCCCCCACACTGGAGACAGCACGGGAAGGATGCACGAGTGCTCCGTTCTTAAGACGTGAGGGAACCTGGGTAAGTGGCGCAATATGACGGGGCAGCCCCACTCGCAGCCCGAAGGGCTGGTGGTAAGACCGGCGCCGGTCACGAGGCTATTACAGAGGTAACGTCTTGATAACGGTTCAAGCAGACTTTGTTCCACCTCTTGTTGTGGAATCAATCACTAACGTTGCCAGAGCGTACCCTCTGCCCACTTTTCTCACAGATAGCCTCTCATTAACCTGCGCTGGGTTCCACACCTGATTCTTGACCGGAATGCCCAGCCCGCGCCCAGGTGGAGTAGACCACCTGCACCGGCGCCAGTCGGGTCCTGCTCCCGCACCCCGACGGCTCCGCGATAGCGCACCAACGGTGCGCCGATACAGCTCCGCCGGGCATACTCGCCTGAGAAATTGCAACGGAATCGCACGCATTCCGCATGTGTCGGATCGTGTCTGCCTCTAGACTCCTGACCAGGTGTACCGGGGTCTACGTCGACGCGGCGCAACCACCCAGCGGGTACGCACGAGCTCGCGGGCAGAAGCCGAGTCTGCTCGTCATCCCCGTTGCCCGTATTGTCCGCATTGTCACCACCCCTGCGTCATCCTCCTCGGTGCTCCTCCACCCGTGCCGCCGTCGGCGGTCAGATCCAACCAGGGTCACCGGTTCCCATCCCTGACCGGCTCCGCCGCCTTTCGAAAGGACTCCGTTGACTGCCGTGAACCCGAACCGGCTCCGCATCGCCATGATCGGGACGCGTGGCGTCCCCGCCCGCTACGGAGGTTTCGAGACCGCCATCGAGGAGGTCGGCCGCCGCCTGGCCGACCGCGGCCACCAGGTCCTGGTCTACTGCCGTAACCCTGAGCCGCAGACCCCGCTTCCCAGCACCTACCTGGGGATGCGTCTCGTCGAGCTGCCCTCGGTCAAGAACCGCAGTCTGGAGACCCTGTCTCACACGGCACTGTCGGTGGTCCACCTGCTGCGCCGTACCCACCCGGACGCCGCCTTCGTCTTCAACGCCGCCAACTCCCCCTTCCTGCCCGCGCTGCGCGCCGCCCGCGTCCCGGTGGCCACCCACGTCGACGGGCTGGAGTGGCGCCGCGGCAAGTGGGGTCCCACCGGCAAGCGCTACTACCGCGCGGCCGAGGCCCTGGCCGTGCGCTACTCCGACGCGCTCATCGCCGACGCCCAGGGCATCGCCGACTACTACACCGACGAGTTCAACGCCCCCACCGACCTCATCTCCTACGGTGCCCCCCGGATCACGGCGGACACCTCGCGCCTGGCCGAGCTGGACCTGGCTCCCAAGGGCTTCCATCTGGTCGTGGCCCGCTTCGAGATGGAGAACCACGTCGACGTCATCGTTGAGGGATACGTACGCTCCGGGGCCACGCTGCCGCTGGTCGTCGTCGGCTCAGCACCCTACGCCGACGACTACACCGCCCGGATCCAGTCGCTGGCCGACGACCGCGTCCGGCTGCTCGGAGGCCTGTGGGACCAGGAGCTGCTCGATGCTCTCTACGCCGGCGCCCTGGTCTACTACCACGGCCACTCCGTGGGCGGCACGAACCCCTCCCTCCTACGCGCCATCGGCGCTGGGGCCGCGGTGGACGCCTTCGACGTCTCCTTCAACCGCGAGGTTCTGGGCGAGGCCGGTCGCTACTGGGCCTCCCCCGACGACGTGGCCGCCCTGGTCACCTCCGCCGAGTCCGACGTCGAGGCCCAGACCGCACGTGGCGAGGAGTCCCGAGAGCGGGCGGCCCTCTACGACTGGGACGAGGTGGCCTCCGGTTACGAGGCCCTGGCCCGGCGCCTCGCACTCGAGGGACCGACTCGCCACCGCCCCAGCGGGCGTCGTACCGGGAAGGTGAACCTGTGAGCCGGGGCGAGGCGAGCGGTGAGCGCACCAGCACCGCTCGGGTCCTCGTGGCGCACCCCTCCCCCGACCTCTACGGCTCAGACTGGCAGCTGGTCGAGACCATCCACGGACTCATCGAGACCGGTCACGAGGTCCTCGTGGCCCTGCCCCTGGACGGCCCCCTGGTCGAGGTGCTGCGCGAGGCCGGCGCCCGCGTGGCCGTCATGCCTTTCACGGTGCTGCGCAAGGCCTTGCTGAGCCCCCGGGGACTGGCGAAGCTGTCCGTTCAGGCCGCTCCGGAGATCGCCCGGCTGCGCGCCGTCATCCGCGCCAGCCGGGCCGAGGTGGTCCTCACCAACACGGTGACGATCCCGTGGTGGCCAGTAGCCGCGAGCGCGGCCGGCGTTCCCGTGCTGGCGCATGTTCACGAGGCCGAGGACACTCAGCGCCGGATCATCCGCGCCGGACTCAACGCACCGTTGCTGGCGGCCTCCCGGATCGTGGCGAACTCCGGGGCCGCCCGGGACGCGCTCCTGGAGGTCCAGCCGCACCTGGCCTCCCGCACGGAGGTCGTCCATAACGGGGTCGCGGGTCCGGACCATCCCCTGGAGGCCTTACGTCGACGCCGCCCCGGCGATCCGTTCCAGATCGCCATGGTGGGACGCCTGTCCCCTCGGAAGGGTGTGGACGTGGCCCTGGACGCCGTCGGGCTGATGCGCCGCTCGGGGGTGGATGCCTCCTTGAGCGTGTGCGGATCGGTCTTCCCCGGGTACGAGTGGTACGAGGAGGAGCTGCGCGAGCGTGCTGCCCAGCCGGACCTGGACGGGCACGTGGAGCTGCTGGGCTACGTGCGCCCCACCTGGCCGGTGCTGGAGGCCGCCGACGCCGTCGTCGTGCCCTCACGGGCCGAGCCCTTCGGCAACACGGCGGTCGAGGCGATGCACGCGGCCAGACCGCTCGTGGCCTCCCGGGTCCAGGGCCTGGCGGAGGTCGTCACCGATGAGGTCACCGGACTGCTCGTGCCCGCCGACGACGCCGAGGCTCTGGCCGAGGCACTGGGGAGTCTGGCGACGGACCCGGACCTGGCGACCCGGCTGGCCGAGCAGGGCGAGCGCGAGGCGGCCGAGAGGTTCTCCGTGGTCGGCTACCGCGCCACCATGGCCCGGATCGTCGGCGAGCTCCTGGGGCACTGATCCGCCCAGACCTGCAGTTCTCGCGTAGCCCTGCTGAACAGCTGCAGGGCTACGCGAAAGATGCCCGACTCGGCGCCGACGACGCAAGGCATCAGCGCCGGGCGGGGCGCAGGGGGTCGTCGGCCAGCCCCAGGGACAGGCTGAGCTCACCCTCGAGGGGCTGATCGGGCCGCTCGAAGGGGACGACGCCGCCGCACAGGAAGACGGCCATCTCCACGAAGCTGGAGAAGGAGGCCCCGATGAGGTGCTGGGAGCTGGCCAGCAGGTAGAGGTCGACCAAGCCTGAGCGCACACCCTTGATGGTGTTGTAGCCGCCCTTGTCGGTGAGGAAGACGCAGCCGTCGAACTCACCGGCCAGCTGCTCCTGGGCCTCGCGGGTGTCGCAGGACAGGAAGAAGGGGACGTCGGGGTGGTCGGCGCGGATCTGGCGCATCCGGT
>ERZ772948.1842-NODE-1842-length-11556-cov-33.012086_pt1 | contig 11556 bp, 8 predicted proteins | sample MGYA00511945_ERZ772948 | MGnify/ENA primary metagenome ERZ772948 (study PRJEB29015, sample SAMEA2737927) | human oral metagenome | biome: human oral; feature: human-associated habitat; material: dental | place: China | collected 2141 ... | reverse complement strand
CGGTCCAGGACCATGTTCTCGGCGACGGAGAGCTCGGCGACCATGCCGTCGGTGGTGCGGTCCTCGGGTACGAAGCCCAGCCCGGCTCGCAGGCGGCGGCGCACCGTGTGGCGGGTGACGTCCTGGCCGTCGAAGGCGATGGAGCCGGTGGTGGGCGGACGCAGCCCGAGGATGACCTCGCTCAGCTCGGTCTGTCCGTTGCCCTGGACGCCGGCGATGGCGAGGATCTCGCCGGCGCGCACGTGCAGGTCGATGTCCTCAAGCAGGGCGGTGCCGTCCTCGATGAGGCTGATGCCCTCCAGAGCGAGTCCGTCGTCCCCGGGGTCGGCCGGGGGCTTGTCGACGGTCAGGGAGACGTCGTGGCCGACCATGAGGCCGGCGAGCTCGGCGGCCGAGGCGGTGGGCTCGGCGGTGCCGACGACGCGGCCGCGGCGGATGACGGTGATGGTGTCGGCGACCTCGCGGATCTCGCGCAGCTTGTGGGTGATGAAGACGATGGAGGTGCCCGAGGCCTTGAGCTCGCGCATGATGGCGATGAGCTCGTCGGTCTCCTGTGGGGTGAGCACGGCGGTGGGCTCATCGAGGATGAGAATCCTGGCGTCTCTGGCCAGGGCCTTGATGATCTCCACGCGCTGCTGGACACCCACGGGCAGGTCCTCGATGACGGCGTGAGGGTCGACGTCGAAGCCGAAGCGGCGGGAGATCTCGGTGACCTTGGCCGCGGCGGCACCGGTGTTGAGGAGCCCCAGCGACCCGACCGGCTCGTAGCCCAGGGCGACGGACTCGGCCACGGTGAAGACGGGCACGAGCATGAAGTGCTGGTGGACCATGCCGATGCCGGCGGCCACGGCGTCGCCCGGACCGGAGAAGGTGACCGGCTCGTCGTCGATGAGGATCTCTCCGGCGTCGGGCTGGTGGAGGCCGTAGAGGACGTTCATGAGCGTGGACTTGCCCGCGCCGTTCTCGCCCAGGAGGGCGTGGATCTGGCCGGGCTCGACGGTCAGGTCGATGTGGTCGTTGGCCACGAGCGGCCCGAAGGCCTTCGTGATCCCGCGCAGCTCAAGCTTCACAACAGACTCGCTTCCGGGTGGCGGTGGAGGCTCGGGGCGCAGGCCCCGGCCGGGCGGTCAGGAGGGGTCGTAGGGGGTGGAGACGTCGAGGGACCCGTCGATGATCTGGCCTCGCAGCTCCTCGAGCCTGGCCTTGACCGGCGCCGGCACCCGGGAGTCGAAGTCGTGGAAGGGTGCGGCGGCCACCCCGTTGTTCTTGAGGGTTCCGATGTAGGGCTCGGAGGAGAATCTCCCCTCGGAGGCGTTCTTGACGGTGTCGAAGACCGAGTTGCCGATCTCCTTGACCACGGAGGTCATGATGATGCTGCCGTCACCGGTGGAGGTGTAGCCGTCGGAGTCGACCCAGATGACGGCGTTGGTGCCCCCGGCGTCGTTCTTCTGGCGCACGGAGGACAGCGTGCCCTGGCCGACGGGGCCGGCCACCGGCATGATGATGTCCGCGCCCTGGGAAATGAACTGCTCGGTGATGGCCTGGCCCTTGGCGGCGTCGGTGAAGTTGCCGACGAAGGAGCCGCCCTTGCCGGTGGTGGTGTCCCAGCCCTTGACCTGGACCTGGGCGCCGGTGTCCTGGTTGTAGCGGGCCACGCCCTTGGCGAAGCCGTCCATGAAGATCTGGACGGTGGGCAGGGGCTTGCCGCCGTAGGTGCCCACGACCCCGGTGCGGGAGGTACCGGCGGCGGCGTACCCGGCCAGGTAGGCGGCCTCGGCCGTCTTGAACAGCAGCGGCTTGGTGTTGGGCAGGGTGGCGGGCTTGCCGTCGGCGCCGATGAAGGAGGCGTCGATGAGGGCGAACTGGATGTCGGGGTTGGCCTTGGCCGACTCGGTCAGGTCGGCGGCGATGTTGAAGCCGACGCCGATGACGAGCTTGCAGTTCTGCTGAATGAGCGCGTAGATGTTGGTGGCGTAGTCGGCCGAGTTCTCCGACTGCACGGCAATGGTCTTGACTCCCAGCTCCTTGCCGGCCCGGTCCAGGCCCTTCTTGCCGGACTCGTTGAAGGAGTGGTCGTCGAATCCGCCCTCGTCGGAGAGCATGCAGGCGGTGAAGTTCTTGGCGCCCTCGAGGTTGCGGGTGGGCCGCTGGGCCGGTGGCGTCCCGCAGGCGGCCAGGGCCAGGGCCACGGCCGCGCCGAGCGTCATCGCGGAGCAGGCCTTCTTCATGGAAACCTCCGTGGTTCTCGCGTGCGACAGGGGACACATTCGAGTGTCAAGGATAGGCGACGACCCCTCATTCTCACACCACCTGTTCCACCGGAATGAGCTCGTGATCGTCGTGGTTTCAATGAGGGGCCCGGCACCGGAGGGCTGTCTTCTTCCGGCGCCGGGCCCTCAAAGGACTGATTGACCGACCGCGATTGCCGCTGCGTGCCTTACCGCCAGGGGCAGGCGAGGCTGCTCGCGGCAGATCGGGTGGCGTCCGGCGTCGGACCACAACCTCCAGGCCCCGATCAGGAGCCAAGCAGGGATCAGCGGGGTCGGACCTGAGGTAAGGGCGCCGGGCCGCGCCACAAGGACCCCGCTGAGCCGGTCGCACAGGCAACCAGTGTCCACAGCGCTGACATTAGCGAACCCGCCACGGAAGCGGCCGGTGAGGATCGTTGAAATACCGCGGTTTGTCCTCGGCGTGCGGCGCCGGAGCGGAGCTAATGTCAGCGCCATGGACATTGGCGAGTCGCCGGACCTCTTCCATCGACCCACCATTGCCTTCGGGGCGACCAGCCATACCCGGAATCACGCCCGCGTGGGCGTTTCAGAAGTCGAGGGGACAAGACGGTCCCCGGTGCAGTGGTTCGGCTAGAGCAGGTCCTCTCGGCCGGCCGCCTTGAGGGCGTCGACGACGCTCTTGACGTCCTGGGCGTGCTCGGGGGTGGTGACCAGGAGGGCGTCGGGCGTATCAACGACAACGGTACCCGGCACTCCCAGGAGCACCACTGTGCGTCGGGAGGTGGAGGCGATGAGGGCGCCGTCGGAGTCGAGGGCCCGGATCTCTGCGCGGGGGGTCGCGGGGACGGCGTCACCGGCAGTGCCCGTTCCGGCAGAGCCGTCGGTGTCGTCGAGCACTCCGGCACCGGTGGCCGGCCCCTGGGTGCGCGGCGGGACGAGCTCGGTCAGGGCGTCGAAGCCGCCGACGTCGTTCCAGCCCATGGAGACCGGCACGGTAGCCACTCCCCCGGCGGCGGCCACCGGCTCGGCGATGGCGTGGTCGATGGCGATCTTCTCCAGGGCGGGCCAGCGCTCGGCCAGGACCTCCTCGCGCTCGGGGGCGTCCCAGACGGCGGCGATGGCCTCGATGCCCTGGGCCAGCTGGGGCCTGAGCTCGGCGAGGTGGTCCAGGAGGACGCCGGCGCGGACCACGAACATGCCGGCGTTCCAGCGGTAGTCGCCGGTGGCCAGGTAGGCGGCGGCGGTGTCGGCGTCGGGCTTCTCGGTGAAGCCCAGGACCCGGCGTCCGTCAGGGGCCCCGGGCACGTCGGTGGGGTCGCCGGCGTGGATGTAGCCGAAGGCGGTCGAGGGGCCGGTGGCCTCGATCCCGATGGTGACCACCCAGCCCTGCTCGGCCAGGCGGGCGGCCTGGCGGATGGCGTCGGCGAAGGCGTTCCGGTCGGCCACGGTGTGGTCGGCGGCGAAGGAGCCGACGACGGCGTCTCGTCCGTGTCGGTGGGCGATGACGGCGGCGGCCAGGCCGATGGCTGCCATGGAGTCGCGCGGGGAGGGCTCGGCCAGGAGGTTGTCGCGCGGGATGCTCGGGAGCTGGTCGGCCACGGCGGCGATGTGGGCGACGCCGGTGACGACCGTCGTCGTCGCGGTCACCGGGGCGAGGCGCTCGACCGTGTCCTGCAGGAGGCTGCGGCCGGCCCCGGTGAGGTCGAGAAGGAACTTGGGGCGCCGGCGGCGGCTGAGCGGCCACAGTCGGGTGCCCGCACCGCCGGCCGGGATGATGGCGTGAATGGCCGGTGCCGAGCCGTCGCAGGGAGTCGAGCCGCTGAGATGCGCGGCCTGAGTGGGGCCGCCAGGGGTGCCAGGAGTGTCAGTCACCGCCACAGGCTATCGTCCCGGCTCACTGCCTGTTCACCAGATCGGGCTCACGGCAGCGCCGGGACCCTGCCTTCACGGGATCGGCACCGGGGGGACGTAGTCGGGGTGCGCCGTCGGGTCCGCCTCAAGGCTGCCGGTGATGGACTGGCGGGGCCAGGCCAGGGTCTCGGGCACGGAGAGCGTCACGTAGTTGGGGCGCTCGTGGGCGTGGACCTCGTCAGGGTGGCCGACGTCGCGGGGCAGCGGCGGGTTGGCCATCCAGGCCGCTACGAGCAGCACGACGCGGCTGGTCAGGTGCAGCCACAGGATGAGGACGGCGATGGCGGCGAAGGAGGCCAGCAGCGGGTTGCGCGTCACCGAGCCGACCGCACCGGTTCCCACCTGGCGCAGCGCGCCCAGCGCGAAGGCGCCCAGCATGCAGCCCTGCAGCAGGTCGCGCCGGGGAGGGCGGATGCCGCACATAGTGATGAGGAATGCCAGGACACCGGTGTCGATGAGGAAGGACAGCAGGAGCGTCATCACCCACGCCCCGGTTCCGGTCAGCGACTGCGGCAGGCCCAGGGAGCGACCGACACTGCCCGACAGCGTCGTCGTCACCACCGAGGCGACGGCGGTCACCAGCACTCCGACCACGATAACCAGGAAGCCCCCGAGATTCGCCAGCTGCCCGACCACCGGTCTCATGACGGGATTGACCAGTCCGAACATGGCCCGCAAGGCGATCTTGAGAGTGCCCATGAGGCTGATGACCGAGTAGATGAAGGCCCCGGCCGCCAGCACCGATCCGAGGTTGAGCGCCGAGGGGAGGGTCAGCTGCTCCACTGTGACCAGCCCCGTGCCGCTGCCGGTGTCAATGACACCGGGCAGCAGGGAGTTGATGGAGTCCACGACAGCCGCTCGGATGCTGGGGTACCGGCCGAGCATGGCCATCAGCATGCTCACGCCGATGACGAGCACGGCGAAGACGGAGAACATGCCCGTGTAGGCGATCCCTCCGGCCATGAGTGCGCCGCGCGCCGTGCCGTAGCGGATCAGGGCTCGGCCGATCCTCGTGCGCCGCCCAGCCTCCAGCAGCTCCTTGACGCGCTCGATCATGCCGACACCGCCGGAGCCGTCGGGGGCACGGGTACTGCGCTCGCCGCAGTGTCAGTGGAGGTGTCAGGGGCCAGGGAGCCCCCGAAGGCGAAGGCGGCCACCACGTCCCAGCCGCCCTCGGGATCCGGGCACTGGCTACCGCCGTGGCGGGCGGAACGACTGCGGTGGCGGTAGAGATGAAGCTCGGTGACGGTGAAGTCCATGGTGAGGTCAGCTCCCTTTCTGGCTGCGGTGTCTAGGCCGTCCTCAGCGACCTCGTGGGCCAGGGTCACGTGCGGGTGGAAGGGGAAGCTGAGCGAACGGGCCAGGGGTCCCCGGCGGTCGCGGACCCGCACCTGAAGACGGTCGCACTCCTCGGCGCCGCTGCGCAGCCCGAGGTAGACCACGGGGCTGACTGGCCGGAAGGTGCCGACCTCGTCGAGACGTACCTCGAAGGGGCTCGTCCCAGCAGCCACGTTGCGCAGGTGGCGCATGACCTCGTCGAGGGAGTCGACGTCAACGGCGGTGGGCGGCAGCAGCGTGATGTGGGGCGGCACGACCTCGGCCAGAGGATCCCCGGCGGCCTCCCGCACCGCCCGCACCTGGGCGGCGTAGTGGGAGGGCAGGGCGATGGCCACACCGATGACGCACTGGTGCGCGTCTGGTGCGGGGATCTGCATGACTCCTGGGCTCCTACGGGGTGACTACTGATCGAGATGATGAGGTGTCAGGCGTCAGGACGAGCGGCTGCCCTGAAGGCGACCCGAACACATTACCGTGTCACACCCCCGTTATCCCAGTCGGGAGGGCAGCACAAGCGGCATAAGTGTGCCACGACCGACCGAACGGGTGGAACGGCCGCCCCACCGCCGCCTGTGCGACTCTGTGCGGGAACGTGCGAACATGGCGTTTTCGGCGCCGAGGTCTGGCAGACTGTCCCCATGCAACCCGGCCCCTCAGCCTCCGCCGTCGGATCGCCCCGTCCGGCCCCGATGCTCGCCCGTCAACGCCAGGAGCACATCCTGGAACGGGTCGCGGCCACCGGCGGGGTCCGGGTGGCCGACGTCGTCGAGGAGCTGGGTATCTCCGAGATGACCGTGCGCCGCGACATCACCGAGCTGGTCACCCAGGGGCTGGTCGAGCGCGTCCACGGCGGGGCGGTGGCCGCCGGCCCCACCACCCTCGAGCCGCGATTCACCGCCAAGTCGACCCTCAACCTGGAGGCCAAGCGCCGCATCGGTCAGGCCGCGGCCGCCATGGTCCGCCCGGGGGACTCCCTGGCGCTGTCGGCCGGAACCACCACGCTGGCGCTCGCCCAGGCCCTGACCGACCTGGAGCACTTCCCCACCCTGACCGTCATCACGAACTCGCTGCCCGCCGCGCAGGTGCTCTTCGACGCCGCCGACGCCGCCCGCGCCGAGAACCGCGACGCCCCCACGGTGGTCATCACCGGCGGCGAGCGCACACCGTCGAACGCCCTGGTGGGTCTGGTGGCCATCGACGCACTGAGCACGATGCGTGTGGAGTGGGTCTTCCTGGGCGCCCACGGCTTCACTCCCGAGGCCGGGCTCATGACCCCCAACCTGCAGGAGGCCTCCGCCAACCAGGCGCTGGTCGCCGCCGGACGAACGGTAGTGGCCACGCTGGACTCCTCCAAGTGGGGGGTCCTGGGGCTGCGTTCCTTCTGCGCCACCCGGGACATCGGGGTCCTGGTGACCGAGGCCGAGCCCGACGCCGACGGCGTCGACGCCCTGCAGCAGGCTGGTACCCGCCTGACCATCGCCACCTGACCCGGCCCCACCGGCCCCGCCCCTTCTTCAGCCTGTCCGCTCACTCACAACAACCCACCACAGGAGAACACGATGACCAACGATGCTCCCGTCTTCGCCCCTGCACTGAGCCCCCAGGAGGGCGCCGAGGCCGCCACCGCCCTGTTCCGGGAGGTCTTCGAGGCCGAGCCCGACGGCGTCTGGTACGCCCCCGGGCGCGTCAACATCATTGGCGAGCACACCGACTACAACGGCGGCCTGGCCCTGCCCATCGCCCTGCCCCACCGGGCGCACCTGGCGCTGCGGCGCCGTGAGGACCGCGTCGTGCGCCTGGTCTCCCCCCAGACCCGGGAGAAGGTCGACGTCACGGACCTCGACACGATCGGCCCGAAGGGAACCCCCGGGGAGGTGGCGCACTGGGCCTCCTACATCGCCGGCGTCGCCTGGTCCCTGGAGCGCGACGGCTTCGAGAACCTGCCCGGCTTCGACGCCGCACTCGTCTCCTGCGTGCCCCTGGGAGGCGGACTGTCCTCCTCGGCGGCCCTGGAGTGCTCGGCCGCCGTCGCCATTGACGAGGTCGCGCACCTGGGCCTGGCCGGGACTGCGCAGGAGCCCGACGACGCCGGGCGCGCCCGCCTGGTGACCAACTGCGTGCGCACGGAGAACGAGATGGCCGGGGCCCCCACCGGCGGCATGGACCAGTCGGCCTCCCTGCGCTGCCGCGAGGGTCACGCCCTGGAGCTGGACTGCCGCGACGGCTCGGTGACCCACGTGCCCTTCGACCTGGCCGCCGAGGGCCTGGCCCTCCTGGTCATCGACACCAAGGCCAAGCACTCTCTGGACGATGGCCAGTACGGGGCCAGGCGAGCGGCCTGCGAGCGGGCCGCTGAGATCCTTGGGGTGGAGCTCCTGGCGGACATCGCGATCGAGGACCTGCCCGGCGCCCTGGAGCGCCTCGCGGCCACCGACGGCGACGACGCCGACGAGCTGGTCAAGCGCACCCGTCACGTTGTCACCGAGATCGACCGCACCCGCCGGCTCGTGGCGCTTCTGCAGGACGGGCAGCCCCTGCGCGGAGAGAAGCTCGCCAAGGCGGGCAGGCTCATGGACGCCTCGCACGAGTCACTGCGTGTGGACTACGAGTGCACCTGCCCCGAGCTGGACGTGGCCGTGGAGGCGGCCCGCGCCGCCGGCGCCCACGGGGCGCGCATGACCGGCGGCGGATTCGGCGGCTCGGCGATCGCCCTGGTGGACGCCGACGCCGTCCACGATGTGGCCCGCGCCGTGGCCGAGGCCTACCAGCGCGAGGGCTTCAACCCGCCGGCCTTCCTCGACGCGGTTCCCGCCGCCCCGGCCGGCAGGCTCGCCTGAGCGGCCCCGACGCACCGCTGAACCTCCACGCCTGACGACCATCAGTCCTCTCCAACCTCGGTTGGAGAGGACTGTCGGCATTCCTCCTTCAGGATGAAGTCAGACAACCGCCTGTGCCGTAGTCTCTGCGCGTATTAATCAGGAGCCCGGGGTCCCTACCCGGTTCTGATCCCGCCGCCTTCCATGGAGGACGCCGTGAAGCGCTTCGTCTGGCCCGCCCTCAAGACCCTCATTGCGGTGATCGTCGCCGTCGCCCTGGTGAAGATCGCTTTCTTCCCCTCGCAGGGCGACGGGACAACCGCTGACATCTCCCCGGGCTACGCCGCCGACGTCAAGACCGTCCCCGTGACCAAAGGCAGCATCTCCAACACGGTCTCGGTCAAGGGTCACATCGTTCAGGACGCCACGGTCGAGGTCCAGGCCGACCTGGCCGGCGTGGTGGACTCCGTCGCCGTGGAGAAGGACACCCAGGTCAGTGCCGGTGACCCGCTGCTCTACATCAAGCACTCCGAGTCCCAGCCCCCGGTGACCAAGACCGATGAGAGCGGCAACGTCACCCAGACCCCGACCGAGGACAAGGTCACCTGGTCCACGATCTACGCCCCCGTCAGCGGCACCGTGACCCCCAAGGTCCTCAAGCAGCAGGAGACCGGCGTCGGCGTCGTCGTGGCCACCATCACCCCCGCGACCTACTCGGCCACCGGCACCGTCAGCGCCGCGCAGCAGTACCGGCTCACCAACGCGCCCACTGCCGCGACCCTGACCCTGGAGGGGGGCCCGGCGCCCTTCCAGTGCAACAACCTCAAGGTCGGTACCAAGGCCTCCACCTCCACGACCACCGGTGGGGACGGCTCGACGACGACCACCTCCGGTGACGGCACCAGCGTGGAGATGCGCTGCGCGGTTCCCGGCGACCAGAAGGTCTTCGCCGGTATGCCGGTGACCATCAGCGTTGACGCCGGCAGCGCCTCAGAGGCCCTGATGGTTCCGGTCACCGCCGTGGAGGGCAAGGTCGGCTCGGGCTTCGTGTGGCTGGTGCCCGAGTCCGGGGACGCCTCCAAGGCGGTCAAGACCGCTGTGAAGCTGGGGATCACGGACGGTACGAACATCCAGATCACGGCCGGTCTCAAGGCCGACCAGCAGGTCCTGCAGTTCGTCCCCAACAAGGACACGCGCCGCACCGGGACGCCGGACACCTGCGAGCCGGACAACTCCGCCTGCTACGACTCCGAAGGCAAGGAGATCCTGTGAGCGGGCTGCTGGAGCTGCGGGAGATCACCCGTACCTTCACCGTCCCCGACTCCGAGCCCCTGCACATCCTCACGGGAGTCAACCTGAGCGTCTCCCCCGGTGAGCACGTGGCCATCGTGGGACGCTCGGGAACGGGAAAGTCCACCCTGCTCAACATCTTGGGTCTCATCGACAAGCCGACATCGGGCCACTACACGCTCTCGGGCACCGACACCTCCCGGCTCGGGGAGAGTCGCCGCGCCCACCTGCGGGGGCAGACCTTCGGCTTCGTCTTCCAGTCCTTCAACCTCATCCCGGGACTGACCACCACCGAGAACGTGGCGGCACCCCTCCTGTACGACACCGGCAGGGCCTTCTGGACCCGCAGCGCACGGGCCGCCGAGCTGTTGGAGGCCGTGGGCCTGGGTGACAAGGTGGGCTCGCCCATCTCGCGCCTGTCGGGAGGTGAGCAGCAGCGGGTGGCCATCGCCAGGGCGCTGTCGCGCCGCCCCAGCGTCATCCTGGCTGACGAGCCCACCGGCGCCCTCGACGTCGACACCGGCAACTCGGTCATGACGCTCCTGGAGCGTCAGTGCGCCGAGAACGGTGCCGCCCTCATCATCATCACGCACGACCTGGCCGTAGCCGGCCGCGCCCACACCCAGTACCGGCTCGATCACGGCACCCTCACCCCGATCTCCGTCATGCGTCGCAAGGTCGGCAGCCTGGAGGAGTTCGGTGAGGTCGTCACCACCCCTCCGGCATCCCCCTACCCGTCCGCGCCCACCAGCCAAGAAGGAGCCTCATGAACGGCATTCTCACCGGATTCTTCGGCGCCATCGTCGAGGCCTGGGCCCAGCTGCGCATCGGCAAGCTGAGGGTCCTGCTGTCGCTGGTGGGCGTGGCGGCAGCGGTGGCGGCCATGACCTTCGTCATCGCCCTGGGTCAGGTCTCCGTCGACGCCATCAACAAGGTCAGCGAGAAGTACACCGGCCGCCCGGGCACGGTGACGATCAACGTCAGCCCCACCGGCAAGGGCCTGGACCAGGCCCTCCAGGCCGACGACGCCCCCGAGTCGAGCACCGGCGCAGACTCAGGTGCCAGCGGCGGCAGCGACGGTGCGGGCCGGACCGGTGGCGCAGGCAGTGCGGGCGCTGCGGGTGGCGCTGGTAGCGCGGGTGGAGGCTCCACGACCAGCGCTGCGACCGCGGCGAAGATCTCCACGGCGATGAACAGCTTCGTCGAGCGCTACGAGGTCAAGTCCTGGGCGACGACCTACACCTCCAATGTGCGCTTCTCCTTCCCCGACGGCGCTCGGAGCGTGCCCACCCAGACCGTGAGCCTGAGCTACGGGCTCCTGCACCACAAGACCGTCTCCCAGGGGCGCTGGTTCACCGCGCAGGACGAGGACGACCTCTCCCCGAGCATGGTCGTCACCCAGGGCTTCCTCGACGCACTGGGGATCCAGCAGCTCACCGAGCCGGTCACCATCACCTCCTTCTCCCCGGTGCAGACCTCCTTCACGATCGTCGGCGTCCTGGAGGCGGAGGACCTCTCCCTCATGGGCTGCAGCGGCGACCCCGAGCGGGACGCGGGCCTGCCGTGCACCCAGCCCGTGACCGCCTTCGCCCTCAACACGCCCTACGAGCACTGGCTGCCCAAGGACGCCGCCCGCCCCGCCCCCACACTGGAGATCTGGGCCGGTCAGGACGGCGCGAAGGAGGTCGCCAGCCTGGCCAAGAAAGACCTGGACGCGCGCTTCGGTCAGGGCTCGACCCAGGCCGAGGACAACCTCCAGAGCGGCGGCTTCAGCTCCAGCGCGAACACCTTCACCCAGGTGGTCACGGCCGCCGGCGTGTTCGTCATGCTGCTGGGGGCCCTGAGCCTGGTCAACATCTCACTGGTGACCGTGCGCCAACGCATCCACGAGATCGGGGTGCGGCGCTCCTTCGGAGCGACGAGCCGACGCATCTTCTTCTCCATCATGCTGGAGTCGGTGGTGGCCACCG
>ERZ772948.1841-NODE-1841-length-11563-cov-9.569691_pt1 | contig 11563 bp, 11 predicted proteins | sample MGYA00511945_ERZ772948 | MGnify/ENA primary metagenome ERZ772948 (study PRJEB29015, sample SAMEA2737927) | human oral metagenome | biome: human oral; feature: human-associated habitat; material: dental | place: China | collected 2141 ... | reverse complement strand
AACCGCTGGCGATGCGGGGAAGGCCGGGGGGACCGCTGGCGATGGGGGGAAGGCCGGGGGGACCGCTGGGGGCTGGGCCGCTGTCGGCTGGGGCGCCGAGGGCTGGGCGGACGGCACGACCCCGTAGGAGCCGTAGGCGGACGGCACTGACGGCACTGACGGTGCCGAGGGCGCCGTCGGGTAGGCGCGGGTGTCCGGGACCTGAGGAGGCTGCGGGGACTGCGAGGCTGGTGGGGCCTGCTGCTCCGGGGGGAGCCAGTAGACCGGCTCGGGCTGCGCAGGCGCGGCAGGGTCGACGGGCCCCGCGGGCCCCGCGGGCCTTATGGGCTCGGCGTAGCCCTGATAGCCGGGGGCGTAGCCCTGGTAACCAGTGCCGGACTGGTAGCCGCCGCCGGTCTGACCGCCCGCGTGGCCCGGCCCGGATGCGGCGCCGGGGGCACCCGAGTAAGGACCAGCGCTGGTGAGGTCGCCGGGGACCGGGAGCGTTCGCGCCGACTGCGCGGCTGCGGCGTCGGCGGAGGCGGAGCGCCACTCGGCACCGGACGGGGCGCTGGGGGACGGAGTGGGATCGGCCGCGCCAGGAGCGGCGGCGTCACCGGAAGCCGGCGCGGCGGACGGCACAGCGGACGGCCCCATGGCGCTGGGGATCGACGGCGGCCCACTGACGGCGAGGGCCTCGTCGGGGTCGATGTCCACCGCGGCCGGGGCTCCCGCGCTGGTCCACGTCCTGTGGGCGTCCGCACCGAGCGCCTCCCACTGGTCGTCGGAGGCGAAGGCCATCGCATCGAGGGCGTCGATGGGGCTGAAGTTGGTGTCGTTGGGGCCACGCAGGATCGCCCCGGTGATGTCGCCCTTGAGGACGTACCAGCGGGAGTCCTGGCCGACCCGCACATGCATGGGGGCGAGAACCTCATCGCCGTACTGGGTGCCCACCAGCCACACGGCCGCGCTGATGCAGGTGACCGCGGGGGCCTGCCCGTCGACCGGCGTCACTTCCTGGCCGTTGATGGTGATGACTCCGGCGGAGTCGACCTCAGCCTGGATGACCGGGTGGGTGAAGGCCATGCCCAGGAGGTCGGGGGTCATCTTCTGCATGGCGGTGTCCTTCTTCGGGGATGCGTCGGGGAGGAGACAGGGGCGGCGCCCAGGGCCGCGGCGAGTCGTTTCCAAGAGAGACGGCGACGGCAGGGGACGCCACTGTCCTCGATCCTCGGACGAGGCAGCACCACCTGCGAGGCGGCGCTGAAGATAACGGTACCATCACGATGTTTCGCCCGATATGTGCTGGATTTCGCATCCCAGGCGCCCTCGCGGCGCCGTCGGGGACTCCGCCTCAGGCGGCGCCCGCCCGAAAAGCAGGGACTACTAGAAGAGACCGCCGCTCATGACGTGCTCCCACTCCGCGGCCCGATCCGCGCGGCGCCCGGCGCCGATGAGGATCTGCTGGGCGGCGGGCACGTCCTCCACGATCATCGCCGCCATCGCCTGGGCGGTGCCGGAGCGGCGGCCCCAGCTCTTGCGGGCGGCGTCGAGCGCCATGCCCGCATCCCCCCACTCCCCCAGGCCCGAGCGCAGGGCGGTGACGAGCGTGTACGCCGCGGCGCGGCGCCGCCACCCCTCCCCACTCGGGGCGGGGTGCTGGGCGCGCAGGCGGACGACGAGCTCGTCGTCGGTCTCGAGGTGGACGAGCCAGCCGGAGTGGAGGAGGAGGTCGCCGGCGCCGTCGAGGCCGGCTTTCCACGCGCGGCGGGCGGCGACGGCGGGGGCCGGGGTGTCCGTGAAAGTCGGGACGGTGGCCGCCCACTCCCCCAGCCACACGGCGTCGACGATGGCGGCCAGGTCCGCGCCGTCCAGCGCGGCGTGATCGACGAGCTCGGCGGCCTGGTCGCACTGCTCCTGCGCCGAGCGGGCCCGCTCCTCGTCGAGCTCGTCGGCGACGAGCCGGGCGACGGCGGGCGACATCGGCTGCGGAGTGAAGGAGGAGAAGGAGGGGTCAGTGGTCACGGGGTCGCTCCTTCAGGGCCGAGGCGCTCAGGGCGGCCAGGCGCCGCCGGCACCAGCGTAGAGGAGGGGCCCGATGGGGCGCGGGGGCGGTCCCGAACCGGTCTCGATCCTGTTTTCGACCGGTCTCGGCGGGAGGGGGCAACAGGAGGGGTGGCCGCCGTCGAGAGACCGGAGAACCTCCGACGGCGGCCACCGCGAGCTCCGCACCACTGGAGCCGACCTGTTAATGATAACGGTTCTCGGCTAGGATGTCACGCGTCCAATCCGATCCCCTGCGAGGAGTCCTCATGACCAACCCCGACCAGCTCGCCCGCATCCACTCCGCCCCCGGCTTCATCGCCGCCCTCGACCAGTCCGGCGGCTCCACACCCAAGGCCCTTGCCGCCTACGGCGTCGGCGCCGACCGCTACAGCAACGACGCCGAGATGTTCGACCTCGTCCACGCCATGCGGACCCGCGTCATCACATCCCCCTCCTTCACCTCCGAGAGGATCATCGGCGCGATCCTCTTCGAGCGCACGATGGACGGCGCCATCGAGGGCCGCCCCACCGCCAAGTACCTGTGGGACGTCAAGGGCATCGTCCCCTTCCTCAAGATCGACAAGGGCCTGGCCGAGCGCGCCGACGACGCCCAGGTCATGAAGCCCATGCCCGAGCTCGACTCGCTGCTGGACCGCGCCGTCGCCGCCGGCATCTTCGGCACCAAGGAGCGCTCCGTCATCCACGGCGCCAACCCCGCCGGAGTCAAGGCGGTGGTCGACCAGCAGTTCGAGGTGGCGAGGAAGGTCCTGGCCAAGGGCCTCGTGCCGATCATCGAGCCCGAGGTCTCCATCTCCGCCCCGGACAAGGCCGAGGCCGAGGCGCTGCTGCGCGACGCCCTGGTCGCGGGCCTAGACGCCCTGCCCGAGGACGCCGTCGTCATGCTCAAGCTGACGATCCCCTCCGAGGACGGCTTCTACAGCCCGCTCATGGAGCACCCCCGGGTGGCGCGCGTCGTGGCGCTGTCCGGCGGCTACCCGCGCGAGGAGGCCAACGAGCGCCTGTCGCGCAACCCCGGTCTCATCGCCTCCTTCTCCCGCGCGCTGCTGGAGGGACTGAGCGACGGGCAGTCCCAGGAGGAGTTCGACGCGACCCTCGCCGCCACGATCGACGGCGTCTACCGCGCCTCCATCGCCTGAGCGGAGCGGCTGGCGCGGGCAGGCGCGGGCAGGCACGGGTGAGCGCCCGAACCGCCTGCCGCGCCGCGCGCTGATGGCTGCGTTCTCCCCGACGGGTGCCGTTCACACCGATGGCTGCCGCCAGCACCTTCGGGTGCGGTCTCCCCGCACCCGAAGGTGCTGGCGGCACCCGTCAGTGCCAGAGGCACCCGCGAGTGCGGGCGGCGCCCCTCGGCGAAGGCGGCACAATGGCCCTATGCCCAGCGCCTGGACCCTCGCGCTTCTGGCCGCCCTGTGCCTCATCCTCGCGGCGGCCTGCGGCATCGTGGCCCGACTGCGCCACCTCCTGCGCTTATCGCGCCTGGATAACGCCCGCCTGCGCACCGCCGCCCAGGACCGGGCCACCCCTCGTGACGTCCTGGCGCACGAGATCCGCACGCCGCTCGCCCTCATCGGCGCCTCGGCCGAGCTCCTCGCCGAGGAGACCCCCGGGGAGCTCAACGAGGCGCAGCGGAGATTCGTCCACACGATCCAGGACAATGCCCGCCAGGCCCAGCAGATGGCCGAGGACTTCCTCACCGAGGCCCGCCTCGGCCACGAGCTGTTCTCCCTGCGCCTGGCGGACGTCGAGTTGCGCGGCCTCGTGCGCGAGCTCATCCAGGAGCTGCGCCGCACCGCGAGCAACCCGATCCGCCTGGAGGAGCGCGGCCGCCCGATCCGCGCGCATGCCGACCACCGCCTCCTGCGCCAGGCCATCGCCAACACAGTCACCAACGCCCTGCGCCACTCCCCCGAGGGCAGCGCCGTGACGGTGCGCGTGAGCGCTGAGACCGAGGACGCGCTCATCACCGTCATGGACGACGGCCCGGGCATGACCCCGGACGAGCGCAGCCACGCCTTCGAGCCCTACGCCACGACCAACCCGCTCGCGGCGCCCGCCAGCCGAGGAGCGGGCCTCGGGATGCTCGTCACGCAGCGCATCATGGAGGCGCATGAGGGCGGCGTGCTCATCGATTCGATCATGGCCAAGGGCACCACCGTCTACCTCTCCCTCCCCCTGCGCCCACGCGCCCTGACCAAGGAGGGCCAGCCAGCATGATCGCAGTCCCAACCCCACCATCACTCACCGCGCTCGTCGTCGACGACGAGCCGCAGATGGTCTACATCATCACCTTCGCCCTCGAGACCCAGGGCTTCACCTGCGTGACCGCCTCCAGCGCGGAGGAGGCCTGGACGATCCTGTCCGATCAGGCGATCGACCTCGTCATCCTCGACGTCATGCTCCCAGGTGCCAGCGGCGTCGAGCTGTGCCGCCGCATCCGGGCCTCCGGGATCGGAGCGCCCATCATCCTGCTCACCGCCCTGGGCGACGAGCCCGACCGGATCGCCGGGCTCGAGGCCGGGGCCGACGACTACGTGGCCAAGCCCTTCTCCCCCCGCGAGCTCGCCCTGCGGGCCCGCGCGGTCACCCGGCGCGCCGGGGCGGGGCCGGAGGCGATCGAGAACGGGCCCCTGCGAGTCTCCACGCTTACCGGCCGGGTCTCCTGGGCCGGGCGCTCCATCCCCCTTCCGGACACCGAGGCCAGGCTGCTCGCGGCCCTCGCCCGCCGCCATGACACGGTCATCACCTGGCAGGACCTCCTCGGTGAGGTCTGGGGCGCGAGCGACGACGCCGGAGGCAAGGAGATGGTGCGCACCACCGTCTACCGCCTGCGCCGCCACCTCCAGGCCCGGGGCATCAGCCCCGAGATCGTCGTCTCCGCGCGCGGCCGCGGCTACCTCATGCCCCGGCTCGACGGCGCGTGAGCCGTGACAGCTGTATGACAGTGCTGTCACTATCCGTGATCGTCGAAGCATGGAACGTGACGGCGCTCACGGCCCATGATGAATGTGATCGGCGCAATGAGGCGCCGCTGAGAACTGAAAGGCAATCCCATGCTCTCCCTCCGCCGTCGCGCGACCGCCGCTGTCCTCCTCACCGCCAGCCTCAGCCTCGCCGGATGCGCGGGCACCACCGATTCCTCCTCCGGCGGCGACGGCGATGGCCCCATCACCATCGCCTGCGGCGCCATGGAGGACCTCTGCCAGGCCTGGACCAACGCCTTCACCGCCGACACCGGTATCCAGGCCACCTACGTGCGCCTCTCCTCCGGTGAGACCGTCGCCCGCCTGGCCTCGGCCAAGGACAGCCCCGAGTTCGACGTCTGGCACGGCGGGCCCGTCGACGGCTATGGGGAGGCCGTCAACCAGGGGCTCATCGAGGCCTACAAGTCCCCCGAGGCGGAGAAGATCCCCGCCCAGTACAAGGACGCCGACGGCAACTGGACCGGCGTGTACATCGGCGCGCTCGGCTTCTGCTCCAACAAGACCCAGCTCGACAAGCTCGGCGTCGAGGTCCCCGACTCCTGGGACGACCTCCTCGACCCCGCCCTCAAGGGCCAGGTCTCCACGGCCCACCCCTCGACCTCCGGCACCGCCTTCACCACCCTGTGGACCCAGGTCACCCGCCTGGGAGGTGAGGACGCCGGCCTGGAGTACATGAAGAAGATGCACAACAACGTGCTCCAGTACTCCAAGTCCGGCACCGCCCCCGGTCAGATCGCGGGGCGCGGCGAGGTCGCCGTCGGCCTGGTCTTCTCCCACGACTGCGTGAAGTACCAGGAGGAGGGCATGACCGACCTCCAGGTCTCCTTCCCGAAGGAGGGCACGGGATACGAGGTCGGCGGCGTCGCCCTCGTGGCCAACTCGAAGCACAAGACCTCCGCGCAGAAGTACATCGACTGGGCCATCTCCGCCAAGGCGCAGAACGTCGGCCAGACCGTGGGCTCCTACCAGGCGCTGACCAACCCCGACGCCACCCCGAGCGACAAGAGCGTGGATCTGTCCACCCTCACCCTCGTCGACTACGACTTCACAGCGGCCGCCAAGGCGAAGTCGGAACTCACCGCCCGCTTCGACGAGGAGATCGCCGCCGCCCCCAAGGAGTGACGGCGCGGTCGGCGTCTGAGTTAAGGACATCACTATGACTGCCATCCCCCTCACCACCCCCGGGGGCGCCGCCCCCGCCACCCCAGCCGGCCCGGCCTCTCGCAGCCAGGCGCCGGCGGGGCGGCGGGCCCGCACCCGCGTCAAGCAGGACCCGGTGACGATCGCGATCCTCGTCGTCGTCCTGGCCGCCCTCATCGCCCTGGTCCTCCTGCCGCTGGCCCGCGTGCTCGGCGAGGCCGTGTCCGGCAAGGGCATGGCCGTGCTGCGCAACATCATCAGCTCGTCGGCCAACCGCAAGACCGTGCTCAACACGCTCGTCCTGGGCGTCGTCGTGGGCGCCGTCGGGACCCTCGTCGGCTTCCTGCTGGCCTATGCGCAGGTGCGCCTGCGCTTCCGCGGCAAGCGGCTCTTCCACCTCATCTGCCTGCTCCCCGTGGTTTCCCCGCCCTTCGCGGTGGCGACGGCGGCCATCACCCTGTTCGGTCGCAACGGCATCATCTCCACCCAGATGCTCGGCCAGCACTGGAACATCTACGGGCTCAACGGATTGACCCTCGTGCTCGTGCTGTCCTTCTTCCCGGTGGCGTACATGAACCTGGTGGGCATGCTCCGCAGCCTCGACCCGGCCATGGAGGAGGCGGCAGCCTCGCTGGGCGCCTCGCGCTGGACGGTCTTCCGCACAGTCACCCTGCCGATGCTCGTGCCGGGCCTGGGCGCCTCCTTCCTCCTGTTGTTCACCGAGGCGATCGCGGACCTGGCCAACCCCCTGGTCATCGGCGGGGACTTCACGGTGCTTGCCTCGCGGGCGTACATCGCCATCACCGGCGAGTACAACACGGCCGCCGGCGCCGCCTACTCCCTCGCGCTGCTCGTGCCCTCGCTGCTCGTCTTCCTCATCCAGCGGTACTGGTCCGGGCGCTCCTCCACGGTCACGGTGACCGGCAAGCCGGCCGGCTCCTTCAAGCTCCTGGGCGGGCCGGCCCGCATCCCGCTGCTGGCAGTGAGCGGGGCGATCCTCGCCCTCGTGCTGGCCATCTACGCCGCGGTCGTCGTCGGCGGCTTCGTGGAGATCCTGGGGGTCAACAACGCCTTCACCACGCGGCACTTCGACTACGTGCTCTCGGGCATCGGCAATGACGCCATCGTCGACACCACGATCCTGGCGCTCCTGGCCACCCCGGTGGCGGGCCTGCTGGGGATGCTGGTGGCCTGGCTCGTCGTCGTGCGCATGAGGCGCGGCGCGGGAATCGTCGACTTCCTCGGGATGCTGGGGCTCGCCGTGCCGGGCACGGTCATCGGCATCGGCTACCTCGTCACCTTCAACAAGCCGGTGGCGATGTTCGGCTCCAACATCATCCCGCCACTGGCCGGCGGCGGGGCCGTCATGGGCGGCGCCCTGGCGATCGTCATGGTGTACACGGCGCGCTCCATGCCCGCGGGCCAGCGCTCCGGCATCGCCTCCCTGCACCAGATCGACAAGGCGATCGACGAGGCCTCGACGTCGCTGGGCGCCTCGGGCGCGCAGACCTTCCGGCGCGTCACCCTGCCGCTCATCCGGCCGGCGTTCCTCACCGGCCTCGTCTACGCCTTCGCGCGCTCGATGACGACGCTCTCCCCGATCATCTTCATCACGACGCCGCACACGAAGATCATGACCTCCCAGATCCTCGCCGAGGTCGACGCCGGGCGCTTCGGCAACGCCTTCGCCTTCTGCACGATCCTCATCGTCATCGTCATGACCGTCATCGGCGGCCTCAACCTCCTCATGCGGGGCCGCGCCGGCCACGCCCGCAGCGAGGCCGGCTAGCGCCAGCCACCGGCGCCGTCGGCGCTGGCGTCCCACCGCCGCGCCGCCGGACCAGCGCCGGCACGCCAACCGGCACCCGCATCCCCTACGAGCACACTGAGCCAAGGAGGCTCCCCATGTCCACACCCACCACGCCCGGGCCCGACGGCGGACCCGCCACCACCGGCCGCCTCGAGCTGCGCGACGTCGTCAAGGTCTTCTCCAATCGGGGCAAGGATGTCTACGCCGTCCACGGCGTCAGCCTCGACATCGCCCCCGGCGAGTTCGTCACCCTGCTGGGCCCCTCGGGCTGCGGCAAGACGACGACGCTGCGCATGATCGCCGGATTCGAGGACACCACCTCCGGCCAGGTGGTCCTCGACGGCCAGAACATGGTGTCACTGCCGCCCAACAAGCGGCCCATGTCCATGGTCTTCCAGTCCTACGCCCTGTTCCCGCACCTGAGCGTGCGCGAGAACATCGCCTACGGGCTCAAGCTGCGCCACACCAAGCCCGAGGAGATCCGCGAGCAGGTGGAGATCGCGCTGACCTCGATGAACCTCAACTCCCTGGCGGATCGCGCGCCGAACGAGCTCTCCGGCGGGCAGCAGCAGCGCGTGGCCCTGGCCCGCGCCATGGTCATGCGCCCCAAAGTGCTGCTCTTCGACGAGCCCCTGTCCAACCTCGACGCCAAGCTGCGGGTGCGGATGCGCCTGGAGATCCGCCGCCTCCAGCAGCGCATGGGCATCACCTCGATCTACGTCACGCACGACCAGGCCGAGGCCATGACGATGTCGGACCGGATCGTCGTCATGAACGCCGGGACGATCGAGCAGGTGGCCACGCCGGAGGAGATCTACCGGCGGCCGGCGAGCGTGTTCGTCGCCGACTTCATCGGCCGGGCGAACTTCCTGGCGGCCACCGCGCGGGACGTCGGCGGCGGGCGCTGCTCGGCGCGGGTGCTCGGCGCGGATCTCCAGGCGGCCTGCCACGAGGGCGTCTCCGCGGGCAGCGGCGTCACAGTGATCGTGCGGCCCGAGTCGGTGCGGCTGAGCCCGGGCACGGGTGAGGGCGCGGGCGGCAGCGAGCTCGTCGGCGCGCACGGCCGGGTGCTGTCCTCGGTGTTCTACGGCGATCACGTCGAGTACGAGGTGGAGACGGAGGCCGGCACGATCCTGTGCGTGGAGTCCGATCCCGAGCCCTCCTCCGTCCACGCCGAGGACGACGACGTCATGGTCGCCGTCGAGGCCTCCCGCGCCTGGGTCCTCCCCGAGGAGCGCGAGGCCGACGACGAGTAGGCGGAGCCGCAGGTGCGCTTTCCACTGACAGGTGCCGCCAGCACCGAGAGGCGCGTTCTCACCGCACTTCTCGGTGCTGCGCGCACCCGTCGGTGGAGGATGCACCCGTCAGCGGCTCAGAGGTTGACCTGGCGGGAGATGATGCCGGCCTTGGCGCGGCGGGCGTCGGCGTCCAGGGGGGCATCGTCCGCGAGCGCGGCGTCGAGGCGCTTGGCCATCGCCTGCATGGGCTTGGTGAGGTCGGCCGCGGTCATGCCGGGGAGGAGCTCCCACACGGGGATCGCCAGGCCGCAGGCGCGGAAGGCGCCGATGAAGCGCACGCCCTCGGCGAGGTCGGACTCGCGCGCGGCGTGGACGCGGGCGAAGGCGTTGAAGAAGTCGTCCTCGTCCTCCCCGCGCACCCAGCGCACGAACTCCTTGCCGTTCATGGCGCACCAGTAGGCGTGCTCCACCCCGGGCACGGGCTCAGTGGGGGCGATGTCCCCCTTGGCCTCCTCGATGACGCGCATCGTGTCCGGGTCCTCGCGCTGCTCGGCGGTGAGCCAGAAGCCGAAGGACTCGTGGACGGTGAACTCGGAGTCGAAGGAGGGGTCGAGCATGTCCTGCAGGCGCGGGCCGGGCTCGGGCAGGGCGTTCGCGGTCAGCCCCGTTCCGGGCTCCAGGCCGAGGGTGGTCTGGAGGGCGGCGGCGACGTCGCGGGAGGCGTCCCCGGAGTGCAGGGAGGTCTGCATCGCGATGAGGACCTCCCCGTCGGCGCGCTTGAGGCCCTGGGCGAGCTCGGGCAGGAGGCTCGCGAAGGTGATCTCGGTGCCGCCGTGCTCCTCGGTGAGGCGGGCGGTGAGGGTGGCGGCCGGGATGAGCTGCATCATCGCGACAAGCTCCTCCTCGTCCGCCAGGTCCTCGAAGGGGCGGGCGACGAAGGGGACCTGCTGCTTCTTGGGGGCCTTGGCGGCGTCGGACTGACGGCGCTGGCGCTTCTTCTTCGACATGCGCGCAAGACTACCGGGCAGCGGCGTGATCGCACCGCAGGCCCCAGCGGCTAGGACTTCTTCTTCCCCTTCTTCTCCGAGTCCCGCGAGCCGTCGTAGGCTTCCAGGATCCGCTCGATCGGGCTGGAGTACTGCGACGCCGTCGCCAGGCCGCTCCAGCGCACGCGCGCGGCCCGGATGCCCGGGGAGAAGTCATTGAGGCGGATGGTGGCGGCGGGGTTGTAGGAGCCCGCCGACGGCGCGACCGCCAGCCCGCCACTAGCATCGCCGCCGCCGTCGGCCCCCTCGTCCTCCCACGTGCCGGAGTACTCGAAGCGGTCATCGTCGTCGGGCAGCTTCCAGGTGCTGATGTACTTCCGGTAGTACTCGAGCCCCTCCTTCTTGCCACCCGAGCCCTCGGCGGCGAGCGCGCCGCGGGCAAGGGCGTCGGCGCGGCCGCGGATCTCGGCCGCCATCGCGTCGAGCTCGTCGAGGGCGGCGCCGGGGGCCAGGGAGCCGGAAGCGAGCCGAGCGCGCAGGGCGGTCAGCCGAGCGCCGCAGACGCGGCCCAGCCAAGCTCGGAGTCGATGGTGGCGGCGCTGACGGCGTCGCCCGCCTCCTCGCTAAGCGCGCGGAAGGTGCCCAGGTCCTCGCACAGGGGCCCGCACTCGTTCTCCCAGACCTCCTCCCAGCCGGGGGCCAGGGTGAGGAGGGTGGCGGCGTTGTGGACGGCGTCATGGATGGCGCTCAGGCCGGCGACGTCGTCGCCCAGCTTGCTGGTTGCCTCGCTCATGGCGGGGTCGTACCAGTCGATCCAGCGCATCCGGCCCATGCCCGCCACGAGCTTGCCGATGTGGCGCTGGCGCCCCTCGTACCAGTTCAGGCGATTGAGGACCTGGGCGCCGTGGGCGTCATCGGCGGGGATGCGGGCGGCGTCGGCCCGCGCGTAGAACTCCTGGGCCTGGCGCAGCCGCTTGCGGCCCTGCCTCAGCGGGGAGATGAACTGGTCCTCCACGATGAGGGCGCCGCAGCCGAGCAGTACGACGACGACGATCCAGGCGTCCACGTCGAGGTCCAGCATGAGCGCGCCGACGATGGGGATGATGAAGAACATCGCCGTGATGACGCCCATGGGGACGAGGGCGCGGAGGGCTGCGGGAATGTGGTTGGGGAACTCACGGCCGCAGGTTACCCGCCCCGGGATCGCGCCGTTTCAGGGGCGGACGGCGATGGCCTCGATCTCCACGCCGGCGCCCAGGGGCAGGGCGGCGACGCCGAAGGCGGCCCGGGCGGGCAGGACCTCGCCCGTGAAGTAGCGGGCGTAGACCTCGTTGACGGCGGCGAAGTCGGCGATGTCGGCGA
>ERZ772948.1840-NODE-1840-length-11568-cov-10.336576_pt1 | contig 11568 bp, 12 predicted proteins | sample MGYA00511945_ERZ772948 | MGnify/ENA primary metagenome ERZ772948 (study PRJEB29015, sample SAMEA2737927) | human oral metagenome | biome: human oral; feature: human-associated habitat; material: dental | place: China | collected 2141 ... | reverse complement strand
GAATTGCAATACCGCCATTAAGTAATGTGTTACTGGATATGATTAAAGGTTCGTCTCTTGTTGCGATGATTTCACTACCAGATATTTTCCAAAATGCAAAAATTGTAGGTGGTCGTGAACAAAACTATATGACGGTTTATATTTTAGTAGCAATTATTTACTGGATTATCTGCTTGCTTTTTGAGCAAGGGCAACGATATTTAGAAAAGAAAATGGCACTTTAATAGAAAATAGTACAGAGAGCTGTGTAAAAGCAGTTCTCTTTTTTTTATAAAACGTTGAAACTATTTGAAGTATAGGCGTTTCTTCGTTAAAATAAATAGGACTCAAAAGAACAATGGTTATCGGAAAGGACACTTATGAATACAAAGACTATTTGGGAGCAACATGGCTTCCACACATTAACACCGATACAAGAAAAAACGCTGGAACTGATTAAAGAGGGGACAGATATCGTAGCCATCTCACCAACAGGGACTGGAAAAACATTAGCGTATATCGTTCCTATTTTGGAAAGAGTTAAAGCAGATAGGACACTCCAAGCTCTTATTGTGGCACCTTCACAAGAATTAGCCCAACAAATTGGAACAGTGATTAGAGAATGGAAATCGTCAGAAATCCGTGTACAAGTTTTAGCGGGTGGAGCAAACGTTAAACGACAAGTAGAGAAGTTAAAAGAAAAACCAGAAATTGTTGTCGGAACTCCTGGACGCTTACTCGAACTATCTAAACTTCGTAAATCACTTTTGTTTATTGCAGCCTTTTTACTGACATCATTGCACATGACTGCTACCAATCGTGACTCATTAGCACTGACACCTCCAATGGGTTTTATGACCTGGAACAAATATAAGGAGGACATCAACGAACAACTTATTCGACAAATTGCCGACAAGATGGCGGCTGATGGCTATGCTGAAGCTGGATATAAATACATCTTCATTGATGATGCATGGCAGGGAGGGCGCGACAAACGCAATAACATTATCCCAGATCCAAAGAAGTTCCCAAGCGGAATCAAGGCACTTGCCGACTATGTTCACTCAAAAGGTTTACTACTCGGTATCTACTCTGATGCCGCCCAGCTCACTTGTGCAGGCTACACAGCCAGTTACGGTTTTGAGGAACAAGATGCCAAGACCTTTGCCGAATGGGGAATAGACTATCTGAAATACGACTACTGCCACGCACCTTCTGACAGTGCCGTTGCCCACGAACGCTATAAGAAGATGGCTGATGCACTACAGAATTCAGGTCGTAAGATTGCCTTGGGTGTCTGCGAATGGGGACAGCTGAACCCAGAGTTGTGGGCTCGTCAGGCTGGTGGTTCGCTCTGGCGTGTGAGCTATGACGTGCGTGATATGTGGAAAGACATCGTGAAGCAGGGAGGTATGGGTATCATCGATATCATCAACATTACCGAACCACTTTATAAATACGCGGGACCAGGTCACTGGCTCGACATGGATATGCTCGTCGTTGGACTCGATGGAAAGGGTGGACCCTCAAGCGATTTAGGTGGTGTAGGCTGTACTTATACAGAATATCAGACACAGATGTCTATGTGGTGCATGTTCGCTTCACCATTGGCAGTAAGCCACGACATCTTGAACGAGAACGCTGAAACACGTCGTATCCTCCTCAATAAGGAGATTATTGCCATCAATCAAGATGTACTTGGCGAGGCTGCTCATAGAGTTGACTTTCCTGGTGCATGCCGTGTCTACCTCCGAAACCTAAGTGGAAACCGTCAGGCAATTGCCATTATGAATCCTTCTGACACGCCTCAGCGTGTTCAGTTGCCACTTTCTATCCTCGGTAATGCGAAGGAATACAATTTCAGAGACGTATGGGAGTATAAGACAAGTCGTCAACGTAAGGCGTGGCAAGCTACCTTACAACCTCATGAAACAAAGGTTTTTACGGTTACAACACGCTAAACCGCACATTATTTTATAAAGAAAAGCATTAAAAGACAACATCTTTTTATCCCCAACAACTGGCACAGCATATTCCTGCTGTGCCAGTTTTGTATTCCAATAACACCCTTTTATTATCATTGTAAGCTATTATTTAACATCGTGTTATTGGTCCGCACCAATGGTGCGAACGGCTAACACCAATGGTGCGGATGCTTAGCACCAATAGTGCGAAGAATAAAACACCCTACAATTTGTTGTTAGTATTAAAACAACTCACGCCTACATCGACTTACAATTCCCCTTTTCAGTAATCACTCCCCTCTCCTTTCGGAGAGGGGCTGGGGGTGAGGCTTTTTATTTAATTTCCCCTATTCATTTGTTAATATCATGCTTTTTGTCTATATTTGTACTTTGTAACAAATACAAATTAGATAAATTCAGCAAAAAAATGAAAGCTATAGAGATTCTTTTTCCTGTTTTCTTTATGATGTTCCTCGGTTGGTTGAGCCACAGAAGAGGTTGGGTAACAGCAGGACAGAACGAAGGAGCGAAGTCATTGGTATTTAATATTCTTTTCCCACTGCTCGTCTTTCACGTGCTTGTAAAAGCAGAGTTATCGACGAATTTCATTTATGAGATTCTCTTTTTAGATGCCGCTTGGATTCTTGTCTACCTGATAGGTAAGAGCATAGCAAAGCCCATTAGTGGTCGTTATGCCCGATTGGCACCTTTCCTACTGATGACATGTGAGGGAGGCAGCGTTGCCCTACCCCTTTATATCGCATTGGTAGGAGCAGAACACGCTGTGAATATCATCACTTTTGACGTTGCTGGTATCCTCATCAACTTTGGACTTGTGCCAGCACTCGTCACCCGTCAGACCTCAAAGGATGTGGCTTTCCTTCCTATGGCGAAACGAATTATTACAGCCCCTTTCATCATTGCCGTTATCGTGGGTATTCTCGTCAATATGTCGGGTTTGTACCAATGGCTGATGGAAAACGAACTTCATAGAATCTATGACGGTACGATGGATATGGCAATGACACCTATTGCGAGCATTATCCTTTTCACCCTCGGCTATGGTTTCCACCTGCGTGCAGCACAGCTCAAGCCACTTTTGGCATTGACAGTGGTGCGCCTTCTATTGTGTGGAGCTATCGTAGGAGCCTTCTTCCTCTTGTTCCCAGAATTGATGACAGTGAAGATATTCCTCGTTGGCGTACTACTTTACTTTGCTTGTCCAACAGGTTTTCCCGTACCGCTACAGATAGAAAGCCTATGCAAGGATGAGGATGACGAAAGCTTTATGTCGGCTTTCATCTCTATCTTCATCGTGGTGGCAATGATTGTTTACACATTGATTACATTGCTATTGATATAAATTTAAGGAGTTAAGGAGCAAAAGAACATGAACGATAACGTAAAGAGTCCGTGGCCAGGACCAGCGGGAATGATACCCGTAACAAGTGGCAAAGCAGATGATGCAAATGTATTTAACCGCAATTACTTGGATTCTATCCATGTGGAGATGCGTGTTATTGATGCCGTCGAGCCAACATTGAAGACAGTTATCTTCGGTGAAGAGTTTGATTCACCAATTATGATGCCTGCCTTCTCGCATCTAAATAAGGTGTTGAAAGACGGCAAGAAACCAATGTTAGAGTATGCACGTGCTGCCAAAAAGCTGAATACAGTCAACTGGGTAGGTATGGAACCTAACGAGGAATATGCTGAAATCGCAGCTGAAGGAGCAAGAACAGTGAGAATCATTAAGCCGTTCGCTGACCATAGTATCATCCTTGATGAGATTCAGTTTGCTATCAAACACGGTGCGATAGCTGTCGGTGTAGACATTGACCACGTTCCTGGTACAGACGGGCGGTATGATGTTGTAGACGGTATTCCACTCGGTCCTATCATGCTTTCAGACCTCAAAGAATACGTGAAGGCTGCTGGTAACGTACCATTCGTTGCCAAAGGCGTACTCTCTGTGCAGGATGCCTTGAAGTGTAAGGAGGCTGGTTGTGCAGCGATTGTAATCTCTCATCACCATGGGCGTATTCCTTTCGGTATTGCGCCGTTGATGGTTCTACCTAAGATTAAGGCAGCATTGGAAGGAAGCGGCATCGCAATCTTCGTTGACTGTGGTATTGATACAGGCTACGATGCTTATAAAGCACTTGCATTAGGTGCTGATGCCGTAGCTGTGGGTAGAGGAATCCTCAAGCCATTGCTGCAACAAGGAGCAGAAGGAGTTGAAGAGAAAGTACAAAAAATGAACGAACAACTTTCAGAGCTGATGATGTACACCTGCGTGAAAGATACTCGTTCATTCGATGCGTCTGTGCTTTATATCTAAAGAAATAGCATCTATAGGAACTACTTACTATTCCTATAGATGCTATGTTTATTTTAATGTGTAGCCTGATAATAACGGTTACTACTAAGAGAACTTGTCACATTCAAGTTGGTTGATGGGTCAGATATTGTTATACCAGAATAAGTCTGGATAGGTATTACATCTCCACTACGACTACGAATAGCGGTATAATATGATGTTGTATTGCCTTTCTCAGGAACAAGGAGCTTGAGTTGTTGATTAAATCTCGTCAACAGTTGTGGTTCATTCTGCGCAAGTTTACGCACATAATCACCCATATCATAGAATATTGAAGGGACGTAACCATCCATACTCTGAATGTCACTCTCCACGACGGTTGAGAGAGAACTTGATGCGTTTATCTCCTTCATGATGTTGACCATACCCTCAACCTGCGAACAATCAATTACACTAATTGTACCATAAGGATAAGGAGTATTCTCATACTTGTAGTTACTATAGAAGTTGATGAAGTTAGTACAGATACTGTGATAATCTGGATTCACCTTTGAGAGTTCATTCCACAGTAGTTTATAAGGCATACCATAAGCCATAATCTCCGTTGGACTACCAATGATATGGTGCGTTGCATTACGGAGTTCGTAGGCAACTTCGATACCTGTCATATTACAGTCATCAAAGAGGATGTATTGGAACTTACCAATACCTGAGTCTTCTATACCCTTGTCGAATTCAGAAATGTTCGTCTGATAAGCATCACCACCTAACCAACGGGTTGGTGGTCCGGCCTTACCAGCATTTTTATTAAGCCCGAAAGGTGAGGCTACAGAACGATTAATGCGTGTGCTTGGCTTGGCAGGTATCCATCCCATACCATGACAACCGACTATCATTGAGTAATACTTAGCTGGTGCTTCTTGCTTAACTCGCTTCAACAGGGTTGTTATCCACTCTGCAGAATTCAGCTTTAAGCCAGCTAATTTATTGTTGTAGATAGCAACAGTATCGTCTACACAGCTTCCATTCTTATACTGAACATTAATTAAAGCACCCTTATTCACCTTCGTAGAGATAAATATCATAAGTCTCTTGTTGCCAAGTCCACCTTGGTTAACAATCGCACTCTTTATGTCTTGTATATTGGTGAGGAAGAAGCTATAAAGCCCAGAATCGGTATCACTAACACCCGACCATGGCATATAAACAAAGATAGTATTCTCTACCTCGGCACCTGGTTGAGGTATCGGGTCTGGGTCTTCACCGCTACAAGAGGCAAAAAAAACAAGCATTGCCAGTTGTAAGAGAAGGAAGATTTTCTTCATAATTAATCTTTTTATGCCCATGAATATCCTAAAAGGAGCTATGGGAGTGGTTAATAAAAAAGCCTTGCAACGCCACAATGAGCGTAGTAAGGCTTTTCATAGTTATGTATTATCGTTCGTAGATACTTACTTTACAATAATCAAAGAGTAGTTTTTCTTACCCTTCTGTACGAGGAGATACTTACCATCGATAAGGTCCTCGGCTGTTACTGGTTGGTCAAAGGCAACAAGCTTTTCTTTATTGAGCGCTACGCCACCGCCCTTAACGAGCTTGCGCATCTCACTCTTACTTGGGAAAATCTGCATACCTTCCTGATTGAAGACATCAACTGCAGGCTGACCAAGTACGTCCTTTGATACCTCGTAATGTGGAACATCCTTGAAGACATCAGTAAAAGTCTGCTCGTCTAACTGCAACAAGTTCTCCTTTGTACTCCTACCAAAGAGGATATTAGAGGCTGCTATCGCCATATCAAGGTCTTCCTGAGAGTGAACCATACGGGTAACTTCCTCTGCAAGACGGTACTGAAGTGTACGACGACCTGGGTCTTGACGATGCTCTTCAATAAGATTATCGATAACATCCTTCTCCAAAGAAGTAAAGATCTTTATATACTTCTCGGCATCATCATCACTAACATTCAACCAGAACTGATAGAAGGCATATGGTGTTGTACGGTTGCGATCGAGCCATATATTACCGCTTTCGGTCTTACCAAACTTCTTACCATCCGCCTTTGTTATCAGTGGACAAGTAAGACAATATGTCTCAGTTTCGTTACCTAAAGTACGACGGATAAGTTCTGTACCAGTAGTCATATTACCCCACTGGTCATTACCACCCAACTGCAACTTCACACCAAACTTCTCAAAAAGATAGAGGAAGTCGTAACCCTGCAGAAGCTGATAGGTGAACTCAGTAAAGCTAAGTCCATCGCGACTCTCGCCACTCAAGCGCTTCTTCACACTATCCTTAGCCATCATGTAGTTGACAGTGATGTGCTTACCAACCAATCGAGCGAAGTCAAGGAAGGTGAAGTCCTTCATCCAGTCATAGTTATTAACCATCTCAGCCTTGTTTGGCTCGTTGCCATCGAAGTCAAGGAACTTACTTACCTGCTTCTTGATAGCCTCTTGGTTATGGTAAAGTGTTTCTGTATCAAGGAGGTTACGCTCCTGACTCTTACCAGAAGGGTCTCCAATCATACCTGTAGCACCACCAACGAGGAGGTAAGGCTTGTGTCCACAACGCTGCAAATGACGCAACATCATGATACCACAAAGGTGACCGATGTGCAATGAGTCAGCTGTTGGGTCAGTACCCAAGTAAGCTGAAACCATTTCTTTCTGAAGCAATTCCTCAGTACCTGGCATAATCTGAGCCAGCATACCACGCCAACGGAGTTCTTCTACAAAGTTCTTCATCTATATCTTTATACTTTAAGGAGTCAAAGGATTGAAGACCTTAAAGGCATTGCATCCTTTCTTCATAAGCCTCAACTCTGTATTAATATTCTATTGTGAGCATCGTTAGGGCACTGGGTCATAACCACTACCGCCCCACGGATTGCATCTTAATATACGCCAAATTGTAAGTGCCAAACCCTTAAAAGGTCCATGCTTTAGGATAGCTTGTCTACCATACTCCGAACAAGTAGGAGTAAAGCGACAAGAAGGTGGCGTAAAAGGAGATATGAACTGGCGATAAAAGAGTATCGGAAGTATCAACAGCCATGATAAAACACGTGTGAAAAGACGCCATAGCTTAGCAAAAACATTATGAGATTGCCGCTCACGTGGCATACTCTCGTTTCTCTCCTTCTCATCCATCATATCCGTTCTCCTATTCTTTGAAGCAGGTTACAGACCCGCTGTTCAATTGTAACAGAATCCATCAATTCATTTGAAAGCCATATAAAAGCTATCAACAACTGCTTATCTGTTTGCCCGTTCACACGGAGCGTGACAAAACTCTTGTGATTTCGATAAGCCTCACGCACCTGCCGTTTAACCCTATTGCGCTTTACGGCACGTTTAAAATGCTTTTTCGGAACACTGACTAACACCTGTACATTCGACTCCATGACTGTTTCTTCTGGTGCTGAAGTCTCCGACTTACAGTCAATTAGTCTGTAAACAGCCTTCAAAGGGAATGCTGTCATCGCATGACTTCCACCAGTTCCAAAGAGCGTATCTATGAGCTTCTTGCTACATAGACGTTCTCCTTTTCTTAGTCTTTCTTCATGCTTTTCCATTCCTTATCAGCTTATATTTACCGTATGTCCAGTACTGATGTCGGCTCCTTCCCTATCCTTTCAGATGAGGCAGAAGCCGTTATATTATTTATTCTTCTTCTCTTTTTCCAAGAAAGCACGCAACGCACCAGTCATAGAAGGATACTCCTTAGAAGGTGCTTGAAGGTCAAGTCTCAGACCCTGTGCCTCTACTTCCTTCGCTGTAGCAGGACCAAAGGCAGCTATCTTGATGTCTCCCTGCTCAAAGTTAGGGATATTCTCTTTCAGAGCCTTTACTCCTGTTGGGCTAAAGAAGACAAGCATATCATAATCAAAGTTCTTAACTTCTTCCTCTGTTAAGCCATTGCTCACCGTACGATACATCACACATTCCTTGTGCTTGAGCTTATTTGCATCCAACAACTCGCTCAGAGCCTCCGTATGTACAGAACTCTGCGGAACAAGGTACTTCTCAGTCTTATGCTTAGTCATTGTAGGAATAAGACTATCAATCTTTCCCGTATTACCAAAGAACACCTTACGTTTGCGGTACTGCACATACTTCTGGATATAAAGAGCAATCGTTTCAATCACACAGAAATACTTCATATCCTCTGGAATCGTTATACGCATTTCCTTAGCGAGATTGAAGTAATTGTCTACAGCATGACGAGAGGTAAATACCACTGCGGTATAATCCAACAGGTTTATCTTCTGCTGACGGAACTCTTTCGCTGAGAGTCCTTCTACCTTAAAGAAAGGTCTGAAAACCAGTTCCACTCCTAAGTCTTCTGCTATGTCGTAATAAGGCGACTTATCGCTTGACGGCTTTGGTTGTGAAACCAAGATCTTTTTTATCATCGTGTCCTAAAAGTTTATTATCAAATAGTTATCTGTAATGAACAAAACGCCCCACAATACCATCAACGGCATCAATTCGAGCGCACAAAAGTACAAAATTATTTGCAGACTGGCACCCATTCTCTTAAAAAAGATACTGTAACTCTTATAAAAAGCAAGCATTTTGACGCATAACATAACAATTAGTGTATAAATCAATGCTGCATGGAGTGACAAAGAGAAGTAAACCAGCAAGAGTACTATCGGGAATAATAAGACTCCTTCCAAGGAAGAAAGGAACACCTGTGCTCGCCTCCATTGTCCATTATTTTTCCTATCAAAGAACACCCAGTTTACGAATCCATAGACCAGATACTTGAATAGGAAATAAGCGACAAACACACCAAAAAAGCATCCTATCGCTCCAAGTTGTGTATCATTCGAAAGCCTACCGCCCCCTAAATCTCGCGCAAATAAATAATAGAGAATACTTCCTAACAAAGAGGTTTGTGCTATCAAGATAGTCTGAAAGCGCATCTCTTCATTCGTTTCAATAGCCAACTCCTTACTACGACTTACACGAAAGAAACTCTTTATCTGTCGTTCTATGAAATTTCTCGATAGAGAAAACGCCACCATTGCCATCACAAAACAACCTAAGAGCATTGCTGCAATAACATTATCATTGCTTACAGCATAAGGAGCAAGAACGCCCGAAACTCCATCAGCATGATTGGTTCCTCGTTCTAACTTGAAAAACTTATTCCCTTTAAAGTAGCCTTCTTCTGCAAATTTGAAGTCCGTCAGCTGAAACTTCTTCTGTTTTTTAGGGCGCAACAAGATAGACGAGTCAGTTTTCTGACCCGCCTTACCCTCAGAATCGACATTCGCCTTCTTCCCTGCTGCCAATGTTGACTTTAGCAATAGAGAAGGGCGAACAATGGAATCAGTTGTCGGCATTATCTATTAGAGTCCGAATGTCTTTTTAATATCCTCTACTCGATTGAGCTTTTCCCAAGTGAAAAGTTCAACACCAACTGTCTTTTTCTCATGATAACGGCTTTCGAAGGTCTTCTTAACAACCTCATTCTGACGCCCCATATGACCATAAGCAGCTGTTTCTAAATACATTGGCTGACGAAGCTTCAGTGTCTTCTCAATAGCCTTTGGACGAAGATCAAACAGTTTCTTCACCATCTCAGCTATCTCACCATCAGTAGCCTTCACATGTGAACGACCATAGGTATTCACATAAACACTAACCGGCTCAGCAACACCAATGGCATAAGCCAACTGTACGAGAATCTCGTCACTCACACCAGCTGCCACCATATTCTTTGCAATATAGCGTGTTGCATAGGCTGCAGAACGGTCTACCTTACTTGAATCCTTACCAGAGAAGGCACCACCACCATGACCGCCTTTACCGCCGTATGTATCAACGATAATCTTACGACCAGTCAAACCGGTATCACCATGAGGACCACCAATCACAAACTTACCCGTTGGATTGACAAGATACTTGATATTGTCGTTGAACAAGGCAAGTACTTTCTCCGATGTTATCTGTGCCTTTACACGTGGCATAAGGATTTCAAGTACATCCTTATGAATCTGCTCAACCATCTCTTTATCAGCCTTCGACTGTGCCTCGCGTGAGTCGTCAGCAGGCTTGATAAAGTCGTCGTGCTGTGTTGAAACAACGATAGTGTCAATTCGCTGTGGGATATTATCATCGCTATACTCCACTGTCACCTGACTCTTAGAGTCTGGACGGAGATAAGTCATCTGCTTACCTTCCTTGCGGATGTCAGCCAACGTGGTCATAAGGAGGTGTGCCAAGTCGAGTGTCACAGGCATATAATTGTCTGTCTCGTTACAAGCATAACCAAACATCATACCCTGATCACCAGCTCCTTGGTTCTCAGTATCACCATTGTCAACACCACGGTTGATATCATCACTCTGCTCATGAATAGCAGAGAGAATACCGCAGCTATTACCATCAAACTGATACTCAGCCTTTGTATAACCGATTTTGTTAATTGTCCTACGAGCAATTGTCTGAAGATCAACATATTCCTTAGACCTTACCTCACCCATAATCACGACCTGTCCCGTAGTGTTAAAGGTTTCTATAGCGCAACGTGCATCCTCGTCGTAAGCCAAAAACTGGTCGAGCAATGCGTCGCTTATCTGATCGGCAACCTTATCTGGGTGTCCCTCAGATACTGATTCCGATGAAAACAAATATGCCATATATTTATCTACTTTTTATGTTTGAATTTACTACTAACTCTCTGTTTAAGTGTGCAAAGTTACTGCAACTTAGCGGGATAACAAAATAAATAAGTAAGATTTATACATTATTGGGTGGTGAATGATGGGTGATAGGTGGTGAATGTTGGGTGATGATGAACAGTAGTATTCGGTGTTAAAAGGTGAATGATGAAGAAAATACAATCAAAGATTACCCTTTCAAAATCCACTTTATTTGAGAAGTCAATAATTACATCGGAGCTATTTTAGTGTTATTGTCGCATAATTTGCGACGATACAAGCCATAAATCGTCGCACAAAAATAGTCCTTCTGTTAAATGTATGGACGCTTTTCGTATTGCTTTAACGTAAGAGCTACAGTTACTCATTAAACAAAAATATGGCTGAGACAATCAACTTTCTGTCCTTTTATCATCCTCTGACATTGAAAATCATTTCTTTTTAGACTTCGAAAATATGCAGATAAGGGGTTGAAAAATCATTACATAATTTCAAAGAAAACACCTATAACTAACGGCAAAAACACATATAAGAAGCAGGTTTGCAATCAACAGAGAATCAATTAGTTACCAAGTAGTAAAGTAAAAGGTGCTTAATTGGACTTCAAAAGGGCGTTAGTAAGGGGC
>ERZ772948.1838-NODE-1838-length-11575-cov-11.008333_pt1 | contig 11575 bp, 4 predicted proteins | sample MGYA00511945_ERZ772948 | MGnify/ENA primary metagenome ERZ772948 (study PRJEB29015, sample SAMEA2737927) | human oral metagenome | biome: human oral; feature: human-associated habitat; material: dental | place: China | collected 2141 ... | reverse complement strand
TGTCCCAGAACACCTACATGGCGGAGAAGTTCACCGGCGTGGCCGGCTCCACCGTTCCGCTGTCGGAGACCATCGAGGCCTTCCGTCGCATCTGCGACGGTGACTACGATCACCTGCCGGAGCAGGCCTTCTTCAACATCGGTGGTATCGAGGACCTGGAGCGTCGTGCCGCCGAGCTCAAGGACTGAGACGTAGGATCCGGGAAGAGCCGGGCGCAGGAAAGGAGGGGACATGGCCTTACGTGTTGAGGTGGTCTCGCCGGCGGGCGAGGCCTGGACCGGTGAGGCGACGCAGGTCTCCGTGCCTCTGATCAACGGGGAGCTGGGCATCCTGCCCGGCCGCCAACCCCTCGTGGCGGTCCTGGGGTCCGGGTCGGTGCGCCTGAGTCCCGTCGACGGCGAGATGCGCAGAGTCGAGGTATCCGGCGGCTTCTGCTCCGTGGACCACGACGTCATCACGATCGCCGCCGACCATGTGAAGCAGGACGCGGAGGCCTGAGGCATGGGGCAGCACGTGTGGATGGTTGTGGCGCTCGTCGTCATCGTCCTCGTGCTGCTGGCAGGCGGGTTCCTGGCCCGCCTGCGCTACCTGGCCGGACAGGTCGGCTCCTTCGAGTGCGCCCTGCGTCCACGCGGGGCGCAGCGCTGGCTGAGCGGGGTCGCCTCCTTCCGGCTCGACTCCCTGGAGTGGTACCGCCTCGTGTCCTTCTCCACCAGGCCGTCGCGCTCATGGAGCCGCTTGAACCTGGAGCTCTCCGAGGTACGACGCCGCCGGGAGCAGGGGCGCGTCGTCGAGGTCCACTGCGTGGATGCCACTCGCAGCCCCGAGGGCTTCGACCTGGCCATGATGGAGGAGTCGCACTCGGCGCTGATCGCCTGGGTGGAGTCCGCCTCCCCCGAGCAGCCCAGCCTCTACTGAGCCCCGTCCAGGCCTTCGCCAGTGAGCCTCGCCGTCGCTTCCGCCGGGCCGGCGGGGTGGAGCCACGGCCTCCTGGCCGGATCGGCGACGTACTTCTCCTGCGAAAACTGCGTTTTCCCGCAGACTACTGAGGTCCGCCCCCAGTCATCTGTAGGACATCGCAGTCCTCGATCACGACGTACGTTCTCGACGGCGCTCGAGGCTGCGGTCGCCTCAGTTTCATAAGCCTCGTCGTCATCATCATCCAGTCGGCCTCGGATCACGCCTGAGAAACAAACCCTGAGCCGGTACGGTGCCCGGCGCGGCTGCGTTAGGATGACGCGGTCGCGTGGCTGCTCGCAAGGTGCGATTCCCTGCCCCAGGCGACCGGAGGAAATCGTCGTGTCTCAGACCGTCACAGCATCGCGCACCCCGGCGCCGCCCGAGGCGGGCCAGGTCGTCCAGGTCCGGGGCGCCATCTGGGCCGTCACCGAGGTCGAGGCCCAGGGTCTGCCCCGCAGCTCGGCCGACGACGGCCGCCCCCTCCTTGAGCACGTCGTCACCCTCCAGTCCCTTGACGAGGACCGCATGGGCGAGGAGCTGCGCGTCGTCTGGGAGCTCGAGGTCGGCAACTCCGTGGTCCCGGACCGGGGCCTGCCGGAGACCATTTCCGCCGACGACTTCGATGACCCCGATACCCTGGGTGCCTTCGTCGACGCCGTGCGCTGGGGTGCCGTCACCTCCGCCGACCCCAAGGCATTCCAGTCCCCCTTCCGCTCGGGCGCCACCCTGGAGCCCTACCAGCTCGAGCCGTTGCGCCGGGCGCTCGCGGCCCCGCGCACCAACCTGCTGCTGGCCGACGACGTCGGCCTGGGCAAGACCATCGAGGCGGGCCTGGTCATCGAGGAGCTTCTCCTGCGCCACCGGGCCCGCTCGGTCATCATCGTGTGTCCGCCGAGCCTGGCCCTGAAGTGGCGCGACGAGATGCGCGAGAAGTTCGGCCTGGACTTCGTCATCGTGGACTCCGCGCGCATGGCCGCCGACCGGCGCACCTACGGCCTGGCCGCCAACCCGCTGCGGCTGCACCCGCGCATCATCGTCTCCATGGCCTGGCTGCCGGGTGTGCGCGCCCAGCGGCTCCTGCGCGAGGTCCTGGCGGAGACCGACAGCTCAGGATCGGCGCGCCGCTACGCCTTCGACGTGCTCGTCGTCGACGAGGCCCACCACGTGGCCCCGGCGGCGCCCTCGGCGGCCGGGGGAGGGCGCGGCTATGCCGTGGACTCCCAGCGCACCCGGGCCCTGCGGCGCCTGGCGGACAAGTGCGAGCACCGCCTGTTTCTGTCCGCCACGCCCCACAACGGCTACACCGAGTCCTTCTCCGCCTTGCTGGAGATGATCGACCCCCGGCGTTTTGCCCGCGGCGCGAGCATCGACTCCACCGCGTTGGAGGAGGTGACTGTGCGGCGCCTGAAGTCGCAGATCACTGACAAGGACTTCCGCAGTCGCCGGGTCGAGGTGCTCCCCTATGAGCCCTCCGGCGATGAGGAGCGCGCCTACGCCGAGCTGGACTCGTTGCTGCGCAGCTCCGGGCGTGCCCAGGGGCGGCGCAACCTCGACATCGCGGCTCTGCTGCTCAAGAAACGCTTCCTGTCCAGCCCCTGGGCCTTCGCCCAGACCCTGGAGGGCTACCTCGCTCCCGCCCTGCCCACAGGCGACGCGGACTGGTTCGGTGATGACGCTTATGGCGACTACTACACCGAGGTCATGGGATCGGGGCAGTCCGATGAGGAGGAGGGCCTCATCGCCCAGCCGGAGCTGGACGCGCTGCTGGCTACCCGCGGCTCGGACCCGCTGAGCGCCGCCACGCACGAGCAGCTCGAGGACCTGGCCCAGTGGGCGCGCGGCTACCAGTCCCGCCCCGACTCCCGCCTCGAGGCCCTCGTGTCCATGCTCGACGCCGTCTGCCGGCCAGACGGGCGCACGTGGACCAACGAGCGGGTCGTCGTCTTCACCGAGTACGCGGACACCCTCGACTGGATCGTCTCGGTCCTGCGCCAGCAGGGCTACGGCGAGCGTCTGGCAGTCATCCGCGGCTCGACGTCGGCCGATGAGCGCGAGGACATCCGGGCGCGATTCAACGCCGACCCCACTGAGGAGGACGTGCGCGTCCTCGTGGCCACCGACGCCGCCGGCGAGGGCATCGACCTGCAGACCTACTGCCACCGCCTGGTCAACTTCGACGTTCCCTTCAACCCCTCCCGCCTGGAGCAGCGGGTGGGGCGCATCGACCGCTACGGCCAGCGGGAGATCCCCACGATCTTCTATCTCGCCCCCGTGGCCTCCGGCGACGGCCTCTACGCGGGGCACCAAGACTTCCTGGGACGGCTGGCGGAGAAGATCGCCACCGAGACTCGGGATCTGGGCGCGGTCAACCCGCTCATCGACGAGCAGATCACCAAGCGCTTCCTGGGGCGCAGCCTGCGCAAGGCCCCGGCCCGCGGCCGCGATGAGCAGGCCATCGACTCCGCCTTGGCCGGCAGCGGCCGGCTCAATCAGCAGCTGACCGCCCTGGCCCGCGGCTACGAGCAGACCAAGGCCGCCATGCACCTGACCCCGCAGGCCGGCCGGCGCGTGGTGGATGAGGCCCTCACCATGACCCACCAGCCTCCCCTGGAGGAGGTCGGCTCCGAGCTGACCGATGCGAGCGTCTTCGCGGTCCCTGACCTGGCGCGCTCCTGGCAGGACGCGGTGGCCAGCCTGGATACCCGGCTTCACCCGGGCCGACTGCGGCCGGTGACCTTTGATGAGGAGGCCGGGCGCGTCCCCGGTATCGTCCACGTCCACCTGGGCCACCCGCTCATGCGTAAGTCCACCCGCATCCTGCGCGCCAACCTCTTCAGCCCCTACTCGGAGGTCAGCCGGGTGACGGCCGTGGTCCTGCCAGGGCTGGAGCACTCCTGTGCCGCCTCCATGTCCCGCCTGGTGCTGGTGGGACGTGGTGGCCTGCGCCTGCACGAGCAGGTCTTCGTCACCGGCGTGCGGCTTCGCGGGCACCGCATCGCCGAGGAGACGCTGCATGAGGTCCTGGACCGATCCCTCGACCCGGGCAGCTACCGTCTGGCCGGCCCCGAGGTGCGCCGCCACCTGGCGGCCCTGTGGAACGACGGCGGCCACCTGCGCACCCGCCTTGTGGAGGAGACGGCCCGCCGGGCCCAGAGCCTGCAGGCGGGCGTCCACCAGAGCCTCGACGAGCGCTGCCAGGCGGATCTCGACCGTGTGCGTGGCATCTTCGCCGCCTTCCGCGCTAACCTGACGGACTCCATGGCCCACCTGCGCGCCCAGGAGCGCGAGCAGCAGGCGATGCTGGACCTGTGGTCCGGTGAGCAGCGCCAGCAGCGCGCCCGGGACATCCGAGCCATGGAGGACCGCCTGGAGGACCTGGCCGGGGAGGAGACCCGCGAGGAGGCGGCGGTGCGCTCGCGCTATGAGGACGTCCGGCCCTATGTCTCCTCGGTGGCCCTCGTCCTGGCCGTCACCGAGGAGGACGCCGAGACCTGGGGGAGGCAGTCATGAGCCCTAGAACATCCGCATCGAAGGGCCGGACCAGGAGCCGTACCACTGGCAGGAAAGCCGCTGGTACCGACCGCGGCGCCTTGGGCGGGCGCAGCACCGCCCAGCAGCACCGGGCGTGGCTGGGCCTGGTGGACACCGAAGGACCCTTCCTCTCCGTGCCCGTCCTCACCGGTCTCTACCCGCAGGGCATACCGGGGCTGAGCCGCGAGCGCCGCGAGGTGCTGCGTGCCGTTAAGCCCGCCCTGGACCGGGCCTGGGACGTCTGGGACGCGGACCGGGACTCCGAGGCGGTCCCGACCTCCTACCGCCGTGCCCGGGACGCCTGGGTAGGGGCGGTACTCACCGAGGTCGTGGGATGGGGTGACTTCTGGACGACGGTGCAGGACTGCCCGGCGCTCGCGGAGACCTACCGCGCCGCCTCCGACGGTATTCAGGCGGTGACGGTCACCCCGACCGGGGCCCTCCTGCGCGGGGAGGAGGTCGGGGCCCTGGTCCTGGTCACCGACCCGGCCGACTCCCTGCGGGAGGTGGGTCAGGACGGCTGGGCCACGAGCCCCATCGACCGGATGGCCGCGATGCTGCGAGCCCCGGGCTCGACCTGCTCCATCGGCGTGGTGACCGATGGGCGCTGGTGGGCCGTGGTGAGCGCCCCGCGGGAGGGGAGCGCGGCCTCCGGTGTCGTGGACTGCCAGACCTGGGTGGAGGAGCCTGCCACCCGCGACGCCTTCTGTGAGCTCCTGAGCGTGCGCCGCCTGGTGGGCGGAACTGCGGCGCACCGCCTGCCCCGGCTCTTTGAGGACTCGGTCCTGGCCGCGGAGGAGGTCACCGAGGCCCTGGGCACCCAGGTGCGCAGCGCAGTCGAACTCATCGTCTCCGCCCTGTCCGACGCCCTCCTCGATGCCGCCGAGCACGAGGCCCCGGTGAACTTGGAGAATATTGAGAGCATAGCGCCGGGCAACGATATGGGCAGAGAGACGGGCGGCGGCCCGCTGGGAGCCGAGCCCCGGGAGGTCTACGAGGCGGTTGTCACCGTCATGATGCGCTGCGTCTTCCTCCTCTTCGCCGAGGAGCGCGGGCTCCTGCCGTCCGATTCCCTTTACACCGGCGGATACGGCCTGGCCACGGTCCTGGACGCCCTGGAGGCGCGCGCCCGCGACGAGGGCGAGGAGTCCATGGACGGCACGAGCCTGACCTGGCACCGGCTGCTGGCCACCTCCCGCGCCCTGCACGGCGGCGTCAACACCGAGGACATGCGCATCCCCGCCTACGGCGGCTCTCTGTTCGACCCCGAACGCTTCCCCTTCCTGACGGCCACGGATGCCAGCGGCACCCTCCTGCTCACCGTCTCCGACCGGGTCATGCTCCACGTGCTGCGCTCCCTCCAGACCGCCCGCCTCAAGGGGCAGGAGGCCCGGCGCCTGTCCTTCCGGGACATCGACGTGGAGCAGATCGGCTACATCTACGAGGGCCTGCTCGGCTACACCTGCACCCGAGCCGAAGAGACGACCCTCGGCCTGCCCGGCAAGGACGGCGAGGAACCCGAGGTCCAGCTATCGGTGTTGAACGAGCTCGCGGAGCAGCACGCCGAGGACGCCGACCTCGCCGGGGCGATCCTCGCCTGGCTCAAGGAGCACCAGCCCGGGGCCAAGCCACCCACCCGCAGTGCCCTGGCCAAGGCCCTCGCCGCCGGGGACACGCTGCCCGACGCCGACCGCGTCCTGCTCGCCGTGACCCGCGATGAGGCCCTGCGCGCGGATCTGCGCCCCTGGATCGGCGCTATTCGCAGGGACCTGCGGGGTCGGCCGGTCGTCATCCAGCGAGGGGGCCTCGTGGTGACCGAGACCCCGTCACGGCGCAACGCCGGAGCCCACTACACGCCCCGCTGTCTGGCCGAGGAGGTGGTGAGGTATGCCCTCGAACCACTTGTCTACTCACCCGGCCCCCATGAGACCGACGACCGCAGCCAGTGGCAGCCGGTGTCCTCCGACCATATCCTCGACCTGCACGTGGCGGACATCGCCTGCGGCTCGGGCGCTTTCCTCGTGGCGGCGGCCCGATTCCTGGCCCGCGAGCTCGTCGAGGCATGGACCCGTGAGGGTGCGCTGCAGCAGGGCGCGCGGCCAGCCAACCTGGAGCGACAGGCCCTGCGGAAGGTGGTGGCCCGCTGCCTCTACGGGGTGGATATCAATGAGATGGCCGTGGAGATGTGCAAGCTCTCCCTGTGGCTCGTCTCCCTGGATGAGGATAAGCCCTTCAGCTTCGTCGATGACAAGGTCTTCGTCGGCAACTCACTCCTGGGTATCACCGACCTGCGCCAGCTCAAGGCCCAGCACATCGACCCCGCAGCAGCGACCACACAACGACTCTTTGAGCTCGACCGCACCGGTGCCTACGCTGGGGCTCTCGATGTCGACGCCGTGGTCAAGAGGGTGACCGACCGTCGCCAGGACCTCGCCAGCGAGGTCAGCAGCACCGACCCCGCCCGTTCAACGACGACCAAGCAGCGCCTCCAGCATGAGAATGAGGAGGACCTGAAGCTTCTGACCCGTGTGGCCGACGCGATCGTGGCCGTGGGCCTCAACCCCAAGATCGGGGCGAAACCCGGAAAACAGCTCAATGAGGCCTACGGAGTCCTGGCGGTGGCCCTGGGGCGGGCCTTCCCCACTGAGGGAACTGGCGACGACTCCAGCCTCAAGGCCATTCTGAAGCGCGGACTCACCCCAACCGTCCCCACCGACTACAAGCGCTGGCACTGCCTCCACTGGCCCCTGGCCATGCCCGAAGTCATGGAACGCGGCGGCTTCGACGCGATTGTCGGGAACCCGCCTTTCCTGGGTGGCATGAAGATCAGTCCTACGATGGGGCAGAATCTCCGAGAGTCGTTCGTCAGTGTCCTTGCGGAGAATAAAGCGGGTAATGCCGATCTTGTTGCATACTTCTTCCTCCGCTCCTTCTCGCTGCTCAATGAACGCGGAACCTTGGGGCTCATTGCTACGAATACTGTTGCCCAGGGGGGTACCCGAGAGGTGGGGTTGGATCAGATGGTTGACTCCGGCTTTACCATTACCCGCGCCATTCAATCGCGTTCCTGGCCATCGCACGGTGCCAACCTTGAGTTTGCTGCCGTGTGGGGGACCCGCCACGTAGTCTCGCCCCAGGTGACGATGGTCTGTGATGATGAGTCGGTGCCTCGAATCAGCACACTTCTGGAACCAGCCGGTCGTGTAGGGGGGAAGCCTGAACGCCTCGTTGAGAATGTCGGAATTGCCTTTCAGGGGTGCATTGTGCTGGGGAAGGGCTTCATTTTAGAGCCGGAGGAAGCTGGGGAGTGGATCGCGGAGGATCCTCGCAATGCCGAGGTGCTCTTCCCTTATCTCAATGGAGAGGATCTCAACTCTCGTTCAGACTGTTCCGCTTCCCGGTGGGTCGTGGACTTCAACGAGCGAAGTCAGGAGGCGGCACGGCAGTATAAACTGCCGTGGAAGTACGTGTTCGATAAGGTTCGTCCAGAACGTGTGGTGAAGGATGCTGAAAAGTATCCTCGTATGGTCAATGAATGGTGGAAGTATTGGAACTCTCGACCTGCGATGCGGAAAGCGATCGTGGATCTCGATGAGGTGCTTGTTATCGCAAGGGTAAGTAAAACTGTCATGCCGGTCCGTGTTTCCACGCGGCAGGTGGTAAGTGAGCAGGTGGTTGTCTTCGCTACTGACTCGTACGCTCAGCAGGCGGCTCTGTCGTCCTCGGTTCATCAGTACTGGGCGATTACCTATGGGTCGGGTATGCGGAATGATCCTCGCTACACGCCGTCGGATGTTTTTGAGACCTTCCCCCGGCCTGAGCCCACGCTGGAACTGGAGGCGATCGGCCGCACGTTAGACACCGAGCGGCGCGAGATCATGCTGCGCCGCGAGCTTGGCCTCACCAAGCTCTACAACCTCGTCAACGACCCCGGCCTGGAGGCCGGCACCGACCCGGATGTGGACCGCATGCGCGCCATCCACGTGGAGCTCGATGCCGCCGTCGCCGCCGCCTACGGCTGGGAGGACCTCGACCTCACTCACGGCTTCCACACCTACCGGAAGATGACCCGCTGGACCGTGCCCCCGGCCACCCGCGTGGAGATCCTCGACCGGCTCCTGGAGGAGAACCACCGCCGCGCCGCCGCTGAGGCCGCTGCGGCGGCAGCCTCCGGTCAGTCCACTGGCGGTTCCTGCTCCCGGCGCGGCCGCAAACCCACCACCTCCGCCCAGGCCCAGGAGACGACCCTTGACATCTAAGACCGCCACCTCCGCGGCCACGCCTTCCACTGGCCCAACGGCTGGGACTCATGCGCATGACGGCACCGCCTACGTCTTCGATGAGGACCTCTGCCACAGCTCGGCCTCCGCCCGAGCCGGACTCGTCGAAGTCCTGAGACGCGAGCTCATCGGCCCCGCCGAGGGCGACACCGAAATCCTCACCACCCCGCCCGATGATCGCTATCTCCTGGGGCGTATCGCTCCCACTCGCCTGACTGGCGCTGCCGACGACCTCGAGGCCGTGGCCTCCACCGGCGCCCCCGTCACGGGCGTCGAGGAGGAGATGACCAACGCCACCGCCGAGGAGGACTCGGGCGAAGACACCGATGACGAGCCTGTGCGCCGCGGACTCATGATCCCGGCATCCATGGGGTTGCGCTTTCAGGTCCCTGCCGACCCTGCCGAGCTGGAGTCCATCGCCATCCACGTCAGCTGGGGTACCTATGAGTCCACCGGCCGCGATGACGCAGAGGCTCCGGTCTCCTCCTCCGACTCGGCCAGTAGCCGGGACTCCCGCATCACGCGCTACCGGCGCATCCCGCACCACCACAGTCTTCCCCTGCGCCTGGCCGACCTCACCCCGGGCCGAACCCAGGACTACGTACTCGAGGACGACGTCACCCTGCGCGTCGACTCCTACCGGGACACCTCACCGGCCGGCGGGCCGAGCGGCCGCTACCTCATCGAGCTCGCCCTGTGCAACGACCAGATCACTCCCCGCCGCATCCCCGTCCACGCCTGGATGTTCCAGACCCAGATCCATGTGGATGCGGACAACCGGGACGTCTTCCTCCCCGTCCACGACCCCCTCCTCCCTCCGGCTCCCGGCGTGCAGCCGGCCTCCGACCCTGAGGAGGCCCGCCTCGAGCTCCAGTACCGCGACCGCCTCGAGTTCGCCGTCGGACGCACCTGCTCGGTCGACTGGAGCCTGCACAAGCCCTCACCCGGCGAGAGCGCACCCCGCCGCGCCTTCCAGGTCCGCACCACCTGGATGCCCACCGTGGAGACATCCCAGACCACGGCCACCCCCGTGCAGGGGGCCGAGCTCAATATGCGGACCCTGGCCGCCGCGGCCGAGTCACCTGACGCCGCCCCGCTCCGCGCCGCCCTGGAACCCATCGTGGAGGCTTACGCCGCCTGGCTGGGGGAGCAGGAGGCCGCCGTCGCCGCTCTGCCGGAGCACCTGCGGGATACCGGTGCTGAGGCCCTCGCTGAGGCCCTCCAGGTCCGTGACCAGCTCACGGAGGGCATCGACCACCTCCTGGCCGACCCCGAGGCTCGCCGCTGCTTCGCCTTCATGAACCGAGTCATGGCCGACCAGCGCGTCCGCTCCCAGATCGCCGCCGCCCGCGCCGTCGACTCCGGCCTCAGCGTCGAGGAGGCCGAGGCCCGCGTCCTGCCCGGCGAATATCCCCACCACTGGCGCGTCTTCCAGCTCGCCTTCATCCTCATGCAGCTGCCGGCCCTCACCGACCCCGCCCTGCCGCGCCGCTCCGGGGACCTGGCCGCCGCCCAGCTCCTCTTCTTCCCCACCGGTGGAGGCAAGACCGAGGCCTACCTGGGACTGGCCGCCTACGCCTTCGCCATCCGCCGCCGCCAGGGACTCCTCGAGACCCCCGACGGCCCTATCGACGGACGCGCCGGCGTCACCGTCCTCATGCGCTACACCCTGCGCCTGCTCACCTCCCAGCAGTTCCAGCGCGCCACCACCCTCGTGTGCGCCGCCGAGCTCGCCCGCCGCGAGGACCCCGCCACCTGGGGTGAGGAGCCCTTCCGCATCGGCCTGTGGGTCGGCACCGCCGTGTCCCCCAAGCGGGTGAACGAGGCCGAGAAGGAGCTTGAACGACTCAACGACCGGGGAGGCAGCGGGGCCGGGTACCGCTTCTCCGCCCTCCAGCTCGGCCACTGCCCCTGGTGCGGCCGCCCCCTCACCCCGGGGGACGTCAAGATCGGCTCCGTTGCCGGGAGCGCCGCCCGCGTCATCCTGCGCTGCTCCGACGAGCTCGGCCAGTGCCCCTTCTCCGAGGGCGACGGCAACGTGCCCGACGGCCTGCCGGTCCTGACCACCGACGAGGAGATCTACCGGCTCGCCCCGGCCTTCGTCATCGCCACTGTGGACAAGCTCGCCCGCCTCGCCCGCGAGGGGCACGCCGCCACACTGTTCGGGCACGTCGCCCGCCGCTGCGAGCGCCACGGCTACGTCCCCCACCCCGGCCACGACTCCACCCACGACTTCACCGGCTGCACGCTCGGCGAAAACGGGCGCCACCAGGCTAAGGGGGAGCTGCCGGTGGCCACGATCCGTCCCGCCACCCGGCTGCGGCCCCCGGACCTCATCATCCAGGACGAGCTCCACCTCATCACCGGGGCCCTGGGGACGACGGTCGGCCTGTTCGAGACTGCCGTCGAGACCATGTGCGCCTGGAGGGCCCCCGACGGCCGGCCCGCGCGCCCCCTCCTGGTGGCCTCCTCGGCCACCGTCCGCAACGTCGCCGACCAGGTCCGCGGCCTCTACGGCCGCGACGTCACCATCTTCCCGCCCCAGGTCCTCGACGCCTCCGACACCTTCTTCTCCCGCATCGTCGAGGTCGACGACGCCCACCCCGGGCGCCTCTACGTGGGCCTGTCCACCACCGGGGTACGCCTGACCTCCGCCGAGATCCAGACCACCCAGACGGTCATGGCCGGCGCCCAGCTTCTCTTCGACCGGCTCGGGGCCGCCGCCGACCCCTACATGACGCTCGTCGGATACTTCTCCGCCACCCGGGAGCTGGCCGGCATGGCCCGCTACGTCCAGGACGACA
>ERZ772948.1829-NODE-1829-length-11609-cov-8.873983_pt1 | contig 11609 bp, 9 predicted proteins | sample MGYA00511945_ERZ772948 | MGnify/ENA primary metagenome ERZ772948 (study PRJEB29015, sample SAMEA2737927) | human oral metagenome | biome: human oral; feature: human-associated habitat; material: dental | place: China | collected 2141 ... | reverse complement strand
CCGCCTTTCGTGGCCTGACAGAAGAGCAGGTCGAAGAAAATCGTGACCTCTATGGGGAAAATATCATCACAAAGGGTCAGGAAGACTCTATTCTAAAGAAAATTTACGAATCTATTATCAACCCCTTTACGGTTATATTACTAGTAATTGCTCTGGTGTCCTTAGTGACCAATGTCTGGCTGGCTAAGCCCGGAGAGGAAGATCCGACAACTTCCATAATCATTGTCGTTCTGGTCTTGATTTCTGGAGGCATTCGTTTTATTCAGGAATTGCGTAGTGACCGCGCTGCTAGCAATCTGTCTCGGTTGATTGTCAACACAGCTACAGTCATCAGAGAAGGAGTAGAACAAGAACTTCCCATTGATGAGATTGTTGTAGGAGACATCGTCAAACTTAGTGCCGGAGACATGATTCCAGCAGATGTTTTGCTGCTAGAATCACGTGATTTCTTTGTTCAGCAGTCTGGCCTAACAGGGGAGAGCGATGCAGTAGAAAAGATATGTTTGTCTAAGGCGGATGGGCAAAATCTTGATAGCCTTTTAGAAACAGAGTCACTGGCCTTTATGGGAACCAACGTTATTTCCGGTAGAGCAACAGCTCTGGTGCTGGTGGTTGGTGACGATACCATGATGGGGGCTATTGAGCAGACGCTGAATACCTACGATGAGCCGACTTCTTTTGAGCGTGATATGAATAGCATTTCTTGGCTCTTGATTCGTCTGATGCTCGTTATGGTACCTGTTGTTTTCTTCATCAATGGACTGACAGATGGAGACTGGTTGGAAGCAGGAGTCTTTGCTCTTAGTGTTGGGGTTGGCTTGACTCCAGAAATGCTGCCTATGATTATCACAGCCAGCCTGGCCAAAGGTTCTATTATCATGGCTCAGGAAAAGGTTGTGATTAAAAAACTGAATGCTATCCAAGACTTAGGAGCTATTGATATCCTTTGTACGGATAAGACGGGTACATTGACCCAAGATGAGATTGTCTTGGAATATCCACTGGACATTCACGGTGATTTAGACTTGGCAGTGCTCCGTCGCGCCTTTCTAAATTCCTACTATCAAACAGGACTCAAAAACCTTATGGATCGGGCCATTATCAATCGGACAGAGAAAGAAGCAGAAAAGCATGAGCTTGTTCGTGACTTAGACCAAACCTTTAAGAAAATTGATGAACTGCCCTTTGACTTTGAACGCCGTCGCATGAGTGTCATTGTCAAGGATGATGAAGATGTTATTAGCATGGTGACCAAGGGCGCCTTGGAGGAAATGCTGGCGATCTCTAGTTATGTGGAATACAAGAATCGCATTACGGAACTGACTGAGGAAATTCGTCAGGAAATCCTTGCGGAAGTGGCTCAACTCAATGAGCAAGGGCTACGCGTGCTTGGTGTTAGCTACAAGTCAGACCTAGAAGAAGATTACGACTATGAGGTCAAGGATGAGTCTGATATGATCTTGACGGGCTACTTGGCTTTTCTGGATCCACCCAAGTCATCTGCGGCTCCCGCTATTGAAACCTTGGCAGAGTACGGTGTTGCCACTAAGATTTTGACCGGTGATAATGAAAAGGTTACTCAGGCAGTCTGTGAAAAAGTTGGCCTTGATGTAGAAAATATCTTGCTAGGCGTAGAGGTAGATGCTTTATCAGATGAGGAATTGAGCAAAGCGGTAGAGAATACAACGGTCTTTGCCAAGCTCTCTCCTGACCAAAAAGCACGGATTATCCTTCAACTCAAGGCCAATGGACACAAGGTTGGCTACATGGGCGATGGCATCAATGATGCACCTTCTATGAAAGTAGCCGATGTTGGGATTTCTGTTGATACAGCTGTCGATATAGCCAAGGAAACGGCAGATGTCATTCTACTGGATAAGGACCTCATGGTTCTGGAGAAAGGGTTGGTAGAGGGACGCAAGGTCTATGCCAACATGACTAAGTACATTAAGATGACGGTCAGTTCCAATTTTGGGAATATCTTTTCTCTCCTCTTTGCCAGCATCTTTTTGCCTTTTTTGCCGATGGCACCAGTTCACCTGATTGTTCTCAATCTGGTTTATGATCTGTCCTGTATAGCTTTGCCTTTCGATAACGTTGATAGTGAATTTCTCAAGAAACCACGGATTTGGTCTGCTAACTCTATTACCCGCTTTATGGCTTGGATTGGGCCTATCTCATCCATTTTTGATGTTTTGACTTACTTGGCCCTTTACTTTATCATTGTTCCTATGATAACAGGAAGTAGTTATCAAGCTGGTACTGAGCAAGCGGCAACCTTTATCACTCTTTTCCAAACAGGGTGGTTTATTGAGTCTATGTGGACCCAAACTATGGTCATCTATATGCTTCGCTCACCTAAATTACCATTCGTGCAAAGCCGTCCAGCCTTGTCTGTTATTGTAACCACTATGGCTGCTGCTCTCTTTGTTACTTCTTTGCCATATAGCCTCTTTGCTTCTGTTCTCAAAACAGCTCCGCTCAATGGCGCATATTTCCTTTTCCTTCTGCTGATTATTGTGCTTTACATGGTTAGTGTAACCTTTGTTAAACACTTGTATATCAAGCGATATGAGGAATGGCTTTAGAACCAAGAAAAACTCTGAAAAGGTTTGCTTATGGCAAGCCTTTTCAATCTTTTTTTGATATAATAAGAAGAATAAATTGAAAGAAGGAAATCCAATCATGGGAAAACTTGAAGTTATCGCTCATCCACTAATTCAGCATAAATTGTCTATCTTGCGTCGTACAGATACCTCTACCAAGGCTTTTCGTGAATTAGTTGATGAAATCGCAATGCTCATGGGATATGAGGTCTTGCGCGATTTACCACTTGAAGATGTCGAAATTGAAACACCAATTACAAAAACAGTCCAAAAGCAGATTGCAGGGAAAAAATTAGCTATTGTACCAATCCTGCGGGCTGGTATTGGCATGGTCGATGGACTTCTAAGCTTGGTTCCAGCAGCGAAGGTCGGCCACATCGGAATGTACCGTGATGAAGAGACTTTGAAACCAGTTGAATACTTAGTTAAGTTACCAGAAGATATCGACCAACGCCAGATTTTCGTTGTCGATCCAATGCTAGCTACAGGTGGTTCTGCGATCTTGGCTGTGGATTCTCTCAAAAAACGTGGTGCTAGTCATATTACATTTGTATGCTTGGTTTCTGCACCTGAAGGAGTAAAAGCCTTACAGGAAGCACACCCAGATGTGGATATTTTCACGGCTGCCTTGGATGACCATCTAAATGAACATGGTTATATCGTACCAGGATTGGGAGATGCCGGAGACCGCTTGTTCGGAACTAAATAAGATTTTGCTGAAGGGTTGTCCAAAATCCAAGAAATAGGAAGATGGAGTGGTTTTGAAGAGGCAAGCTTCTCAAGGTCAGTATACTTCCTAATCAATTCAAAAATTTGACCTTTATTGACCAAAGAGTTATAATGGATTCATACTTTGAATATTCTATTTCCTATTTGATAGAAAATCCAACTAACAGAAAGTGAGAAAACTATGATTCCTGTAGTTATTGAACAAACAAGCCGTGGGGAACGCTCGTATGATATTTACTCACGCCTATTAAAAGACCGCATCATCATGTTGACAGGTCCGGTAGAGGATAATATGGCTAATTCAGTCATTGCTCAGCTTCTTTTCTTGGATGCACAAGACAGTACCAAGGATATCTACCTTTATGTCAACACACCAGGTGGTTCAGTCTCAGCAGGCTTAGCGATTGTTGACACCATGAACTTTATTAAATCTGATGTCCAAACAATCGTTATGGGTATGGCTGCGAGCATGGGAACCATCATCGCATCAAGCGGTGCCAAAGGCAAACGTTTCATGCTTCCAAATGCTGAATATATGATTCACCAGCCAATGGGAGGAACTGGTGGTGGTACTCAGCAAACGGATATGGCTATTGCTGCGGAACACTTGTTGAAGACACGGAAAACTTTAGAGCAAATTCTTGCCGATAATTCTGGTAAAACAGTTGAGCAAATTCATGCTGATGCAGAACGTGATTATTGGATGAGTGCTGAAGAAACTCTTGCTTATGGATTCATTGATGAGATCATGGCTAACAATAATTTGAGTTAATCATATAAAATCAAATTGCCCCTAAGGGGCTTTTTTGATATAATCAGTAAGTAGTTCTAGTTTGGGAAGGATCGTTTATGTATCAAAAAGAAGAACGAGTTGGAATAATTGTTTATCTTTATTATAATCGTGACGTAAAAAAAGTTGCTGCATATGGAGATATAGTTTACCATTCTAAAAAACGTCGGTATCTTCAGCTCTATGTACCAAAAATGCAAGCGGAAGACTTGCAGAAGAAGCTGGGACAGGAAAAGTTTGTAAAAAAAGTTCGTGCTTGTCATATTCAGGAATTGGACAAAAACTTCGTTGGTAGTCTACATCGCCAAGAGGAAAACGTTATCATTTAAAAAGCGTTTGTTTTTATATTGACAATTTTCTGATAATTCGGTATATTCTTACTATATAGTTTTGAATACACATAAAGGAGAACATTTTGATGAAGAAAAAATTTGCATTAACTTTGGTTAGTCTTGCAAGTGTTGCATTGCTAGCAGCCTGTGGAGAGGTTTCTACAACAGGAAATTCTGGCTCTGCTTCAGGAACTGAGATTGGTAAGACACTTAAAATTGGTTTCAACTTTGAAGAAACTGGTGACGTTGCTTCATACGGAACCGCTGAACAAAAAGCTGCTAAGTTAGCTGTTGATGAAATCAACAAAGCTGGTGGAGTAGACGGAAAACAAATTGAAGTTACAGATAAGGATAATAAGTCCGAGTTGAGTGAAGCTTCTACAGTTTCTACAAACTTGGTGACCCAGGCTAAAGTAAATGCCATCATTGGCCCTGCGACTTCAGGTGGCACTGGTGCGGCGATTACAAATGCTGCCAAAGCTTCTGTTCCTTTGATTACTCCAAGTGGTACTCAGGATGATTTGACAAAAGGTCAAGACTACTTGTTCCGTACAACTTTCATCGATAGTTTCCAAGGGAAAATTCTTAGCAAATATGTCACAGACAATTTGAAAGCTAAAAAAGTTGTTCTTTACTACGATAACTCAAGTGACTACGCAAAAGGAATCGCTAAGGCTTTCCAAGAAGAGTACAATGGTGAAATCGTTGCAACTGAAACATTTGCCTCAAAAGATACTGACTTCCAAGCAGCTTTAACTAAATTCAAAGGTAAAGACTTTGATGCCCTTGTTGTTCCAGGTTACTACACTGAAGCTGGTAAAATCGTAAACCAAGCTCGTGGTATGGGAATTGACAAACCAATTGTTGGTGGAGATGGATTTAACAGTGAAGAGTTTATCTCACAAGCAACTCCAGCAGCTGCAACTAATGTTTACTATGTTTCTGGTTACTCAACTAGCGGAGACATGACAGCTAAAGCTAAGAAATTCTTGGAAGCATATAAAGCTAAGTATAATGAAGAACCATCAATGTTCTCTGCTCTTGCTTATGACTCTGTTTATATGGTAGCAGAAGCTTCTAAGGGTGCGAAAAACTCAGTTGATATCAAAGAAAACCTTGCTAAGTTGAAAGACTTCGAAGGGGTGACTGGTTCTATCACAATGGATAAAAATCATAACCCAGTTAAGTCAGCCTTGATGATTGGCTTGAAAGATGGTAAAGTTGATACTGTGGAAACAGTAAAACCAAACTAAGCAATTCAACTGAATTTCTAGAATCTTACAAAAGAAGGAAAAGGAATTGTATTTAAATCAGAATACAGTTCCTTTCTGCGGGTAAGGTGATGAATTCAATTTCTAGGATTGAGTTTGTCTCTTGCCCGATTTTATTATATTAGAAAGTGTGGTGTCTTATGCTCCAACAGCTTGTCAATGGTCTAATTCTAGGTAGTGTCTATGCACTGTTAGCCCTAGGTTACACCATGGTCTATGGTATTATTAAGCTCATTAATTTTGCCCATGGCGATATTTATATGATGGGTGCTTTTATGGGGTATTTCCTCATTAATTCATTGAAATTAAATTTCTTTTTGGCCTTGATTGTGGCTATGATTGGAACAGCTATTTTAGGGGTTGTCATTGAATTCTTGGCTTATCGTCCATTACGAAATTCGACTCGTATTGCTGCCTTAATTACAGCAATTGGGGTTTCCTTCCTTTTGGAATATCTCATGGTTTATTTTGTAGGTGCAAGTACCTTACCATTCCCTCAGGTAATTCCAACTGTTCGTTTTAACTTAGGACCTATTACAGTCTCAAATATTCAGTTGATGATTTTAGGAATCTCTATTTTCTTGATGTTGGCTTTACAATTTATTGTACAAAAAACCAAGATGGGGAAAGCTATGAGGGCAGTTTCAGTAGATAGTGACGCTGCTCAACTAATGGGAATCAATGTCAACAGGACCATTAGTTTCACCTTTGCATTGGGTTCTGCACTAGCAGGGGCAGCAGGTGTTCTTATCGCTCTTTACTATAACTCATTAGAGCCATTAATGGGGATGACTCCAGGTATTAAGTCCTTTGTTGCTGCTGTTTTGGGTGGTATCGGAATTATTCCAGGGGCTGCCTTGGGTGGTTTTGTTATTGGTCTGTTAGAAACCTTTGCAACAGCCTTTGGTATGTCAGACTTCCGTGATGCGATTGTATATGGTATTTTGATTATCATCTTGCTAATTCGTCCTGCGGGAATCCTTGGGAAAAACGTGAAAGAGAAGGTGTAAGGTATGAAGCAAAATCTGAAAGTAAATCTTCTATGGCTTGCTTTGATTCTTGCAGGCTTTGTCTTGATTACTGTTTTAGCTGGTGGAGGAATACTGAACGCCTTCCATTTGCAAATCTTAGAAGAAATCGGTATTAACATTATTCTAGCGGTTGGTCTCAACCTGATTGTTGGATTCTCAGGGCAATTTTCTCTAGGCCATGCTGGTTTCATGGCTATTGGAGCCTATGCAGTTGCAATCATTGGAACAAAATCTCCAACCTATCCTGCCTTTTTTGCTGCTATGATACTAGGGGCTTTCATTGCAGGACTTGTTGCCTTGGGAGTTGGGATTCCTACACTTCGACTAAAGGGAGACTACTTGGCCATTGCAACTCTTGGAGTATCTGAAATTATTCGTATCTTGATTGTGAATGGTGGAGAAGTTACTAATGGTGCTGCTGGTATTCTAAGTATTCCTGGCTTTACTAGCTGGCAGATGGTTTATTTCTTTGCTGTTATTACGACTTTGTTCACATTGAACTTTTTGCGTAGTCCTCTGGGGCGCAAAACCTTGTCTGTCCGTGAAGATGAGATTGCAGCAGAGTCTGTAGGTGTTAACACAACTAAGGCTAAAGTCGTTGCCTTTGTCTTTGGGGCGATAACAGCATCAATTGCAGGTGCTTTGAAGGCTGGTTTTATCGGAGCAGTTGTGCCTAAGGATTACTCTTTTACCAACACGATCAATGTCCTAATCATTGTTGTATTTGGTGGTTTAGGATCTATGACAGGAACAGTTATCGCAGCAATTGTACTCGGTATTTTGAACATGCTCTTGCAAGAGTTCTCAAGCATTCGAATGATTATCTATTCACTCGCTCTTATCTTAGTTATGATCTTCCGTCCAGGTGGACTTCTAGGTACTTGGGAGCTGCAATTGTCACGCTTTTTCAAAAAAGATAAGGAGGTCAAAGAATAATGGCACTTCTTGATGTAAAAAATTTAACAAAACATTTTGGTGGTCTGACAGCCGTTGGAGATGTGACTTTAGAGCTAAATGAGGGAGAATTGGTCGGACTTATCGGGCCAAACGGTGCTGGTAAAACAACTCTCTTTAATTTATTGACGGGGGTATACGAGCCAAGTGAAGGGACAGTGACTTTAGATGGTCACTTGCTAAATGGCAAAGCTCCATATAAAATTGCATCGCTCGGACTTGGACGTACCTTCCAAAATATCCGTCTCTTTAAAGATTTGACAGTTTTAGACAATGTCTTGATTGCTTTTGGGAATCACCACAAGCCACATACTTTTGCCTCCTTCTTCCGCCTTCCAGCTTTCTATAAAAATGAAGAAGAGTTGAAAAATAAGGCTCTGGATTTGCTGAAGATTTTTGACTTGGACAAGGAAGCTGAGACTTTGGCCAAAAACTTAGCTTATGGACAACAGCGACGTCTAGAAATTGTTCGTGCTTTGGCTACCGAACCCAAAATTCTCTTTTTGGATGAGCCGGCTGCTGGTATGAACCCACAAGAAACAGCAGAATTGACCGAGCTAATCCGCCGTATCAAAAACGAATTCAACATTACCATTATGTTGATTGAGCATGATATGAGCTTGGTTATGGAAGTTACTGAACGAATCTATGTATTGGAATATGGTCGTTTGATTGCTCATGGTACACCTGATGAAATCAAGAGCAACGAACGAGTTATTGAAGCATATCTAGGAGGTGAAGCCTGATGACTATGTTAAAAGTTGAGAATTTATCAGTCCACTATGGCATGATTCAGGCTGTCCGTGATGTCAGCTTTGAAGTCAATGAAGGAGAAGTTGTTTCATTGATTGGTGCTAATGGTGCTGGTAAAACAACGATCCTTCGGACGATTTCTGGCTTGGTTCGACCAAGTGCTGGTAAAATTGAATTTTTAGGAAACGAAATCCAGAAGGTCCCTGCTCAGAAAATCGTAGCAGCTGGTCTTTCTCAGGTTCCAGAAGGTCGCCATGTCTTTCCAGGTTTGACAGTTATGGAGAATCTAGAAATGGGAGCTTTCCTCAAAACAAATCGAGAAGAAAATCAAGCCAACTTGAAGAAGGTCTTTTCTCGTTTCCCGCGCTTGGAAGAGCGTAAAAACCAAGATGCTGCAACCCTTTCGGGTGGTGAGCAGCAGATGTTGGCGATGGGACGAGCCTTGATGTCCACTCCTAAACTACTTCTTTTGGATGAGCCTTCTATGGGATTGGCACCTATTTTCATTCAAGAAATTTTTGACATCATTCAAGATATCCAGAAACAGGGGACAACAGTTCTCCTTATTGAGCAAAATGCCAATAAAGCACTTTCGATTGCAAATCGTGGCTACGTTCTTGAGACTGGTAAAATTGTTCTTTCCGGAACAGGTCAAGAACTCCTCGCATCAGACGAAGTCCGCAAAGCATATCTAGGTGGTTAAAAAGGTCCAATGGACCTTTTTAAGTTGCAGATGGGAACTCGCAACAGCGAGTTTTCTTCAAACAGTCTGGGATACATTTTTAGGTTGTTGATAGAAAGTTACGAAAGTAACTTAACATTTTGAAAAGGTCCACTGGACCTTTTTAAGTTGCAGATAAAGAAAACCAAGTTTTCGTCAAGATGCCCGGTGGATTGTTTCAGGTTGAAGATCTCGGTTGTTAGGATAGAAATGACAGTAGATCTTTCATATTCTGCTTTTTATTAATTAGATTTGAATAAGTAGGAAAAATCACAAAACTTTAAGGGACTCTAATACATTAGAAGAGGTATGTTAGTTATAAGATTATTCATAATAGAAAACATGATTTTAATAGGATAAGTGATAGCTTAACTGGATAATTCTTAGAAAGTCGATCATTCTCCAGTAGATTTTCGTTGAGTATCTCAAATTTTGCCAATAGCTGGATTTTTCTTAATTTTGAAAAAGTAAGAAAAATGATGAAAGCGTTTGAAATCACGAAAAAAATACAGTATAATAAAAGAAAGAAAAAATAGAGGAGAGACTCTTATGGCAGTAAAAGATTTTATGACGCGCAAAGTCGTTTATATTAGTCCTGATACGACGGTTGCTCACGCAGCAGATATTATGCGGGAGCAAGGTTTGCACCGATTGCCAGTTATTGAGAATGATAAGTTGGTTGGGCTTGTTACGGAAGGGACAATTGCTGAGGCCAGTCCATCTAAAGCAACTAGCCTATCCATTTATGAGATGAACTACCTCCTCAACAAAACAAAGATTAAGGATGTCATGATTCGAAAGGTCATCACGGTGTCCCAATATGCCAGTCTAGAAGATGCGACCTACCTAATGTTGAAAAATAAAGTCGGTATTCTTCCAGTCGTGGACAATGAGCAGGTTTATGGTGTGATTACAGATCGAGATATTTTTAAAGCCTTTTTAGAAGTATCTGGTTATGGAGAAGAAGGTGTTCGAGTGCGCTTTGTCACTGAAGATGAAGTCGGAGTTTTGGAGCATATTGTCCATTTGCTGGTTGAAGAAAATCTGAATATTTCAAATGCGGTTAACATACCGCGGAAAGATGGTAAGGTTGTTATTGAGGTTCAAATTGATGGCAAGGTGGATTTAGAAGCTCTCAAAACAAAATTTGAAGACAATCAGATTCATGTGGACAGTATCGTTCATACAGAAGCCAAAGCCTTATAAAAAATATATACAAAAGGACTGGGAACATGATTCCCAGTCCTTTTGTATATATTTTAGATTTACGTATCTTAGCGTCTCAGAATTTTCTTGATAAGCTGAATGATTTTGAATTTAAGAGGGTTAGGATAATAACGGAAAGTTCCCATTTTTCGGACGATGAAGCCGTTGAAGTTTTGCTTGAAGCGCAGAACACCGTCAGATCCATCGAAAATTCCCATAATACCGAGGAAATTATAAAATGGAATGCCTCTCTTGATGCTTTCGGTCATAACGTATTCCTGCAGCAGAGCTGGAGCGTAGAATTTGTTAAACTCAGGATAAGAGCCGCTGAAGAGATAGGTCGCTTCCTGAGGGGTGTAGATAAATAGGCTGGCAGCCAGAACTTGGTCTTTGTCACCGTATTTGTCAATCAGATTTTGAGCCTCTGCTTTACGGGTTTCAAAGCTGTCAAACTGACTGGAAAGCTCTCGCAACTGGTTTTGCTTCTTTTCAGATTGAGGATTGTTTTCCAAGTCCGTTTGTAGCTTTTGGATTTTCTGGCCCAGTTTCTCTTGATCTTTTTGTAAGTTCTGAAGATAGTCCTTGAAGTTGAGACTAGCTGTCATGAAGTCAGCCTGCTGTCCAAAGCTATCATAAAAATCTTGATAGTAGTCTAGTGGCTTGTCGTCATATTCCCGTCGGTCAGAAGTGGCAGCTGTGATGTCTTTAAAAATGCTGAGTTGGTCACGTTCCAGCCTTGTTAGCTTGATACCAAAGGTGTTAGCCTTTTTGACGGTCGCCTTGCCGTTTTTACTGAAGGACTTGAGCAAGTCTTTCTCCGTCAGACCAGCTAGGTCTTTGACATAATGCCAATCAGGCTCCCCGCCTGGATAGCCTGTCTGCAGGCCGTCAAAGTCAAAGCCCAAATCAGTCAGTTGCTGGATAAGCTCGACCTTTTCATCAGATGTGGACTGGCCATTGCTGTCAAAGGTCTGATAAGTCTCGTAGGGCTTGATGATGAGCTCTAGGGCACCTTCTTTTTTAGCATAGGCTTGCAAAGCTTGATAGAAAGGAGGCAGGTATTGAGCGTCAGTAGAGACAGGACCGCAGTTGATTTCCATATGAAGGCCACCAGTCATAGGCATGCTGTAGAGGACAGCTGACACCACTACCTGTCCCTGTGGGTCAGTGTAGCCGACATACTGGGTACTGAAGCCACGCTTGCTCAGCAGCTCTG
>ERZ772948.1827-NODE-1827-length-11615-cov-25.392561_pt1 | contig 11615 bp, 9 predicted proteins | sample MGYA00511945_ERZ772948 | MGnify/ENA primary metagenome ERZ772948 (study PRJEB29015, sample SAMEA2737927) | human oral metagenome | biome: human oral; feature: human-associated habitat; material: dental | place: China | collected 2141 ... | reverse complement strand
GGAGGCGGTCCCTTGTGATCCAGCATCAGGGGAGGTTCTCAAAGGCGAGGGTCTGGCCGTCGCCGAGGTCGAGGACGTCTCCGCTGCGCAGGAGCACCGGGGTTGCCGAGGACAGGCGCACAGGCGCCTCGTTCTGGCGGTTGAGAACGGTGCCATTGCAGTTACCCAGGTCCTGGGCCAGCACGCTCCACGCATCCAGATCGATGAGGATGTGGTTGCGTGAGACGAGCTGGTTGGGGCTGGCGACGGTCAGCGGGCGGAGGGGGACCTCCGCGACGCTGGTGATGTCGTCGGCCACAGGGTTGCGACCCACCAGGAGGGGACGGTTGAGCTCGATGCTCTCGCCGCCGGAGGTGACCACGCGCCCCAGAGGGGGGCAGGCCACCGACTTGGCCGGACGGTTGAGCTCAGCTCCGCAGACGCGGCACACGGTGTAGTTCGTGGGGTTGGGGTGGCCCTGGGGGCACACCGCCGACAACACGATCCGGATGGCGTCGGGCTCACTGGGAGAGCTTGCCGAGGCCGGGGACGCCGGGCTGGAGGGTCCGGAGCCCACGAGCGAGACGAGCTCGCCCACCAGGTCCTCGGGCAGGCCGTTGATGGTCTGTCCGTCATGGTCGCCGCGGCCCGGCCCCTCGGAGCCCCCGGTGGAGGGCTCGTCGGCGGAGGGCTGCACGAGCCCGACCACCGTCTCGGCGACTGCGGCGGATCCTGCCGACTCAGCAGCCTCCGCCGAACGACTCGGCTCCAGGGGACCGAGCCCCTGGTTGAGCAGCTCGGCGCGCAGCTCCTGGGAGAGGTCCTCGGGCAGGCCGTTGATGGTCTGTCCGTCATGGTCCCCGGAGCGTACGGGCTCGTCCTCGGCATGCGCCTGCGCAGCGGCCTCGGCGACAGCGGCGGCTTCCGCGACCACAGCGGCCTCGGCCGACTCGGCAGGCACGACGTCAGCCGGGGTCTGGGCGACCTCGGTGACCTCGACGGCAGCGTCCTTGATACCAGCAGCCTCAAGATCCTCGCTCGACGGGGGTGGCGGGGGCGGGATCATGGCCTCTGCCTCCGGAGAGGAGGGGATCGGCAGGGCCGGGATATCGAAGACGGGGGCGATCAGCATGTCCTCGCCGGAAGCCTCCGGTGAGGACGGGGTGGTGACCTCAGCAGCCTCAGGAGACTGGGCGTCCAGGGTCACGGCAGGAGCCTCAAGGGGCTCAGCACTGTGGGCGCTGTGAGCAGAGGTCGCGCTCTGGCTCGACTCCTCGACGACCTGAACGTCGGCCTCAGTGACCTCGGCGGCCTGAGTCCCCTCAGCGAGCTCCTCGGAAACCTCGGCCGACTCGGCTGACTCGACCGGCTCAGCTGACTCGACTGACTCAGTCGACTCGGCGGCATCCGCGATACCGGCGACGACGGCCAGCAGGTCAGCGGGTCCCTCGGACTGGGCGAGCTGGTCGACCTCCTCAGGGGAGCCCGAGACCTCGGCAGAGGTTGCGGACTGGCCCACCTCAGCGGCCTCGAAGGACGCGGCGAGCTCGGCGCCGTCAAGGGCCTGTTGCTCGGCGTTGTCCTGCGCGATCTCGATGAGGTCGTCGACGACGTCGGGAGAACCGGCGGCTTCGGCAGGAGCCCCTTCAGACGAGTCGTCCTGCTCCGAGTGGCCCGACGACGCGGACTGACGGCGCGAGGAACGGCGCGAGGCCCGACGGGAGGACCGAGAGGACCTCACCGCGGCGGCGGGGGATCCGGCAGAACCGGCAGCGGTGGTGGAGTAGTCAGGACCGGCCGGGTCAGGGTCATCGTCGTCGGAGTCACCGGACCCCTTCGACGATGCACGGCTGGGGGACGGGGTCCCGCTCGACTTCTCCGACCCGCGCAGCACCAGGTGACCGGTGCTCACGACGGCGTCCACCGCCGGGCGACGCACCTGACCGGCGCCGTCGGGCGCGCTGACAATGACCGAGTTGGGGGCGGTCACCGTCGTCTCGAACCAGGTGGTGACCGCAGAGGCGTCCAGCGCCTTGCCGTCGACCTCCATCTGCGGGGCACCGCGCAGCGCCACGTGGAAGACGTCCTCGGGCGCGGAGACGGCGAGCACGAAGTCCGGGATCGCGCCCAGACGTCCGCCCATCCCCATCACCAGCTCATCCAGGGCCCGCGTCAGCGAGGCCTCCTCACTACGCAGCAGCCGCCACAGGCGCTCGGTGAGGTCCTGCGGCACCGACGGGGGCAGGATCATCACAGCACGTGGCGTGACCACGCCTGTCCACGAACCCTCGGTCCACCAGACCTCGTTGTTCGCGCTGCCGTTCGGGCTGTTTGTCATCATATTTCTCCTCAACGGACGATACAGACACCGTCACCCAAGTATGCCTGGCGTCCTCGGTGCACGTACTCCGCTCGGCCCGGCGAGAGTCGATGAACCCCCTCCTCGTCCTCGACGTGAGTGCCGTTGGTGGACCCCAGATCTGTGACCAGCACCCCATCGGAAGCAGGCACGAACAACGCGTGCGTCTTGGACACGGAGTCCTCCGAACGGAGCACCGCAACGAGCTGAGCATCCGGGTGAGACTCGATCGGGGCCGGCCGACGCCCGAGAACAATCGGCCCCAGAACTGGGATTACTGACCCCTCAACCACTAGGGAGCAGGTCGACACCGAGGTCGGCCTGGCACTGAGGAGGACCGTTCCGGACAGTCGATCAAACCAGGTGCGCTGTTCAGCACGCCATAGTGAGAGGATCCACAAAACAAGGGGGGCAACCCCTGCGGTTGCCGCCAAAGAAAGGACTAAAAATGCGACGTAAATCACCGCCGAGCGTCCCGGCGAGCCGTTCGGGTCGACCACCTTCCGGAGGCGGACCCCGGTCACCAACCCGCCGGGTGTGGCGCCGGTCATCGCCATCATGGCAGTCATCACAACGATAAGCAGCACAACTGCCCCGACAGCGAATAAGATTCCACAGCAGCGCTCCGTGACGGCACAGAGTGCGATGATGAGCCCGGCATCTACTAGCACGCGGACCACACGGCGGCGTGCGGATGCAGGCATAATTGTCGTATGTCGCTCTCGGGTCCTCATAGGACAGACATGGTAAGCGCCCAGTCCACTGCCTCGCAGTCAGACGAGGTCTCGGAAGGAGCACACAGTGCAGATCGCGGTCACGCCTGATCCCCAGCGATGGGTGATCATCCCGCCCTTCCCACCTCCGGGATGGGCCCGGGAGGAGGCGAGGCACCGCAGCGCCCACCTGGGAGTCACCGGTCCGCAGTGGCGCTCCGAGCTGGAGTCCCTGCTCAATGAGTTGCAGGCCATGGAGCGCCAGGGGCGCTTCGCTCGCCTCATGCACATCGACGACGTCGCGCACCCGCCCTTCGTCATCGACCTGAGCCTGGAGATCGCCAAGGATGACGGTTCCAAGGAGGGGCGCCGGGCCACGCAGCGCCAGATCGTCGCAGCCCTCCTGCCCGAGGCCGAGCTGGTGCGCCTGCGGCCGGGTCCGGACATGGTGGGGTTCTCCGCCTTCTACGAGTCCAACGGCCCCACTCAGGGCGTCGTCGTCCTACGACTGGCCGGACTGCCCACCGTCCCGGTGGATCTGGTCATGCGGCTGTGGGGCGCCGCCGCTGAGGACATCGCCCCCAACCTGGATCATCTCGTCGAGCTGGCCCGTCAGGTCGCCCCCGTCGTCTGATCCGCCCTCGAGAGGCCCCGGCCATCCCGCCGAGGTCGTCAGAGCAATCGGTCCCGTCTCCCCTCGTCCCTTCCTCACCGTTCTTCCCCGCCCCGTCCCGGTTTCCCCTCGAGGTCCTCCATCAGGGCGCGACGACCGCACTCGGATCAGGACTCCACCATCTCAGCCGCCTCGAGCCACTGCTCCTCCAGCTCGGCATGAGATGCCTCAGCGGCCACGAGCTCGCGGCCGAGCTCGGCCAGCTCCCCCACCCGGCCCGGATCGGCTGAGACCTCCTCCATGCGCACGTGCAGCGCAGCGACCGCCTGGGCCGAGCGCTCCATCTTGCGCTCGATGCGCCCCAGCGCCTTCCTGGCCTCGTGGCGCCTGGCCCCGCTCGAGGCACTGCGCTCGGCCGGGGCCCCGCCCGTGGCCAGCGTCGTCGTGGACTCCGCAGAACCGGCTGAGGCTCCCGCCCCCCTCGATCCTGCGGCCTCACGGCGCAGCTGGAGGTACTGCTCCACCCCACCGGGCAGGTCGCGCACGCTTCCGTCCCCCAGCAGGGCCACCTGGTGGTCGGTGACCCTCTCCAGGAGGTAGCGGTCATGGGAGACGACGACGAGGGTGCCGGGGAAGGAGTCGAGGATGTCCTCGACGGCGGCCAGGGTGTCGGTGTCCAGGTCGTTGGTGGGCTCGTCGAGCAGGAGCACGTTCGGCTCGGTCATGAGCAGCCGCAGGAGCTGGAGGCGACGGCGCTCTCCGCCGCTGACCTCGCCGACCCGGGTCCAGGCGCGCTGGCGGGTGAAGCCGAGACGCTCAACGAGCTGAGCGGCGGTCATCTCCTTGTCACCGACGACGACCCTCTCCCCCACCATGGCCACGGCCTCGACGACGCGCAGGTCCGCGAGCGCGTCGAGCTCGTGGGTGGACTGGGACAGGGTGGCCACCTGGACGGTCTTGCCGCGGGCGACACGGCCGCCGGCGGGCTCCTGGACACCTTCGAGCATGCGCAGCAGGGTGGTCTTGCCTGCTCCGTTGACGCCCACGACGCCGACGCGCTCACCGGGTGCGAGTCGCCAGGTGACGTGGCGCAGGATCTCCCGCTCCGACGAGGCCGCGACCCCGTCGGCCCCGTCGGCACAACCGGAGGGGACCGGGTGGCGCACGGTGACGTCCTCGAGGTCGAGGACCTTCTTGCCCAGGCGGGCGGTGGCCATGGCGGTCAGGGCCACGGTGTCGCGCGGAGGCGGTACGTCGGCGATGAGGGCCTCGGCGGCCTCGATACGGAAGCGGGGCTTGGAGGTGCGGGCCGGGGCGCCGCGGCGCAGCCAGGCGAGCTCCTTGCGCAGGAGGTTCTCTCGCTTGACGGCGGCCACGGCTGCCTGACGAGCGCGCTCAGCCCGGGCCAGGACGTAGGCGGCGTACCCGCCGTCGTAGGTCTCGATGCGGCCGGCCACCTGGGGGCGCCCGCCGCCGGGGTCGACACCGGGAACGACCTCCCACACATTGGTACAGATGGCGTCCAGGAACCAGCGGTCGTGGGTGACCGTGACCAGGGCGCCAGAACCTCGGCCGCCGGAGCCGGAGAAGCGGGCCTGGAGGTGGCGGGCCAACCAGTCGACGCCCTCGACGTCAAGGTGGTTGGTGGGCTCGTCGAGGATGACGACGTCGGCACGGCGGGTAAGGACCGCTGCCAGGGCGACGCGGCGGCGCTGACCGCCGGAGAGGGTGGCGACATCCGTGTCGAGGTCGAGGTCGGCGATGAGCCCGGCGTGGATGTCGCGCACCGACGGATCGGAGGCCCATTCGTGCTCGGGGACCTCACCGTGGATCGCGGTGCGCACGGTAGCGCCCGGCGGCAGGTCGTCGGACTGGCTGAGAACGGCCACGCTCACGCCGCCGGTGCGGGTGACGCGGCCGCCGTCGGGCTCCCGCTGGCCGGCCAGCGCCGCCAGGAAGGTGGACTTGCCGGCGCCGTTGGGGCCGAGGACCCCCACCCGGGTGCCGTCCTCGATCCCCAGAGTGACATCATCCAGGAGCAGGCGGGAGCCCACGGTCAGGCGCAGGTTCTCCACGCCGAGCAGGTGCGCCATCAGCCCACCACCCGGGCACCGGACACGGGGGCGTCGGCACGCAGGACACCGGCGACCAGGCCCGAGGCCTTCAGCGCGCGCGAGACGCGCTGGGCGCTGCCGGGGTCCTCGACCAGAGCGGCGATGGTGGGTCCGGAGCCGGAGACGATGGCGCGCAGTGCCCCGGCCTCCTCGGCCACGGCGATGACCTCGGCCAGCTCCGGGCGCAGGTCGAGGGCGGCAGCCTGGAGGTCGTTGTCAAGGGAGTCCGCCAGAGCACGGGCGTCGCCGGCGCGCAGGGCCGCGGTCAGGGCCTCGGGCACGTCGCGCACCGCGGGTTCACCGGCACCGGCCAGCTCGTCGAAGCGGCGGAAGACCGCCGGCGTGGACAGCCCGTCCTCGGCCAGGGCGAAGACCCAGTGATAGGAGCCTCGGGTCATGATCGGGGTGACGAGGTCGCCGCGGCCGCTTCCGACGGCAGTGGCCCCGGTCAGGGGGAAGGGCACGTCGGCCCCGAGGCGGGCGGCCAGGGCGGAGAGCTCGGGCAGAGGGAGTCCCGTGCCCCACAGGGCGTTGCAGGCCACGAGGGCGGCAGCGGCGTCGGCCGATCCCCCGGCCATGCCGCCGGCGACGGGAACGCGCTTGCGCAGGAGGAGGTCGACGCCCTCTCCCACACCGGTGGCCTCGGCCAGGAGCTTCGCGGCCTGCACGGCCAGGTTGGAGGCATCGGTGGGGACGTCGGCATCGGGCTCCTCAAGAGTGAGGGTGACGGTGCCGTGGTCCTGGGCCGACTGGCGGCGGGCGGTGACGGTCTCGATGAGACGGACCGCCTGGAAGACCGTGGTGAGCGGGTGGTAGCCGTCGGGGCCGGGGGCGCCGACGGACAGGAAGAGGTTGACCTTGCCCGGGGCCTCGACCCGCACGGAGCTGGCCGAGCCGCTGCGGGGCGAGGCCGACGACGAGTCGCAAGAGGGAGCGGTGGGACCGCTGGGAACGGCGCGCAGATGGCTCATGACTGCTCCTGTGAGGTGAAGGAAGGCGTGGACGCGGCGGCGCCGTCGGCATCGGCGGGGTGCAGCGCCTCGGTCAGGGCGGCGAAGGCGGCGATGTCGAGGGTCTCGCCGCGCCGCGCCGGGTCGATGCCGGCGGCGCGCAGGGCGGTCTCGGCGGCGTCGGCTCCTCCGGCGAGCTTCGCCAGGGCCTTGCGCAGGGTCTTACGGCGCTGGGCGAAGGCGGCGTCGACGACGGCGAAGACCTGCTCGCGGGTGGCGCGCGTGACCGGGGGGCGGCGTCGGACGAGCTCGACGAGGGCCGAGTCGACGTTGGGAACGGGCCAGAAGACGTGCCGGGAGATGGTCAGGGTGCGGCGGACGGCGGCATACCAGGCGGCTTTGACGCTGGGGACGCCGTAGGTGCGCGAGCCGGGCTCGGCGGCGAGGCGGTCGGCGACCTCGGCCTGGACCATGACGGTGATGGTCTCCAGGCTGGGCAGCGCCTCCAGGACGGTGAGCAGGACGGGGACGGCCACGTTGTAGGGAAGGTTCGCCACGAGGCGGGTGGGCGGCTGCGCCCCGGCCTCCCCCAGGGGCTCGGGTCCGGTGATGCTCAGCGCATCGGCCTCGATGACGCTGAGGCGACCGGCGGCCTGGGGCATGCGGTCGGCAACAGTGACAGGCAGGGCCCGGGCCAGGAGGGGATCGATCTCGACGGCGATGACGCGCGCCCCGGTCTCCAGGAGTGCCAGGGTCAGGGAGCCCAGTCCCGGCCCGATCTCCAGGATCGTGTCATCGTGGTGCACGCCCGCGCTCTTCACGATGCGGCGCACGGTGCCGGCGTCGTGGACGAAGTTCTGCCCCAGGGTCTTGGTGGGGCGGATCCCCAGCGCCTGGGACAGGCCCCGGACCTCGGTGGGCCCTAGGAGACCGGAGGCTCGCGAGCCGGGCGCTGCAGGGCCCTGAGAATCGTGAGGGTCCTTGCGGGTGCGGTCCGCACAGGCGGGGTCGGATGAGACCTCCGAGGCGGTCTCGCGGGTTCCTGCAGGGTCAGGCCCGCCCATACGGGCGGATCCTGCCGGGGGCACCTGCGCATCGGGTACCGGCAACGTCATGGGGACACAGTAACCGGCGTCGGATGGTTGTCACTATGAGGTACCTGGGAACACGCCGCACGCTCCCTGCATGGTCGGTCGCGTCCCTCGGGTCGCGCGGGCCGCTCCGGTGCGGTGCCTCAGCGCAGGCCGAGCTTGTCGGCGCAACCGGGCCACTGGCCCCAGCCGGACTGAGCCTGAAGCTTCTTGGCCATGGCGGTCTGGGTCGCGGCATCGGCCTCGTGCGGGTAACCGGTTCCGCCCAGGGCCTGCCAGGTCTCCAGGGTGAACTGGTACATGCCGTAAAAGCCATTGCCGGTATTGGTCTGAGGGTTACCACCGGACTCGCACTGAGCGAGCTTGGCCCACACGTCGTCACCGGCCTCACCACCGGTCGTGCCGGCGCTGCCGCCGGATGCCGAACCGCCAGAGCCTGCAGAACCGCCAGAGCCTGCAGAACCTCCAGAGCCTCCAGAGCTGCCGGAGGAGTCCGACGACGCCGAGGGCGCGGGGGTCTGCTCCTGGGACTGCGGCTGCTCCTGCTTCTTGGCGGCGCCGGTACCGACGAGGACGACCTCATCCACCTTCTGAGTGACGACGACCTGCGCGATCGGAGTGCGGGAGACCTCCTTGCCGCCCACGGTGGTGATCTCGTAGGTGGTGCGCACGACGCCGTCGACACCCGGCGTGGCGACCTTGGTCTCACCCTGAGGCAGGTCACCGCTCTCCTGCTGGACGGTGCCGTGGGGATCGGTGGCATCAACCGTCTCCGTGGCCACCTTCTGGGCACTCGGCGTGACCGAGACCCCACTGCGCCCGCCCTCGGCGCCGAGAATGTCGGCGTGCTGGTTCGCCGAGTCGGAGGACGAGCCGTTCTGGCCGACTCGCACGGCGGCGTAGGCACCTCCTGAGACCGCCACCGACAGGGCCAGGGCCGCCAGACCGGCGCGCAGCGCCATGGTGCGTGTGCTTCGGCGTTCCTGGTCCGCCTCCTGCGAGGCCGGGGCGTCCGGGTCCTCCGGCAGGGCATGGGCGTGGCGATGGGGGGTGGGAGTCACGGGGAGACGTCCTTCCAATCGACGACGAGCGTCACGGTAACGGAACGACGAAGGTCCTGACAATAAGGCACCTCACCCCGATGTGAGTCGCCTCTCCCCCCAACACACGCCCGGCGGCGCCCACTCCGCGAGGGAGGGGGCGCCGCCGTGATGCGAGATGCCTGCGAACCCAAGTGGGTTCGGTCGACTCAGTACCAGCCGACGGACTCGGAGTGGGCCCAAGCGGAGCAAGGGGTGCCGTAGCGGCCGGAGATGTAGTTCAGGCCCCAGGTGATCTGGGTGCTGGGGTTGGTCTCCCAGTCGCTGGCCACCTCGCTCATCTTGGAGCCGGGCAGCGCCTGGGGGATGCCGTAGGCGCCCGAGGAGGCGTTCTCGGCCTGGTAGTTCCAGCTGGACTCACGGTTCCACAGGTTCTCCAGGCAGGAGAACTCGGAGTCCCCCCAGCCATGGCCGGCCATCATGGACCGGGCGATGGCCTTGGCGCTCTCAGGGTCGGTCCCCGCGCCGGGGTCGGCAGCCGGGGCGGGCGTGGAGGGGGCGGCATTCCCCTGAGCACCCTGAGCGTCCTGTGCGGCGGAGTCGCCGGAGGGCTGCTGGGCGGCTGCAGCGTCCTGCTGCGCCTGCTGAGCCCCGGTGCCGACGAGGACGACCTCATCCACCTTCTGGGTGACGACGACCTGCGCAACCGGGGTGCGGGAGATCTCCTTGCCGTCCTGGGTGGTGATCTCGTAGGTGGTGCGCACGAGCCCGTCGACGCCGGCGGTCTCGACCTTGGTCTCACCCTTGGGCAGGGCGTCGCTCTCCTTCTGGACCGTGCCGTGAACCTGCGGCTCATCGACGGTGGTGGTGGAGATCTCCGCGCTGGCGATCTTGCCGGCCCCCTGCTTCTCGGGAGCCTCAGTGGCCTTCGGCTTCCCATCGGCCTCACCGCCGATCAGTCCGAAGGAGCCGCCCGAGGAGGAATGCCCCTCGTCACCACCGGCGGAGATGGCCGCGTAGGCGGCTCCGGAGACGGCCAGAGAGAAGGCGGCTGCGGCGCCCCCTGCCTTGAAGAGCATGGGGGTCAGAGCGGTCTTGGCGGGACCTTCGGCGCGTCGGCGGCCATGAGCACCGGGAGCGGTCCGCTTCTTGGCGGCCATGGATCCAAGGCCGGCGAGTGTAGTACTCAGGGAGCTGGTCTGGGAGTGACGACCCACGATAGAACTTCCTTCGTTTGACGACTGCATGTCACCGTAACCGATGACCAAGGGGCGTGCCAATGCGCCTGCTCACACCCCGAGGGCTTGTGACCGAACCGTGCGAGCACCCCCTGATTCCTCACTGCTTTCCGCCTGAGACCAGTCTGAAAGAACGATGGTAGCCTGGGAGTGCTTCGTCCGGACATATTCCGCCCTATGACGACTGCGCGCATCCCTTTGCCAGGCTCCGATCCTCTCACGGCCCGCACCCCGCAGGACATCAGGGATGAGGCTCGTCCTACCAGGCCCCGTAGACGGTCTCGGTGGTGGCCTGCAGGCGACGGCAGAGCAGCTCCTCGCTCAGCCCCCGCTGCTCGGCCAGGAAACGGACCGTATCCCCCATGAGGTAGGAGGCGTTGGGCCGGCCGCGCCAGCGCTTGGGAGGAAGGTAGGGCGCGTCGGTCTCCACCAGGAGGAGCTCATCGGGCAGGACGGCGACGGCCTCGCGAAGGGGCCCGTTGGCCGGATAGGTGAGCGGGCCCGCGATCGAGGCGTACCAGCCGCGCTCGGCGCAGACGGCGGCCAGCTCCGGGCCGCCGGAGAAGCAGTGGAACACGGTGCGCTCGGGGGCGCCGTCGGTCTCCAGCACCTCCACGCAGGCGGCGTGCGCGTCGCGGTCGTGGATCTGCAGGGGCAGGTCGAGGTCCTTGGCCAGGGCGATGTGCGCCCGGAAGGCCTCACGCTGGGCGGCAGCGCCCTTTTCACCGGTGCGGAAGAAATCCAGCCCGCTCTCTCCGACGGCGACGACGACGTCGGCGTTCGCCCTGAGCGTCTCCTCCAGGTGGGCGATCACGGACTCGATCGGCTCGGTGTGGTGCTCCTGCGCACGAGGAGCGAGCCCGTCAGGCCCGGTCTCGCGAACCCCGGCGTGGAGGACGGCCTCATTGGGATGCACGGCCAGGGCCACGCGCACGCCCGGCAGGTCTCGGGCCAGGACCAGGCTCTCCTCCCAGGTGGTGACCTCGCAGGCGGAGGTCACCACGCGGGTCACGCCGACGGCGGCGGCGCGCTCAACCAGCTCGGCGGCACTCAGCGGAGCCTCGGACCCGGGCCCGTCGACGTCCGCCGCGACCGGCAGGTGCGTGTGGTTGTCGGTGACCGGAACCGCCAGGGGAGCGACGGCGTCGGCCGGCGGCCATGAGCGGTCGCGCTTCCTGGGGCTCATAGGAGCTCAGGCGCCGGTGACGTCGTCGGGCACGGAGCCGGCATAGCGGGCCAGCTCGGCCTCGATGATCGACTCGTCCAGCTTGGTGAACACAGGAGTCGGCTTGGCCACGGGGGTGCCGACGGTGACCGGGTGACGCTCCCAGGTGGGGGCGTCCTGGTAGTCGCCGGTGATGATCGGGTAGCCGGTGCGCCCGTCGAAGGCCTCGGGCAGACGCTCGGGGTCGAGCTCGTCGACCTCCTCGATGCGGGGCATCGGGGCGATCCGGCCGTTTCCTCCCAGGACCCGGTCGACGTCGTTGGCGGCGTGCGGCAGGAAGGGCGAGAGCATGA
>ERZ772948.1822-NODE-1822-length-11638-cov-11.447811_pt1 | contig 11638 bp, 6 predicted proteins | sample MGYA00511945_ERZ772948 | MGnify/ENA primary metagenome ERZ772948 (study PRJEB29015, sample SAMEA2737927) | human oral metagenome | biome: human oral; feature: human-associated habitat; material: dental | place: China | collected 2141 ... | reverse complement strand
CGACCTCCGGGTTATGAGCCCGGCGAGCTACCGAACTGCTCCACCCCGCGTCGGCCCTACCGAGTCTAGCGCACGGGCACGGGGGGCACAAACTGAACGCGGTGATGTGGGTCCTAACAGCGCGCGGGCGCTGCTCCAGCGGGGCGCGGCCGCGGGTTCAGCGCGACAGGCACTGGCGCTCCCGTCACTCCTGGGGCCCTTGAGGGGTTCGCGGCGGGTACTGGCCGTCACTGGGGGACTGGAAGCCCTGCGCGCCCCCCGGGTACTGGCCGCCGCCCGGGGACTGGAAGCCCTGGCCCCCACCCGGGTGCTGGCCGAAGCCCTGGGCCTCACCCGGGTGCTGGCCGAAGCCCTGAGCCGACACAGGATAGGCGCCCTGCCCGGGCGGGGGGAATTGCCCGCCGGTGGAGCCGTAGGGCGCCATTGCGCCATGGGCCGGCACGGCGCCGCTGGGGCGTCCGTCGGGAACCGCCAGGCAGATCGCGCAGGCGATGCCGACCATGTTCAGCACCCACAGCACCATCGCCCGTATGAAGAAGTAGGCGTCCAACTCAGCCGGCGGCGGGAGGAAAACCTGGTACCAGTCCCCTCCGAAGTAGACCTGGTTCAAAGGGGCGAGCAGCAACGCCACCACGAGGTAGGCGCCGACGAGCGCGTAACGGACGGCGCTACCGCGCCGCGCCAGGAAAACCGCCGCCAGAACGATCAAGACGGCCCTGAGGGCGACCCACAACCAGGTCGCCCAGTGGAGCAGCGTCGCGCCGAACAGGCTCAGATCCTCGAAGTTCCACGGGACGAACTGGTTGAGGAGCAGGCACGCCTCGACGACGAGGATCGTTCCCGCGCACGCGCGCGCACGGGGCGAGGCGAACGCGCCCGGGCGGGCGCTCTGCTGGACGGGCGCGCCCGGCGCCGCCAATCCGTACTGGTAGGGCGCGCCTTGGGGAGGGTCGAACTGGCGAGGCGCCCCTTGGGGAGGGGCGAACTGGTAGGGCGCCCCTTGGGGGACGGACGACTGCTGCGCCCCGCCGGAATTGAGATCCGCGGAGTACGGGCCTTGGGGAGCGGTCATAGTGCTCCTTCCACTGAGTTGAGGGTTCAGCACTTCATGTGCTCTGCACCATAGTAGCAAGCCGCTGCTGACTGAACCGCATTGCCCCGCCCCGTCGACGGCGGTGGCCCCCGCCTCGACTGGGCGGGGGCCACCGGGGGGGCGGTGCTCTGCTCTAGGAGCCGGACTGCCCCCCGCCTGGAGCGGCGCTCGGGCTCGGAGTGGGCGCGCCCGCGGCGGCCTGGGCGGCCTCGGCGCGGTTCAGCGCGTCCTTCAAACGGTTCTGGGCCTCGCCGTAGGCGCTCCAATCGCCCCTGCTCATGGCCGACTCGGCGTCCCGCATCGCCGCGGAGGCGTCGGTGAGCGCCTGGGCCACCGTGGGCGTGCGGGGCTGCGCCGTGGAACCGGACTGGGCGCCGGACTGCGATCCGTCGCCGCCGCCCCCGCCGCCCGGCGACGGCCTCGTCGAGGACCCGTCGTCGGAGATCAGCTGCTTGAGCGACTCCTCCAACGTGGAGGCGAAGCCCACCTTGTCGCCGAAGGCGGTGAGCACCGAGCGGAGCACCGGGTACGAGGCGCTCCCCGTCCCCTGCACGTACACGGGCTGGACGTAGAGCAGGCCGCCGCCGACGGGCAGTGTGAGCAGGTTGCCCCTGATGACCGTCGAGTCGGCCTGGTTGAGCAGGTTGAGCTGCGTGGCGATCTTCTCGTCGGAGTCGTACTTGTTCTGCACCTGCCCGGGGCCTGGCACAGTGGTCGACGACGGCAGCGCCAGCAGCCTCAGTTTCCCGTAGCCCTCGCGCACCACGCCCGGCTGGGAGCCGGTCTCCGAATCGACTGCCAGGAAGCCGGCCATCGCCTCGCGCCGTCCCTCGCCGCCGCCGCCGGGCACGAACACGCTGGTGAGCGAGAACTCAGCGCTTTTCTGGCCCGGCATCTGCATGGTGAGGTAGTACGGCGGCTGCAACGAAGTCGAGGCGGGCGCCTGCGAAGCGGCGGCCTGGGCCTGGGAGGCGCCGATCGTGGAGGTCTCCTCGGCAAGGCGCCACCTGTCGCCGCCCGCGTAGAAGCCGGCCGCGTCGGTCACGTGGTAGGTGGCCAGCAGGTTGCGCTGCACCTTGAACATGTCCTCCGGGTAGCGCAGGTGGCTCATGAGGTCGCCGGAGACACTGGCGATGGGCTCGACCGACCCCGGGTAGATCTTCTCCCAGGTCTTGAGGATCGGGTCCTTGTCGTCCCAGCGGAACAGCCGCACGGAGCCGTCGTAGGCGTCGACGACGGCCTTGACGGAGTTGCGCATGTAGTTGATCTTGTTGGCCTGGACGTACTGCCCGACCTGCGTGGCCTGGGAGTCCACCGTCGCGTCGGACAGGGACTCGTGCTGGGAGTACGGGTACTGGTTGGTCGTCGTGTACGCGTCGACCACCCACACGAGGCGCTTGGGGGTCGAGGCGTCGTCGTCCATGTCGACCACCGCCGGGTAGGCGGACTGCTCGAGGGTCAGATAGGGGGCGACCTTGGCCACCCGCTGGAGGGGGTCGCGGTCGTAGAGGATCTGGGACGCCTCGTTGGTCTGCGAGGAGAAGAACAGGTCGGTGGAGCCGAACTTGATGGCGTAGAGGAGCTTGTTCCACACGTTGCCCACCGAGGGCCCGCCGTTGCCGGTGAAGGTCGTGGAGACCTGGCCGCCGACCGCGGTGTCGTCCGGGTAGTCGAGCTCCTGGGGCTCGGATCCCTCGGGCGCTCCGACGATCGAGTAGTCGGGCGCGTTGGGGCTGAAGTAGACGCGCTCCTCGTAGTCGCCCATCTCGCCGACCGAGGGAACGGACTGCTCCCAGTAGGAGGGCAGGCCGTCGCTGGTGAGCTGGTTGCCGTAGGCCGCGATCGCCCCGTACCCGTGGGTGTACACGGTGTGCTGGTTCACCCAGGTCTGCTGCTCGGCGGACAGGCCCGCCAGGTTGAGCTCGCGCACGGAGACCACTGTGTCGCGGCGCTCGCCGCCCACGTTGTAGCGGTCGACCTTCATCCCCGAGTTGAAGCCGTAGTACAGGCGGGACTGCTGCAGCTGCTGGACGGTCTTGGTGATGACCTTCGGGTCGAGCAGGCGCACCTGGCCGGTGAGGGCGTCGTTGTCGAACTGCCCCGCCGAGGCGGTCGTCGCCGCGTCGTAGTTGGTCTGGTAGTCCACGTCGTCCAGGCCGTACGCCTCCAGAGTCGCGTCGATGTTGCGCTGGATGTAGGGGGCCTCCAGTGTCCGCTGGTTGGGGCGCACCCGGAACTGCTGGATGAGGGCGGGGTAGGCCATCCCCAGGACCAGGGCGGCCACGACGGTCACCGCGATGCCCGACCCGGGCAGGCGCCACGTCCCGCGGTAGGCGGCGACCACGAAGAGGACGGCGACCAGCACGGAGATCACCGCCAGGATCGAGTGCGCGGGCAGCGTCGCGTTGATGTCGGAGTACATGGCCCCGTCGATGTTCATGCTGGAGCTCGTGCTGGTGAGCAGCTCGTAGCGGCCCAGCCAGTAGTTCGCGCCGATCAGCAGGGAGACGGCGGCGGCCAGCATGCCCGTCTGCAGGCGGGCGGGCTTGGAGGCGTGGGGGCGGGGGGCCAGTCGGACGGTGCCGTACAGGTAGGAGACGACCAGACTGGCCACCAGGCAGATCACGGCGGCGCTCATCAGGAAGGACACCAGGACCTTCAGGGCCGGCAGGGTGAAGACGAAGAAGGAGATGTCGAGGCCGAACTCGGGGTCGACGCGGTCGAAGGACGAGCCGTTGACGAACTGCAGGAGGGTCTGCCAGTTAGAGGCCATGCGCGCCCCGGCGGTGAAGCCGAAGAACAGGGCGACGCCCCAGAACGCGAGTCTGCGGACCGGCGCGAGAGCCTTCTGGTAGGCGCGCAGCGACGCGGCGGCCTCCCCCCGCGTCGACGCCTCGCGGTGCTTGTAGGCGTGGGCCATCGACAGGTACACGACGGCCGTCATCGCGCCGAAGCCCACCAGGAACAGCCCGATGTGGGCGCCCCACTGGGTGAGGAGCACCCGCGTCGCGCGCATCTGGTTGAACCACAGGACCTCGGTCCACACGATCGAGGCGGCGTAGACGATGCCCGCGATTGCGGCGAGGGCGGCGATGGTGATCCCGAGGGGCCCGACCCTGGGCGCGGACCCCCGCGAGGAGGGGCGGCGCTGGGGCCGGCCGCCTTGGGCGAAGGGGAAGGAGCTCACGGCGTTGTCCTCTCTGTCGACGTGCAGCTCCGCCCAGTCTAGCGGTGCCGGGCAGTCGGGACGGCGGCGGGAGTCACGCTGTCCGTGAGACGATGGGTGCATGAACGGATCCATGACCCCGACGGCCCCCGAGGTCGCGCTGGCCAACGTAGTGGTCGACATCGAGAGGGGCGCCGCCCGCGCGGGCTGGGACCAGGCCCCCACGCTGTACGCGCTGGTCCCCACGGCGCGGCTGCTGGGCGACCCCCTGCTGCCCGACGAGGTGGCCGCCCACCTGCGGTCGGGCTGGGACGGCAGCGACGACCACCTGTCTGCGGTCGTCCAGGAGGACATGGCCGACGACGACCTCGAGGCGGTGCTGGGGCACTTGGCGTGGCCGCCCGAGGTCGCGGGGGCCGCGCTGACCGTCGAGCGCGTCGTCGTCCCCCCGGAGGTGGAGGCCCAGGCGCCCGAGGATCCGGAGGCCGCGATCGAGTTCGTGTCCAACCACCCCTCCCGCACGGAGGTGCGCCTGGCCGTCGGCGTCCTGCGCAGCGGGGAGTCGTGGTGCGCGCTGCGCATGCGCCCCTTCGACTCCGACGACAAGGTGGGCCAGGGGTCGGTGCTGGTCCCGGCCCTCGTCGATGCGCTGCGCGTCTCCTTGGAGCCGGACGAGGCGCCGGCCTCGTAGACCGCGGGCCCGGAGCAGGCGCCGGCCTCGTAAACCGCTCAGCAGGGCCGCCCGTCTCACCACGTGGCCAAGTTCCCACGGGATGGGCGCCCGACGGGGTAGTCTAGGCGTATTCCAATTCTTTGACGATTTCTTGGGAGCGGCAATGAAGTTCGGTTTCGTCGGCACCGGGGCGATGGTGAGCGCCATCGTCCGGGGGGCAGCCGCGGCCGGATTCAACGCCTCCGACTTCGTCCTCTCGAACCGCACGCCCCAGGACGCGAAAGCCCTGGCCGACGAGGTGGGCGCCACGACCGCCCGCTCCAACGGCTCCCTGGCCCACCAGGTCGACGTCCTGGTGCTGGGCGTCAAGCCCGCCGTCCAACCCGGGGTCATCGAGCAGATCGCCCACATCGTGCGCGAGCGCCCGGAGATGTGCGTCGTCTCGCTGGCCGCGGGGCGGACCCTGGACGCGATCCTCGAGGACTTCGGCGCATGCGTCCCCCTGGTGCGCGTCATGCCCAACGTCGCGGCGCGGATCGGGCAGTCCATGAGCGCCCTGTGCTCCGTGGGGGCCAGCGACGACCAGGTCGCCGCGGTCCGCCGACTGATGGACGCCGTGGGCCGCACCGTCGTCATCGACGAGAAACTGTTCCCCGTTTTCCAGTCCTTGGCCAGTTGCTCGCCCGCGTGGCTGTTCCAGGTCATCGACAGTCTGGCCCGTGCTGGAGTGAAGCACGGCCTCCCCAAGGACATCGCCGTGCGGGTCGTCGCACAGGCGATGGCGGGTTCGGCCTCCCTGGTGCTCGCAGCATCGGAGGAGGGGCGCGTGCCCGCCCAACTCATCGACCAGGTGTGCTCGCCCGGCGGCACGACAATCGCAGGATTGCTCGCCGCCGAGGAAGGTGGTTTGTCGGCTTCGCTGGTAGGCGCTGTCGACGCATCCATCCACGCCGATTCCCATCTCGGCTGACCCCGCTCCCAGCGGGCATCCCCTGCGGGCCGCGCGCCCGCCGGGCACCACCCCAGCGCACCGCCGCACCTCCTCCCTGTCCATGGGAGTCCCCAGCGGTCCGGTTGTGCTCCCCTCCCATCACAGGAATAGTCATGTTGATCTTCAACGCGGTTGTCATCTCCGTGCTCGTGATGCTGGTCCTCTCGATCGCCCGCGTGCACGTCGTCATCTCATTGTTCATCGCCTCACTGGTGGGCGGCCTGGTCTCCGGCATGGGCTTGTCGGCGACGATGGTGGCCTTCCAAGAGGGCCTCGCCGGGGGCGCGAAGATCGCCCTCTCCTACGCGCTGCTGGGCGCGTTCGCCATGGCCGTCGCCCACTCGGGCCTGCCGCGGCTGCTGGCCAATTGGATCATCGTCCGGATGAAGAACGCCGACGAGTCCAACCAGGCCAGGATCGCCCGCAACGCCAAATGGGGGATCCTTTGCGGCGTGATCGCCATGGGCATCATGAGCCAGAACCTCATCCCCATCCACATCGCGTTCATCCCCCTGCTGATCCCGCCCCTCATCGGCGTGATGAACCGGCTGGGGCTCGACCGCCGGGCCGTGGCGTGCGCGATCACCTTCGGCATCGTCACGACGTACATGTTCCTGCCCGTGGGCTTCGGACGGATCTTCTTGCACGACATCCTCTACAAGAACATCATCGAGGCGGGCCTGGACGTGTCCGGGGTGAATCCGACTGCCGCTATGGCGATCCCGGCGGCCTCGATGCTGGCGGGCTGCCTCATCGCGCTGCTCATCTCCTACCGGGGGCGCCGCGAGTACGAGGACCGCAGTGACTCCTTCGGGAGCCCGGCCGACGAGCCCATCGACATGAAGCGCGTGTGGGCGGCTCTGGCGGCCCTCGTCCTGTGCTTCGCCATCCAGACGTGGCTGACGCTGATCGAGTCCGAGGCCGATCCCCTGCTGATGGGCGCCATCGTGGGCCTGTGCGTGATGCTGTCGATGCGCGTGGTCCCCTGGCAGCAGGCGAACGACATCTTCAGCACCGGCATGAAGATGATGGCGATGATCGGGCTCATCATGATCTCCGCACAGGGCTACGCCTCGGTCCTGAAGGCGTCCGGCCAGATCGAGCCCCTCGTCACCGGCACGGCGGCCATGTTCTCAGGGTCGAAGGCGCTGGCGGCGTTCGTGATGCTACTGGTCGGCCTGGTCATCACGATGGGCATCGGGTCCTCCTTCTCGACCCTGCCGATCATCTCGGCGATCTACGTGCCCCTGTGCGTGACGCTGGGCTTCTCCCCCATTGCGACGGTGGCGATCATCGGCACCGCGGGGGCGCTGGGCGACGCGGGCTCGCCCGCCTCGGACTCGACGCTGGGACCGACGACCGGCCTCAACGTGGACGGCCAGCACGACCACATGCGCGACACGGTGATCCCCACGTTCATCCACTACAACATCCCGCTCCTGGCCGGAGGCTGGATCGCGGCGATGGTCCTGTGACTCCTTCCCCCGTCCCGGCCCGCGCCGGGGCGGGGGAACCGCAGTCAGCGGCGCCGGGCCGCGGCTCCCCATGTCGCACACAACGGCCCGGATTAGACAACACTGCAGCGCACACAAGGGCTTGATCCCGCCGTTGTGTGCGGACCGTGTTTCGTAAATCCCCGCCCTTGTGTGCGTCCCTCAGCGGGCGCCGAGGAAGTCGGCGGCCACGGCCGCCAGCGCCCGCACGGTGAGGTCGACGTCGGACAGGCGGATGTGCTCGTCGTGCGCGTGCAATCGCGAGTACAGGTCCCCCAGGGCCACGTCCCGCCCGAAGGACCCGAACCCGTAGCCCACTCCCCCAAGGCGCCTGGCGACCCTGAGGTCGGAGCCCCCGGGGAAGAGGACGGGCACCACCCGCGAGCCGGGGTGCTGCGCCCGCAGGGCGCGCTCGATGGCGCGGTACAGGCGCGTGCCGGTGGGCGAGGCCGTCGCCCCCTCCACCAGGAGCCGTTCGATGCGCACGTGCTCCCCCACCTCCCCCAGGGCGCGCCGCAGGGCTGCGTCGACGAAGTCGTCGTCCTGGCCGGGCAGTGTGCGGATGTCGAGGTCGATGTGGGCCGATGAGGGGAGGACGTTGATGGGCCCGCCCGCCCGGACGGCGGTCTGGGCAACGGTGAGGCGGCTGATGGCGTGGGCGTAGGCGGCCAGGTCCCCGAACTCGTGGTAGTCGCCGTCGTAGTCCGCTGCGAGCAGGGCGGCGCGGGTGTCGGGGTCGAACTCGAAGGCGGAGACGAAGCCCTCCCATTCGCCGCCTCCCCCGGCGGGCCAGCGGGCGCAGGCCAGGCGCTGGACGACGCGGGCCAGGACCTCGACGGCGCTGTGGCGCCCCAGGGGCACCGATCCGTGGCCCGCGTCCCCGTCGACGTGGAGGCGGCGCTGGGCGGCGCCCTTCTCGCCGACGACGACGGCGATGGAGTCGCTCCCCCGGGTGCCCCGGATGTGCCCGCCGCCCATCTCGGAGATGCAGTTGCGCCAGGGGACGGCCTGGGGCTCGGCTTCCCCGATCCACGGCACGCCCAGGCCCCCGCGCGCCTCCTCGTCGGCGGCGGCCACGAAGGTGAGGGTGCCCGCGGGGCGCGCTCCTCCCTCGGCGGCGCGGCGGGCCAGGTCCTGGGTGACGACGGCCATCGCGGCGGTGAGGTGCAGCATGTCCACGGTGCCGCGCCCCCACATGACGCCGTCGGAGTCGATGCGCGCGGCGAAGGGCCCGTGGGCCCATTGGGAGTCGTCAGCGGGGACGACGTCGGTGTGCCCGATGAGGGTGAGGGGCTCGGCGGCGGGGTCTGAGCCGTCCAGGGCGACGACCAGGGTGGTGCGCCCGGGCGCGGGCTCGATGCGGCGCATCCGCACGGGCAGGCCCTCGAAAAGGGCCTCCAGGGTGTCGGCACTGCGGTGCTCGTGGCCCGAGGCGGGGGTGAGGTCGTTGACGCAGGCGTTGCGCACCAGCTCGCCCAGCAGTTCGACGGTTCGGGCCCCAAGGGGTGACAGGTCGCTCATAGCGGTCCTTCCTCGTGCGTGCGTGTGCCCCCACGTTAGGGCCGCGCGCGGCGGCGCCGCGGCTGTGACCGCAGTGGGGGCGTTTGTGACGAAGACTCCCGCTCCCCCGGGCGGGGCCGGTGGACCGGGCGCGGCGCCGAAAGTACGCTTGTCGGGTACTAGTCCACGACTCGGATGGAGATAACAGAACATGGCAGATCGACCCGGTCAGCTGCCCGCCACCGCCCGCGCCCCCCGTGTGCCCGACCGCGCGGCGCCGGAGGGCCTGGAGCACAAGTGGGGTTCGGCCTGGGAGGCCGAGGGGACCTATGCCTTCGACCGCACGGCCGCCCGCGAGCAGGTCTACTCGATCGACACCCCGCCCCCCACGGTGTCCGGCTCACTGCACATCGGCCACGTCTTCTCCTACACGCACACCGATGTCGTCGCCCGCTTCCAGCGCATGAGGGGCAGGGCGGTGTTCTACCCGATGGGGTGGGACGACAACGGGCTGCCCACCGAGAGGCGCGTGCAGAACTACTTCGGGGTCCGCGTGGACGCGACGCTGCCCTACGACCCCGATTTCGAGCCGCCGCACGTGGGCGGCGAGGGCAAGTCCATCAAGGCCCGCGACCAGAAGCCGATCTCGCGCCGCAACTTCGTGGAGCTGTGCGAGCGCCTCACCGTCGAGGACGAGGCCCAGTTCGAGGCCCTGTGGCGCTACCTGGGGCTCAGCGTGGACTGGAAGCAGAACTACCAGACGATCGGGCGGCGCGCCCGCAAGGTCGCCCAGGCGGCGTTCCTGCGCAACCTGGCGCGCGGCGAGGCGTACCAGGCGGAGGCGCCGGGCCTGTGGGACGTGACCTTCCAGACGGCGGTCGCCCAGGCCGAGTTGGAGTCCCGCGAGTACCCGGGCTTCTACCACCGCATCGCCTTCCACCTCACGGACGCCTCGGCCGCCGCCGAGGCCGCCGCCGCGGGCGCCCCCGTGGAGGACGGGGTGGACGTGTGCGTGGAGACGACCCGCCCGGAGCTGCTGGCCGCGTGCGTGGCGCTGATCGCCCACCCGGACGACGAGCGCTACAAGCCGCTCTTCGGCACGACGGTGGCCTCCCCCGTCTACGGCGTCGAGGTGCCCGTCCTGGCCCACCCGGCCGCCGAGAAGGACAAGGGCGCGGGCATCGCCATGTGCTGCACCTTCGGCGACACCACGGATATCGAGTGGTGGCGGGACCTCGGCCTGCCGCTGCGCGCCATCCTGCGCAAGGACGGGCGCATCGAGGCCGAGACCCCCGACTGGATCACCACGCCGGCCGGCCGCGAGGCCTACGCCGCCATGGCCGGCAAGACCACCTACTCCGCGCGGGAGGCGGTCGTGTCCGCCCTGGCCGCCACCGGCGAGATGCGCGGCGAGCCGACGAAGACCACCCGCCAGACGAACTTCTTCGAGAAGGGGGACAAGCCCCTGGAGATCGTCACCTCCCGCCAGTGGTACCTGCGCAACGGCGGCAAGGACTGGACGAACCCGGCAACGTCGGCGGGCCTGCGCGACGAGCTGCTGAAGCGCGGCGCCGAGCTCGACTTCCACCCCGACTTCATGCGCGTGCGCTACGAGAACTGGGTCAAGGGCCTCAACAACGACTGGCTCATCTCCCGCCAGCGCTTCTTCGGCGTTCCCTTCCCCGTCTGGTACGCGATCGGCGACGACGGCGAGGTCGACTACTCCCGGGTCCTCACGCCGCCGGAGGCGGACCTGCCGATCGACCCCTCCTCGGATGTCCCGGCCGGCTACACCGAGGACCAGCGGGACCAGCCGGGAGGCTTCGCCGCCGAGCTCGACATCATGGACACGTGGGCGACCTCCTCCCTCTCCCCCCAGCTGGTCTCGGGCTGGCTGACCGATGAGGACCTCTTCAACCGCGTCTACCCGATGGACCTGCGCCCCCAGGGCCAGGACATCATCCGCACCTGGCTGTTCTCCTCGGTGGTGCGCGCGGACCTGGAGTTCGGCGCCCTGCCCTGGAGGCACGCGGGCATCTCCGGGTGGATCCTCGACTCAGACCACAAGAAGATGAGCAAGTCCAAGGGCAACGCGGAGACGCCCATGGGCCTGCTGGAGAAGTTCGGCGCGGACGCGGTGCGCTACTGGGCGGCCTCGGCCCGCCTGGGCCTGGACGCGGCCTTCGAGGAGCAGCAGATCAAGATCGGCCGCCGCCTGGCCATCAAGGTCCTCAACGCCTCGAAGTTCGCCCTGTCCATGGGCCTGCCCTGGGACGCCGACGAGGCGACCCTCGCGGCCGCCCCCGCGCCGAGCCTGGACGCCGCCGCCGTCACCGAGCCGATCGACCGCGCGGTCCTGGCGGCCCTGGCGGACGTGGTGGACGCCGCGACCACCGCCTTCGAGGGCTTCGAGCACGCCCGCGCCCTGGAGGCCGCCGAGTCCTTCTTCTGGACCTTCTGCGACGACTACATCGAGCTCGTCAAGGACCGCGCCAATGACCTGGCCGGCTCGCACGATCCCGCGGCGGTCACGAGCGCCCGCACGACGCTGTCCATCGCCGTGGACACCTTCGTGCGCCTCTTCGCCCCCTTCCTGCCCTTCGCCACGGAGGAGGTGTGGAGCTGGTACCGCACCGGCAGCGTCCACCGCGCCGAGTGGCCGGCCGCCGCGCCGCTGCGCGAGGCCTCGGCCGGCGCCGATGCCGCCCTCGTGGCACGCGCC
>ERZ772948.1821-NODE-1821-length-11647-cov-11.722740_pt1 | contig 11647 bp, 9 predicted proteins | sample MGYA00511945_ERZ772948 | MGnify/ENA primary metagenome ERZ772948 (study PRJEB29015, sample SAMEA2737927) | human oral metagenome | biome: human oral; feature: human-associated habitat; material: dental | place: China | collected 2141 ... | reverse complement strand
TCGCCAGCATGACCGGCCCCACTGGCGCCCTCGCCAGCATGACCGGACCCGCTGGCGTCGGTGCGACCGGCGCCGGAGTCGGCATGACCGGTTCCGCCGCTGGCGTCGGCGTGCGAGGCCTCGGAACCACCGGCATGACCGCTACCGGCATCCGCATGGACCGGCGCCGGCGAGGCGCCCGCATGCGAGGCAGACGCCCCCGCCGCCGAGTGCGAGGCAGCAGACCCATCACCAGCACGACCGGACCCACCCTCGCCAGCATGACCGGCCCCACTGGCGCCCTCGCCAGCATGACCGGACCCGCTGGTGTCGGTGTGACCGGCGCCGGAGTCGGCATGACCGGTTCCACCGCTGGCGTCGGCGTGCGAGGCTTCAGAACCACCGGCATGACTGCTACCGGCATCCGCATGCGATGCAGACGCCCCCGCTGCCGGGTGCGAGGCAGCAGGCCCATCGCCGGCATGGCCGGCTTCACTGGCGCCCTCGCCAGCATGACCGGTCCCGTTGGTGTCGGTGTGACCGGCGCCGGAGTCGCCGTGGCCGGTTCCACCGCTGCCGGCGTCCGCGTGCGAGGCCTCGGAACCACCGGCATGACTGCTACCGGCATCCGCATGCGAGGCAGACGCATCCGCGGCCGGGTGCGAGGCAGCAGGCCCATCACCGGCATGACCGGATCCGCTGGAGTCGCCGTGACCGGACCCACCGGCGCCGCTGGTGTGGCCGGCGCCGGTGTCGGCATGGCCGGTTCCACCGCTGGCGGCACCGGCGTGCGGGGTTTCGGAACCGCCGCCCGTGTGGCCGGTCCCGCCGGCGCTGGTGTGGCCGGCGCTGCTGGTGTGGGTGCTGGTGGGGGTGTCGGTGGTTGTTGCGGTGGCGTGGGCGGTCTGGGGGGCTTGGGCGTGGGTATGGCCGGTGACGGGATCGAGACCGTGATAAGTAGTCACGCCCGTACTAGCACTGGCCGTCGCGGTGTGGGCCGGTGCTCCCGCCATTGCTGGAACGGGGCCCGTGAGCGGATCCAGACCATGATAAGTCCCCGACCCCGACCGGGCCGTCGCGTTCTCGCCCCCGTCACTGGCCGGTGAGCCCGGTTCGGCTTCCCGGCTTTGGGCGCCGATCCCACGATCACGGCCAGCGCCCGAGCCCGCCCCAGCCGACTCACCACCGTGACCGCCGCTGGCCGACTCACCACCGGGCCCGGCGCTGGCGTCCGCATGACCCGTCCCGGCTGATTCACCGCCGGTCGACTCACCACCGTGCCCGGTGCTGGCATCCGCATGACTGGTGCTGGTGTGCCCGCCGGTGTCGTGACTGGCGCTGGCGTGCGCGGCGCTGCGACTGGTACTAGCAGCCGCGCGAGCGCTCCCAGCGCTCCGCGGGGAACGACCAAGACGACGGTTGATCCTCTGCCCGACACGATGCCCCGCCCGCACAGCGAACCGATTAGGCGCCTCACGAGCCGAAGCGAGATGACCCAGAAAAGCCTTCAACCGCCGCGTCACAGGCTCGATCTTGCGCAACAGCTTGGACAAAGCCTCAAAAGAAGAAATCAAATCATCAACATGCCGCCCCACAACCTCCATCTTCTCGGCCACCCAGGTACTGATCTGAGCCACCACCGCAGGAGTCCCCAGCCCGAGACTGAACACCTCTTCCAGCACCGACTGGCAGAACATGCCGAACGCCTCGGAGATCGTATCACGCACCATGTCATGAACGAACTGGACAATAAACCCAGCGATCCCCAAACCAGTGGAGACACTATGAGCCAGATCCCCCAACGACTCCAGAGCAGCCGCCAGGTCCGCTCCCTCAGACCGCCACGCGTCAGCCGCCTGACCGACCTGGCCCTCCATATCCCGCTTGATCGCGTTCCGCAGACCCTGCGCCTGCTCTTTAAGATGATCAGAAATATTCACCCACGTTTGAGAGCCCGCCCGTACCGCGTCCGCATCCCCGGCCAGCTTGTCAAGAATCTCCGGAAACGGGTGAACATGCTCCAAAATCCACCCAGTCACCGCCCCAATAGCCGTGGCCAGCGGATTGAACGCCAAAGACACAACATCGCCCGCCAGACCCGCGCCCGCCAACGCCCCTTGAGTCCAGGACCCATCGCTAATCGCTCCCGATAGATCGGAAATATCCTCACCCAGACCCGTCCCCGACCAAAACGATGACGAATCCTCACGCTCCGCGACCAGCGACTCCTCACTCACAACCCCGCACCCCCGCACCCAACACCAGCACCGCGGAACAAGACAACCGGCCCCACCGGCCACCACCGGACGGAACCGAACCACACATCACAAAACAATCACAGGGCACGGGGAACACACCACCCACCCTACACGACCCAACCCCCCACACAACACCCCCGAGACCACACCAGACCCGCCACCGACCACCCGCCCTCGCGCCCCCCAACGGAGAGCGCACCGCACGACGCTTACGTCGACGCGGGTGGCCGGGACCACGCCCCCGCTCCCGCACCCCCCGACGCACCAGCCCACGCCACGCCCGCACCAGGCAACCACACGACACCAGACCACACCACCGCGCCCGCACCCGCCCGCTCGTAGAACTCACTACGAGCCAGACCCCGACCGACCACCATCGCCCACCTCTGCACCCCCCAGCCCACAGACGAACCCCTCAACAAAAGACCGCACCCATACCGGGCGCCACCACATGCGACACCCCCGCAGCACCCTACAGCAGACGGTGCCGGTATCGTTCCCGGCGCCTCGCTCACTGGGTGTGAGAGGGTGGGCGGTGGGCTCTCTTCCTGCGCCCACGCACTACGACCCCGCGGGTGCACGACCATCGCCGGGAATGGGCCCGAGCCCGGTGCCGAGATGCTGTCGACTACGAAGCCACCCAGCCGCCGATGAACCTCTCCTCAGAAAGGAACGACTATGCCGAGCAACAAGATGATCAGCGAGTTCTCGGATAAGCCGAAAACTGATTCCTTCTATCAGGCGATCGATGAGTACGTCATGAGCCTGGGTAAAGTCAAGAGAGAATTCCGTTCGCAGGTCAGCTACGCCGTCAACCGGAAGTTCCTCTGGATGTGGGCCTACGAGAAAACCACGGACGGCACGCTGTACTTCAATGTGACCCTGGATCGCCAGGAGAACAACAAGAATATCCACAAGGTCACTCAGGTCAGCCCCAATCGATGGAACCATCATGTTGTGATCAAGTCACTGCAGATGGCGAGGAGCCAGTGGCTGCATGCCTTGATCGGCAAGGGTTTCGAGTTCTCCGCTCAGTGATCACCGGGGGATCCAGGCCACGATCCGCAGGATCGCCGACGAGCATAGCCCCTGGGAGGGCCTCGACGATGTCGAGCTCGCCACCGCCGAGTGGGTGCACTGGTTCAACAACACCGCTCCCATTCCGCCATCGGCATGCATAGCCTCATCCAGCACGAGCACGCCTGCACCCCACCGCAAGACGACGCTGACAACACCGGCGCCATTGCCGACACTCAAGTCACCGACCAACCCCAGCCGGCAACCACCGGAACCAGATAAACCAGCCTCTGCAGAACCCGGGTCTTAACACCCGTCCAGCGCCCCGACGCCTTCAGCTCCTCAGCGATCTCACGCGTCTGCCACGAGCCGCAGCCCGCGTCTCATTCACAGCCACACTCACAGTTTCGTCTCCTTCAGGGGCCGACCTCGCCCTTTCCTCACATTGTCGACCCTGCTGGCCCCATACTGCGGACCGGCTCGTACGTCCCCGACTGGTTGCTTGAGCGCCGCAAGCGGGCGGAGTCGGCGCTGATCACGGTAGTCGCCCACGCCGGCCTGGTCGAGGCCATCGTCGCGAACCTGTCTGGAGCGACCTGGCGGCGATACCGCACCCACTACGCCGCCAACCTGATGACGGACCCCCAAGAGCGCTTGGGCCGGCTCTTAAGACCATGCTCCACTCGGTCTACTCGGTCTACGACCAGCCCGACGCAGCAGTCGTCGAGGCCCAGGTCGACCACCACCTGGACTACACCACTACCGGGGACTTGACCCCTGGGCCGGCGCTCCCGCGGCGCCGAGGCCGGAGGACCACCTGCCGATTCGAAGAACATGGCACCATGTGCCCATGGCTCTGTCGAAGAAGTTGCTCAGCCGCGACGAGGTCGTGGTGCGGCACATGCACACCCACATCAAGGTCCTCCTGTGGCGGATCGTTCTTGAGATCGTGCTGCTCGTTCTCGCCGTCGTCTGCTCCGTGGCGGTTCCCGACTCCTGGAACCCGTGGGGCGTCGTGGCCATCTGGGCGGTGATCCTGCTCGTCAGCATTCCGTTGTTCGTCGCGCCGTGTCTGAGTTGGATGAGCACGACCTACACGGTGACCTCCAAGCGCGTCATTACCCGATCCGGTATTATCAACAAGTCGGGGCATGATCTGCCCCTGTCCAGGATCAGCGACGTCCAGCACGATCGGGACTTCACCGATCGGTTCTTCCGGTGCGGCACATTGCGTCTGCAGACCAGCTCGGACGATCCGCTGGAGCTCACCGACGTGCCCAGGGTCGAGATGGTCCAAACGGAGATCTCCAACCTGCTGTTCAACGACGTCCAGGGCGCTGTCGACGCCGACCCCGACGACTGACCGGAGGCCGGTTCCGGTCGGCGGGCGGCCCGCGACCGTCCCGCCGGGACCCGGAGCACCCTCCGATCGGCCCGCGCGGCCGGTCGGCGTCAGCCGCGCCCCTTAGCTCACCGTCTCGACGATGCTCACGGCCTGGGCAACGCCCTGGATGGTCGCGGCGATGCGCACGGCCTCCCATACCTGCTCGGTGGACAGGCCCTCGGCGCGTACGGTCGCGCTGTGAGCGGTCACGCACGCCTGGCAGCCGTTGATGGCGGAGACCGTCAGGCTCCACAGCTCGAAGTCGATCTTGTCGACTCCGCCGGAACTGCCGATGATGTTCATGCGCAGGCCCATGCGCTCGTTGTCGACGTCGCCGCCCAGGAAATGGCGGGTGCGGTAGGCGACGTTGTTCATGGCCATGATGGTGGCGGCGCCGAGTGCGGCGGAGCGGGCCTGCTCGCTCAGGTGCTCGCCGGCGTCCTCGGCGACGTGAGCGAGGACTGACTCGTTGCGGGTGGCGGCCGCGGCGGCGAGAAGGGCGCCCCACTGCTGCTGCTCGGACAGCGTGGTGGAGCGGGTGAGGGTGGATAGGTTCAGCGAGAGGTCCTTGGCCCAGTCGGGCAGGGCGGAGCGCAGGGCGGCGATGGTCATGATGCGGTCTCCTCGTGTGTTCCTGTAGTCGAGTATTCGGTTTCTGAGGCGCCCGGCGGGTGGCGGGGCGTCGGGGGATCAGCGGCTCAGCCGGTCATCTCGGACAGGGCGTCGATGGTGGCGGCGCCCGCCTTCCAGTTGCAGGCGCACAGCTCGTCGGACTGGAGAGCGTCGAGCTGGCGCAGGACCTCTTCGGTGTTCCTGCCGACCGAGTCGGCGGTGACGGAGACCGACTGGATGACGTTGTTCGGGTCGATGATGAAAGTGGCGCGATCGGCCTCACCGGTGGCTCGCTTGATGCCGAGGGCCTCGACGAGTCCGCGGTCCAGGTCGCTGGCCATGGGGAAGGGCAGATCCTGGAGCTTCTCGTGGCTGCGGCGCCAGGCGTAGTGGGTGAACTCGTTGTCCACGCTCACGCCCACGATTTCGCAGTCGCGGTCCTTGAACTCCTCGTAGAGGTCGGCGAAGGCGGCGATCTCGGTAGGGCAGACGAAGGTGAAGTCCTTGGGCCAGAAGAAGACGACCCGCCATGTGCCCGCGGGGAGGGAGGAGGAGACGGTCGTGAAGTAGTCCTCGGGGCGGTCGGCCTCAACCTCCTTGAGGTTGCCGGGAACGACGGCGGTGAGCTCGTAGGCGGGGAACTGGTCGCCGATGGTGAGAACGGGCATGGATACCTCCTGAGTCGATGGTGCCGGGGCGCCGACGGCGGCCGCAGGACCGTGGGCGATGAGGCTCACTCTAAAGGTGAAAACTAATCAATGCAAGCGTATTGATAAACTAATCGTAGATATTGGTGCATGCGATGCCTCCCGCGACGCGACCCTCGGTATCCCCAGGATCGATGGGTGGGGTGGAGGAGGAATGCCCGAGGACTCGAGCATGTTGCATCCGGCGTCGTCGTCCTGCGATCGCCTGCGCTGGGCGTCGACTCGCAGACTCGTCGTCGTCCAAGGAGTCGTCATGTCGTCGTTGAGGCTCAGTGTCCTCGAACAGATTCCCCTCTTCGCGGGGCGCACGCCCCGTCAGGCCGTCGAGGACGTCGTCCGGCTGGCCCGCGGCGTGGAGGAGGTCGGATATCACCGTTTCTGGCTGGCTGAGCATCACAACACCGGCGCCTTCGTCTCCAGCGCTCCGGATCTGCTCATGATGCACGTTCTGGACGCCACCGGGCGCATCCGCGTGGGCTCAGGCGGCGTTATGGCGATGCACTACGGCTCGCTGCAGATCGCCGAACGTTTCGCCACCCTGGCGGCTCTCTTCCCGGGGCGCGTCGACCTGGGGCTGGGTCGGGCTCCGGGCGGGGACCTGCTCGCGGCCCGCGCCCTCAACCAGGGCCGGGTCATCGATCCCGATGCCATCGATATGCTCATCGCCGAGACGGTCGGCATGCTGCGCGATGAGCTGCCGGTGGGCCACCCCTACGCCTCATTGGAGGTGCGTCCCCGCCCCGAGACTCCGCCCGAACTGTGGCTGCTCGGCTCCTCGGGGCAGTCCGCGGCCTGGGCGGGTCAGCACAATCTCGGCTACGCCTACGCCCAGTTCTTCACCGGGCACCAGCAGGTCGAGATCATGAGCCACTACCGCGCCCACCTGCCCGAGGGCGCGCCGGAGGATCGAACCCTGTCCGCCCTGTGCGTGTCGGCCGCGCCCACCCGCGAGCAGGCCCGCGAGCAGGCGCTCGCCGCAGCCGATTTCCGGCTCGGCCTGCGCCAGGGGAGGGCTGACGGCTTCCGCGAGCCCGCCGCGCTGACTCCCGAGCGCCGCTCGGACGTCGAGGCCCACCTCGAGCGTGATACCGCGATCATCGTGGGCACCTACGACGAGGTCGCCGATGTGCTGCGCGCCTTCGCGAAGAACCACCGCACCGATGAGCTCATGCTCGTCAGTTACATCAACGACGTCGAGGACAAGATCGTCCAGTACCGGGAGCTCGCCGCCCGCCTGACCGGGTGAGCGGGGCGCACGAGATCGACTTTTTCGGTCGAGATCGACAGCGCCACCGTCGACCTCGGCCGAAAAAGTCGATCTCGGAGAAGGAGAATCAGTGCGTTCCCGGTAGCGTCGCGGTCATGACCGCTTCCGCCTCGCCCGCTTCGGCCGCATCCTCCTCACCGCCCGCGGCCTGCGCGCGAACGCCGGCCCCCACGGCCACGCCCGATCAGATCGAGTCTCTGCGCGCGGACCTCGAGGCCTCCGGCTGGGGTGTGAACTCCACCCGCCACCTCCTGGGGCCCGTCGCCGACGACGCCCTGCACCACGAGCTTCGCCTGCCGGCCCTCCGGGCGGTGCGCGCAGTGCTCGCCGAGGACCGCGCCGCCGGCGCCTCCCCGAGCCCCACCGCCGTCCTGACCGCTCTGTTCATGCTCGGCGAGCCCGTCTCGGCCGCCGACCTCGACGCCGTGCTGCGACGCACCCGCACCGCGGGCGCCTTCGCCATGGGCCTCGTCGTGGCCGTCGACTGCGACGCCGTGGTGAACCCGCAGACTCAGGGGACCGCCGGTGCGACGGGCGCGGAGACCGCCGGCCCCGGCATCGGCGGCGCCGCGAGCCCGCCCGCGACCGGTTCGAGCGCGCCGGCGGCCGTCTCCTCCGACGTCGCCCTCTCCGATCCCGCCGTCGTGCGCGCCGCAGTCGACCTGCGCCCCCACGAGGTCCGCGACGACGCCGGCGACGTGCGCTGGTGGATCGCCTCCGATCTCGGCGAGCTCATCACCGGCCGCGAGCTCACCCCCGACCACGTGCTGGGCATCGGCGGGGCGGGGCTGACCCTGGCCGGACTCACTCCGCGCGACCCGGTCGCCGCAGCCCTGGATCTCGGCTGCGGCTGCGGCATCCAGACCCTCCACCTCCTGCATCATGCCGCACGCGTCACCGCCACCGACATCTCGGCTCGCGCCCTGGCCTTCACTGCCTTCAACGCCGCACTGGCCGGAACCGACCCCGACCGCCTCGAGCTCCTCCACGGCTCCCTCCTCGAGCCGCTGGCCGACCGCACCTTCGATCTGGTCGTCACCAATCCGCCCTTCGTCATCACGCCCCCGGCCGTTCGCGAAGCCGGCCTGCCCCTCATGGAGTACCGCGACGCCGGAGCCCCCGTGCTGCCCGCTCTCGTGGCCGCTCTCGGCGATCATCTGCGCCCCGGCGGCACCGCCGTCATGCTCGGCAACTGGGAGCATCGCACCGGCCGTGACTGGCGCGACGAGGTGCGCGCCTGGCTGCCGGACGGCCTTGACGCCTGGGTGATCCAGCGCGAAAGGCAGGATCCGGTCGAGTACGCCACCATGTGGCTGCGCGACGGCGGCACCATCCCCGAGCGCGATGAGGCCGTCTTCAACACCCGACTGGGTCCTTGGATCGACGATTTCGCCGCACGCGGCGTCGAAGCCGTCGGCCTCGGATATCTGATCCTGCACCGTCCGGTCACCGGGGAGACCGGGCCCGACGGCGACCCGCGCGTGCCCTGGCGGGTTCTGGAGGAGGTGAGCACCGCCCCCTGCGAACCGCTGGGGGAGCATGTCGCCCGGATCGTCTCGGCGCGCAGCCTTCTGGCGTCCCTGAGCGACGATGAGGTCGCCGCACTCCACCCCGTCGTCGCCGACGACGTCACCCGCCAGGACCATCGGCGGCCGGGCGACGGCGACCCGGCGCTCATCCTCATCCATCAGGGCGGGGGCTTCGGCCGGAGCAGGAGGGCCGACACGGCTCTCGCGGCGCTGGTCGACGTCTCCGACGGCGAGCTGAGCGTGGCCCAGATCGCGGCCGCGGTCGCCGCGCTGACGGACGCCGACCGCGGGGCGGTGCGGGACGAGCTCGTAGCGGCCACGCGCGAGCTCGCGGGCGAGGGGTTCCTGACACTCTGACTACGGCCGCTCCTCTGCTCCGGCCCGCTGATTCCAGCCCGCCCGTCGATGGCCGCGGCGCCGCCCGCCTCGGCGGAGCGTCGGCCGTGGCGTTCGTTCCGTGTGGCGCACCTCGTAGCCGGCCGTGCGGTGCGCTGCACCGACGGCGGGGATCGGCCCCTACGATCGTTTCGTGGTATCCGCTCGGTTAAAGCCCCGCCTGCGTGCGGCTGCACTTGCTGCAGCCTGCTTCCTGGGCATACTCGTCGTGTGGGCCGTGCTGGTCGTCTCCCACACGGGACAGCTCATGGAGCAGACCGCCCTCACCGGGTCCCGCATCGGCGCTCGGTTCGCCTCCGGGTACGCTCGCACCCTCCTCCACGTCGTATCGATACCGGCCGTCATCGCGATGGCCGTCATCGTGTTCCTGCTGGCGCTGTGGCGCGGCAGTCGCCGTCGCGCCCTGTGGGCGGCCGGAACGATCGCGGCCACCAACGCCTCCGCCCAGCTTCTCAAGCACACCCTCCTATGGCGTCCCGACTTCGGGCTCTCCCAGCGATGGGACGCCGCTAACACCCTGCCCAGCGGGCACACCGCGGTCGCCGCCTCCACGGCCGTCGCGCTCGTCCTGGTCGTCGGTGCGCGCTGGCGGTCGCTGACGGCGTGGGTCGGGGCGCTGCTAGCCGCCGCCATGGGGTACTCGACCCTGGTGTGCCAGTGGCACCGCCCTGGGGACGTCATGGCAGCGCTGCTGCTCGCCGTCGGCTGGGGCGCCGTCGCGGTCGCCTGCGGCGCCTGGGCCAACGATGAGCCCGCTCCCGGCGGACGGACCGGCCCCGATGACGGCGGCGGCATCCCGCGGCAGGGCCGAGACATGGATCTTCCACCCCTGTCGCGGCAGCGGCTCGGTCGCGGCGCGCGGCATCCAGGTCGACCAGGGGCCGGCATCACGTTCGGCCCACCCGGGGAAGGGGCCCTCCGGCCGGACGGGGGTCCGGAGGAAGGGCGACCCGGGAGCCCACGCAGCGTCGAAGAAGGGGCTGCGCCACAACATGTAGGGCGAGACCCGATCCGCTTCCGCCATGAGAAGGAGTCTAGATACTTGTGCCGGGCCGATTCGGTGTATCAGCATTCGGCCCCGGCCCCGCCCTCACGCCGTCACGTCCCCCTCCTGAACGGCGTCGACGATCATCTGCAAGAGGCTCGCGGCCCGTTGCCGGCTGTCACTGCTGCGGTGGCCCAGGGTCAAGGAGGTCCGTCCGTTCACCGAGAAGGAGCTGATGAACATCGCCGCGTACGGGACGAGCATCGGCAGGGTGAAGACGGCCTCGGGCCTCCACCCGGGCAGGGCGTACCGGTGGTCGGCGTCGATCCGGCCGTGGTCGGAGATGATGGCGGTGCACGGGAAGAGCCCGTCCCGACCGGCCGAGCGGGCCTGCTCGAGGGACCGGGCCATCGGGTTGGACGTGACGAACCGGGCCATGATGGCCCGCAGTTCGTCCCCGTTCGCCATGGCCCGCAGGATCCTCCCCTGCACCTCCCTCCAGCTCCTGCCGGGGCAGGCCTCCAGGTAGAGGGGGGCGCTCAGATTGGCGGTGGAGGCGACGGCGGGATCGTGCCGACGCAGGTCGACGGGGACCAGGACGCGTGCTCCGGGGCACACGCTCCCCAACAGGCTGATGATCCTGGCCGTCATGAAGGGGGGCTCGCCGTCCAGTCGGACGTGGGACCACCGGGGAAGATCCGCGTCCTCCCGCCCGGCGCCCAACGGTGAGGGCTGAGGCGAGCCGGGGCTCGTCCACGGGGCATCGGGGGCCGGGCGCCGCCGCGCTCTGGAGAGGAAGTACTGATCGGTGACGGTCGACGGGGAGCCGACCGGATCCTCCCCCCGCAGGACTCGGAAGAGATCATCAGCCCAGCGCTCGATGCCGCGCCCGTCGGCCACCGCATGGCTGACCCGGATGACGAGCCGGTCCAGGGGGCCGTCGCTGATGAGTCCGACGCTCGACACCGGCCCATGGACGAGGTCGAGGGGGGCGCGGAGGAAGGGGTGGTCGGTCCAGTCCTCGCCGGGCCTCGTGGCGTGCACTTCGAGGACGGGGGGCTCGCCCGTGCCGACCCAGAGCTTCCCCCTCCTCGCGACGGAGAGGCCGGGATTGGCCCGGCTCGTCACGGTGATGGCCCGTTCCAGTGCCCGGGGGTCAAGCCGTCCGTGGCCCTCGATGACAAGACTGATGATGGGGTTGTCCCCCTGGGTCGCGGCGTTCAGGTAGCCGCGTTCGATCGATGTGATGCGGCGCGAGTACTGCGCGGCGGTCATGTTCGTCATCCCTTCGGTTGGATACGGATGCGCACGGGTGGTGCAAGGCGCTCCCCGTGCGAGGAACGGGAGACCCACCATCGGATCGTCGCGGGCCGGACGGCCGCGACGGCGATGGCTCCCATCCCGCTGCAGTCGCTGCTCCACAGCCATGTCGAGTCGTCGAGTCGCCGCCATCCGGGCCGCCAGCGGGGCAGCCTCACCTGGGAGAAGGTCTCCTTCGTGAGCCGGGTCGCCT
>ERZ772948.1817-NODE-1817-length-11664-cov-3.525627_pt1 | contig 11664 bp, 7 predicted proteins | sample MGYA00511945_ERZ772948 | MGnify/ENA primary metagenome ERZ772948 (study PRJEB29015, sample SAMEA2737927) | human oral metagenome | biome: human oral; feature: human-associated habitat; material: dental | place: China | collected 2141 ... | reverse complement strand
GCGGCTTCCAGCTCCAACCCGCGGGCGCGCTGCTCGCCCACCAGTACCTTGTAGCCGTCATTGACGGGGTCGGCGGCGGCGATGTTGCGCTTGCGCAGGTCAAACACGGCGGCGCTGGCTGTCCAGCCGTCCCTGGCGTATTTGGTTCCCGCTTCCCACTGCGTGCCGGTTTCGGGCTTGAAGGCGTTGCCGTGATAGTCCTGCCCCATTTGCGGCAGGAAAGACTGGCTGTAGCTGGCGTACACCGACCAGCCGGGCGTGAATTCATAGACGATGCCGGCCATGCCGGTCACGTCGCTGTCATGCTGGGTGGCGCTGGTGTTTTTGACGTGGTCATCTTGCCGCTGGCGCGATTTTTCGTAGCGCAGGCCCGCCAGCGCCGTCCAGCCTTGACCGAACTTGATCTGGTCTTGCATGTAAATGGCGGCGGTGCGCAGTCTGGTGGGTGCGTCGCTGTCCCACTTGTCAGGGCAGGTGTAGGGCTGGTAGTAAACGGGGGCGTACAGGTCGATGGGGCGCACGGTGCAGCGGTGCTGGGCGCGGCTGCTGGTGCCTTGGCGCATGTCCAGCCCGGCCACCACTTGGTGCTTCATGCCGGCGCCCTCAAAGGGCATGAGCATGGAGGTGTCGAGCGCGATCTGGTGATCGTCCATTTGCTGGTGGGTGCCACGGCGCGTTTGCGTGCGCTGGTCGGCGCGCAGCGTTTGCAGGGAGATGAAGCGCCCCGTGCCGCTTTCTTTCTCGTAGCGCAGGTTCTGGCGCAGGGTGAAATCATTGGCAAAGCGGTGCTGGAGGTTGTAGCCCAGGGTGTACTGCGCCAGGTCATAACTGCCAAAGCCGGGGTCGCCCGTGAAGAGCGAGTGGCGCAGCGGACCGTTGCGGTTGGGCAGCACGGTGCCCTCGGGCGGCAGGCCCTGCTGGCGAATCCAGTTGCCCGAGTTGTAGGTGGCAAACAGCACGAAGTCGGTATTTGCTCCAAAGTCCAGCGAAAGCGAAGGGGCGAACCAGCGGTCGCGCCGCCATACATGGTCCGTCGGGTCTTTCTTGTTGCCCGCCAGGGCGTTGATGCGCAGGGCCGTCTTGCCTGACGCGGACAGGGGCCGGTTGATATCGAACGCCGCCACGCGGTTGCCAAAGCTGCCCGCTTCCAGGTGAACCTCGCCCAGCGCGTCACGCTTGGGCCGCTTGCTGATGGCATTGACCATGCCGCCCGGCTGCACGCGCCCATACAGCAGGCTGGAAGCGCCCTTGAGCACTTCAAAGCGCTCGTAGCCGTAGGACTGCAAGCGCAGGCCGATGGAGCTGTTGCCGCTTTGCGCCAGCCCGTCGATGATGGTGGACTCGCCGGAATCAAAGCCGCGAATGAACAAATCGTCAAAGCCCCGGCGGCCATAGTTCACGGGGCTGACGCCCGCCACAGTCTCCAGCGCCTCCTGCAAATTGCCCGTCTGGCGTGATTCCATCTCTTCGCGCGTGACCACGCTGATGGACATGGGCGTTTCCACCATGCGCATGGGCATCTTGCCTGCTGTCTCCGTCTCTTTTGGGGCGAAGCCGATGTCTTTTTCGGAAGTGGCGTAGATGCGCACCTCTTGCAAATCAATGGCCTCGTCATCTGCTGCGCCTTGCGCCAGCGCACAAGGCGCAGCACAGGCCAGGGCGGCCGCCAGGGCCAGGGGCTTGAAGGAAGCTTGCATGAAGAAAAATGAGTCAGAAAGTAGTTTCGGAAAGCGCGGTTTGCGCAAAAGCGGTTTTTTCTGCCGCCTTTCACGCCGCCAAGAGCCGCGCGCTGGCCGCATGTATTCAGGAATGCTCTTCGTCAAAAATGTTTCAGGCTGAAAACGCGGGTGCGGGATGATATTGAAATCTATTCTTTTTCGCATGACCCACCTTGCGAAGGCGTTTTCTTGCGATCGCCCCGTTTACCTTGCAGACCCAAACAGCGGCAAAAGGCCCAAAGCCTGCTCTAACCCTGGCCCAGCCAAGCGCGCAGGGTCTGGCGTCAGCTTCAGAGCCTGTCCTCAAACTCCAAATAAAAGAGTCAAAGGGCGCAGGCGCTACATGGCCTCAGACACGATGGAACTGCTGCTGACCGTGGTGGCGCCTTCAGCAGGCATTTAGGACAGAGTGGGTGCCAGGGCTTTGCCAGTGAGGCTGTTCTTACGCTTTGAGTGGCTGAAGCCCCATTTTGTGGATGGCGGCTGCACGGGCACGCTGATTGGATGGGCGCTGAGCATGTTTGGCTGGGATATGCGAGTGATCCAGCGCTGCCAGCAGCGCATCTTCAATGCGCTTCCCAAGCGCTGGATTGTGGAAAGAACCTTTGCCTGGCTGAGTCAATTGAGAAGGTTCTCCGAAGGCTATGAAGTACTGTCGCTTCAGCTGAAGCCTTCGTCAAGATCGCTTGCATTCGGCGCATGGTCAGGCTTTTTGGATAACTTTTATAACAGGTTCTTAAAACGGCCCTTTTCCGCCCATTCCGGGAGGCATGGGCGGCAGGCCGCCGCCGAGCAGGCCGCCCAGGCCCTTCATGCCGCCCATGCGGCGCATGAGCTTCATCAGGCCGCTGCCTTTGAGCTGTTTCATCATGCCCTGCATCTGCTCGAACTCTTTGAGCAGGCGGTTGACTTCCTGCACATGCACGCCCGCGCCCTGGGCGACGCGGCGCTTGCGGCTGGCCTTGAGCAGCTCGGGCTTGCGGCGCTCTTCGGGGGTCATGCTGTTGATGATGCCTTCCTTGCGGCGGATGTCTTTTTCGGCGCGGGCCAGGTCGGCTTCGCTGGCTTTGGCGGCCAGCTGGGTGGGCAGTTTGTCCATGAAGCTGCCCAGGCCGCCCATTTGCTTCATCTGCTGGAGCTGGCCGAGAAAGTCTTCCAGGTCGAAGCCGCTGCCTTTTTTCATTTTTTCGGCCAGCTTCCGGGCAGCGGCCAAATCCACGCCTTCGGCCACTTGCTCGACCAGGGCCACGATGTCGCCCATGCCGAGGATGCGGCCCGCGTGGCGTTCGGCGTCGAACACTTCCAGGCCGTCGATTTTTTCGGATGTGCCCGCGAATTTGATGGGCGCGCCGGTGATTTGCCGCACCGACAGCGCCGCGCCGCCGCGCGAGTCGCCGTCCATCTTGGTGAGCACGATGCCGGTGAGCGGCAGCGCCTGGCTGAAGGCTTTGGCGGTGTTGGCGGCGTCCTGGCCCTGCATGGCATCGACCACGAACAAAGTTTCCACGGGCTTGAGGGCGGCGTGCAGGGTTTTGATTTCCTGCATCAGCGCTTCGTCAATGGCCAGGCGGCCTGCGGTGTCCACCAGCAGCACGTCGTAATACTGGCGGCGGGCGTGGTCCAGGGCGGCGCGGGCGATGTCCAGCGGCTGCTGATCGGACGAGGAAGGGAACCAGTCGGCGCCGGCCTGCGCCGTCACGGTTTTGAGCTGCTCGATGGCGGCGGGGCGGTACACGTCGCCCGAGACGGTGAGCACTTTTTTCTTGCGCTTTTGGATCAGGTGGCGCGCCAGTTTGGCCGTGGTGGTGGTTTTGCCCGCGCCTTGCAGGCCGGCCATGAGGATGACGGCGGGCGGCTGCGCGGCCAGGTTGATGTCGCTCACGCCTTCGCCCATGGTGGCGGCCAGCTCGCGATTGACGATGCCCACCAGCGCCTGGCCGGGCTTGAGGCTGCCCAGCACTTCCTGGCCCAGCGCTTTTTCTTTCACGCGGGCGATGAAGTCGCGCACCACGGGCAGGGCCACGTCGGCTTCCAGCAGGGCCATGCGCACTTCGCGCAGCATGTCGGCCACGTTGCTTTCGGTGATGCGGGCCTGGCCGCTGATGTGCTTGACCAGGCGCGAGAGTTTTTCGGTAAGGGCGGAGGCCATGTCAGGAAGGGCGATGGAAAAGGGCGCTGGAATGTGGCGCGGACAAGGGCAATCGGGAAATCGCGCGCCAGGCGCGAAAGAAGAGCCAAGAGGGCAGCAGCGGTGGCGAAAGCGTGAAAGAGCCATGAAAAAGCCCCTTGCGCAGAGGGGCCAGCCGCTAAACTTGTGCGCATGATTTTAGCCAGCCCCCCTCTTGAAGGCGTGCTTTTGGGCGCGGGCGCGGCGCTGGCTTACGCCGTGCCGGCGCTGGCCTGGCGTGCGCTGGGCGAGAGGCGTGCGCGCTGGGCGCTGGTGGTGGCCTGGGCGTTGCATGCGGCGGCGCTGGGCTGGGCGCTCTTGGGCGGACATGGCGGCGCGCGCTTTGGCTTCGCGCAGGCGCTGTCCGTGACGGCTTGGTTGGTGGTGACGGTGTATGTGGTGGAAAGCCAGGTGCTGCCCCAGTTGCGTGCGCGCTGGGCGCTGGCCGGTTTTGGCTCGGCGGCGGTGCTGCTGGCGCTGTTTTTCCCGGGGCAGAAACTTCCGCCCACGCAATCGCCCTTGCTGCCGCTGCACTGGGCGCTGGGCATCGCTTCCTACGGGTTGTTTGCTGCCGCCACAGCGCACGGCTGGCTGATGCTGCGCTCCGAGCGCCTGCTGCGCCAGCGCGCACAAAACGCCAGCGGCGTGCCGCTGCTGACGCTGGAGCGGTTGATGTTCCGGCTGATCACGGCCGGCTTCATCGTGCTGTCGGCCACGCTGCTGGCTGGCGGCATTTTTGGCGAAACGCTGTATGGCAGCCAGCACACGGGCTGGCGCTGGGATCACAAGCGCGTGTTCACGCTGCTGTCGTGGGTCACGTTCGCCGTGCTGCTGCTGGGCCGCTGGCGGCTGGGCTGGCGCGGGCGGCGCGCCGTGCACGTGCTCTACGCAGGTGCGGCGCTGCTGCTGCTGGCGTATGTAGGCTCGCGCTTTGTGCTGGAAGTGCTGCTGGAGCGCACGGCATGAAACTGCTGGTGCTGCTGGCCGTGGTGGCCGGGCTGTGGTGGCTGCGGCGGCTGGCGCAGGTGGGCCGCCTGGCAAGGCAGCTGCGGCAGATGCGCCAAGTCAGCCGCGAGGCCCCGCCCCGCCCCGCCCCGCAGCCCATGCTTCGCTGTCTGGTGTGCGGCACGCAGACGCCCGCCAGCGAAGCCTTGCAAGATGCCCGTGGCGCGTATTGCTGCGCGGCACATCAGGCAAAGGCTGCGCAGGACGCGTCATCCCGCCCTGGGGAGAAAAAAGAGTGACTTCTTCCTCCGCAGAACAGGCCCGTTTTGCCGAAGCGCGGCTGCTGAACCGCCTGACCGCCGCCAGTGCGGCCGAGTGGCCCCAGCCGCCAGAGACGCGCCGCAGCTTCACGAGACTGTGGAATGCCTTTTTGACGGCGCGCACGCTCATCGCCCTGGCGCTGCTGGCCTTGCAGGGTTTGGCGTGGGGCGTGGGCCGCCCGGCGCCGCAGGTGGCGGTGTGGGTCTGCGTCACCTATCTGGTTATCACGCTGGTCACCCGCCTGTGGCTGACGCCGCCGCCCGCCCGCGCCGCTGGCGTGCGCTGGCTGTGGGTGGCGGGCGTGGATCTGCTGGTATTCGCCCTGCTGCACTGGTGGCAGGAAGCCGCCAGCTACACGCCGCTGTTCGTGGTGCCGGTGCTGATGACGGCCATGCTGGCCACCCGGGCGCTGGCGCTGGGCACGGCGGCCGTGGCGACGTTGCTGCTGCTGTCCAACGCGGGCTGGACTTATCTGGCGGAAAGCCGCGTGTCGGTGGACAGCTTCTCGCAAGCGGCGCTCAGCGGCGCGGGCCTGTTCGTGCTGGCTTTGCTGACCAGCCAGCTGGCCGCGCGGCTCAAGCAGGAAGAAAGCCAGGGCCGGCGCGCGCACGCCGAGGCTCTGCTGCAAACGCTGGTCAATGACCTGGTGATCGAATACATGCACGATGGCCTGCTGGTTGTGGACGAGCAGCTTGCGGTGCGCGCCGCCAACCCGGCCGCGCGCGCCATGCTGGGCACGGACGAGGTGGTCACGCCCGCCTCTTTCGCGCTGACGGACGATGCCGCCTGGGCTGATCTGGTGGCGCTGGCCCGGCAGGTGCTGGCCGACGGGCAGGAGCGCACGGCTGAAATCACCCTGCAACGCGAGGGGCAGACTGCACGCCACGCGCTGGCGCGCGTGCAGCACACGCCCGCGCCCATGCCCAGCGCCAAGGGCCTGTGCGTGTTTTTCATGCAGGATTTGCGCGAAATGCAGGCGCGCGTGCGCACTGAAAAGCTGGCCGCGATGGGGCGTTTGTCGGCCGCCGTGGCGCATGAAATCCGCAACCCGCTGGCGGCCATCAGCCAGGCCAACGCGCTGCTGCTGGAGCAGCTGGACGATCCGGCCATGCGGCGCCTGTCGGGTATGGTGGCGCAAAACGCCCAGCGGCTGGGCCGCATCGTCAATGACGTGCTGGACGCTGCCCGCGTGCAGCACGAAGGCAGCACGGGCACATTGCAGCAAATCGCGCTTGACGAAGAGGTGGCCGATATCTGCACCGGCTGGGTGCGCCAGCACGGCATCAAAGGCAATCTGCGCATCACGCTCAGGGGCGAAGACGCGCAGGTGCGCTTCACCACTGACCATCTGCACCGCGTGCTGGTCAATCTGCTGGACAACGCCTTGCGTTATGCCGCGCCGGGCGAAGGGGCCATTCAGGTCGTGACGGAACTCGTCTCTGCGAAGCAGGCCCGCCTGGCGGTCTGGAGCAAAGCCCCTGCGCTGGAGCCGGGCGTGCAACGCCACTTGTTCGAGCCGTTTTTTTCTTCCGAAAGCCGCTCCAGCGGCCTGGGGCTTTTCATCTGCCGCGAGCTGTGCCAGCGCCACGGCGGCGCCATCGCCTACGAACGCGCCTCGCGTCTGTATGAGGGGCAGCTTGTGGAAGGCAACGAATTCTTCGTCACCCTTGAGCGCGTTGCCGCGCCCGCCGCCGTGCCCGTGCAGCCCCAGCTTGCGCTCAATGATCCCGCCTGACCGCCATGACTACAGCCGCACGCATTCTTGTCGTTGATGACGAACCCGACCTGCTCACCCTCTACGAGCTGGCCCTCATCCGCGAAGGCCATCAGGTGCAGACCGCCAGCACGCTGGCCGAAGCCCGCAGCGCCCTGGCCGAAGCCACGTTTGACGTGCTCATTACCGACATGCGCCTGCCTGACGGCCTGGGCATGGAGCTGCTGCGCGAACTGGCCGCCGCCAGAAGGCCGGAGCGCAGCATCATGGTGACGGCCTACGGCTCTCCCGAAACCGCCGTGGAAGCCCTCAAGGCCGGCGCGTTTGACTACCTCACCAAGCCAGTCGATCTCAAACAGCTGCGCACCGTTGTCGCCTCTGCCTTGCAAGACGCGCCCGCGCCTGCCAGGGCCGCTGCCCCGGCGGCATCCGCTGCGCCCGCCGCTTCGCAAGCTGCGGCGGCGCGTCCGGCCCCGGCCACCCTGTCCCCTGCCGCACCTGGTGTACCCGCTGCGCCTGCATTCGAAGGCGAAGACATCAGCCCGCAAGGCCAGGCGGCGCTGGCGCGGCTGGTAGGCCAGTCGCCAGCCATGCAAATGGCCAAGCAGCGCATAGCCAAAGTGGCCCGCAGCATGGCCCCCGTGCTGGTGCACGGCGAATCAGGCACGGGCAAAGAGCTGGTGGCCAATGCCGTGCACGCGTGCAGCCACCGCGCCAGCGGGCCGTTCGTGCCCGTCAATTGCGGCGCCATTCCTGAGAACCTGCTCGAAGCCGAATTTTTCGGCGCACGCAAAGGCTCCTACACCGGCGCCACGCAAGACCGTGTTGGTTTTTTCCAGGCCGCTGCGGGCGGCACGCTGTTTCTGGACGAAATCGGCGACCTGCCCCTGGCCATGCAGGCCAAGCTGCTGCGCGCCATACAGGAGCGGCGCGTGCGCCCGCTGGGCGCCACCCAGGAAGAGCCTGTAGACGTGCGCATCGTCAGCGCCACCCACAAAGACTTGGCCGCCCAAGTGCAGGCCGGCCACTTCCGGCAAGACTTGTATTACCGCCTGAACGTCATTGAACTCATCGTGCCGCCCCTGCGCGAGCGCCGCGAAGACCTGCCCCTGCTTTGCCAGGCGCTGCTCGCGCGCATCGCCAGCGAGGCGGGCAGCCCGCCGCTGGCCCTGACGCCGCAGCTCATGCGCGACATTGCCTCCCAGCCGCTGGAAGGCAACGTGCGCGAACTTGAAAACCTGCTGCACCGCGCCGTGGCACTGGGCGAAGTGGCCTTGGCTGGCAGTCCCGGCGCGCTGGATTGGGCCGATGCCGCGCGCATTGCCGCCGCCGCCACGCCTGCCTGGCCGCCGCCTGCCGCCGCCATGCCTGCGCCAGCGCTCGCTGCGGCATACCCGGCTGCGCCGCCGTATGCCCAGCCTCCCCAAGCGTTTCAGGCGCCTCAAACGCTGCCTCAAATGCCGCCTCAAACGCCGTCTCTTCAGGCGCCGCTCCCGCAAGCGCCGTTTTACGGCCAGCCTGCCGCGTCCGCGCAGCCGCCGCAGCCTTACCCGCTGCCATCCGCCGTGGCGGCGCAGCCTTTCGTGCCGCCTCCCGCGCCTGCCGCGTTCCAGCCGCCCGCGCCCACCTTCGCCGAGCAGACGGCCCGCGCGGCCCAGGCGTATGGCGCTCCTTTTTCGCTGGAGCCTGCGCCTGCCGCGCCCGTTTCAGATGCGGGCCTGCCACCGGGCGAGGCCGTTGCCAGCGGCCAGACGCCCCTGCCGTCTGATCTGGAAGCCTGGCTCAACGAGCAGGAGCGCCAGGTGCTCATCCGCGCGCTCAATGAAACGGGCTTCAACCGCACGGCCGCCGCCGCCCGCCTGGGGCTGAACCTGCGCCAGATCCGCTACCGCATGGCGCGCCTGGGCATCGTTCCGCCCGGCAGCCACGCCGAAGAAAGCGGTAACGACGGCGATGACGGCGAAGCAGCCTGACCCCGCTTTTCCCGCTACTCCCGCCGCCTCCGTCTGGCAAGCCGGCTGGTTAGCTGGCGCGCGCCGCTGCCCCTCGCCCAACATTGGCGCGCGTCCTGCGGGCGTGGCGATCAACCTCGTCGTCATCCACTCCATCAGCCTGCCGCCCGGCCAGTACGGCGGCGACGAAGTGCAGCGCCTGTTCACCAATACGCTGGACTGGGACGCCCACCCCTGGTTCAGCCAGATACGCGGCCTGCAAGTGTCGGCCCACTTCTACATCCGCCGCACGGGCGAACTCTGGCAGTTCGCCCCCGTGCAGGCGCGCGCCTGGCATGCAGGCGCTTCCAGCTACGAGGGCCGCCCCAACTGCAACGACTACTCCATCGGCATCGAGCTGGAAGGGCTGGAAGGCGGCCTGTTTGAAGACGCCCAGTACGCCACGCTGGCCGCCCTGTGCCGCGCGCTGGCTACTGCCAGCCCCATCCGCGCCGTGGCAGGCCACGAGCACATTGCCCCAGGCCGCAAGCACGACCCCGGCAGCGGCTTTGACTGGCCGCGCCTGCGCCGCGCCTTGCAAGATCTTCATTGGCGTTTCCCATGCACTGATGCGCCGCCGCAACCGTAGTGGTCCGCACCAGGGCGCGGGACGGGTATCAACAGCAGACGGATAGACACTATTCTAGCTACTTTATTCGTAGCGCAATGTCCTAGTAAATACTGCGCCACTTGATATTTTGATGCCCTGTTTTTTGCTCCTGTTTTTTTTGATTCATTCAGGCTTGCAGTGCATACACATAGCCCGCCTGCGGGCGGCGAAAAACCGCTTGTACGGGGTCTGTATCGGGCGGCAGCGGCAGCCGCGCGCAACGGCCGCCGAGCGAGTAACACCAGCCGGGAACGATCCCCGCAAATTGAGGCTGTCAGTATTGAAGGGCCTCTGGCGGCTTTTTAGTCAAGCCGAACCGGTTGCTTTCCCATTTTTTCCATGAAAGGCTTTATATGGTGGTTTCTTTTTCTTCTTTCAGCTGCTAGCCAATGCGCCTGCTCTCAAGTGGGGGGAGGCGGCGGAGCATCAGCCGCAGTCAATAAAACCCATGGAGGAGGTAGCCGATTTACCGAATGAAGATGCCAGTGCGGTGGTGAGCAAGCTTTCAGAAGCAGCCATGGCTATTTATGCCAAATCGGTCATAAATGCCAAAGCGTATAGGCAGTTGGGCGATTCAGGTTCGTTTGGCACGGGGCAATGACTTGAAGGAAGATCACGCAGAGTTGTTCAATAGCCCTAATTTCAGTGACGCCAATAAAAGGTAAAAACCGTCAATGCGTTAATCAGCAACACGGTCGCAGTGGTGGTTCTGAGACTGCCGCCTTTGGGCGGTGCCGGTGTAACTGCGGGCGCGACGGGAAGTGGTGTTGCAGTCAAAGCCGTCTACGATCAATCCGTCAGTGCCAAGCACGATGCCGTGGCCAAACTGCTGGATGCCTCTTTGCCTGTTGGCAGCGCCCGCCAGCATCCGAACGGAGAAAAAGATAAGGAGACAGCATATAAGTCGAATCCGATTGACCTATTTCGTAGCGACATGGATTCTTGTCAAAAACAGCGCGCAGCCATGAAACCAGGGACGCTTATCCGCCTGACGCACAGGCGCAAGGCTGGGCTGGGCCATGTATGGCTGCTTGTCAACCTGATTGCGCTGTTGGTGGCGTGCAAAGATGCGTGTTCACAACCTGTCTGGCACGACGCCGAAGCCACCCCCAGCGCCGGGAGCACTTTCATGACCGCTCACCACGAACCCAAGCCCCAGCAAGCTGCGCAGACCATCGCCAGCTTGCGTGATGCTTTGCGCGCAGGCAATGCGCAGGCCGTAACGCAGGTGACGGCGCTGGTGACCGGCACGCAGGCCCCCGAAGTGGTGCAGGCCTTGGCGCTACACGCACAAGAGCGCGACGGGCGTGCGCTTCACGACTGGGCGCGGGCGCTGCTGCGCGCGGGCGACACCCAGCCCCTGGCCGATGTGCTAGCACGGCTGGTGTTAGGAGGGCAATTGCAGCAGCCAGCGCCACAGCGCTTTAACACGGCCACTGCGCCATCGACATCCCATGCCCCAGCTGCGCCCTACGCGCCGTACACCCCTGCGGCAACGCTGGGCTATTGGGCTGGTGTGTTGCAGGCTGCCCTGGTATCGGCAGCGCCCGACGAAAGCGCGCGTGGCAAGCTGGTTGAACGCCTGTTGGCTTATGCGGCCAGCCTGGCTGATGCCACGCCAGCCGGTCGTCAATGGCGCATGCTGAATCTGGATTCAAATACGGCCCGCAAGATGTCTCCAGACACCCGTCTGAGCAACGCCATGCGCCCACTGGCTGTCAAGGGCATCCGGGCCAATGGCGAGCCGGACGTCGAAACGGCAGACGAGAGCGGGCCATTTTCCGCGTTCATAGACGCTGCCAGGCGTGTGCGTGAAGGCCTGGAGCGCAATGCCAGATAGAGAGCTGCGGACTTCAACGGATCACTTCAACTGTCCATCAGCGGCTGGCAGGCAAGGGCAAAGCCCTCAGAGCCTGTACGAAATCTGCCCACGGGTGCGGCCCACGTTTTGTTCGCGGCTGCCTGCCGCCACGCAGCAAACCACACCGCTATCGCTACAAGGCTTCACGCATGCTGCACAGCAGCCCGCGCTGCGGCATGCATGTCGGCCATGCCGGAAAGAGAAAGAGGGGAGGCGAATTTGCCCCTGATTTCATAGCATGAAGTCTTGGTGAAATCAGCGCGAAACGGGTTTTTTGACCCTATAAATTTGCTCCTTTTTAATTGAGATTCCGCCCTTAAAACGATCCCAAAAGTCT
>ERZ772948.1814-NODE-1814-length-11687-cov-4.480571_pt1 | contig 11687 bp, 9 predicted proteins | sample MGYA00511945_ERZ772948 | MGnify/ENA primary metagenome ERZ772948 (study PRJEB29015, sample SAMEA2737927) | human oral metagenome | biome: human oral; feature: human-associated habitat; material: dental | place: China | collected 2141 ... | reverse complement strand
AATTCTTAATTTTTATCTGTTAAGAAATCTGGCTAGTAATGAGCTATTTTTTGATATTATTACCTTTTAAAAGTAATGAGAGGTATAGTGAGAGAAAATGTTACTAGTTTTAGGAATACTTATTTTTGTTGTAGTTTTTTATTGTATAATAACTGAAAAAGTTCCTTCTGCTTATGCAACTATGCTTGGAGCATTGACAATGGCTTTTTTAGGAATAGTGAATGAAGAAGAAATTTTAGAAACGATACATAGTAGGTTAGAAATATTGCTTTTACTAATTGGAATGATGATAATAGTATCTTTAATATCTGAAACAGGAGTGTTTCAGTGGTTTGCAATTAAAGTTGTAAAAATAGTAAGAGGAGATCCTTTAAAGCTCTTAATATTACTTTCACTTGTAACAGCAGGATGTTCAGCATTTTTGGATAATGTTACAACTATATTATTAATGGCACCAGTATCAATATTATTGGCTAAACAATTAAAACTAGATCCTTTTCCCTTTGTTATGACAGAAGTTTTATCGTCAGATATAGGAGGAATGGCAACATTAATAGGTGACCCTACTCAACTTATCATAGGAAGTGAAGGAAAATTAACTTTTAATGAATTTTTATTCAATACTGCTCCTATGACTATTATAGCACTTACAATACTATTGACAGTTGTATATTTGACCAATATAAGGAAGATGAAAGTTTCAAATAGATTAAGAGCTCAAATTATGGAATTGGAATCTGATAGAATATTAAAAGATAAGAAGTTACTTAAACAATCTATGATAATTCTTACAGCTGTAATAATAGGTTTTGTACTAAATAATTTTGTTAATAAAGGACTATCAGTAATTTCTTTAAGCGGTGGAATATTTTTAGCATTTTTGACAGAAAGAGAACCTAAAAAGATTTTTGGTGGAGTGGAATGGGATACTCTATTTTTCTTTATTGGACTTTTTGTTATGATTAAAGGTATTGAAAATTTAGGAGTAATTAAATTTATTGGGGATAAAATAATTGAAATATCAACAGGTAATTTTAAAGTAGCTTCAATCTCAATAATGTGGTTATCTTCAATATTTACTTCTATATTTGGGAATGTTGCTAATGCTGCAACTTTTTCAAAGATTATTAAAACAGTTATTCCAGATTTCCAAAATATAGCAAATACAAAAGTATTTTGGTGGGCACTATCTTATGGCTCTTGTTTAGGTGGAAGCATCACAATGATAGGTTCAGCAACAAATGTAGTGGCAGTATCAGCTTCTGCAAAGGCAGGATGTAAAATTGATTTTATGAAATTCTTTAAATTTGGAAGTAAGATAGCAATTTTAAATTTGATAGCTGCAACTGTGTATATGTATTTAAGATATTTATAAAATTTTTAAGCACTCAAAAATAAGAGTGCTTTTTATTTGTAAAATAAATGGTATAATATTTATTATAAAATATATTTGGATAGGGATAATATTATGGAAAATTTAAAATTATTTTTAGATGATGAGGATATAAAAAAGAATAAAATTGAAAAATTAATAGAAGAATTAAATTTAAAAAGATTTTTTATAAATAATAGAAGATATTTAGGTAACAAATACTCTTTAACTAATTTTATAAAAAAAATAGTTGAAGAAAATTGTAAAAATATTAATACTGTAGCTGATGTATTTAGTGGAACAGGTTCAGTTTCAGATATATTTAAGGATAGAGAATTAATAACAAATGATTTATTATACTGTAACTATATATCTAACTATGCCTGGTTTTCCAGTGAAAATTATTCAGAAGAAAAAGTAATAAATATCGTTTATGAATATAACAAAATAGAAACTTCTGAAAATAATTATGTTAGGGAAAATTTTGCAGATACTTTTTTTTCGGCAGATGATTGCAGTAAGATAGGTTATATAAGAGAAGATATAGAAAAAAAATATAAAAATAAAGAAATAAATTATAAAGAGTATTCTATTTTAATAACAATATTACTTTATGCAATGGATAGAATTGCTAACACTGTTGGACACTATGATGCATATAGAAAAAAAATAGAATTCGATAAAAAATTATATTTAGGGATAATGTTACCTAATAAAAATTTGAATAAAAATAATAAATGCTATAATAAAGATGCAAATGAATTGATAAAAAATATAAATTGTGATCTACTTTACTTAGATCCTCCTTATAATTCAAGACAATATTCAGATGCTTATCATTTATTGGAGAATATTGCTAAATGGAAAAAAACAGAAGTTTTTGGGGTTGCTAGGAAAATGGATAGAAAAGCAATAAAAAGTAGTTATTGTACAATAGAAGCTACTCAAAAATTTAGGGAACTAATTGAGAATACTAATACTAGATATATTTTACTTTCATATAATAATATGTCTAAAAAAGGTGATGATAGGTCAAATGCTAAAATTTCTGATAAAGATATTTTAGAAATTTTAGAAAAAAAAGGTAAAGTAAAAATTTTTGAAGAGGAACATAAAATGTTTTCAACAGGAAAATCAAATGTAAAAGATAATAAAGAAAGATTATTTTTATGTGAAGTTGAAGAAAATAGACCAGTGTCTTCTCCATTTAATTACACTGGTGGAAAATATAAATTATTAGAACAGCTTCAAAAATTATTTAAGGAAGATGAGATATTTTTAGATATTTTTACAGGGGGAGCAAATGTTGGGATTAATTCAAAGTCTTCAAAAATAATTTTTAATGATGTAAATGTTAAGATAATCTCTTTAATAGAGTATATTAAAAATATAGATATAGAAGAATTATTGAAAAAAATAGATAATATTATAGTTGATTATGGCTTATCAAATACAATGCTTTATGGTTATGAGTATTACTCTTGCAATAGTAGTGAAGGACTAGCAAATTGTAATAAAGAAGCTTTCTTAAAATTGAGAGAAGATTATAATAAAAAACTGAATGAAGGGATAGAAGATTATAGTCTTTTATATGTTTTAATTGTTTTTGCTTTTAATAATCAAATTCGTTTTAACAGTAAAGGAGAATTTAATTTACCAGTTGGAAAAAGAGATTTTAATTCAAAAATGAGAAATAAATTAATTTTATTTTCAAAAAAATTAAAAGAAAAAGATATTGAATTTTATTCAAAAGATTTTAGGGAGATTGATATAAATAAAATTTCTAAAAATACTTTTATTTATTGTGATCCACCTTATTTAATTACTACGGCTGGATATAATGAAAATGGTATGTGGACTGACAAAGAAGAGAAGGATTTACTGAATTTTTTAAAAGAGTTAGATAAAAAAGGTTTAAAATTTGCTTTGTCAAATGTTTTAGAAAGTAAGAATAAAGAAAATAAAATTTTGAAAGATTGGATTTTAGAAAATAATTTTTATTGTAATTATTTAAAAAAAGATTATTCAAATAGTAATTATCAAAGGAAAGAAAAAAATAGTGTTTCAGTTGAAGTTTTAGTAACAAATTATAATACTGAGGAGATGTAAATGAAAGAGTTGAAATATAAGAGTTTTTGTTGGGTAATTGGAACTACAAGTTTTCGTACAGCAAAGTTGAATTTAAAAATAGAACAACAATTAAGATTGTTAAAAGAATTTCATAAAAGTATAAATCCTTGGGAATGGAGTAATTCAACCCAGGAAAAATATTATAATTTCATGAAAAGTAAAGAATTTATTAGTGGAGATGCTAGTAGAAAAGATAAAGATGCTAGAGAAAAAACTTCAGGCTTAGTTGATATTGGACTTATTACAGAAAATAGACTTTTAACAGCAGTAGGAGAGAAGCTACTAAAAATTACAAATAAAGAAGAAATATCTAAAAACAATATTTTTAATATTGAAGATGATAGTTTTATTTATTTAAAACAATTATTAAAAACTTCAATAAATGTTGATGGAAAATTTGTAAAGCCTTATATAGTATTAGTTTATTGTCTTGAAGAATTAGAATACTTGACTTATGATGAATTTACTTATTTTATTCCTTTAATTACAGATAAAGAAAGTTTAAATGAGATTATTGAAAATATTAGAAAATATAGAAAAAGGGAATTAAAAAAGGAAGATGTAGTATATAAAAAATTGATTTCAATGGAAAATTATCAAGAGGCTGAGAAAGCACTTTTAGCTAATAAAGTTACAGAAGATTTAATTTGCTTAGTAGGAATGAATAGAAAAAGTAAAATTTATGATAAGATATTTTTTCAATTATATCAGTTACTAAAAGCCATTTTTATAGATAAAAGTAATCAGAATTATTTAAAAACTTTTGAAATTATTAGTAACATTACAGGAAAATCATCAATACATTGGAAAAATTTAATTTTTAAAAACAATAAAAAAGAAAGTGTAAAAAAGGAAAAAGAAAAATCAATTGATGAGAATAGTCCTTTTAAAATTTCTAAAAATGAAGATAAATTTAAAAAGCTATTTTTTAAATATTTACATACTTTTAAAGCTATGGCAACTCTTGAAGATTATTTTGATTTAAATAGAAGATATTTAGCTTTAACAGAAACTTTTATTTTTGAAGATAGTTTAATAAAATTAGATATATTTCCAAAATATTATTTTAAAGAATGTATCTCAGACTTGATAGATGAAGCTTTTATTGAAAATAAAAATTTAAGAGATGATATTGAATTATCTGAAATTTCAGATAATCTAAAAATTGATTTAAATAAAGTTTATTCTAATTTAAGTAGAGATTTGAATATAGAAATTACTAATCCAGATGAAGCGAATAAATATATTCAAGATGAAAGATATAAAAGATTTAATTTGTTAATAGAAAATAAATTTTCAGATGAAGTATTATTAAAACTTTTAGAACATTTTGAAAAAAGAGAAGATAAAGAAATTGAAAAATTAGTAACAGATGAGGCAACTATACCAACAATTTTTGAATATATTTTAGGAATAATTTGGTATAAAGTGAGTGAATTTGAAGGAAATATTTTAGAATTTATGAAGTTATCATTAGAAGCTAATTTGTTACCTAAAACACATGCAACTGGAGGTTATGCAGATATTATATATGAGTATGAAGCATGTACTTTTTATCCAAGGCATTCATTATTACTTGAAGCAACCCTTGCTGATGGGAATAATCAAAGAAGAATGGAAATGGAGCCTGTTTCAAGGCATTTGGGAGACTATAGAATTAGATTTAATAATCCGTTTGATTACAGTATATTTGTAAGTACATATTTGGATAGAAATGTGATCTCAGATTTTAGATATAGAAAGATAATTCCCTATATCAGAGATGGAGAAATTATTAAAGGTATGAAGATTGTTTCAATGGATACAGGTTCTCTTAAAAAAGTAATTGAGAAAAAAATTAAATATAAGTATTTGTATGAAGTATTTGATAAGTATCATAAAATGCCATTAGAGATAGAGAATTGGCATGATGATATGATAAAAGAAGCCACAGAGGAGTATAAGGTTTAAATTAATTAGTTATAGGAGGAGGAATAGTGCATTATTCACCATTAAGGTATCCAGGTGGGAAAGGGAAATTAACACCATTAATAGAATTGTTGATTGACATGTATGGTCACAGAGGAGGAACATATATTGAGCCTTTTGCTGGTGGAGCTGGAGTTGCAATAGAGCTACTTGAAAAAAAAGTAGTTTCCAAAATTGTTATAAATGATTTAGATAAGGGAATTTACTCGTTTTGGAGAGCAATACTAGAGGAAACTGATAAATTTTTAGAGCAAGTGAATACAATTCCTCTTACAATTGCTGAATGGAAGAAACAAAGACATATTTGTTTTGAAGATAATAAAAAGTATAGTTTTGAACTTGGATTTGCAACATTTTATATGAATAGAACGAATCGTTCAGGAATTATTAAAGCAGGAGCAATAGGTGGTGTAGAACAGTCTGGTTTATGGAAATTAGATGCTAGATTTAATCGTGAAGATTTGATATTTAGAATAAAAAAAATCGCAAAAAATAAGTCTAAAATTCATTTATATAATAAAGATATAAAATCATTTTTAGAAAAATATCTTCCTAAGTATAAAGAAAATGTATTCATATATTTTGATCCACCATATTTTAACAAAGGAAAACAACTATATCTTAATTTTTTTGATTATAATGATCATATTAGAATAAAAAAATTAATAGATAATACATTTAATTGTGACTGGGTTATAACCTATGATGATGAACCAGAGATAGAAAAAATTTATGAGAAATATTGTATAAAAAAAATTGAACTTAATTACAGTATGGCAAAAAAAAGGAAAGCTAATGAACTTATTATATTTAAAGACATTATAGAAATACCTAGTTTAAATGATTTAAAAACAAAAGATATTGATTTTAATTTAAGGGAGGGGAAACTAAAAAATGATTGATAAGATTACAATAAATGATTTTAGACAATTTAAAAATAATGAAATATATTTGGGAAAAAGACTGACAATTTTAGCTGGGCGAAATTCTACTGGAAAATCCACAATACTTGGACTATTAGCAAACTGTGCAGAAATAAAAAAGAAAGATGGAGTTACATATTCAGGTCAACAATTTCGTGCTGAATTTAGTGAAATCTTTCATGGAAGTGAAGAGTTTGATAAATCTGGATCCAATAGGATTAGAATTAGTGTTGTTAATGCAAATGGTGTTAACATTGATTATAGAGATTTTAGAACTGCATGGCAAAAGGATAAAAACAAAAAAAGATTTAGAATAATTCCATTTAAAAAATTTGAAAATAATAAAAAAATAGAATCAAAAATGGCTTTTCCAGTTTTATATTTGGGTCTATCTAGATTGTATCCCATAGGTGAAGTAGAAAAAAATAATATAAAATCTAATGAGATAAAATTTCATAATTTAGATGACAATAAATGGTTCATAGAAAAGTACAAGTATATTTTATCAGTAAATGATGAAATAAAAGAAATAGATAATTTTAAAATTACTGAGACTAATAAAAAAGTTGGAGTAGCAATTACAACAAATGATTATGATGAGTTTACAAATTCATCAGGTCAAGATAATTTAGGACAAATCTTAATGGCACTATTGTCTTTTAAAAAATTAAAAACTGACAATCCTGGGAGATGGGAAGGAGGATTATTATTAATTGATGAAATTGATTCCACACTTCATCCAGCAGCTCAAAAACGGTTAATAGATTTGATACAAAGAGAATCCGAAAAAATTGGAATTCAGGCAGTAGTTACAACACATAGTTCCGATTTGTTAAAGCATGTATGTTTAAAAACAAAAAAAAATAGTAAAGATGAAATAAATGAAATAGAAGTATATTATTTTACAAATGCAAATAAAAAATTAGAGATAAAAAGAAATTTAAGTTTTTTATCTATTAAGAATGATTTACTACTAGAGTCTGTAGTTGAAAGTGAAAAAATCAGTGTGTATAGTGAAGATGCAGAAAATAGATGGTTTTTAAAAAATCTTCTTAAAAAATATATGATGCATTTAAAAATTCTAGAAACAAATATAGGCTGTGAACAATTATTGAACTTATATTCTGTTGATCAAAATTATTTTGGAAATGTTTTAATAGTTTTAGATGGTGATGTTAAAAGTGATAAAATAGATAAACTACCTCAAATCAATAGACTAAAAAATATAATTAAATTACCTGGAGAAGTTCGACCAGAAGAAGTAATATTTAATTATATTATTTCATTAAATCATGATCATCCATTTTGGGAAAAAGCTGAGGTTTTATCAGTTACTTGGCAGTATTTAAAGGATAATTCACCAAATAGTCCTAAATACAGTGGTTTAAATAAAGATAGAGATAAGTATAAAAAATGGTTCCAAGATAATGAAACTTGGATAAACTCTTTGAATATTTTTGAGTTTTGGAGTCGCGATAATGAAGAAATAGTTAATAACTTTCTTAATAGTTTTATTGTAGCATATAATTCTATTGCAGAACGGAATTTCTACCTTCATATAGAAAAATGATTATCGTAATAATATTAGTGCTTGCTATATGCTTACGAAAATTCTGACAAGAAAAAAATATTGATTTTATATTATTTATATAAAATGATATCAATAGATAATATCAAGCAGAATAAGAGAAAAATACTATAAGTAAAAATTCTTATTAAAGAAATTTGTTGTATTTATTTTGGACTTAAAATAGAAATAAGGATAATATACAATAAATATTGAGTTGAAGAAAATATATCGAGAAAGGGGCTGTTGCAAATTGATGATTTTTATCATCAGCTTGTAACAGTTTTTTTCTATTTTGATTTCTATTCTTATTTTTGGACGAATTTAATACAAGTCTACTTTTTAAATTTTTTTACCAAGTAGATTTTAGTGAGTGCAATACTGTTCCTATTTTATTTTTACTTAATTTAGAAATATATCTATTAAAATTATATTAAAATTATATGATATACAAAATAACACTACTTCTCTTTTAACACTATTTGTACCTCTAACTTTTAATTTGTGTAGTTTCATATCTTCTTTTATTACTGCAAAAGCTCCTTCTACTTGAATACTTCTAATCTTTCTTTCCTAAATAGTCTATTTTCTTCTTCATTATATTCTAAATTTTCCACTCTATTTAAATCTTTCTTATATTTTCTAGTTTTTGATTTTTCATAATATATTGGTTTTATGTAAGATACATAATTATTAATTTTTAAATATTCATAATTAGAAAGACTTTCATAGCCAGCATCTGCTACAACATTTTTAACTTCAATATTTTGAGATTTTATTTTTTCAAGAAATGGAATTAAAGTTTTTGTATAAGAAGGATTATCAAAAATATCATTATTCACTAATTACCCCAATTTGAAAATTATATCTTGGTTTTAATTGACCATTGTGCATGTAATCTTCTTTCATTCTCATAAAAGTTGCTTCTTTATCAGTTGTTGAAAAGCTATTTCTTTCTCCTAAAATTTTAAATAATTAGTATATTTATTTAGTCTTTCAGCATAGGATTGTACTTTTTCAAGAAATAGTTGAATAATTAGGAGTATTAGTCGAATTCAGTAAGAATTTGATTCTTTTACTATCTTTCCAAAGAAATTCAATATCCCCTGTAGATATTTGCCTTGTGAGTAAGCATAAATGATTACAGCAAACATATTCACAGGATGTACCTTAGTTTTATTAGGAAAAACTTGCAATAAATTAGAAAAATCCATTTTCTCTAGAATGGTATTAAGAAATCTAACAAGGTCATCATTATCAATATCTTGATTAATGTAAAAAAAGTTTAGGTTTAAAATATCTGTTGCTATTAATTGGTTTTATCATAAGTATATTATATTAAATTTTGCAGAAAATTTCTAAAAAATTATTTAATATACTTTTTAAATTTAAAAAGATATTAAATTACAAAAAATTGTTTTTAGCATCTTTTTTTCTTTTGGGACTTAATTATTTAATTTGCAACAGCCCCTTTATTTATTTTTAGAGTTAAAATATGTTATAATAATTAAGCTTAGATATCTCATAATAATAGCTGTAAGCAAGATATTTAAAAATAAAAAACAGGAGAATTAATATGAAATTTTTAAAATTTAATGAGATAGATTCAACCAATAACTATATGAAAGAAAACATATATTCTTTTGAAAACTATGATATAGTATCAGCAAAAGTCCAAACTTCTGGTAGAGGTAGAAGAGGTAATGTATGGCTATCACCAGAGGGAATGGCACTTTTTAGCTTCTTATTAAAACCTGAAAAAACTTTATCAATAATTGAAGCAACAAAGCTACCTTTATTAGCTGGAATTTCAACTTTAACTGCTTTAAAAAAGATAAAAGATGGAGCTTATTCTTTTAAATGGACTAATGATGTCTTTTTAAACTCTAAAAAGTTATGTGGAATTTTAATAGAAAGAGTAAAAGATGATTTTGTAGTTGGTATAGGAATAAATGTGGCTAATAAGATACCTGAAGATATTAAAAATATAGCTATCTCAATGGAAAGTGATTATGATATTGATAAGTTAATTTTGAAAGTTGTAGAAGAATTTTCAATATATTATAAAGGATTTTCAGAAGGAAAATGGTCAGAAATTATAGAAGAAATCAATAGCTATAATTTTTTAAAAAATAAAAAAATAAGAGTGTATATAGGAGATAAGGTTTTTGAAGGAATAGCAAAAAATATAGTTGAAGATGGAAGAATTGAGATAGAAATGGATGGAGAAATAAAATTATTTAGTGTTGGAGAAATAAAAATAGAAAAGGATTATTATTAATGAAAAAAGTCGTAATAGGTATAAGTGGTGGGGTTGATTCATCTGTTTCAGCATATCTTTTAAAAGAGCAAGGTTATGAGGTAATTGGAGTAACATTAAATCAACATTTAGAAGAAAATTCAAAAGATATTGAAGATGCTAAAAAAGTTTGTAATAAGTTAGGAATAAGCCACGAAGTTATAAATATTAGAAAAGACTTTGAAAATATAGTTATAAAATATTTTTTAGATGGATATAAGTCGGGAAAAACTCCCTCTCCATGTGTTATTTGTGATGATGAGATAAAATTTAAAATTCTATTTGATATAGCAGATAAATATAAGGCAGAGTATGTAGCAACAGGACATTATACCTCTGTTGAGTATTCAGAGTTTTTTTCTAAATATTTGTTAAAATCAGTTCATTCCATAATAAAAGACCAATCCTATATGCTATATAGACTTTCTCCTACCAAACTGGAAAGATTAATTTTTCCTTTAAAACCTTATTCAAAACAAAAAATTAGAGAGATAGCCTTAAAAATTGGCTTAGAAGTTTATAATAAAAAAGATAGTCAAGGTGTATGTTTTGCAAAAGAAGGTTATAAAGAATTTTTAAAAGAAAATTTAAAAGATGAAATAGTAAGAGGAAACTATGTTGATAAAGATGGAAATATTTTAGGACAACATGAGGGCTATCAACTATATACAATAGGACAAAGAAGAGGTTTGGGAATAAATTTATCTAAACCAGTCTTTATAACGGAAATAATTCCTCAAACTAATGAAATAGTTTTAGGAGAATTTTCAGAGCTCTTTACTGATAAAGTGGAATTAATAAACTTTAAATTTTCTGTTGAGTATGAAAAATTAGAAAATTTAGAACTATTGGCAAGACCTAGATTTTCAAGTACAGGTTTCTATGGAAAATTAATTAAAGATAGAGATAAAATTTATTTTAAATATAATGAAGAGAATGCACATAATGCCAAAGGACAACACATAGTATTTTTCTATGATAGTTTTGTTGTAGGAGGAGGAGAAATAAAATGAGTTACCAAGATATTAATGCAGCAACAATAAACAGATGGATAAAAGAAGAAGATTGGGAGTGGGGAAAAGCTATAAGTCATGAAGATTATATCAAGGCTTTAAATGGAGAATGGGATGTAAAACTTACACCAGTAAAATTTGTACCTCATGAATGGTTTGGAGATTTAAAAGGTAAAAAATTATTAGGACTAGCTTCTGGTGGAGGACAACAAATTCCTGTATTCACTGCCTTAGGTGCAGAATGTACTGTGCTTGATTATTCGGATGAACAATTGGCAACTGAAAAAATGGTTGCAGAAAGAGAAAATTATAAAGTAAATATTGTAAAAGCAGATATGACTAAGCCTTTACCTTTTGAAAATGAAAGTTTTGATATAATTTTTCATCCAGTAAGTAATTGTTATATTGAAAGTGT
>ERZ772948.1809-NODE-1809-length-11710-cov-9.380523_pt1 | contig 11710 bp, 10 predicted proteins | sample MGYA00511945_ERZ772948 | MGnify/ENA primary metagenome ERZ772948 (study PRJEB29015, sample SAMEA2737927) | human oral metagenome | biome: human oral; feature: human-associated habitat; material: dental | place: China | collected 2141 ... | reverse complement strand
AGAAGGCGAAGTCATAATCTTTTATTATCTTTGCAACAAGTATATTAACGGAAAATGATTGAAACTTTCAACACAGGAGAGACACAAGAAAGCCTCCGACAGGAATATAACCCAGATGGCTCTGTGCTAAGAAAAGCACAGTTGCGACTTCTCGACATGGCTATCTATCTGCAGGAAACAGCGAAGAAGATAGGTGTTCCTTGCCGACTTGATGGCGGAAATGTGTTAGGGGCAATGCGTCATGGAGGGTTTATTCCTTGGGATGACGACATTGATATGGTTGTAGACTACAAGGATTTCAAACGTCTCTGTGACTATCTGAAGGCGCATCCACACCCTCAATTCGTCTTACAAGACAACGATACGGACCCAGGTTTCTATAAGGAATGGGCTTGTTTGCGTGATTTAAAAAGCGAGAACAGAAGTCATGATAATCAGCAGAGTGCTGACCGAAGAATGCATGAGGCGCAGAAGTTCAGAGGACTTCATGTAGACATCTTCCCCTATGAGGGTAATATGATTCCTTGGTTGCAGCGTTTGGCAGCCAAACTATCCGTCAATGTGAACACAAAGTTAGCTGGTCGTTATCCTCTCTTGGCACAAATGAGTTATAAGTTTCTACATATCATCGTCTTTCCTGCGTTCCGCTTGGTTGGGAAACTATTTGGTAATCCCGACCTTTATATGCACTCTTACGGTGCATGGTTTTATGAGCAGAACCCGCGTCGTTGCATGATACCACATAAAGACATCGTCTTTGAAGGGCATACCTTTGAAGGACCAGCCGATGCTGATGAGTTATGTCGTATCGCCTATGGGAATTACATGGACTTACCACCAAGGGATAAGCGTGATAGACACAAGATAGATGTCGTCTTTAAGTAGTAAGACGGTACGGTAATGTACGTGTCAGTAGACAGTGATATCCCCATTTTATAATAACAATAAGCCAAATATAGTTATGAACATAGCAGTAATCTTTGCAGGAGGTTCTGGACTACGTATGCACACGAAGTCGCGCCCTAAGCAGTTTCTTGACCTAAACGGAAAGCCGATAATCATCTATACATTAGAGTTGTTTGACAACCACTCGGATATAGATGCTATTGTTGTAGCATGTATTGAAGGCTGGATTCCTTTCCTTGAGAAGCAGCTTCGTAAGTTTGAGATTAATAAGGTAGTGAAGATTATACCAGGTGGAAAGTCTGGACAGGAGTCTATCTACAAAGGCCTGTGTGCTGCAGAGGAATATGCGCAGAGTAAGGGTGTAAGCAATGAAGAGACAACCGTTCTTATTCACGATGGTGTTCGTCCGCTGATAACAGAAGAGACGATAACAGATAACATCAAGAAAGTTGAAGAAGTAGGGAGTTGTATCACTTGTATCCCAGCAACAGAAACACTTATCGTGAAGCAGGCTGACGATGCTTTGGAGATTCCTTCACGTGCTGATTCGTTTATTGCTCGTGCACCACAGAGCTTCCGTTTGGTCGATATAATTACTGCACATCGACGCTCCTTGGCGGAAGGAAAGGCCGATTTCATCGATTCTTGTACGATGATGAGCCACTATGGTTATAAGTTAGGGACGATTATCGGACCGATGGAGAATATTAAGATTACAACCCCAACAGACTTTTTCGTGCTGCGTGCGATGGTGAAGGTGCATGAGGATCAGCAGATATTCGGATTGTAAAGTTGTTGTTATGTGTCGATGGAATGGGGATTTTTATAACTTTATAGGGTTAGGATGAAGGATAGAATACTAAAAGAAGATATAAGCTATTTTGCTGATACGTTTCCTTTCTCAGCAGCATTGGAAGGGAAGACGATTGCTGTAACGGGAGCAACAGGCTTGTTGGGCGCGTGTATGGTACGTTGTCTGTTGGCTCTACACACAGAAAAAGGTATCAACTTACACGTGGTGGCTGTTGTAAGGAACGTGCAGAAAGCAGAGAGAATGTTTGGTCAGGCAAGCGATGAAATCAGCTATTATTCCTATGACTTCTCTTGTGTTGAACCATTCATACCTACGAAAAAGATAGACTACCTCTTCCACTTTGCTGCCCCGACAGCTTCAAAAGATTTTGTTGAACACCCTGTAGAGACGATGAATACGGTCTATGGGGGTATGCAAAACCTATTGTCTTACGCCCATCAGAATGGAGTAAGTTCGATGGTATTAGCCTCAACGTTAGAAGTCTATGGTACTGTCATTGACGACCGACGCCCACTCACGGAAGACATGCAGGGGTATCTTGACCCAATGGCAACTCGTAGTAGTTATCCGTTAGCAAAGAGAGCTGCCGAGGCATTGTGCCATAATTACGCAGACGAGTATGGTGTCCACGTGAAGGTGACACGTTTGGCACAGACTTTCGGTGCTGGTGTGAATGGTAATGACAATCGTGTCTTTGCGCAATTTGCACGCAGTGTTATGAAGAATGAGGATATCATTCTACATACGACAGGCGAGCTCAGTCGTTGCTATTGCTATACGATAGATGCTGTTACGGCAATGCTGTATATTCTCTTACGTGGTAAGGATGGAGAAGCATATAATGTAGCAAACGAAGACACTTATATCTCTATCCGTGAGATGGCAGAGTTGGTTGCTTCGACGTTTAATCCTCAGAGAGTAAAGGTGGTGATACAGCCACAAGAGGGGTTAGGATATTCGCCAACAACCAAGCTCAGACTTGCCACACAGCGTATTCAGGAGTTAGGATGGAAACCTCATTATGGGTTAAAGGAGATGTTCCGTCGACTCATCCTTTCAATGGAGGAAGAACTGGTATGAGTAGTTTTCTGCAACGGATAAGAGAGAGCCTTTTCCATGTCTACGACCGAAAAGACTTGCGAAGATGGGAGGGCGACCCGAAGAATGAGCTGCCTATCTATGGTGTTTATCATGTCATGTTAGACACTGGATGGGAGCCATTGGTGAGAAGGCAGATTGATAACCTGCGTAAGAGCGGTCTGCTGGATGCGACAACGACTTTCTTTGTGAGTTGTATAGCAGGCAATCAAGCAGATGTGGAATGTTTGAAGCGTATTATCAATAGTGATAAGCTCGTGATAATATCTAATGTCACCGATCCTAAGCGGTATGAGTATCCTGCCTTAGAGTTTATTAAGCAACTGTCTGAAAAGGAGGATTGTCTTTTCTATTACTTCCATACGAAGGGTATCTCTTACCAGTCGCTAACTTCTAACGATCGTCTCTTCTGCTCTTTTAAGCAGAAGATAGAGGCTTGGAGAGAGATGTTGGAATATTTCATCTTTGATAAGTGGAAGGTTGCCGTGAATGTTCTGAATGAAGGATACGATACTTATAGCTGTTATCGATGGCCACCACGTAACTATACCATGTATTCTGGTAGTTTCTGGTGGACTAAGTCGGCTTATATAAGGACACTCCCAGCATTTGACAAAGCGGTTATTTCTACCAATCGTTTCTATTCTGAGGTATGGCTTTTTGAGAGAAACCATCTACAGTTCTCGGCATTTGACACAATAGCCGACCTCTACTTCGTAAGGATTCCTCGTTCTATCTATACGGACGAGCAGACAAAGTGGTTTGATAAGGTTTGCTTCTCATTTACTTATAATATGCGGAAAATAGAAAAGCATATCTTCAAATACAATTATAAGAAACGGTGTCAGAAACGTTTCCAGAAGCTCAAGAATGAAATATAATATAAGGTGATGGATTGTTTAGAGAGCTTTGTTCTCACTCAACCCTCCTTGTTGTCGATAGTTATTCTTTTATTTGTAAGCTCTTAGGGCTGGGGACTAATAAGCATTCCCAGCCCTCTTGTTTGTTTATCCTTCTTTATTACCTCTATTTGATATGAGAATTATTTTCCTGTCATATCTGTCATCCCATGTGTGCCTTTAACATCCTGATAATCAAAAGGAATTGTTCAAATGTTAAAATGACAGCAACTAAAACTAAAATTAAATTGGGGCTAATAGTAGTGTTTATCTTCCTTATTTAGATAGGTATGATGACTCCCTTTCTGAGGAGAGTAACTTTTTCTAAGTATTATGATATTTGTATATAGAGCGAGTAAGGGAGAATAAGATGATATGTAAGTGTGGATAAGATTCATACTTGTAATTTTTATGGGTTTGCTTAACTTTGATTAGAGGTTTTAATCAAAATGGAAACGATAAAGGAGGAAAGGAAATTTAAACGAATAAAAAGGAAATTTATAACAATAATTCGATAATCTTCTTATAAGTAGTTTGCTTTAAATTTGCAATATTAAAATTAAGATATCTCCACATAGGTGTCAGGAGATAAATATTCAAGTTCGCTGAGGCGACCTAATAACTCAAAGTTCTACTCCGTGAGAGTCTTTTTTAACGACTGGAAGATGGTTATCCGTTGTACAGTGTGTCTGCGTAATGATTGGTATATATAATTATGTGACATCTTTGCAGGACTCTAAGCCTTTGATAAAGAACCCTTTTGAATAGGGGAGGAAAAGATATATCAAATAATTAAAACTAAAGATGTAAAATGAAGAGAATTAAGTTCCTTTTGTTCGTATTGCTTGCATTGCTATATGTGACCAATGCAAGTGCACTGATTGTGAACGACACTTTCACTCGGGATGGTAACACGTACAGGGTCACTAAGATGGATGAGGCTCACGATGGCATCCCCAAAATTTTTAATGTGGCGTTTGTGTCGTCTACTAACTCTACCGTAAACATCCCTGCAACTGTTGTGGATCCTAATAACCAGTACACTTTTAATGTAACGGCTATTGCTAATAACAGTACAGTTCCTAATGCAACATCTGTCACAATGCCTAACACTATCGTGTCGATTGAGGCTAATGCGTTTAAGGGTGGTAATATCACAAGCATTACAATACCAAAGTCTGTCACTGAAATCAAAAGTGGTGCTTTCGGTCAGATGAGCCATCTTACAGCAATTAACGTTGATGCTGCAAACCCGAACTTCCGCTCTGATAACGGCGTACTCATTGAGAAGAAGGATTCAAAAGAGTGGGTAGCAGCATATCCTTTGGCAAGGCCTGATGCAGAATATACGGTGCCAGAAAGTGTTTATGGTGTATACACAAATGCTTTCCAACGTGCTGCTTACCTAACAAAAATTACTTTACCAGCTTCGTTAAAAGAATCACCTTCAACAGCAGAGTACAATGGTTATACAAGTGCTCAAAACCTTAAAGAGATTGCTGTTGCTGCTGGTAACACTGCATTTAAGTCTGTGGATGGTGTCCTCTTATCAGCTGATGGTAAAAAGTTGATTGCTTATCCAAATGGGAAAGCAGGTTCTCCTTCAAATAATCCAGCTTATCAAGGTGTGACAGGGCAGCCTAACGCAAGTGTTTATAAGATTCCTGATGGTGTAGAATCTATAGAACAAGCAGCCTTTGCACAGGTTAATGGACTTACTGCTATCGAATTGAATGGTGTAAAGAAACTTGCAAAAGGTGCCTTTGATAAGGCTGTTAAATTAAGAAATGTATTACTTGGTCCTTCTGTTGATACGATAGAAGATGGTGCTTTCGGTGGTAATAACGACCTTGCTGCATTTGATGTAGACCCAGCAAACCCTAACTATACAGCTGATGCTGGGGTCATTTACACAAAGAATAAGGAGGAACTTGTATTATTCCCTGCTGGTAAGGCTGGTGAATATACAACTTTGTCAGCCACAAAGAAAATTCGTAAAAGAGCTTTTTACTATGCTCAAAAGGTAACCAAGGTGAACTTCAATAGTAATCTTGAAGAAATTGATAATGATGCTTTCCAAGCAACTACAAAATTAGAGAACATTACTTTTGAAGCACCAGCTAAGATTAAGACTATCGGTACATTTACTTTCCAGGGCTCAGGACTAACTGAACTTAACCTACCAGCATCATTAGAAGTTGTTAGTTGGAGTGCCTTTGGCTCAACTAAATTAAAGAAGGTTACCGTTGCAGATGGTTCACAGTTACAATCAATTAATACGGGTGCTTTCAATAGTTGTAAGGACCTTGAAGAATTTACTTTTGAGGGTTCTTCTACCTTGAATAAGATTCAGGCAGATGCTTTCAGTGGTGATGATAAATTGAAGAGTTTTGTTATTCCAGAGAAAGTTACCGTTCTTGAGAGAGGTGCCTTTAATGGTGCATCTGGTTTGGAGACTATCACCTTCAAGCAACCTGCTACGATGACTGTTATCGGTGAAGGTGCGTTCCAAAATGCAAAAGCATTAAAGAGAATAGAACTTCCAAGTACAGTTACAACGATTAGTAAGGATGCTTTCAATACTTGTTCAAGCTTGACGGAGGTTGTAATCCCAGCAAGTGTGACCACAATTGACGCTACTGGCTTCCAAGAGTGTGCTAAACTTGAGAAATTTACAGTAGATAAGAACAACACCGTTTATTCCAGTGTAGATGGTTTCTTGTTGAGTAAAGATAAGAAGAAATTAGTATCATTCCCTCCTGCAAAGGCTAATACTTATTATACGATGTTGCCTCCAACTATTGAGACAATCGGTAAGCAAGCATTCTATTTCGTACAGGCTCTTGAGAACGTAACAATCCCTGGGAAGGTAAAGAAGATTGAAGACTTCGCTTTCGACCGTGTTGGCAATTTGAATACGATAGCTTTCTTAGGTAAGACTCCTATTACTGATGTTGCTCCTTCAGCATTCAATCCTGCTAATGTAGATAAGTCTAAGATAGACCTTAGTGTACGTAAAGATGCTAAAGCAGCATTTGATAGTGATCCGTTATGGAGTCAGTTCCGTACCAGAGGTGTCTCTTTCTTCAAAGAAACTAATGGTACTGGTAATGGTACAACAGAATACTTCCCATTGTCAAAGAAGGCTGTAACGATTGTTGGTACACAAGCTGATGTCTATACATACGTAGTAAAGCCAACCGTAATAGATGATAACAACAACACATACGAGGTTCGTCTTTGGGGCGACTATGCAATGAATGACAACACAACCAATATTCAGGAGGTTGTCTTCAAAAATACACTTGATTATGTAGGTCTTGATGCTTTCAAGAAGAATGATGGCTCTTCAACGGTTAAGCGCATCTACTTCACTGCGACTGTTCCTACAAAGGATATGAGTGCAACGAAGTGGGAATACATTGATAACTCAGGTAACTATACTCAGAAGGAGTTTGAACCAAGCCTCAAGGTTTATGTAAAGAAGTCTGCTGAGAATGCTTATAAGACTGCTACTGGTTGGGATCGTTATGCAGGTCAAACATCTTATAAAATACCAGGTGAGATTAAAATAGCACATGGGTATGGTACTTTTGCACGTGAGTTTGATGCTGATCTCGGTATCTATGCACGTGAAAACAATGAAGCAGGACGTATAGGTGCTTTTATTACGCAGACTGCTGGTATGTCAACTGAGACGGATGCTACTGGTGTACAGACTACTAAGTTCATCATGAAGAGTATCAATTATGGTAATACTAACGTAACTGACTATGATTATGTACCTGCAGAAACAGGTGTGTTACTGGAGAGCCGTAGTGGAGCAAGTACTCCTGCAGACTTCTACTATGCTATTGGTGAGAAGGACAATGTTACATATAGTCTCTCAAATAATATCATGGAAGGTGTGACGGTGAAGGATACTAAGAAACAATCTTCTACTTCTGATCCAATCTTCGCAATGACAACAGCGGGTATCTTTAAGCCTCTCAAAATAGGAACAGATCGTACTATTCCTGTTCACAAGGCTGTTGCTCGTCCAAAGGTAACGTTGTCTGCTTCTGCAAAGGTTATGTTTGTCTTTGATGATGGTGAGAATCATAATATAGTAAATGCTATCGACACAATAGAGGACAACAATGTTGTAGATAATAATGCTTATTATAATTTACAGGGTCAGCGTGTAGAGAACCCACAACATGGCGTGTTCATCCACAATGGTAAGAAGGTAATATTGAAATAAGAATAAACTAAAATGCTTTTATGTTGTAGGGGAGGTTAGGGAGTTTATAATCATTACGAATCCCCTACAGCTAAAAGAAGTATTATGATTAGCAAGTTCACTAAAAAAGAAAATTAAAGGAGATAATATAATGGAAAAGAAAGAATATACAACACCAGAGATACTTTGTTGTGATCTAAGGGCAGAGGGATTGATGGACGACCATACAGCTGTTTTACAGACAAGTCCTCGTGTGTCTTCTACAGCCCCTGGTCAAGGTAGCGACCTTGGTGATGATGATGAGGTAGCTGCAAAGCCTATTTATGAATTCACAATTTGGGAGGAGGAGTAACCTATGATACGACTATCACATCAGTCAGAAGTGATGGATGCAAGAACCTATTTCTATAAAGAGATGATGCGCAATCATATGGAAGATGTACTGAAACGTATTGCATTAGGTTTACTTGGTGTATGCTCATTGAGGATGATTGCCCTTTGTGCATATATGTATGGACTTATTGGGTAAATAGTCTTTAGAATCAAATAAATAATGTGACTTAAGTATTTAACCTCTTTGTTTTGAGGGTAGACTCTTTGTGATGTGAGGGTCTGCCCTTTTTGTTTTAATAAGCCATGCCACATGGAATTTTATTCCAAATTAGTTGCTTTATTGTAAATATAGTTGCCGTTTGTTGATTATAGTTGTCGTGTTTGAGAAATAATTTGGTCATTTTGTCTAAAGTATCATAGATATTTATTAAATTTACAAAATAATTTCAACTAAATCGAAAATGTAGAACAAAAACGATGGTATCGAACTTTAGAGATATTTTGTCTTTTGTAAAGAGTGAAAGAGCACATATAGAGGGCGACATCTATGTTGGATCTAAATTTCTTATTACACGTAATTGCAACAGCTTCTTTAAGCCTCTCCTTGATAATAACTATCCTATAAAAGCCAATGTTGCACGAATAGCGATGGTCAAGAAGGGCTGGTGTGAGCCCACTGTTGGATATAAGAAGTATCATTGTAAGCCTGGTGACTTATTGTTTATTAACTGGGGAGCAACGGTTAATGATGATGCCTTTGGGCATGATACGATTTTTGATGGCTTTATGATGACAGAAGACTTTATGCGTATGGTCTTTGGCGGAAAATTACCGGAGTTGTTTCTGTCTCCAGATTTATGTTTCTCTATTCATTTGGATGAGAAAGAACAAATGGTATGGCAGCAATATACGCAAATGCTTTATAGTTTGTCATCTCTTCAGTCAGTAAGTGACGAGACATTAAACTTCCTTTTCGTTTCTGTATTGAATTATGTTCAATCACAGTATAAACTGATGACAACGGAGTCACGAGGTGGTTGGTCGAGGAATAAGCAGGTGGTGGAGCGATTTATTCGATTGGTAAATGAGAATGCTAAGATTGAGCATGAATTAGAATTCTATGCTTCTGAATTATGCATGACTGCCCATTATTTAGGAGTGATAATTAAAAAGGAAACAGGAATTACAGCAAAAGAGTGGATTGATAAGACTTTGATTACGCTTATAGAACTTGAGTTGCGTTATTCTAATAAGTCTTTGAAAATGATAGCCGATGAATATAAGTTTGTGTCTTTGAGTTCGCTGTGCAAGTTCTACAAGCGAAGAACAGGAATTACAGCCACCGCATTTAGAGTAACAAAGAGTTGATGTTTGACTTTTGAAAGGGTGAGATAATAGGTGAAGGAGACAATTGTATGTTAGTAAAACCATCCTATTATTAGTCGGTTATTTGCTCGTCTGTATATAATATGGATAATCTACTATTGTAAACTGCTCTTGTGAAACAACTTAATATAAGTGCTGAACATCAGAGATGATCGTTGTAGGTACCAGACTATCGATAGCTTTTCCTTGGCTTACTCGTTGGCGTATATCTGTACTGCTGATATCAATAAAAGGTGTTTGAAGGATAGTGACGCCATGGGGCAGTGACGTTTCTGAGATTCTTTGGTTGTGTCGTGGATAGACTACGATAGGGTAGTGAGTGAGGATATCCTCTGCATGATACCATCGATCGAAGGCTTCCCAATTGTCGCCACCAACGAGAAGTGTGAAGCGATGAGTGGGGAAGTCATGGTTTAGATGTTGTAGCGTGTTCCAAGTATAAGAAGGTTTCGGAAGTCGGAACTCATAGTCCGAAGCCCTGAAATGTGGGTTGTCGGCTATTGCCTTTCGCACTAATTCCAAACGGAGGCGGTCGGCTAAAATTTGTTGGTTCACCTTGAAAGGGTTTTGCGGTGATACCATAAACCACACCTCATCTAATTTTTCTTTTTCAAGAAAGGCTTTGGCAAGGGCTATATGTCCGTTGTGGATGGGGTTGAAGGAACCACCAAAGATGCCGATGGAAGCCTCCCCCAACCCCTCCGAAGGGAGGGGAGTGCTAATAGTGGTGAAGTGAGATGATGGTTTCATGACGGTGTTTTGAGGCTTTTAACTGTTCTGTTATTGACTGTTTACTATAATAGCCTTATATGTCCGAATAAATATGGGAGAAACTAAGTTTTATGATAAATGTTTCCTTCTTACTTAGTCGCAGTTAAGCTCCCCTCCCTTCGGAGGGGTTGGGGGAGGCTTCTTATCCCTCTAAGAACGCCTTTACAACCTCATAAGTCTCTTGCTTTGCTTTCTCAAGGTCGTCATTAACGATAATCTTGTCGAATTTCTCAGCAAAGGTAAGCTCCTCTGAAGCCTTAGCAAGGCGGTTTTCAATCGCCTCTGCACTATCTGTTTGTCTGCCAACAAGACGACGGCGTAGTTCTTCTACTGATGGGGGTTGGATGAAAAGACTTAAAGCACGATCGCCATAGAACTTCTTGATGTTGCAGCCACCCTTCACATCAACATCGAAGATAACGTTCTGTCCTGCTGCAGACTGGCTCTCTACTTGTGATTTCAAGGTGCCATAAAAGCGGTCCTCGTAAACCTCTTCATACTCAAGGAACTCTCCATTAGCAATTTTCTCTTTGAACTGTTCAGGTGAAAGGAAAATATATTCTACGCCATTTTGTTCTGTACCACGTGGTGCACGTGTGGTACAACTGATTGAGAAAGCTAACTTTAATTCTGGATGTTCCTTCATTAACCACTGAACAATGGTGCTCTTACCTGCACCAGAGGGAGCAGAGAGGATGAGTAATCTGCCGCAGGCAGAATCTTGAATATTTGATGTGGTGTTTTTTGTTGTTACCATATTGGATGAATATAGGATAGTATGAGTGTTTTAAACTATATGAATTATGTTGTTAGAGAAGCCTTTTTGTATAGTTATAAATGACCTTTTCAAACAGTACAATGTATTAATTTCAAATTATTATCATGAAAGAAAATATTTTTTTTCATGAAAATAAATATTTTTCTTCGTGAAAATAAATAATTTTTTTCGTGAAGAAAATTTGATAGAAGTGATTGATAATACTGTTTCAAATTAGTGCAATGTAGCTTATTACAGCATTATCAGTCACTTTAAAAAGGCTGGTTAACTTGCCTTTACAACGCATTCAAAACCTGTTCCTTAATCTGCTCCAGCTCGTCTTTCATCTTAACAACGATGTTTTGCATCTCTGCTTGATTGCTCTTAGAACCTGTGGTATTAATTTCGCGTCCCATTTCTTGTGCGATGAAACCGAGTTTTTTACCAACACCATGACCACTCTCTTTCATTGTTTCATGGAAGTATTTGAGGTGGTTTGTCAGTCGCTGCTTCTCCTCGTTGAT
>ERZ772948.1805-NODE-1805-length-11726-cov-4.019022_pt1 | contig 11726 bp, 10 predicted proteins | sample MGYA00511945_ERZ772948 | MGnify/ENA primary metagenome ERZ772948 (study PRJEB29015, sample SAMEA2737927) | human oral metagenome | biome: human oral; feature: human-associated habitat; material: dental | place: China | collected 2141 ... | reverse complement strand
GATGAAATCGATTTAATAAAAAATTTAATAAATAAGAAAAATAGAATTTTGAGTAAACTACGAAGAGATTGTGTTATTAATAATAGAGTATTTTATTTTTATAAAAGACAGGATGACTATAAATATACACTTGACAATTATTTAGCAAAATTAAAATATTTAAGTTCTGGAGAAAATTTAGAAGAAAAGCTTCAAAAGTTAGAGGAATTATTTAAAAGTTTAAAAATAATAAATATATCAGAAAAAAGTAAGATAAATATTTTTATTTATAGTTTGTTTAATATTTATCTTTACAGCTATGAAAAAAAAGTGCATTTTGTAAATGAAAGAATTGATAAAATAGAAAAAGCAATAAGAAAATTTAAATTTTTAGGAAATAAAGAACAACTTTCAGAATATCAAAAATTTTATGAAGATTTTTCACCAGAAATATCCAATAAAGATTTTTCTGAGATATTTTATCAAAAATTTATTAAAAGTAAAAAATATGAGATTTTTAATAAATTTGGAAAATATTACAAAGTTTTGGCAATGGAAAGTTTAGATATCTATGGGACAAAAGAAGAACAAAAAAAATTTTTAAATCTAATATTAGAAATGAATAATGGAAATATAAAAGATGATTATTTAGAATCTTTTTTTCTAACTGATTTAGATGATATAAAAATAAGTGATAATATTGTTAGAAAAATATTAAAAGGAGACTATAAGATAGATAGGGAAAGTACAATACGATTAATTTGTAAAAATATAGAAAGAATACTTAAAAGATTTTCTTCTTCAGAATATAGAGATTCTATTAATTTAAAAGATTTTTTGGAGCATCAAAAAAATTCTTTAACTAATTATAAAACTGAATTATATTCTTCTGAAATACTATCTAATAAAGAAGTTAATAGTATCTTAGAAAATTATATAAAATTTATTGAAAAGATAAAAGAAATATTAAGTTCAAAAGACTTAATCAAGGAAGAAAATGATGTAAGTATTTCTTTTAAAGATATAGAACTTGAAGCTACAGAAGAAGTAAAAGAAATTAAGAATTTAAAGATAAATGAAGAAAAAATTAAAAAATTAACTGAATTTTTAATTAATGGGAAAATTCAATTTAGAGAATTAAGTGGTATTTATTGCGATATAAAAAATAATAGAATATAAAGAAAAAAGTATTTTTATATGAAATTTTATATAAATAATTGGAGGAGTAAAATGTTTTTATCTAATGATGAGATTATAAAAGTAATGTTAGAGTATATTGAAGAAGATAAATATAAAAGTGCTATATTAATTAATGGTGAATGGGGAAGTGGAAAAACATTTTTTATTACAGAAAAACTTTCAAAAGTAATAAAAAATAAGATAAAAAATAATGGTAAATACATATATGTGTCTTTATATGGTGTAGAAAATGTAGAGGAACTTTCAAATAAATTATATTCTGAAATTTGTTCAGAGACATTAGTAAAATTAAGTGGAGTAGAGAAAGAAAAAATTGATGCAGGAATTAAATTGATACCAAAATTATTATATTTTACTAAATTTATTCCTTTTATTAAAAATTACAAATCTATTAAGAAAATTATGGCACCAATAATTAAAGAGATAGCCAAGATAAAAAAATGTGTAGTAGTATTTGATGATATAGAAAGATGTAAAATTGATATTTATGAATTATTTGGCTATATCAATGAATTAGTAGAACATAATGAAGTGAAAGCTATTTTAGTTGCTAATGAAAAGAAAATTACAAGTGAAGAAAATAAATATAATGAAATTAAGGAAAAATTAGTAGGTATAACAATAGTATATAAGCCAGAATTTAATTTAAGTTATGAAAATATTATTGATACATATTTAAAAGAAACTAGTTTAAAAGAATATTTAAAAAATGAAAAGCAAAAAACTTTAATTTTAAAAGAATTTTATGAAAAAGAACAATATAACCTCAGAACTTTGATATATTTGATAACAATGTATAAAAAAATATTTTCTCTTTTAGAAGGCATAGAATTTGATAAAGATTATGTAGAGATACATATGGAAAACATATTAAAATATAGTACCTATATTTCACTAGAATTAAAAATGAAAAATAAATTAGAAAATTTGGAGTTTACTGAAAATAAGGAAATAGAAAATATATATTTTAAAGATAATAGTCAAAAAATTTTATATGGATATAGATTTATAAATGATTATTTTCAAACAGGATATTTAAATGAAGAAAAAACTAAGGAAATTCTTTTAGATGAAATGAGAGAAAGAAAAAAAATTGATGAAAAAGTAAAAGCAAATGAGAAATTGTCTTTTAATAAATTATATGGTAATTGGTGGAAATTAGAGGATGAAGAAGTTAATAATAATTTTAAATTATTAAAAGAAGAACTTGAAGAAAATAAATATCCTCCAATTTTATATAAAGATATAATAATAATACTTTTACAATTAGAAATAGAAGAATTTATTGATGAGAATGAAACTTTAGAATTTATTAAATTAATGAAAAAGAATTTAGAATTAGAAGAAACTAAGAGAAAATATGAAAAAAGTTATAAACATGAAATTTTTGAAATAGTTATAGAAGACTCTAAGGCTAAAGAAAAATATAATAATTTAATAAAAGATTTATTAGATACTATTGATAAAAATATTCAAAAAGAAGATGGAAAATCTTTTTTAGTTGAAAATGAATGGAATGAAGAATTTTTAAGTGAATGTTCAAAGCTTTCCAATGTTTTTCTTGTAAATAAGAAATTTCTTTTTTATGAAAATATAGAAGAACTAATGAAAAAAATAGTTGGAGTAAAGAGTCCCTATAATGTATACTGTTTAATAGAAGGAATAAGAAGGATATATTCTTTTTCTAATGTGAATGAGTATTATAAAAACGATATCCCTAACCTAGAATTATTAATTAATAAATTAAAAATTCAAATAGGGGAAACTCAAAAATCTTCAAAAACAAGAACGATGGCATTAAAAGAATTATGTAATAAATTAGAAGATTATTTGAATAAAATTAAAAAATAAATAGAGGAAAATATGAAAACATATCTAATAACAGGAGCAGCAGGCTTCATAGGAGCAAATTTTTTAAAATATATCTTAAAGAAACATGAAGATATAAAAGTGATTGTTGTAGATTCACTAACTTATGCTGGGAATCTAGGGACAATAAAAGAAGAATTAAAAGATAGTAGAGTTAAATTTGAAAAAGTTGATATTAGAGATAGAAAAGAAATAGAAAGAATATTTTCTAAAAATAAGGTAGATTATGTTGTTAACTTTGCAGCAGAATCACATGTGGATAGATCAATTGAAAATCCACAAGTATTCTTAGAAACAAACATATTAGGAACTCAAAATCTATTAGATAATGCTAAAAAATCTTGGACAGTATTAAAAGATGAAAATGGTTATCCAGTATATAGAGAGAGTATAAAATACTTACAAGTTTCTACTGATGAAGTATATGGAAGTTTGTCAAAAGACTATGATGAACCAATAGAACTTCTAATTGATGATGAAGATGTTAAGAAAGTAGTTGAGAATAAAAAAAAATTAAAAACTTATGGAGATAAATTTTTTACAGAAGAAAGTTCAGTTAACCCAAGAAGCCCATATTCAGCATCTAAAGCAGGAGCAGAATATATAGTAATAGCTTATGGAGAAACATATAAATTACCAATTAATATAACTAGATGTTCAAATAATTATGGTCCTTATCAATTTCCAGAGAAGTTAATACCCTTAATGATAAAAAATATTTTAGAAGGTAAAAAACTTCCAGTTTATGGAAAAGGTGATAATATAAGAGATTGGATTTTTGTTGAAGATAATTGTAAAGGGATAGACTTAGTTTTAAAAGAAGCGAAAGTTGGAGAAATATATAATATTGGTGGTTTCAATGAAGAAAAAAATATAAATATAGTTAAATTAATAATAGATATATTAAAAGAAGAAATCACAAACAATGATGAATACAAGAAAGTTTTAAAAACAGATATATCAAATATTAACTATGATTTAATAACTTATGTTCAAGATAGATTAGGACATGATATGAGATATGCAATAGATCCATCTAAGATAGCAAAAGATTTAGGTTGGTATCCAGAAACAGACTTTGAAACTGGAATAAGAAAGACTGTAAAATGGTATTTAGAAAATCAAGATTGGGTTAATGAAGTAGCCTCAGGAGATTATCAAAAATACTATGATAGAATGTATGGAAATAGATAAAATATAAAAAAGGTATCCATTTTTTGAATACCTTTTTCTTTTGCTCAAAATTCTGGTAATTGTATATTATTCAATCCAATACTATTATAAAAATTTAATATAAATTTACTAAAAATGGGATAGAATTTAGACAAAATTTTTTTGATAAAACTCTCATTAATATCAAGAGCTTCATTATTTAATGTTAATATGTATTTTACTTTTAATTTTAATATATTTATATCATCATTATCAATCATATCTATTTTAAAAGTTAGCAACATATTTTTCCTATCTTTTAAAAACTTAACATTAATTCCTAATTTTTGTTTAATAGTTTCATCAGGAGTATAAAATTTTTTGTTAGAAACATTCACATTATAGTCAAACTTTTTTAAAATATATTTCTTAAATTCCATCTTATCTCCTTATGCTATAATTAGCCTTTCAGAAACATTATTTAATATATTATTTGCTATGTCTGAACTAATTTCATTTTCTCTTTCAAAATTAAAAACTACAGAATTTTCTTCAAGTTCCTTCATTTCTAAATCATATTTATTTTGAAAATTTTTCCATAGTTCTTTTGATGTTCCATAGTTTTTGACAATTCTATCTATCATATCATCAGTTATATTTATTTCAGCATTTATAAGACTTGTGATTTCCTTTTCTGTTAAACCTAATAACTGTACCATACTTTTTGTATCTTTCCCTTCTTCATCCATTATATTTTTGATTAAATATCCTGGGTGAAAAATCATCTTGTTATCTTTTTTTTTATTGACAGTAATAGGCTCTATAATTAATCTATATCCTGTTGTTTTTCCTAAATCTATTGCAAATTGTCCTTTTCTTCCATATTTTAGTTCATGAAGTCTAAAATTCTGATAATCTGCAACATCTTTTAAGGAATTAGAGTTCTTTAAAAATTCAATAGAAAAAATCAATTTTTCTGCAATAATTTTATTATACTTTTTTATTGCTTTTTTCTCATTCTCACAAATATCTCGAATTCTCTTATTTTTATATCTAATTTCCATTAAAACTCCTTAAATCATTTTAACACTTTTTTAAACTTATTGCTATTCAAATCTTTTCCCCTTTTTAACAAACAATTAAAGATTTTTATAGTTGTAGTTTTATAAAGAATATGAGTTTTATTTTTACACTAGATAGCATAGTCCCCTCCTTGTTCTATGATAATTCTAGCATATTTTTTAAAAAAATAAAAATTTTTATTTGGTAATTAAAATATAAATAATCTAAATAGTTGATTTTAATATTGGAAATATAAGAATTTTATAGAAAAAAATTTAGAAATAATAAGAGAACTTGACATAATAGTTAAAGGAGTGTGAGAATATGGAAAAAATTTTAAATGTTGCTGAATATATTTTTAGAGAATATTATAGAGTGACTGGTAAACTAATAGATGAAATGAAATTGCAAAAACTTTTATATTTTTCACAAAGAGAAACTTTAGCTATTCTCAATAAACCTCTTTTTAATGAAGAATTTGAAGGTTGGAAATATGGACCTATTTCTAGAGAAATTAGAACAGTTTTCACAGAAGATGGAATAAATGCAGAAACAGAAGATATAAAAAGTGAGAGTAAATATATTATTAATAATGTTATATTGGAGTATGATGCATTAGCCTCTTGGAAATTAAGTAAGTTATCTCACAAAGAAGTTTCCTGGCTTAATTCAAGAAGAGGATTAAAAGAGGGAGAAAATGGAAATAGAAAAATAAAATTGGAAGATATAAAAGAAGATGCAAAAAAAGTAAGACCTTATGATTATGTGTGGGATATGTACTATGATGAATTTGAAGATGTGATACAATGATAGGGAAGATTTATGTATCTATGGTAGAATTTTATGATGTTAGAAATCAAAAAACTTCAATAAAAGCAAGACCTGTATCAATTTTATCTGATATGAGAAATAATGATTTTACGGTGTTACCAATTTCAACTATAAATAAGCCTCAAAATATTGATATTGAGTATGACATAGAGCTTAATCCTCAAATTTATCAAAAAATAAATTTAAATAAAGTATCTTATATAAGAACACACAAAAGAGTGTATTTACATCAAGCTAATATAGATAAAACTAAAATATTGGGAGATATAAAAAATGATTATCCTTATTTATTTTTAAAAATATTAGAAAAAATGGAAAAGTTTAATAAAGAAATTTTAGAAAACATATTAGATTAAAATAGAAAATTTTTTTAGAAAAATAAATTAAAAAATTTCTCTATTTTTTATTAATCATTTAAAAAATGCTAGAATATATTTAATATATATGTTAAAATTTACTATAAATTTAAAAATTATAGGAGGTTTTTTGTGTCTGGACATAGTAAATGGAATAATATACAACATAGAAAAGGAGCTCAAGACAAAAAAAGAGCTAAATTATTCACAAAATTTGGAAGAGAATTAACAATAGCTGCTAAAGAAGGTGGAAGTGATCCAAACTTCAACCCAAGACTTAGACTTGCAATAGAAAAAGCAAAAGCTGGAAATATGCCTAAGGATATCTTAGAAAGAGCAATTAAAAAAGGTTCTGGAGAATTAGAAGGTGTAGATTTTACAGAAATGAGATATGAAGGTTATGGACCTGCTGGAACAGCCTTTATAGTTGAAGCGGTAACTGATAATAAAAACAGAACAGCATCAGAAATGAGAATGACTTTCAGTCGTAAAGATGGAAATCTTGGGGCAGATGGAGCTGTATCTTGGATGTTTAAGAAAAAAGGAATAATAACTGTAAAATCAGAAGGAATAGACACTGATGAATTTATGATGGCTGCATTGGAAGCAGGAGCAGAAGATGTTACAGAAGAAGATGGATATTTTGAAGTAACTACTGAATATACAGAATTTCAAACTGTTCTTGAAAATTTAAAGAATGCAGGTTACCAATATGAAGAAGCAGAAATCAGTATGATACCTGAAAATACAGTCCAAATAACTGATTTAGAAACTGCTAAAAAAGTTATGGCACTTTATGATGCTTTAGAAGATTTAGACGATTCACAAAATGTTTACTCTAACTTTGATATCCCAGATGAAATATTAGAACAATTAGATTAAAAAACTGTTGCAATATTTGCAACAGTTTTTTATAAAATATTAGGAGTTATTATGATAGAGAGTTATAGAAATATATATTCTAAATTAGAAGATATTCCAACTAAATATATAACAGCCAAGCAACTATCAAATCTTAAATCCTTAGGTATTAACACAGTGTATGACTTAGTTTACTATTTTCCAAGAGCCTATGATGATAGAACAAATATAAAAAAAATTGGAGAATTAAAGTTTAATGAATATGTTGTTTTAAAGGCAACTGTGATGTCAGCTGTAAATTTGACAGTGAGAAGTGGTAAAAAAATTGTTAAAGCTATGGTAAGTGATGGAACAGGGATAATGGAAATATTATGGTTTGGTATGCCTTATATAAAGAAATCTTTAAGAGTAGGAGAGGAATATATATTCATAGGGCAGACTAAAAAAGCAAATATTTTTCAACTTATCAATCCAGAATACAAGTTGTTTTCTGGGCAACAAAAAGTATCTGAAAATGAAATTTTACCAATATATAGTTCCAATAAAAATATTACACAAAATAGTTTAAGAAAATTAGTAGAAAAATTTTTAGTGAATTTTTTAAATTATTTTGAAGAAAATATTCCTAAAGGATTAATAAAAGAGTATAAGATAATGGAAAGAAAAAATGCAATTAAAAATATACATTATCCCGTATCTATGAAAGAAATAGAGGAAGCAAAGAGAAGATTTGCAATAGAAGAATTATTAATTTTAGAGTTAGGAATACTTAAAAATAGATTTATAATTGAAAATTCAAATAGTAAAAATTATGAAGTTGAAGGAAAAAAAGAAAAAGTAAGGGAATTTTTATCACAATTAAGTTTTAATTTAACCAATGCCCAAAAGAAAGTTATAAAAGAAATCTATGATGAAATTTCAAATGGAAAGATTGTAAATAGACTAATTCAAGGAGATGTTGGAAGTGGAAAAACAGTTGTTGCTATGGTTATGCTTATATATATGGCAGAGAATGGCTATCAAGGAGCATTGATGGCACCAACTGAAATTTTAGCTAATCAGCATTATCTTGGAATAAAAGAAAGATTAGAAAAAATTGGATTAAGAGTGGAACTGTTGACTTCTAGTATTAAAGGAAAGAAAAAAAATGAAATATTAGAAGGTATAGCAAATGGAGATGTAGATATAGTTATAGGAACCCATTCTTTAATTGAAGATGATGTAATTTTTAAGAAACTAGGGCTTATAGTGATAGATGAGCAACATAGGTTTGGAGTTAACCAAAGAAATAAGTTAAGAGAAAAAGGATTTTTAGGAAATCTTTTAGTTATGAGTGCCACTCCTATTCCTCGTTCATTAGCTTTAAGTATCTATGGGGATTTAGACTTATCAATAATAGATGAATTACCACCTGGAAGAACTCCCATTAAAACTAAGTGGATAGCTAATGATGAAGATTTAGAAAAGATGTATAATTTTATCTACAAAAAGGTAAAGGATGGAAATCAAGCATATTTTGTTGCACCTTTAATTGAAACAAGTGATAAGATGGCTTTAAAATCTGTGGATAAAGTTTCAGAGGAGATAGAGAGAAAATTCTCTAATAAGAAAATAGGAATAATACATGGTAAGATGAAAGCCAAAGAAAAAGATGAAGTTATGCTTAAATTTAAAAACAAGGAATATGATATTTTAATAGCAACAACAGTTATTGAAGTTGGTATTGATGTCCCTGCCTCAACAATAATGACTATCTATAATGCTGAAAGATTTGGGTTATCAGCATTACACCAATTAAGAGGTAGAGTTGGTAGAGGTTCAAAACAATCCTATTGTTTTTTAATTTCTAATTCAACAACAGAAAATTCAAAACAAAGATTATCTATTATGGAAGAAACAGAAGATGGTTTTAGAATAGCAGAGGAAGATTTAAAACTTAGAAACTCAGGAGAAATTTTTGGTTTGAGACAGAGTGGGTTTAGTGATTTAAAATTTATAGATATTATCTACGATGTTAAAACTATAAAACTTGTAAGGGATGAATGTATAAAATATTTAAAAGAAAACAAGGGAGAGATAGATAATATCTATTTAAAATATGATATAGAGCAAAAATTTTCTGATATACAAGCAGGAAATTAAAAAATAAAGACAAAGTTATACAAATGTGTTAAAATTATTAGGTAAATTTTAAAATTAATTGGAGGAAAAAATGAGGTTTAGTAAAGCATATATAAAAACTTTAAAAGAAACACCAAAAGAAGCAGAAATTGCCAGTCATAAACTTATGTTAAGAGCAGGTATGATAAAAAAATTAGCAAGTGGTATCTATGCTTATTTACCATTAGGATATAGAACTATTAAAAAAATAGAAAATATTGTTCGTGAAGAAATGGATAGAGCAGGAGCGTTGGAACTTTTAATGCCAGTTGTTCAACCAGCTGAACTTTGGCAAGAAAGTGGAAGATGGGATGTCATGGGAGCAGAAATGCTAAGATTAAAAGACAGACATGAAAGAGATTTTGTTCTATCTCCAACACAAGAAGAAATGATAACAGCAATAGTTAGAAGCGATATTTCTTCATATAAATCACTTCCTTTAAATTTATATCATATTCAAACAAAATTTAGAGATGAAAGAAGACCTAGATTTGGACTTATGAGAGGTAGAGAATTTACTATGAAAGATGGTTATTCTTTCCATACTTCTCAAGAATCATTAGATGAAGAATTCTTAAATATGAGAGATGCCTATACAAGAATTTTTACAAGATGTGGTTTAAAATTTAGACCTGTTGATGCAGATGCTGGAAATATTGGTGGAAGTGGATCACAAGAATTCCAAGTTCTAGCAGAATCTGGTGAAGATGAAATTATTTACTCTGATGGTTCAGAATATGCAGCAAATATAGAAAAGGCTGTGAGTGAACTTATCAATCCTCCAAAAGAAGATTTAAGAGAAGTTGAACTTGTTCACACTCCAGATTGTCCAACAATAGAAAGTTTAGCAAAATACTTGGATGTTCCATTGGAAAGAACTGTAAAAGCACTAGCATATAAAGATATGGGAACAGATGAAATATATATGGTTCTAATCAGAGGAGATTTTGAAGTTAATGAAGTTAAGCTAAAAAATATCTTAAAAGCAGTGGAAGTTGAGATGGCTACTGATGAAGAGTTAGAAAAAATAGGTTTAACAAAAGGATATATTGGACCATATAAATTACCTACTGAAATTAAAATTATAGCAGATTTATCTGTACCAGAAGTTTCAAATCACATTGTTGGTTCTCATCAAAAAGATTATCACTACAAAAATGTAAATTATGGTAGAGATTATAAGGCTGATATAGTGGATGATATAAGAAAAGTTAGAGTTGGTGACAATTGCATAACAGGTGGAAAATTACATTCAGCAAGAGGAATTGAATGTGGACAAATATTCAAATTAGGAGATAAATATTCTAAGGCTATGAATGCTACTTATCTTGATGAAAATGGTAAGACACAATATATGTTAATGGGTTGCTATGGTATAGGAGTTACAAGAACTATGGCAGCTTCAATAGAACAAAATAATGATGAAAATGGAATTATTTGGCCAGTATCAATAGCACCATATATTGTTGATGTAATTCCAGCAAATATAAAAAATGAAGTGCAAGTAAATTTAGCAGAAAAGATTTACAATGAGCTACAAGAAGAAAACATTGATGTAATGCTAGATGATAGAGATGAAAAACCTGGTTTCAAATTTAAAGATGCTGACTTAATTGGTTTCCCATTTAAAGTTGTTGTTGGAAAAAGAGCTGATGAAGGTATAGTTGAATTGAAAATCAGAAGAACAGGTGAAACTCTTGAAGTTTCTGAAAATGAAGTTATAGATAAAATAAAAGAATTAATGAAAATATATTAATTTATATTTGCAAAAAAAGTATTTGTATGATATACTTATAAAGCCCTGCTCAAAATCAATGTGTTTTGGGCAAAAACCAAAGGGAGGAGGTTAATGCTATGAGAAAATATGAAATCATGTACATCATCAATCCTACTGTTTTAGAAGAAGGAAGAGAAGAATTAATAAATCAAGTAAATGCTTTATTAACTTCAAATGGAGCTACAATAGCTAAAACAGAAAAATGGGGAGAAAGAAAACTTGCTTATCCAATAGATAAGAAAAAATCTGGTTTTTATTAAATAATGCAAGAACACTCGCGACACAAGGCTAAGCTCCTTAACTTGTTAAGGATAGATAATGCCCAGTCATGAGACATGTACTCGTTTATGGGTATGAATTGCACGAAATTTTAGTAAGCATATAGGGAAACTTGTATGTAGACACGGAGAGAAACCGTGCAACGAAGAAACTGAACTGCTGGGAACTCTTAAAGCTAGTATAACCACAACATAATACCT
>ERZ772948.1803-NODE-1803-length-11742-cov-4.201335_pt1 | contig 11742 bp, 13 predicted proteins | sample MGYA00511945_ERZ772948 | MGnify/ENA primary metagenome ERZ772948 (study PRJEB29015, sample SAMEA2737927) | human oral metagenome | biome: human oral; feature: human-associated habitat; material: dental | place: China | collected 2141 ... | reverse complement strand
AACTGCACGACCATGGCGGCCATGCCCGTGCTGGGGCCCCTCGCGGAGGCGGCGGGCGGCCTGAAGCGCCTGTTCGTGTCCTCCTATCAGGCCGTCTCGGGTTCGGGTCGCGCCGGCGTTGCCGAGTTGACCGGGCAGATCGAGGCCGGCGTCAAGCAGGATCTGGCTGGCCTGGCGCTGGACGGTCGCGCGGTGACCCTGCCCGCCCCGGGCGTCTACGTCGCCCCCATCGCTTTCGACGTGGTGCCCCTGGCTGGCTCGATCGTCGAGGACGGCAGCGAGGAGACCGACGAGGAACAGAAGCTGCGCAACGAGTCTCGCCGCATCCTTCACGTGCCCGACCTTGCGGTGTCGGGCACGTGCGTGCGGGTCCCGGTCTACACGGGCCACACGCTGACCATTCACGCGGAGTTTGCCGGTGATATCACGCCCGACGAGGCGCGCCAGATCCTGGCGGGAGCCCCCGGTGTTCGCGTCGTGGATGTGCCGACGCCGCTCGAGGCCGCCGGTCGTGACGAGGTTCTCGTCGGGCGTATCCGCCAGGATCAGGCGGTCGACGCTAAGCGCGGCCTCGTCCTCGTCGTGTCCGGCGATAACCTGCGCAAGGGTGCCGCCCTGAACGCGGTCCAGGTCGCCGAGGTTGTCGCGCAGCGGCTGCGCTGACCTGTCCTCCCGACGTGAGCGCGGCGCCCGGCGGGCGCCGCGCTCACGCTTGTTTTTGGGGCGGTCGTTGACACCGGGAGCGCCCCTGCCCGGTCCGCACGAGGCGCAACGGGGTCCTGTCGCGATGCGGGGGAGGTGTCGGTGTCAGGGGCTTCGACGCAAAACCGCCCGGCACGCGGCCGGGCGGGGTGGAGCGGGCGACGGGAATCGAACCCGCCTCTGAAGCTTGGGAAGCTTCCATTCTACCGATGAACTACGCCCGCAATTCATCGTCCCGAAGGAATCGACCCGTCGATCATATCGTCATCGACGATGGCCTCGCAACCTCATGCCCGGCTCCTCGCCCGCCGGCCTGTCCAGCTGGGAACAGGTCGACTCCGGCGATCGGCGCAACGTGGGCGGGTGCGTCGTGCCGATAGACTGTGGGGTAGTCGATCGATTGGAGTTCCCGTGCCTCGTCCCGTGGTGGCAGCCGCGATTCTCGACTCCCTGAGCCGCCCGACGAAGCTGCTCGCCTGCTCGCGCGCCTACCCGCCGGAGCTGCGCGGACAGTTCGAGCTTCCCGGCGGCAAGGTAGAAGCCGGTGAGGATGCCGTGGCGGCGCTCACGCGAGAGATCACCGAGGAACTGGGTGCGCGCCTGACCATGGGTCGGCGCATCTGTCCGGAGGGGGGCCGATGGTGGCCGATCCTGGGGGGACGGCAGATGGCCGTCTGGCTGGCCGAGGTAGCCCCCGGTTCCCCCGCCCCGAGCGTGGGACGCTCGCACCTGGAGGCCCGGTGGACCGCGCTCGGTGAGCTCGCAGACTTGCCCTGGATCGGCGCGGACCTGCCCGTCGTCGAGGCCGTGGTCGCGAGCTGCAGGCGCGCCCACAATTTGACGACACAAGGGTCGCAAGTGTCAGAATGGGCCCATGCCGAAGATCATTGGTGAGTCCCTCGCCTCCCACCGAGAGCTAACCCGCGCGCGCCTGTTCGAGGCGCTGGGTTCCCTCCTGGGCGAACAATCCTTCGAGTCGATCACCCTGAGCGAGATCGCCGCGCGGGCGGGCGTTGGACGTACGGCGGTCTACAATCACTTCGCGGACAAAGAGGTGCTGTTGCTGGCCTACATGCGCCGCGTGACCGAGCAGTTTACCCGGGTGCTCGCCGAGCGCCTCGAGGCCGAACCCGATCCTCTCATGTCCCTGCGCATCTACATCAGGTCGCACCTGCAGATGATCAGCCGCTACCACGTGAAGACCAGCATGGCGGTGGGCAGGCAGATGACCCGAGAGAACGCCTCTCACCTGCACGACCACGCCGGAGTCGTGGGCGAGCTCTTGATCGGAATCCTCGACGAGGCGATGGAGCGTGGGCTCATCGCTCAGCAGAACACGCTCGGAGCGGTTCACCTCATCCACGCAACGCTGCAGGGGCAGCGCCTGCCGCGGGACCCGGCGCGCCGGGAATCCGCTCTCGCGCTCGTCGAGACGTTCATCCTCAGGGGCCTCGGAGCCTCCGAGGACAGCGTGCGTCACGTCACCTCCGCTTCTCTTCCCTCGGGGGAATAGCGGGCGGGCCGCGCCCGTTGATTAAGACAGTTCACCGGCGGGGCGACCCGCCCCCAACCCCACCAGTCGGCCAGTGCCGACGATAAGGAGAATCATGGCCACCGTGACCCTCACGCAGGATAACTTCGAGCAGACCGTGTCCGGCGACGGCATCGTCCTGGTCGACTTCTGGGCGACCTGGTGCGGCCCGTGCCGCCAGTTCGGCCCCATCTTCGAAGAGGCCTCGGAGAAGTACCCGGACGTCGTCTTCGGCAAGATCGACACCGACGATCAGCAGCAGCTCGCGATGGCCGCGCAGATCACCTCGATTCCGACGCTCATGGCGTTCCGCGACGGTGTCGCGGTGTTCCGCCAGTCGGGCGCGCTTCCCCTGTCCGCCCTGGAAGACCTGATCTCGCAGATTCAAGGCCTTGACATGGACGAGGTGCGCAAGAAGATCGCCGAGTCTGACCAGTCCTGATCATCGCCGCAGCGGGCCCCGAGGCAATGCGCCTCGGGGCCCGCTGCTACGCCGCGTTCCGCAGGCCTTCCACGCTGGTGAGCTCCGCCTCGTGTCGCCGCATCGGCGCGCGACCTAGTGCCCGCACTCCCGGCGGGCGATGAACTCCCGGTCGGCATGCGATCCGACCATGAAGGAATACTCGCCCACGATCGCGAAACCGTGACGTTCGTAGAGCCGCTGTGCCCCCAGGTTCTCGCTCCATACCCCGATCCACAGGGTTCGAGGCCCGCGGCGCTCGAGCCACGCGAGGGCGGTCTCCAGCAGGAGCGTTCCCCGACCGCCGCCCTGGTACTCCCTCAGGACGTAGAGGCGCTGGACTTCGCCGTCGCCCGCCAACACCTCGGGGTGGGGAAGGCGTGCGGGCCGCGCGCTCACGTAGCCGATGGGGCGCGCAGCGGCGGTGCCGGACTCGTCGCGCCCGTCCGGAAAGAGGAGCCACGTCGCTCGATCGGGGTCCTTCAGTTCGGAGCGTAGGACCGACGGGGCGTAGGCCTCGTCCAGGAACGCGGCCAGGTCCTCGGCGGCGTACAGGTGCGCGAATGTCTGGCGAAAGCACTCCCGAGCGAGCTCGGATAGCGCGTCGGCGTCGGCGGGGGTAGCTCGGCGAAGCATGGTGTCCTTTCCCGGGGCTTGCCCCAATCGTAGGAGCCGGAGGCCCACAATCCCAGCGGGGGCTCTCCCCGCGCTCGGCGCAGCCCCTTGCTGGTCATGTGACGCGAACCCTACAATTGGGCGATCAGTGGACGTCGGAGGAGAATCACGTGGCCCGCCATACCCGCACCGCCCAGGTGCTCGATATTGTCAAGGTCCTCGCGTGGGTGGTCATCGCGGTCGCCCTGGTGAAGTTTGCGTTCTTCCCGGCGGCGGCCACCGACCGGGACGGCGACGGCATGGATCCGGGCGGTTCCTTCGGTCAGATGACCATCCCGGTCGGGCGCGCGGACATCACCAATACCGTGAGCGTCACCGGCACGATTCAGGCCGACGAGTCCCTGGCCGCTCGGGCAACGCTGGATGGCGTCGTCGTGCGCGTCTACGTCAACGATGGAGACCGGGTGTCCAAGGGGGATGCCATCGTGCAGATACGCAAGGAAATTCCCGGCGAGGCCAGGCAGACCACGGACGAGGACGGCAACGTGACCGTGGAGAACGCCGAGCCGACCTACAAGTACGACAACGTTGTCGCCCCGGGCGACGGGACGGTGACGACGGGTGTTCTCATGGGGCAGCAGTTTGCGATCGGTGACACGGTTGCGACGGTTGCCCCCGCCTCCTTCTCCGCGGTCGCCTCGCTGAGCGCCGATCAGATGTATCGCCTTCAGGATGCGCCGTCGACCGCGACCGTCACCATCAAGAACGGTCCCGCCCCCTTCGAATGCACGGGCGTCAAGCTCGTCGCTCCGACCGCGAAGGCTCAGGACCCGAAGGGAGGGGCGAGCGGCGAAAACGGCGGATCCTCCTCGACGGACCTGAAGGCGCGCTGCGCGATCCCCTCTGACCAGACGGTTTTTGCCGGGCTTCAGGTCACCCTGCAGATGACGGCGGGCTCGGCCAGCGGTGTCCTGGCGGTGCCGATCTCGGCGGTCGAGGGGCGCTACCAGTCGGGCACCGTGTACATTCCGACCTCGGACCCCGCTGCCCCCGAGAAGAGGGCCGTCACCCTGGGGATCACCGACGGCAAGATGGTTGAGGTGAAGGAAGGCCTGAGCGAGGGCGAGGAGATCCTCGAGTTCACGCCCAACGCGAGCGTCGACGGTTCCGACAGGGATGCGGGACCCTGCGGCACGGGCGCCGAGGATGGGATGGGCCCGAGATGAGCCTCGTGCGCCTGCGGGATGTGACCCGCACGGTGGTCCTGCCCGACGGCGAGGACCTGCACATCCTGCGGGGCGTCAGCCTCGATGTCGAGGCGGGGGAGCACATCTCGATTGTTGGGCGCTCCGGAACGGGCAAGTCGACGATGCTCAACATCATCGGGCTCCTGGACGCGCCCACGTCGGGGCGCTACGAGCTGGACGGCGTCGACACGACGCGCCTGAGCGAGGGGCGTCGCGCTCGCCTGCGCGGGCGGGACTTTGGCTTCGTGTTCCAGCAGTTCAACATCTTTGCCGCTCGAACGGCGGTCGAGAACGTCGAAGTGCCTCTCCTGTACGGGTCAGGGCCCCAGCTGCTGCGCAGGCGTTCGATCGCCGTGGATATGCTCGAGCGGGTTGGCCTGGCGGAGCGCGCGGATTCCTACCCGGGGGAGATGAGCGGCGGCGAGCAGCAGCGCATCGCGATCGCTCGAGCGCTGGTGCGCCGCCCGCGAGTGATTCTCGCCGACGAACCCACCGGGGCGCTGGACCCGGACACGGGCGGTACCGTCATGAACCTGCTGGAGGAGGTCGCCCGAGAGTCCGAGGCGGCCCTCATCGTCATCACCCACGACATGGCGGTGGCCTCGCGGGCGTCGCGGGCCTTCGAGCTCTACGACGGCACTGTGCACGAGGTGTCCAACGCCGCCCTCCTCGGACACGCCGACGCGGGCCCATCAGCCGCCGAGGCCGATGGGAACGATGGTGAGCTTGCGCCCCCTCCGGCGCCGCCCGCCGACGGAAGGGGGACGGAATGAACGCTGCGACTCAGCTTTTGGGCGCGCTCATCGAGGCGTGGGGCGAGGTCAAGGTGCAGAAGGCCCGCGTGGTCCTCTCCCTCGTCGGGGTCGTGGCCGCGGTGGCCGCGATGACGGTCGTCATCGCCCTGGGTGACCTTGTCCTGCAGTCCTCGCGCGAGCTGGCCGAACTCTACGAGGGGCGGTCGGTCACCCTGCGTCTGTCTCCCGACAATTCCGCCTCGGGCCAAGATGGCGCGCGCGGGCGGGAGGACCCCCGGGACGCCTCCGAGGCCGCGGGCGGAGCGGGCCGAGGGGATGCGTCCGGCGCGAAGCCCCTCAACGACGCCGATCCGGTCGGCGAGGCCATGGCGACCCTGGCCTCGCGAACCGACATTCGCTACTGGTCTCGTTCCTCCAGCGGTGGCGGCGAGATCGTCGAGGTCCGCCAGGCCAGGTCTTCGGGTCACTACCGCGGCTATCCGTTGTCCGGGATCGCGGCCATGGTCAGTGACGTGACCTTCCAGGGCGTTGACCCCTCGTACGCGGTGATCTTCCGAACCCGCCTGCTGGCTGGGCGCTGGGTCCAGCCCGGTGACGCTGACCAGAGGCTCACGCCCGTCGTGATCTCCGAGCCCCTGTGGAACCAGCTGGGCCGTGCCCCCATCGACCAGGTTCCGATCGTCCTGCATACGGGCGATGGGGTGGCCATGCGGGTGGTGGGCGTCGCCAAGGCAACGAGCCGCTACGACATGCCGACCGTGTTCGCCCACTACGATGCCGCGCGCTTGTCCTTCCCGCAGATGAGTTCCCCGACGATGATCGCCTGGGTGGGAGAGAGCCAGGCGGAGGAGGCCCGGGAGGTCCTGCCCCGCGCCCTGGCGGCGATCCTGGGTGAGGGCTGGCGGGTCGGCGTCTCGGGCGGCGAGCACCAGGACGTGGGGGAGGAACAGCTGGGCATGATCTCGACCGTCATCATGGTCATCGGCGGAATCATCATCTTTCTGGGGGCGCTCGGCTTGCTCAACGTCGCGATCGTGACCGTGCGTCAGCGCGTGCGCGAGATTGGGATCCGCCGGGCAGTGGGGGCCTCGGGCAGACGGGTGTTCTTTTCCGTCTTCATGGAGTCCGTGGTCGCCACCTTCGCCGCCGGTGTCGTCGGCGTCGGGATCGCGGTGGTCGTCGTGCGCTTCTTGCCGCTTGAGACGCTTGGCGTCACCCTCAGCGAGACCCCGGCCTTTCCGGTCGCGGCCGCGGTCGCCGGCGTCGCCATCTCGTCGAGCATTGGTGCCCTGTGCGGCATCATCCCCGCGTTCGCGGCGGTGCGTATCAAGCCGATCGACGCGATCAGGTACTGAAAGCGCGGCGGCGCGCAGGGCCTCGCGACCGTTCCTTTGACGCGCGAGGGCCGTGGAGTTCCTCGCGCCGCGGGGAGAGGCGCGGGGCGCGTGACGGTCAGCGGGGAAGGGTGACGCGCTTGAGTTCTTCGTCGTAGACGATCATGCCGTCCTTGATGAGCGCCCGATAGACGCGTGCGGGCTGGTAGCGGTCGCCTCCCTCGATGCGGGCGGCGTCGAGGACCCGCCGCTTGGTCAGGCCGTTCTTCCCCTCGAAGTGCGCGGTGCGCAGCGCCTTCATGATCCGCCCGCGCGCCTGCCGGTCCGTCCCCGCGTAGGGCTGAGGCGTGGGGCGCTTGTGCTCCCTGGGGAAACCGGCCCGCGCCCAGGCGCACGTCGGGCGTAGGAGGCAGTCGTCGCATGAGGGCGCGAGCTGCGTGCACACGAGGGCGCCGAACTCCATGAGCGCCAGGCTCACGTCCGCCGCCTGGTGCCCGTCTGCTGGGAGGAGCTCGTCGGCCCGCGTCGTCTCCTTCTTGGACGGCGTGGCGTGGGGTGGGAACTCTCGACCGTCAAGAAATCTGACCAGCACTCGGCGGACGTTCGTGTCGAGGACGGGGATCCTGACCCCGTGGCGAAAAGCGAGAAGCGCGCTGGCCGTGTAGGTGCCCACGCCAGGAAGGAAGGTGAGTTCCTTCATGGTCAGGGGGACCTCGCCGCCGTGTTTGGCGACGATCGTGGCCGCGCAGGACTTGAGGCGCAGGGCGCGCGAGGGGTATCCGAGGTTCGCCCAGGCGACGATGATGTCCGCCGACGAGGCGCGGGCGAGATCAGCGGGTGTCGGCCAGCGTTGCATCCACTCGATCCAGATCGGCTGGACGCGCGTGATCGGGGTTTGCTGGCTCATGATCTCGAAGACGAGGGTGCCCCAGTCGGAGACGTCGTCCCTGCGCATGGGCAGGTCGCGCCTGTGTGTGGCGAACCAGCGGGGCAGGTCGTGGAGGAGGGCCTGCGAGGCGTCGATCGTCGGTTTTGTGAACACTCAGTCAGTGTATGGAAAGCGGGACACGCGGGGCGCCCCAGGAGACCCAATCTGTGATGTGAGACATAAAGCAAGTAGCGTGTTGTACAAATCTTGATCGTTCATATAGTCTGACCGTGCTTTCAGATACAGCTTGCCCCGCTTCGGGGCCCATCAACACAGGAGATAACATGTCCGCTCCTCAGCAGCCCGTTTTCAACCAGCCCGCCGGCCAGGGTAAGTCCCGCATGGTTGCCGGCCTGCTCAACTTCTTCCTCGGCGGCATCGCCGCCGGTGACTTCTACCTCGGTCACATGAAGATCGGCGCGATCCGCGTCGCCGCAATGATCGCCAGCTACGTCATCTTCGTGGCCGGCAGCGCCATGGAGAGCGGCATCCTCGCCGGCATCGGCTCCCTGCTGATCTTCGTGGTTGGCGTCGCCGCCCTCGCGTGCGCCATCATGACCTTCATGGGCAAGTGGATCTACGAGAAGGACGCCAACGGCGTTCCGACCGTCTGAGTCACTGCTCGCGCGCGCCCCGGGCGTCGTGCGATGAGACGCTCGGTGTGGGGTCCGGCAGCTGCCGGACCCCACACCTGTATCTGTGACACGCACCTGCCCTCCTCGCCCCACCGGCGGATACGCCCAACGGGGAATGCGGGGCACGCGGCGGTGATGGCGGGCAGTGTCGCCGAGCGTCGACAAGGTGGTTCCTGGGCCAATCAGGGATTTCTCGGGGTGGACGCCTCTACCCCGAGCCTGGCCAGGCACGCTAGGCTGTACGGGTATGGCCCCGCGGGGCCCACCGACTACCGAAAGGCTTCATTCATGACGACGCCCGACCCGCAGGTCACCCCCTCCTTCCCGGAGGATCCCACGAAGGCTGCCACCTCCGCGGCAACCCCGGGTGCTTCCGCTGCCCCTGACATGCCTGCGAACAACGCGACAGCCGACATCCCCGCTCCTCAGGTTCCCGGCCCTGACGCGCCGAGCTTCCCCCAGGCCTCGGCCCCCTCCTTCGACGAGGCGACCGCGACGCCCGGCTCGACCACCTACGGCACCGCCTACGACGCAACCTCCGCCCAGGCGGGCCCCGAGTCCGCCGCGAACCAGGCGCCCTACGGTGCACCCGAAGGCGCGCAGCCCGGCTACGGTGCGCAGCCCGGCTACGAGCAGGCCGCTTACGCCGCAGGCCAGCAGGCGTACGGCCAGCCCGGTTACGCCCAGCCCGCGTACGGCCAGCCCGTCGTTGGCGCCCCCAAGCAGTGGATTATCGCCCTGCTCCTGGCGTTCTTCGTGGGTGCCCTGGGCATTCACAACTTCTACCTGGGCTACACCGCTAAGGGCGTCATTCAGCTGATTCTGACGATCACCTTGATCGGTGCGCCCATCGCCGCCATCTGGGCGCTCATCGAGTTCATCATGATCGTGGCTCGCTCCGGCTCCTACGCCTACGACGCGCAGGGTCAGCCCCTCCAGTGATTTGCTGAGGCTGTTGTCGCGGCGCTGAGTGTGCGACAATCGTGTCATGCTGCTCAGTGACCGCGACATCAAAGCCTCCCTGGACTCCGGGCGTATCCAGCTCGACCCGCTGGACCGCGACTTGGTTCAGCCGGCCAGCATTGACGTGCGCCTGGATCGCCTGTTCCGTCTCTTCGATAACCACCGCTACCCGGTGATTGATCCTGCGGCGGATCAGTCGGACCTCACCCACCTGGTGGACGTGGGCCCCGATCAGCCTTTCGTCCTGCACCCCGGCGAGTTCGTCCTGGGTGCCACCTACGAGCTCGTCACCCTGGGCGATGACATTGCGGCGCGCCTGGAGGGGAAGTCCTCGCTCGGCCGTCTCGGCCTGCTCACCCACTCGACGGCGGGCTTCATTGACCCCGGTTTCTCCGGTCACGTGACCCTCGAGCTGTCGAACACGGCGACGATGCCGATCCTGCTCTACCCCGGTATGAAGATCGGGCAGCTGTGCTTCTTCCGGCTCTCCTCACAGGCCCAGCATCCATACGGGTCGAAAGAGTACGGATCCCGCTACCAGGGTCAGCGCGGCCCGACGCCGTCGCGCACCCACGAGCGTTTCACGCGCACGCGCATCGAACGGTGACACTCGATGTCGGCCATTCCTCCTCCGCCGCCGTCCAGGCGTGAACGCATGCGCGCAGAGCGCGCGGCTCGCGAGATGAGCTATCCGCCTGCGCCGGATCCCGCCGACCTGCCCGAGCCTCCCGCTCCCGAGCCTGCGGATCTGCCGGTGCCGCCTCTGCCGGAGCCGCCCGCGCCGACGCCCGTCATGGGAGTCCCGCAGGCGCACGCCGCCCCGCAGACTAGCGGCAGCCGCGAGGCAGGGGTCGGCATTCCCCCGGTCGCGCCCTCCCCGACGCGCACGGGTGTCATTCAGGGCGTCGCGCTGCCCGGTATGACTCCGCGTGCCGAGCAGATCACCAACAGGGACGAGGCCCCTCAGGCCGCGCCGGTGAGGCGTTCCCTCAAGGAGCGCATGGCCTCGGCCCCCCATTCGTTCGCGGACCCGACGCCGATGAGCGTGACGGACAACCCGCTCACCCAGACGAACGTCGGCCTGACGACGATGACCTCGACGGACGCTGCCTTCCAGATCGCGGCCGACGGTGAAGTCACGAGCGCTGAGGCCACCATCCCGATCGCCGCCGCCATCGAGGTGAGCGAACCCGCCGGCGTCCTCGACTTGGACGTTGCGCGCGAGCATCACCTGTTCCTTGTCTCCGACGCGGTTGATCCCGCCGAGCTCGAGGCCCTCGCGATTTCCATGTGGGACGAGGCCGGATGGATCGCCCCGGGACGCCTGCGCCTCTCCTCCGACGCCGAGCTGGAAGGCCCGTGGACCCTTGACCAGCCGACGCGCGCGGCGCTGGGCACCCCGGCCTCGCTGTCCAACGCGTGGGTCCTGCGCTGCCCGCAGGCGCCCGCCCGCCAGCAAAACAACGGCGTCATGGGCGAGTGGGACAAGGCGTTCCCCGACGGCCTGCCCACGGGCCTGGAGTACCGCGTGCTCGAGGCGCTGCGCCGCATGGCCCGCCGCCTCGCGGGCGGACTGCGCATCGCGGGCAGCGGCTACGTCATGGTCCCCGACGCCGACTCGGCAGTGAACCTGACGGTGTACTCGCCGCGCTGGATCAACCCCGAGGATCTGCTCTCCGCGATGCGTGAGCGCGCCGGTTTCGAGCAGATGAAGGACGCGCGCGACATCATGCCCGAGGCCCCCAAGCCCGTCCCGCTGACCCCCGCGCAGATCGCCCAGATCGAGAAGCTGAAGGCCGAGCTGGGCCCGGTGCGCAAGGACATCGCCTCCAAGATCGCCAAGGCCCGCGAGGAGCACGAGGCACAGCGCGACAAGCCGCAGGTCGTCGACGGCTACGCCCTCATGAGTCCGATCGGCCACCGCTCGGACATGATGATCGAGGTCCACGCCGTGCCCACGCCGCCGCGCGTCTTGCGCTGGGAGCCGTGGACGGCCGGAGCCATCATCGAATACCAGGTCCGCTGGCTGCCCACCTCCGCGCCGACGCCCGGCGTTGGCGCGATGAGCCGCACCGCTCGCCTCGAGCGCCTGCGCTCGACCCAGGACGTGGAGAAGGCCGCCGGCATGATCGCGACCCTGGTGGGCGGCAACGTCATCGACGAGGACGGCTTCCTCGTCGGCCTCGAGGAAATCTCCCCTGAGGACGGGGAATAGGCCACCTGTAGACGGTGGGGGTGTCACCCGCTAAGGTGAATGTGTTTTCATATCCACACGAAGGAAAGGACATGCCATGAAGCTCTCTGCACGCAACCAGCTCCCCGGCACCGTCGTTGAGGTCTCTCAGGGCGCCGTGAACGGCATCGTCAAGATCGAGGTCGCCCCCGGCCTGGTCATCTCTTCGTCGATCACGAACGCCGCCATCGAAGAACTTGGCCTGACCGTCGGCTCCAAGGCTGTCGCCGTCATCAAGGCCTCCAACGTCATCGTCGGCGTCGAGGACTGATTTTCTTTCGTTAAAGGGTGGCCCCGCAGGTTTTCCTGCGGGGCCACCCTCTTGTCTGTGTGCGTGCG
>ERZ772948.1796-NODE-1796-length-11783-cov-38.667462_pt1 | contig 11783 bp, 10 predicted proteins | sample MGYA00511945_ERZ772948 | MGnify/ENA primary metagenome ERZ772948 (study PRJEB29015, sample SAMEA2737927) | human oral metagenome | biome: human oral; feature: human-associated habitat; material: dental | place: China | collected 2141 ... | reverse complement strand
AGATCGACGGTGCCAGCAGGTGGCAGACGCTGCGCAACGTGACGCTGCCGATGATTATGCCCTCGATCACCATCTGCCTGTTCCTCACTCTGGCCAACACCTTCAAGATGTACGACCAGAACCTCGCCCTGACCAACGGTGCGCCCGCTAAGCAGACGCAGATGGCCGCGCTCAGCATCGTCAACACGATGTACAAGAAGATCGGCCAGGAGGGCGTCGCCCAGGCCGAGGCTGTCATCTTCTTCCTCATCGTCGCCGCCATCGCGCTCATCCAGCTGAGCGCCACTCGTTCCAAGGAGGTCGACGCGTGAGCACCGCCGTCAAGACTCAGTCTCCCGCTTCCGCCGCCCCTGCCGGTCAGAAGGTCGCTCCGCAGACGACGGGGCAGAAGACACTCGTGGGGCTGCTGGCCGTCCTGGCCTTCGTGTGGGTCATCCCGCTGGCCTTCATCGTCATCAACTCCTTCAAGGGCAAGTTCTACATCTCCGACAGCCCCTTCGCCCTGCCGACGGCGAAGACCTTCGCCGGCCTGGACAACTACGCCACCGGCCTGGCCCTGTCGGGCTTCGCCAGCGCCATGGGCTGGTCGCTGTTCATCACCGTGGGCTCCGTCGTCGTCATCGTGTTCCTCACGGCGATGACCGCCTACTACATCACCCGCATCAAGACGTGGTGGACCTCCATGATCTACTACGCCTTCGCCTTCTCCATGATCGCTCCCTTCCAGATGGTCATGTTCCCCACCGTCAAGGTGGCTGACCTGCTCGGCCTGGCCACGCCCTGGGGCATGATCGTCCTCTACCTCGGTTTCGGTGGGGGGCTGTCGGTGTTCCTGTTCGCCGGCTTCATCAAGTCGATCCCCATGGAGATTGAGGAGGCCGCCTACATGGACGGCTGCTCGCCCCTGCAGACCTACTTCAAGGTGGTCATGCCGCTGCTCAAGCCGACGGCGGTCACGGTGGCGATCCTCAACGCCATGTGGGTGTGGAACGACTTCCTCCTGCCCAACCTCGTCATCGGCCAGGACGAGCGCTACAAGACGGTTCCGATCGTCATCCAGTCCCTCGTCGGCTCCAACGGCAACCGGGACATGGGTGCCCAGATGGCCATGCTCGTCTTCGCCATCGTCCCGATCGTCGCCTTCTACCTCTTCGGTCAGAAGCACATCATCGAGGGTGTGGCCGCGGGAGCGGTCAAGGGCTGATCCCCTCAAACCTGCTCCGATACGGGCGGTTCTCAAGGCCCCGCTTCCGGCCTGGAGAACCGCCCGTATCATGTCCACCTGTTACTGCCCGAGTCCCCACGAAGGAGCCCCTGTGGCGCTGTTCCCCGGCCCTGACAGCCCGGCCTACCGGGCCTGGTCCGCAGCGGCGGATGTCGTCATCCTCAACGTCCTCACCCTGGCCGGCTGCCTGCCGGTGGTGACGGTGGGCGCCTCCCTGACGGCCTGCGCCCGGGTGGCCGGTGAGATGGTGGCCGACGACGATCCGGCGGTCATGAGCACCTGGTGGCGCTCCTTCCGTCTCAACCTGCGCCAGTCCCTGGCCTGGTGGCTGCCAGTACTCGTCCTGGTGGCCCTGAGCTCCTGGGAGTACCTGCTCCTGTCCGACTCCTCCCTGGGGGAGAGCGACGGCGGAGTAAGCGGTTCACTGTCCGGGCTGGTGCTGGCCGGGGGAGTGCTCCTGGCCGCGATCCTTGTCTGGCTGCTGCCGCTGGCCGCCTTCTTCGACGCCCCGGTCTCCCGCCACCTGTCCAATGCGCTTCGTCTCGCGGTGGGGCGTCTTGGCGTCACCGTGCTCGCTCTGGTGATCGTGGCGGCGCCGGCGATCGTCTTCTGGGGGCTGGCGGCCTCGCGGGCCCCGGTCACCTGGTTCATGGTTCTGATCGGGCCGGCTTTCCAGACTTACCTCATCGCCCTGCTGCAGCGCTCCACCATGGTGTCGCTCCGCGGCGCTTCGACGTCGGAGTCCTGAATGATGCGAGCGCGCTTTCGGTGAGTGCGGCGTCATCACGCAGCGTCATGGCCCCGGAATCATTCGATTCCGGGGCCATGTGTCTGGGGGAGCTCGTCAGAACCGCGGGCCGGGCTGGCCCGGCTGGTTGGTGTAAGGCGGCTGGTAGGGCTGAGCCTGCTGGTAGGGCTGTGACGTTGGCTGTCCCTGCTGGTAGGGCTCGGTGTAGCCGGGCTGGTAGGGCTGTGGCGTCGGCTGGCCCGGCTGGTAGGGCTGGGCAGCGGGGTCGGTGTAGCCGGGCTGGTAGGGCTGGGCAGCGGGCTCGGCATAGTCGGGCTGGTAGGGCTGTGGCATCGGCTGGCCGAAGGTTGCCTGGTTGGGATCGTAGACCTGAGCGGCAGCCGCGTAGGCAACGAGCTGGGACTGCTTCTTCTTCCTCTGGTTCATGACAAGCACGCCCACAACGCCGCCCAAGATGGCCACGGCAAGCGAACCGATCAGGCTCCAGATCCACACGGGAGTGGAGCTGCTGTCCTCCTCTGCCGCTGCGCCCTGCGAGCTGCCTGTCGCTGCGCTCTTGGCGGGCTCGTCCTTCCCCTTGACCTCATGCTTGTCGTTATCCTTGAAGGAGACCTTGGTGCCCTCGACCGTGCCGCCGTCGGCCTCGGTGACCTTACCCGGGAAGGTCACCGACTGAGAGATCTCGGTGACGTCCTCGTCGCTGATGCTGTCGAAATTCAGCGTCTGAACGATGTACTCGTCACCCTCGTGCTTGATGTTCTTCGAGGACGTGGAGATGGAGTCGGTCCCCTCCATCGTGCATGTGCGGGTGCCGTCCTTCTCCACGAACTTCACCTTGAAGTCATCGTAGGGCGAGTCCTTGACAGTGGATGAGTCCTTGTTGCACATGCTCTTGCTGAGCGCCGGGATAGAGCCGCTCTCCGACATCGTGAGCTTCACGGAGAACGTGTTGTCCTCCTTAATGACGATGTCGCTGGAAATGTGGAAGTTCGTGTCGTCATCAGCCGTGGGGAGGGAGGACGCCGGGGTACCGATCAGAGCCAGGGTGGCGAATACGGTCAGGGCGACGAGGCCCGCCAGCGCAGGGCGCCGTGTGGAGCTGCGGTGGACGGTGACATGAGGCATGTCCCCACCGTATCGCCTCCTGTATCTGTTGGTGGGGGACACCGGTGGGGACCTCTCCACCCGGCTCCGGTAGGCTAGAGAACGGTGTGTCCACCGGCACGCCGTCACTGAAGTCAGGGAGCAGCTATGCCAGCCGTTGTCGTCGTCGGGACCCAGTGGGGAGACGAGGGAAAGGGCAAGGCGACTGACCAGCTCGGTCAGGACGTCGACTACGTCGTGAAGTTCAACGGCGGCAACAACGCCGGACACACCGTCGTCATCGACGGTGAGAAGTTCGCCTTCCACCTCCTGCCGGCCGGCGTGCTCACTCCCGGGGTCACCCCCATCATCGGTAACGGCGTCGTCGTCGACCTGGAGGTCCTCTTCAACGAGATCGCTGAGATCACCTCCCGTGGCAAGGACGCCTCCAGCCTCCTCATCAGCGCCAACGCCCACATCATCCCCTCCTACAACCGGGTTCTGGACCGCACCACCGAGCGCTTCCTGGGCGCGCGTCAGCTGGGCACCACCGGCCGTGGGATCGGACCCACCTACGCGGACAAGATGAACCGCGTGGGCATCCGCGTCCAGGACCTCTTCGACGAGTCGATCCTGCGTCAGAAGGTGCACTCCGCTCTGGACCAGAAGAACAGCCTCTTCCTCAAGGTCTTCAACCGGGCCGCCATCGATGCCGACGCCGTCGCCGACGAGCTGCTGTCCTACGCGGATCGGGTCCGGCCCATGGTCGTCGACTGCTCCCTGGTACTCAACCACGCCCTCGATCAGGGCAAGACCGTCCTGTTCGAGGCCGGCCAGGCCACGATGCTCGACATCGACCACGGCACCTACCCCTTCGTCACCTCCTCCAACCCCACTGCCGGCGGCGCCTGCACAGGTACCGGCGTGGGGCCCACCCGGATCGACTCGGTCGTCGGTGTCGTCAAGGCCTACACGACCCGCGTGGGGGAAGGGCCCTTCCCCACCGAGCTGCTTGACGACATGGGGGAGCGTCTTCGCACCGAGGGCGGTGAGTACGGGGTCACCACCGGCAGGCCGCGGCGCTGCGGCTGGCACGACGCCGTCGTCACCCGCTACGCGGCACGCGTCAACGGGCTGACCGACCTGGTGATGACCAAGCTCGACGTCCTCACCGGGCACGAGACCATTCCGGTGTGCGTCGCCTATGACATCGACGGCACCGTCACCCAGGAGATGCCGCTGACCCAGTCCGGCTTCCACCACGCCGTCCCCGTCTACGAGGAGCTGCCCGGCTGGAGCGAGGACATCAGCGAGGTCCGCAACTTCGCCGACCTGCCTCAGGCGGCCCAGGACTATGTGCTGCGCATTGAGGAGCTGGCCCGCTGCCGCATCTCCGCCATCGGCGTCGGGCCGGGCCGCGAGGCCACGATCTCCCGTCACTCGCTCATCGGGTGACGTGAGGGCGCGGCGTCAGCGATAGCGGCTGCTCGACGGCGCCGCGCCCAGGACGTGGAGGAGAGGGCTTCCGGGAGCGTGTCCACCGTGGGCCGGCCGCAGTGCTGCCAGCATGATGACCATTGTGATGCGTGCTGGGGCAGCCCAGGAGCGATGGCCCTTTCCAGGTCCGATCCTTCTCCGATGTCCTCGTCGTGGCCTGCGTCGATCCGGTCCTGCTGTCAGGGAGTCATCATGCGAGCGGATTGACGCTTACCCGAGTCTGAGCCTCAGTAGCCGCTGTAGCCGTTGTGGTTCGGTGGAAACTGCGGAGCGGGGGCCGGTCCCTGAGACTGCGGCGGCTGATACTGCTGAGGGGCAGGTGAGTAGCCGGGTTGGGCGGGAGGTGGGCCTGCCTGCGCTGGAGAGGGGAAGGCGGCCGGATGGGAAGTGGGCATAAGAGTGCTTGCCTGAAGCGACTGCTGCCCCAGCGCATCCAGGTACTTCTTCTCCCGGCTCTTCTTGAGCGTGTTGCTGACGATAGCGACAACTCCTCCGACCACAGCAATCACAATGAGTGTCACGACGATAGCTCCCCTCCCGCCCGATGACTGCGACGAGGACGTAGAACCGGGGGTGGCCGTCGAACTGGATGAGGATGCCGAGCTGGATGCGGGCGTCGAACTGGGCGAGGGTGTCGAGCTGGGCTGAGACGCCGCCTGGGCGGTGTCCTTGCCGCGGGCCTTCTGATTGTAGAAGCTGCTGAAGGAGACCTTGTTCTGTTGATCTCCCTCGACCTTGCCCCCTCCGGATTCCGTCACCTTACCGGGGAAGACGACTGTGAGGGAGAATGTGTCGGCGCTGCCGTCCTTGGGTGCGGAGTCATCATGGGTGTCGACGACGTACTCGTCTCCGTCATGAGTCACGTAGTTGTTCCTGGATACGGGGGTGGTGTACGTGGCCTTGCAGGTCGGAGTCCCGTTGTCGTTGGTGAACGTAATGTCGGGTGGGGTGGCGGCCTGTGAGAACGTCTCTTGGACGCAGTCCTCCTTCAGGTTCTTTTCTCTGGAGGCCGGTGACGTGATCGTGATGGTGGTCGTCAGCTCTTCATCGGACTTGATGGCAAGCTCGAAGTTGATTTTCTCCTGGCTCGTGAGCTGTGCAGGTAGCGCGGCGCTGGCGGGGGCCGCCGCCACCGCCAGGAAGAGCGAGACGGCCAGACAGAGCATCCCGACGAGACTCGTCGCGGGGTTGTGTCTCAGGGCGAGATAACGCATGTACAGCCTTCGAATGGTGCGGGTCGGGTTGACTGCATGGCGGTGCGGAGGGCGTCGCCACTCGGTGCGACGAGCTCCGCACCGCCGTCGGAGCTCAGCCCCAGCTGGAGGGCGGGGGTGCTGACGGGTAGCCAGGGGGAGGCGGTACGGCCCCCGGAGGCATCGTGCCGTCCGGTCCGGGCTGGTTGTCACCTTGGGCGACGAAGCCGGAGGGGGACGGAGGCATGGCGCCGGGAGCCTGCATCTGGCCAGGAGTTTGCATCTGGCCAGGAGCGTAGGGCTGCTGCTGCGGTGCGTATCCCGGGGCGCTGACCGCGTAGGCCTGCTGCTGCGCCGTTTTCTTGCGCTTGAGGAACCAGAAGAGGCCGCCGCCGATCGCTCCGACCACCACAACCCCCACGATCACCCATACCCAGGGGAAGGCGGGAGTGTCCTTGCCGCTGACGCGGTACCTTCCCGGCTCGGTGAAGGTCACCGTGTTCCCACTGACCTTGCCGCCGTCGGCATCCGTGACCTGGCCCGGGAACGTGACGGAGAGCGTGTACTCACTGTCGAGTCCGGAAGAAGAGGAGGGAAGGTTGCCCTTCTTGGTGTCGAGGACGTACTCGTCGTCCTTGTGCTCGATGAAGCCATCGACCTCGGAGATGTCGATCGACTTGCCTGAGAGTGTGCAGGTGGGGAAGCCGTCGCGCTCGGAGTAGGAGGCCTTCAGGTCTTTGAACGGCCCTCCGCCGTCAGAAGATTTGCAGCCGTCCTTCAAGTTCCGCCTGGCGGACGAGGACTTGCTCTTGACTTGCCCGACGACGGTCATGTTGTAGGTGTCATCCTGGTTGATGACGATCCGCACGGAAATCGAGGGGTCGGAATCGTCACTCGCGGCGGAGGTGACGGCGTGACTTGGGGGGATCAGGAGTGTCAGAGACAAGAGAAACGCCAGAAAGACGGGCGTTCCCACGGAGCGGTGTTTGGGGACGGTCACGGCCATAGTTCTCACCCTAGTTGGTCGGTGTTGATGGGATCTCCGCATGGGGAGTGATGGCGCGGAGAAAGATATTGTGGCCCCGGGATCGTCAGATCTGAGGGCCACAACAACGGGAGGGGTCAATGGGGTCAGTAGGAGCCTTGTCCAGGAGCGCCGTAGCTGGTCTGCTGGCCGGGCTGGGCCTGGGGGGCGCCGTAACCCGCCTGCTGGTCGGGAGCGCCATAGCCGGGCTGGGCCTGGGGGGCGCCGTAGCCCGCCTGCTGGCCGGGCTGAGCCGGGAAGGCCTGGTTCGGGTCATAGCCCTGGACGGGCGTTCCGTAAGGAGCCTGGGGCTTGTTCTTCTTGCTGCGGATGACGAGGAAGGCGACCAGGCTGCCGATCAGTGCCAGGGCGCCGACTCCGACGATGATCCAGACCCACATGGGGATGGAGCCGTCTCCGCCCTTCACGGTGTGGGACTTGATGTCGGTAAAGGTGACCTTGTTGCCGTCGACCTTGCCGCCGTCGGCCTCTGTGACCTTTCCTGGGAAGGTGATGGACTGGGTGACGTCGAGCTGGTCCATGTCACCGATTGCCTCGTCGGTGCCGATCTTGACGACGTACTCGCTGCCCTGATGCTTAATTGTGCCGTCGCTGTCCTTGATGGAAGCGGAGCCTTCAATCGTGCAGATAGTCGAGTCGCCATCTTCCTTGAAAGTGGCCTTGGCGTTCTTGGAGTTCTTGCCGAACTTCGTCTGCGAGAAATCGTCGACTTTACAGTTGTCTTCGCTGAAGATGCCGAAACCGCTGCTGTCGGTCATCACTGCTTTCACGGAGTAGGTGTCGTCGGACTTGATGACGATGTCTGAGGTGATCTTCAGGCCGGGGTTTGAGGAGTCGTCGTCCATGGGGGCGGCGTGTCCCGGGGCGCCGACCAGGGCGAGAGGAGCGGACAGGGCGAGTGCGGCAAGAGCCGTCAAGACGGACAGGGGCCTAGGGAGGCGGTGGGCGATGGCAGGTGTCATGCCCACACAGTAGCGGTTCAGATGCCAGGTTGTAACCGGATCGTCATGGGTATCGTTCCCCGCTCCGGGGGTCCTCACTGGAACTGCTGCGGCGGCGGCCAGGTGCCGTGCTGCTGGGGCGCCTGCGTGGGGGAGGGCGGGTAGGAGCCGTTGGCGCTGCTGGAGGGGGAGTAGAGCGGTGACGGCTGTCCCGGGTGCTGCTGGTTCGGTTGAGGTGCAACTGATTGCCCGGGGTACTGCTGAGGAACCGGCTGACCGAGGTGGGATGACTGCGGTTCAGGACCCGGGACGTGGATGGCCTGCATGGCGGCACCCGGAGCGCCCTGCCCGCTTCGCTGACGACGTCGCACAACGACCGCCATCGCGATGAGCCCGATGACCACGAGCGAGCCGACGCCTTCGATGATCCACGGCAACACCGTGCTGGTCGTCGTTTCCGAGGCGGGACGGTCCTTGCCCTTGACGATCCGGCCCTTGAAGTCCGTGAAGGAGACGGTGTTCTTCTCCTCCCCCTCGACCTTTCCGCCTTGGCTCTGGGTCACCTCCCCGGGGAACGTGGCGGCATAGAACAGCTGCAGCTCCGGGGACGGCGTCTTGCGTCTGTCCATGCTGCTGGTGTCGATGGCGTACTCGTCGTTCTCGTGCCTGATCGTCCCGTTGGTCTCAGAAATCTTCCCCTTCGTCGTGATGGTGCAGACTCGTTTGTCCTTCCCGTCAACGAATGTCGTCTCAGCGTGGGAAAAGATGTTCGGTTCCACGAGGAAGTAGTCCAGCGTGCAGCTGTTCTTAGTGATGGGAGGAATCAGGCTGTAGTTCGTCTGATCGGTGATGACGAAGGACGCCTCAAAGGTGTCATCGCTCTTGACGGTGACTTTCATGTCGATGGTGATGATGAGCTTATTGTCCTCTCCAAGGAGCGGCACCGCGTGACCAGGAGGGGAGGCCACGGCCATAGCGGCGATGAAAGCGAGAACGGCCAACGCAGCCAGTACGGCGTGGACTCTCCTGATAACAACGGCACAGCTCATGGCGCCACCCTAGTCGTTGCCTCGGTTCCCCGGCGGCTGTTCGAACGGCAGTACTACTCACCCTGATACGGCGGATAGTACTGCCCGTTCTGACCTCCGCCGCCGGTGCGCTCCTGCGGCGGCTGGAAGTCGGTGTGACTGTGCCCCTCCTGGTAGGGCATCTGCGTGTATCCCGGTCCGGGCGACTGGGGTCCTCCCTGCTGGGCGCTATAGGTGCTGAAGACGCCGGCGCCTCCAGGGGACTGAGGCGGAGGGAGAACGCTGGTGTCCTGGCCCGGGTCGACGTAGGGGGCGTAGCCGTCGCGAAGGTTGGTGACGGGATAGGGGTGGGTCGATCCCGGCATCGGCTGCAGGGGGCTCGGGGGAGACTGGTACGGGCCGCCGGTATAGACCTCCGGAGGCATAGTGCTGGTCGCCTCGGCCTCCTGAAAGGCTTGACCATAGACCTGGCTGTAGGGCTGACCGTAGGGCGGTGCTGGAGCCAGCTGCTTGGCCCGACGAGTCTTGAGGAGATACACCACGACGCCGACAACAATGAGGAGGACGACGGCGACGGCCGTCGCGATCATCCACCACTGGAGATGGAACGTGCCGTCCCCGCCCTCGGCGTGGAGATCCTCAGAGCTCTCCAGCACGTTGTCCCAGGTGACCTTGTTGTCGTCATTCCTCCCGTTGGACTTCGTCACCTCTTCGGGAAAGGTCACCGATACTGAGATCTTCATTCCTCCCGAGGTGCCCGGGGAGGTGGGGAGGGAGTCGTCCTTGCCGAGCTTGCTCAGTGCCTCGGGGGACAGGTCGAAGACGTACTTCCCTCCCTGGTGCTTGATCGTCCAGATGTCGGTCTGCAGGTTGTTGAGGGGAACCGACTTGGCTGTGACCTGGCATGCCGGCTGGCCATTGTGGGACGTGAAGGTGTAGTTCGCCTTGACTCCCTTGGGCAGGGGGGTGGACTTCTCGAGTTTGTCCTGGGTGCAGCTCTCCCTGCTGATGAGTGACAGCCCCGATGAGTCCCACATGACGTAGGTCAGGTCGGCGGTCTCGTTGTCGTGGATGACGAAGTCGTAGTGAGCCCCGCATCCGGCCAGCAGCATTGCGAGGCCGGTCAGTACCGCCACGGCCACTCGTCGCCTGACAGTGCGGGAGTCATGATTCATGTGTCGAGTCTAATTCGGTGCTGTGACAACGTGGAATAGTCGGAATGCTCAGTGTCGCCCCGGCGCCGCCTTGCGGGGTGCGCGTCCGCTGCTGCGCCGTCGTAGGACGGCCACTGTCAGGACGCCGCCGAGCAGGGCCAGCCCCGCGGTCAGCCAGATGCGGGAACGAGTCCACCATGACACCCCCCGCGAGTCCTGGGCGTAGCCCGAGGCGCTCACGCCCTTGGCCACCGTGTCCGGGTCGTCCCAGGTGACCGTGGTGCCCGAGACCTTCCCCCCGCCTGACTGCGTCACCGCGCCGGGAAAGGTGACGGAGACCTTGGTGTCGACCAGGCCCTTGAAGGACGTGCTGCTCGGCTGGGCTCCGCCTGGGCCACCCGAGTCGCCCGACGGCGCGGCAGGGGCCTGAGATGCGCTGCCCTGCGCGCCTGCGGCCCCGTTGGCGTCCTGGGAGGGGTCGGAGGGGAAGGGCTGGATCGTCACCTTGTAGACCTCGCCGTCGCGCACGACGATCGTGTTGGGCTCGGCCTGTGAGGCCTGGGGGACCTTGACCCCGCTGATGCTGACCTGGCAGCCGATTCCGTCGTCGCCGGTGATCGGGGTGGCCTTGACCGTGGTGCCCTCGGGCACGCCCAGGGCGGTGGGGTCGGAGTAGGTCGAGCAGTCGGGGGCCTTTCCCTTCGGGAAGACGGTTCCGCTGGTATCGCGCATCTCCAGGGCGACGTCGTAGCTGCCCTTGGAACGGATGGTCATGTCCATGTGGGCGGTGCAGGCCGACAGCGCCAGGCAGGCGGTGGTCGCCACGACGGCCGGTCGAAGCGCCCGGAGTGCCGGCGGGCGGGACAGGGGACGCGAGACGGGGCTCGTGGGACTGGACGCGGAGGACGGCGCGACGGACATGCGGGCACGCTACACGCTCGCACTGGACCTTCACTGAGGGCGGAACGGCGCCGTTTCAAAGGCGGTAAAAGCCGCCATCCTCCCAAATGTGGCCTATCGCATGCCGGTCTGGGCGGGGAGAGGCGTCCAGTTGGGACCTTCGGCGATGTGACCTGGGGCGCCCGGTGGGGGAGGATTGCTCTCGACCGAGCGAGTCGGCAACGGCGCGCTCACCGGATCAACATACCCAAGGAAGGGACTCGCATGACTGTGTCTGAGCAGGACGTTCGCGCCGCAGCGCCGGCTAACGCCCCTGAGGATGTCATCGAATTCGTCACGCGTATCGCCGAGCTGGCCAAGCCTGAGAACGTCTACTTCGCGGATGGTTCACAGGAGGAGTGGGACCGCATCACCACTGAGATGGTGGAGTCCGGCGTGTTCACGCGCCTCAACCCCGACAAGCGCCCCAACTCCTTCCTCGCGCGCTCCCTGCCCAGCGACGTCGCCCGTGTGGAGTCCAGGACCTTCATCTGCTCCGAGAAGGAGGAGGACGCCGGCCCGACCAACAACTGGTACGACCCGGCCGAGATGAAGAAGATCCTCCACGAGAAGTTCGACGGCGCCATGCGCGGCCGGACCCTCTACGTGATCCCCTTCTCCATGGGCCCCCTGGGCGGCCCCATCTCCCAGCTCGGCATCGAGCTGACCGACTCCCCCTACGTGGTGGTCAACATGCGGATCATGACCCGTATGGGTGCGGCCGCCATGGACCTCATCGCTGAGGGACGTCCCTGGGTCCCGGCCGTCCACTCCGTCGGCGCCCCGCTGGCCGAGCACGAGAAGGACACCACCTGGCCCTGCAACGACGAGAAGTACATCACCCACTTCCCGGAGACCAACGAGATCTGGTCCTTCGGCTCCGGCTACGGCGGCAACGCCCTGCTGGGCAAGAAGTGCTACGCGCTGCGC
>ERZ772948.1790-NODE-1790-length-11827-cov-3.764781_pt1 | contig 11827 bp, 7 predicted proteins | sample MGYA00511945_ERZ772948 | MGnify/ENA primary metagenome ERZ772948 (study PRJEB29015, sample SAMEA2737927) | human oral metagenome | biome: human oral; feature: human-associated habitat; material: dental | place: China | collected 2141 ... | reverse complement strand
GGGGATTGGATCGTCCCGGGATGGATGCGCCCCGACGAGCTGGCCACCCGCGCCGACTGGGAGGCCTTCCTCGCCCAGGTCCCCGAGGCCGGGTTCTCCTTCGTCGACATGTCCGTGGACGAGAGCCCCCGGCGGGAGGCCCGCCTGGACTGGGACCGCGCCCGCCGCGGCATCGTCAGACGCGCCGTGGAGACGGTCGGGACGGCCATCGGCGGACTGTGCCTGTCCGTGCATCGCAAGATCGGCCCCGGCAGCGCGGACCCGGGCGTGCGCGAGCGGGCCCGGGACGCGATGACCCGGGGGATCCGCCTGTGCCACGACCTGGGCATCCCCGTGCTCCAAGTCGCCGGATACTACTGCTACTACGAGGAGCCCAACCCCGACGCCGCCCGGCACTACCGGGAGATGCTGGCCGAGGCCGCGGCCCAGGCCGCGACGTACGGAGTCATGCTCGGCATCGAGAACGTCGACGGCAGGGACGTCACGTCCATCACCCGGGCCATGGAGGTGGTCGACGCGATCGACTCGCCGTGGCTCCAGGTCTACCCCGACATCGGCAACATCGCCGAGCAGGGCCTGGATCCGGCCGCCGAGCTGGCCGCCGGCGAGGGTCACATGGTCGCCATGCACGCCAAGGACGTCCGGCGGGGCGAACCGCGTCGGGTTCCGATGGGCGAGGGCGTCGTCGACTGGGACGGCTCCTTCGCTCTGCTGGCCCGCCAGCGCTGGTCCGGCCGGCTCATGATCGAGATGTGGAACGACGACGCCCCCGACTCGATCGAACGCTGCCAGGCCGCCCGCCGCTTCATCCAGGACAAGGCCCTCGGCGCCGGATTCCACATCGCCTGACCCGATTCCACCACTATTCGAGGAAACGAGAACCGCATGCTAGAAGCACTCAAAGAAGAGGTCTGCGAAGGCAACCTCGAACTTCCCCGCCACGGTCTGGTCACGTGGACCAGCGGGAACCTCTCCGCGCGGGATCCGCAGACCGGCCTGGTCGTCATCAAACCCTCCGGCCTGCGCTACGAGCGGATGACGCCCGAGGACATGGTCGTCGTCGACCTCGACGGGAAGATCGTCGAGGGGAAGAGAGGGCCTTCCTCGGACACCGCCTCGCACCTGTACATCTACCGGCGCCGCGAGGACGTGGGAAGCGTCGTCCACACCCACTCCACCTACGCCACGGCGTGGGCCGCCACGGGCCGGGCGATCCCCTGCTGCCTGACCGCCATGGCCGACGAATTCGGCGGCCCCGTGCCGTGCGGAGGCTACGCCGCCATCGGAACGGAGGAGATCGGCGTGCAGATCGTCGAGAACATCGGGCACAGCCCGGCGATCCTCCTGGCCAAGCACGGCGTCTTCACCATCGGCCCGACCATCGAGAAGGCCGTCCAGGCGGCCGTCATGGTCGAAGACGTCGCCCGAACCGTCGCGATAGCCAAGGGGATCGGCGAAGTCGCCGAGCTGCCCGCGGCGGACATCGAGGCGAACTACGACCGCTACACGCACCGCTATGGGACAGCCGCAGCATCCCGAGGAGTCAGCCATGCCTAGATTCGACATCTCCACCATCGGAGAGGGACAGATCCGCCTGACGTGCCACAAGGGGGACAGACTGGTCACGGCCCGCGAACTGCGCATGACGGCCGCCTGCTCGGAGGCCAACGTCGCCGGGCTGCTCTCCCAGCTGGGGCGGAGCGCCTCGTGGGCGTCGGTCATGCCCAGGGGCGAGCTCGGCGAGCGCGTGCTCGACGAGTTCCGCTCCGTGGGAGTGCACCTGGGTAACATCGTGCGCACCGAGAGAGGCCGCGTCGCGCTCTACTTCATGGAGCCCGGCGAGTACCCCATGCCCGCCAAGGTCATCTACGACCGCCTGTACACCCCGTTCCGCGACGCCGGAATCGAGGACTTCGACTGGGAGTCCATGCTGGACGCCAGGCTCGTCTTCGTCACCGGGATCACCGCGGCCCTCACGGAGAACACGGCCAGGGTGGTCGGATACTTCGTCGACCAGGCCGCAGAGCGGGGCATCGACGTCGCTCTCGACGTCAACTACCGTTCGCTGCTGTGGGACGCCGACTCGGCGCGCAGGGTGCTCGAGCCCATCGCCCGCAAGTCGAGCATCGTCTTCTGTTCGCGCTCCGACGGGACGAGGGTCTTCGGAATCCCGGGCGACGGGATGACGGTGTGCCGCACCCTCCGAGAGGCCTTCGACGTTCCGGTCGTCGTCTCCACCGACCAGATCAACGGCGTCTACCTGTCCACCGCCGAGAAGGACCGCCGGTTCGAGGTCGTGCAGGTGCCCGTCGTCGACAGGCCCGGCGCCGGCGACTCCTTCGTCGCCGGAACGCTCCACGGCTTCCTCGACGGCGACGTCGAGGCCGGGATCGGCTACGGCCTGCGGACATCCTCCTACGCCCTCACGCATTACGGCGACCTGACCCACGTGGCTCCGCACGAGCTCGACCTCCCCACGACCACGGACATCCTCCGTTGAATCGGCCGCCCGGGCCGGTCCACCGACGGGCCGGCCCGGGCCGCGGAGGACGGTCCCATCCGTCGACGGCCGGCCAGGCCCGCCGCCTCGACACCTCCCACTTCTACTCACGATTGGTCAAAGAATAGATGAGCGCAGCACCGCAGGGGCGCACGGCCCCGGAACAAATCGACAACCATCGCCTGACGGGCCATCAGAAATCCCTCATAGGGATGGCAATCGTGGGAAACGTGTCGGAGTTCTTCGACATGTTCCTCATCGGATTCATCGTCAACCTCCTGATCGAGACCCCCGGATGGGACCTGACCGGCTTCCAATCGGGCGTCATCCTGGCAGGCGCAGGCCTCGGCACGGTCATAGGCTCCATCCTGTGGGGCCGCCTGGCGGACGTCTTCGGACGCAAGCACGCCTTCGTCGCCTGCATCATCGTCCTCGTGGTCTTCACCGCGGGCTCGGCATTCACCCCCGTCAACGGCTGGGTCCTCCTGGCCGTCCTGCGCACCGGCGTCGGCATCGGCGTCGGCGGCCTGAACATCACCTCCGTGCCCTTCGTGCAGGAGTTCGTTCCCGCCAAGCAGCGCGGCCTGCTGGCGGGGCTGACCTCCGTGTTCATCCCCGCGGGCATCTTCCTCGGCGGCCTGGTCACCAAGTACCTCGGAGGCCCGCTGGGCTGGCGCGGCCTCATCGCCGTCGGGTGCATTCCGATCGTCCTCCTGGCCTGGGCCCGGTTCATCCCGGAGTCCCCTCGCTTCCTCCAGTCCAAGGGGCGGGAGGAGGAGGCCAAGCGGGCCTACGCGTGGGCGATGGAGATCCCCGTCGAGCAGGTCGCCGCACTTCCGGCCCTGCCCGCGGCCAGCTCAGCCTCCTATTCGGTGATCTTCCGGAAGTATCCCCGCCAGCTGCTCGTCGTGGCCCTCGGCTCCTTCGCCTTCATCCTGGGGTCCTTCACAGTCCAGTCCTGGGGGCAGACCCTGCTGGGCCAGTCCTTCAAGTTCAGCGCCGGCTCGGTCTCCACGCTCTTCATGCTCGTCTCCCTGGGAGACCTGCTCGGGCGGCTCGGATCGGCATGGCTGGCCGACCGGATCGGGCGCCGCTGGGTGATGCTGAGTTTCGGCCTGCTCGGCGCGGTCGGCTGTGTGATCGCCGCACTCGCGCAGGACCCGTGGCTCTTCTTCGCCGGGATCCTGGTCGTCATGACCTTCGGGGACGGCGCGTTCGGGATCCTGAACGCCTTCGGGGCGGAGCAGTTCCCGAACGAGGCGCGATCCACCGGTCTGGGGCTCGGCTACGGCATCGGTGCGATGGCCAAGGTGGTCGGACCGTTCCTGATGGGTGCCCTCATCGGCGGTGATGCCATCAAGCAGAACGTCACCCGGGACGCCGTCCCTCCGGCGTTCTACCTGTTCGCCGCACTGCTCGTCATCGGTGGGGTTCTCTACATGTTCGCGAAGGAGACCCGCAACGTCTCCCTGGAGAAGATCTGATCCACCACATCAGTCTCCGTGGCCCCGGGATGACCGGGGCCACGGAGACCAGTTTTCTCCAGGCCGGGAGCAGCACTCCCGCACGGGGTTATTCGGGGCGCAGCGTCAGGGTGTCCCGTGTCGCCACGGCGACGACCTCACGGCTGAAGGGCCAGTCGAAGAACTCACCCGTGGCCCAGGCCTCGAACTGGTCCGCGACGTGTGACGACCACGGGTGGCCGGAGCTTCCCGAGGAGATCACCCACCGGGCCCGGTCGACGTCGCTCAGATCCACCGCCATGCGCATGGACGGCCCCGCGATCACCTCGTAGTCGACCTGTCCGTTGTCCTTGACGCTCTCGTCGTAGCTGTTTGCATTGGGAATATCGGGCCCACCGCCGACTGCCCGTGGTTTCCGGCTGAAGTGGTCCCTGATGAACCAGGGCAGGCCCTCGCCTCCCAGGATCTGGTGCCTCGGAGTCTGGACGTGGAGGTCACCCCACCGCCACGCGGTGTGGTCCCGGCCCAATCGGGCGGTCAGCTCGGCGTCGGTCTCGGCGTAGGCGCGGCGCATGATCTGAGCTGCGTCCTCCACCTCTGGGGTGTTCTTGTCATCCCACAGTGGGTTCTGGGGTTCCGAGATCAGTTTCCCCATCAACCGGATTTCCGAGTACTCGACCCCGTCGTCCGCCAGGGCCGCATGGCCGAGGTGCGAGAAGAGCGACGCCATGATCATCGCCCCGGGTTCGTCAACGGCGTAATGGCCGCCCCGTTCATACCAGCGGGCCAGTTCCGATTGCAGTTCCTTGTGGCGTTCATCGTTCAGCTCCACCGTGGTCAGGGCGGGAGCGAGCTCCTGGGCCTGCGGCGAGCCATCGAGGAGCATGATCTTCGACGCCTCCTCCAGCGTGACGGGGCCCTGAGCGGTGAGTTGCGCGATGGCGTCGTGCATCTGCTGGGGGCGATAGCCATGGACGTAGAAGGCGGTACCGAGGTAGGGTCCGCTGGCCTCGGACGTGACCGGCTGATTTGCCGGGACGATGATCCCATCGGCCGGGTTGAGCACGGCCGGCATGTCCGAGGGTGCGTAGAATCCCTGCCAGTCGTAGCTGGAATTCCAGCCGGGGCGCGGCCAGCGGCCATCGGCTCCCAGGTTGTCCGCCTCGTGGGCGACGCCGTCCCGCCCGTCGGCCGGAGCCTTGACGGGCCGCACCGGGTACCTGCCCGGGGCCTGGTAGCCGATGTCACCGGAGGCGGTGGCGAACAGGATGTTCTCCGCCGGAGCCTCCATCAGGGCCGCCGCGGCCGAGACCTCCTCGGCATTCGTGGCGTGGCTGAGCGCGATGAACGACTCGCCGGTCCTGCCGGGCATCAGCGCGGTCCACTGCAGGGCCACCGAGAGGTTCTCCGACGCACCGGGAACCGGCCTGAACTGTTCGTCCGGCGCGAACAACCCGGAGACGACGGGGCCGTGCACCGAGGTCCGCACCCGGATCTCGACGTCCTCACCACCAGCGACCCGGATCGTCTCGGTACGGGTCTGATAGGCCAGACACTTGCCGTCACGCTGATAGGAGTTCTCGCCGACGTTCTTCTCGACCACCAGGTCGCTGACGTCACCACCAAGATTGGTCAGCCCCCAGGCCAGGTCAGCATTGCGCCCGATCAGGACTCCCGGCATGCCAGCCATGGAGAACCCGGAGACGTCGAAGGTGCATTCACCGTTCAGTTGCTCGCAGTGCAGGCCGGCCTGGAACCAGACCGAAGGGTAGGCGATCTGAAGGTGGGGATCATTGCCGATGATGGGTTTCCCGGAGGCGGTGTGCTGCCCCGAGATCGCAAAGGAGTTCGATCCGATCCCCGGGCCGTCGCCCAGCAGATGCGGCACGGCCTCCATCGCCTGCTGGACGCTCTGGAGCGCCCCGGTGGCGTCGCCGGAACTCAGTGAGGGTGTTTCGCCGCCGGTCCCGGGCGACTGTGAAAGGAGCTGATCGGGCTCGGGGCAGTCCTCGGGATTCGTTTCCCGGGTTTCCAGCGGCAGCGGCTCAGCCACCGGATAGTCGGCACGTGGCCGCAGGTTGCTTCCAGTCGTCTCCTGTCCGATGATCGGCCTGCGTTTCTCCTCCTCGAACCGCGGGAACAGTTCCTCCACCGCCGACGGACTACCCAGTTTCTGCAGGTACCCCATGCGGCCGATCTCGCTCTTATGGGTGTCGCTCAGGCCCAGATTCAGCTGCTTGAGCGAGACCAGCGAATCGATACCGGTCCACGGCTCGATATCGGCGACGGGCAGGCTCAGGCCCAGCACGGCGTACTCATTGGCCAGCTGCCACGGCTGCTTTCCCGATATGTAGGCGTTGATCCCCTCGGCGTAGGCCTCGTAGAACCCGCGGGCCTCAGCTGACAGCAGGTCCCATTCCTGCTCCGCCACCCGGCGCAACCCCATGGTGCGCATCAAGATGTCCGATTCCTTCCCGGACTCCCCCACGAGTTCCGCCAGGCGACCGGAAGCCGTGTGACGCCACAGGTCCATCTGGAAGAAACGTTCCTGGGCGTGCACGTATCCCTGCGCGAAGAACAGATCGTGGTCGGTGGTGGCATAGATGTGAGGTACGGCCCGGTCGTCACGCAACACCCTGATCTCGGCGCGTGGTCCGCTCAGGATGACCTCACCGGAGTGTTTCGGCAGAGGTCCTCTCAGCACCACGACCACAGCAAGGGCCGCCACCAGGATCAGTGCAACGGCAACTCCGAGCACGGTGAAAAGCACTCGGCGGAAAGTTCTCTTTTTCTTTGACATGTCTCGTCTCCCAGAGAGGTATCTTCGATCCCCTCCCCCGTTCCCCACACATGTGGCCGGAACCCACGAGAACGTTATTGCCTTCCGTTGTGGCCAGACATCTGTCCGTGGTCAACTACCTCGTCAGGGCCTTCCCCTACTTGCCCCGTACGGGTTCTTCACGTGCTGTGGCGAACGTTCGATGGTTGGAAGAAAAGTCCATTAGCGGTGTTGGTCCTCCAGACGCACTCCGCACGTTCGGTGATCCGTGTCCCGCCGCTCATCACCACCGACTACGCCTTCGCAGCCTTTTCCGCAGAGGCCCAGCCCGCCAGGTCGCCCCTGTTGATCGCGAGGGCGATCATCTCCGGGAAGGCGTCGGGGGTGCAGGCGAATGACGGGATTCCCATGGCGGCCAGGCTGCCCGCCACGTCGTGGTTGTAGCCGGGGGTGCCGTCGTCGCCGAGCGCCAGCAGGGTCACCATCGTGACACCCTGCCGCTGGAACTGGCCCATCCGGCGCAGCATCTGTTCGGGGTTGAAGTCGTAGAGGTCGCTGATGAGGACCATCACCGTCTCGCGGGGGCGCTGCACCAGGTGTTCGCAGTACGCGAGGGCCTTGCTGGTGTCCGTGCCGCCGCCGAGCTGGGTGCCGAAGATGACGTCGACGGGGTCGCTGAGCTGATCGGTGAGGTCCACGACCGATGTGTCGTAGACCACGAGGCGAGTTTTCACCGCCTTGATGGAGGCCAGCACGGCCGCGAAGATACTGGCGTAGACCACTGACGTCGCCATGGAACCCGACTGGTCGACCACCAGCACGATCTCCCGCTGGAAACCGGTCTGTTTGCGGCCGTAGCCGACGAGGCGCTCGGGCACTACGGTGTTCAGTTCGGGAAGGTAGTTACCCAGGTTCGCCGCGATCGTTCGTGACCAGTTGATGTCGTTCAGGCGGGGCCGGTTGGTGCGGGCGGCCCGGTTCAGCGCGCCCCGGACCGCTTGCTGCACCTTGTCGGCGAGTTTCTCCTCCACCTGCTTGACCACCCGGGACACGACCTCGCGGGCGCTGGCCCTGGCCTTCTGCGGCATGACCCGTCCCAGGCCGGCCAGGGTGGCCACCAGGTGCACGTCGGCCTCGACGGTCTCGAGCATCTCCGGTTCCAGCAGCAGCTGCTTGAGACCCAGCCGGTCGATGGCATCGGCCTGCATCACCTGCACCACCCGCGACGGGAAATAGGTGCGGATGTCACCGAGCCACCGCGCCACCCTCGGTGCCGAGGCACCGAGCCCGGCGTGTCGTTTCTGTCCGTCGCCGCTCTGGTTGTCGTAGAGGGCGGCCAGGGCGGCATCCATGGCGGCATCCTGCCGGGACAAGGTTTCTTCGGTGCCCTCCGGGGCGGTCCCCAGCAGCAGGCGCCAGCGCCGGTTGCGTTCGTCGTTCATCGTGCGCTCTCCAGGATCTCGTCGACGGTTGCGAGCACCGCCGCGAACTCGGTCAGGTCCAGTTCCTCCTCGGCCACCGGACAGGCTCCGTCGAGGTTCGCGACCTTCCCCGCCAGGGCCCGCCGCTCGGGCCGTTCCCAGCCGCCAAAAGCCCGCCGGACCACCGGGAGCACGTCGGTGAACGATTCATCCGACAACCCCATCACCCAGGTGTCGAACACCTTCAGCAGGGCCGGGGAGTGGAGCAGCAGCAACGAGCTGCCCGACAGCACCCCCTCGGCCCAGGCCGCCTGCTCACCCGGCGCGTGGCCTCCCGACAGGGCCAGCGACAACCGCTGCTGCACCTCGTCGACTCCCAGGTCACCACTATCGAACAGCAGCCTGACGAGGCGTCCCGCCAGCAGACCGGGAAGGTCGTGGCGATCGGCCGCGGCCAGCAGCGTGTTCCGCCACAGCTGTTGGGCTTGTTCTCCGAGCAGCCCGACTGCGGCGTTCGCCTTGTCGATCAACCTCCGGTACCGGTCGGCTGCTTCCGGCGCCAACCCGCCCAGGGCAACGGGAAAACCTGCGCAGGCGCGCCCCAGGAGGGCCGCGACCACATCCCCCAGGCGCCCGGTGTCGGTGCCGCGCACGTCACCGTAGCGATACGCCTGCACGAGATCGGGAAGCGCCTCCAGCAGCCGCGCGACGTCGGTCTCGGCCGCCGCCCGGACGTCCAGGAGCCGCAGCAGTTCGGGCATGGCCGCGGGCAGGTCGGCGGCCAGCGCCCCGTTCACGCCCCGGGTCACCCCGGCCAGGTCGCCGACGTCGTCCAGCAGCCGGGCCGCCGCGGCAGCCTCAACGGTGTTGCCCCAGCGCGACGCGTCCACCACGGCGATGGAGAGTTCCGGTTCCCACAGCAGACGCCAGGTTTCCTTGAAGGTGCCGGTGCCGGAACTTCCTGCGGGTGTGCCCCAGTCGATGCCGAGGATCCTCAGGCGCCTGAGGAAACAGGATCTGGCAAGACCGCTCTCCTTGCGCAGGTCGAGGTCGAGCTCCTTCTCAGCGGCCTCCTGTTTTAGCCTGAGCCGCCGCGCGGTCGCCGTTAGGTCCGCGTCGAACGGGGTGCGGGGCACGTCGTCAGGCACCTCCCCGAGCAGTTCACCGACGATCGCCTCCCGGGTGACCAGGTCGAGGGCCAGGTCGCTTCCCTCGCACAGCACCGCCAGGGTGGCCTCCTGTACCTCGGACAGCCCGGGCATGGGACGGCCGCGCAGCACTGCGAGGGCATCGGCCAGCCGGATGCCCTCGATGACGTGTGCGGACGAGGTGGGCAGGTCGTGTTCACGCAGCACGGCGCCGACGTGGGTCAGCCAGCGTTCAACGGGACGGTCGGGGGCGGCGAACAGGTGGTGGTACCAGCCGGGGGAACGAACCCCGGCCCCGTAACCGGAGGAGGCGGCCAGCCTGCCGTGGGACCACGGCACCCAGGTGAGTTGGGTTTTCACCTTCGGCAGCTGTTTCAGCAGCGCGTTGTCGTCGGCCACCTTCACCTTCGCGGTCAGCGCCGGGACGTGATAGGCCCCGCACACCACCGCGATCTTCTCGTGGGCGCGTTTCGCCGTTCGCAGCGCCTTGCGCATGTGTGCCTCGCGCAGCAGGGTCTCCTCGTCGTCGCCACCGTTCTCGCGGACTGCGGCCATGGCCTCTGCGATCACATCGAAGACGTTCTCGTCGCGCTGCTCGACGAGGTCCTCCCACCAACGTTCCGGATCGTCGTACCCGGCGGCCCCGGCCAGCAGGCCCAGCGGATCCGATTCCACCGTGCGTTCCTCCCTGGAGCGGGCGAGGCCGAGCGAGCTGGGAAGGTCGATGAACGACGCAGCCCGGGAGTTGCGGGCGGCCCAGTCGAGGGCCTGCCATTCGGGTGAGAAGGTGGCGAACGGCCAGAACGCGGCCCGGGATGGCTCGCCGATCACCCACGCCAGCAGCGCTACCGGGGGTTTCAGACCGGCCACGTGGGAGACCATCGCGTCGGCGTCCGCGGGTCCCTCGATGAGGATCGCATCGGGGGCGAAGTCGTCGAGGGCGCGCAGCAGCGACCGGGCCGATCCCGGTCCGTGATGACGGATCCCGTAGATCCGGATCTCGCTCATGGACGGTCCTCGATCACCGCGCCACCTGGCGGCAGGCCCGGTAGAAATCCTTCCAGCCGGTGCGTTCCCGCACCACCGTCTGGAGATACTCCTGCCAGATCACCTGGTCGGCCACCGGATCCTTCACAACCGCTCCGACGATGCCCGCCGCGACATCCTCGGCGCGCAGCACACCGTCGCCGAAGTGCGCGGCCAGCGCCAACCCGTTGGTCACCACCGAGATCGCCTCGGCGGCGCTGAGGGTGGCGGACGGGGTTTTCAGGGAGGTTTTGTTGTCCTCGGTGTGCCCCTGCCGCAGTTCCCGGAAAACCGTCACGACGCGCCGGATCTCGGCGATCGCGTCGGTGGCCTCGGGCAGCTCAAGGGAACGTCCCAGTTCGGCGACACGCTTGGTGACGATCCTGAGTTCCTCCTCGGCGCTCGAGGGCAGCGGCAGCACGACGGTGTTGAAACGGCGCCGCAGCGCGCTGGAGAGGTCGTTGACGCCGCGGTCCCGGTCGTTGGCGGTGGCGATCAGGTTGAACCCGGCGCGGGCCTGCACCTCCATGCCCAGCTCCGGCACGGGCAACGTCTTCTCGCTGAGGGTGGTGATCATGCCGTCCTGGACATCAGATGGCATCCGGGTGAGTTCCTCGACCCGGGCGATGGCGCCACGCCCCATCGCGGTCATGATCGGCGAGGGCACCAGCGCCGCCTCCGAGGGTCCCTCCGCGAGCAGGCGGGCGTAGTTCCAGCCGTAGCGCACGGCCTCCTCGGCGGTGCCGGCGGTGCCCTGCACCAGCAGGGTGGAGGTGCCGCTGATGGCCGCGGACAGGTGCTCGCTGACCCAGGACTTCGCGGTCCCGGGCACGCCCAGGAGCAGCAGGGCGCGGTCGGTGGCCAGGGTCGCCACGGCGATCTCCATCAGGCGGCGGCTGCCCACGTACTTCGGGGAGATCACGGTGCCGTCGTCCAGGGTGGCGCCCATGAGGTAGGTGACCACGGCCCAGGGGGACAGCCGCCAGCTCGCGGGCCGGGGGCGCTCGTCGAGCGCCGCCAGGGCCGCCAGCTCGGCGGCGTAGCGCTGCTCGGCGTGCGGGCGCAGGAGATCGGTGGACTCCCCGGTGGAGTCGTCTGCATCCCCTGGGGTGCTGGTGGTGGTCACGGTGCCTCCTGGTTGGTCATCCCGAGCAGCTCGCGGCGCAGCTCGAGTGCGGTCATGATGGTGCGCATGTCGCTGGTCTGGAGCGCCTCCGCCGGCGCGGCCCCAAGGATCGCCAGGGCGTCCTCGACCGCCTCGGGCGCGCACCGGCCCGGCAGCAGGCCGCCGAGCGCGGTCAGCAGGGACCTCTCGGACGCCCTGCGCGAGGGGGCGGCCGCCTCGACGATGCAGCGGGCGATGAGCCCGGAGTGCTTCGGCGAGAGCGTGAGCGGCCACGCCTCGCACGTGGCGGCGGCCTGGAGACAGTGCCCCGCGGCCACGAGGCGCTCGATGAAGGCGTCGCGGTCCGGCGTGTCGAGCAGGGCGA